>OCIZ01000011.1_pt1 | contig 53615 bp, 48 predicted proteins | sample 1495841 | NCBI WGS metagenome assembly OCIZ01 (sample SAMN01915229, study PRJEB22387) | human oral metagenome | isolation source: saliva | host: Homo sapiens | place: USA
ATAAAAGTTTATCTCTGTGTAGCAAAAAGAGACAGCCTAAACTGTCTCTTTTCCATACACTTAGCTTTCGCTATTAATCATAGGTTCCAGCATTTTCCATTTATCCATAGATAGATTTTTTATCTTCTATCATGGTTTATAGGATTCTTTAGATACTTTTTCTCACCTAAACATACATCCAAAGTACAAGCCATTACAATACAGACTCTAACTTCTGTGGGTGAATCCCGTGCTTCTCCGCATATCCGGTAAGAATCAATGCCAATGCACCGTCTCCGGTTACGTTACAAGCGGTTCCGAAGGAATCCTGTAATGCGAAGATGGTCAGCATCAAAGCAGTTCCTGTCTCATCAAAGCCAAGGACACCGGTGATCAGCCCCAAGGAGGCCATAACGGTTCCACCGGGAACACCGGGAGCGCCGATTGCGAATACACCCAGTAAGAGGCAGAAGAGAATCATTTTCTCTATGGAAGGGAACTCATTGTAGAGCATCTTGGATACCGCCATAACGAAGAAGGTCTCGGTCATAACGGAGCCGCAAAGGTGAATGTTGGCAAAAAGAGGGATTCCGAAGTCCACCATATCTTCCCGGATAGTAGGCTCGGACTTTTTTGCACACTCCAAAGCTACGGAAAGGGTTGCTGCGGAGGACATGGTTCCTACTGCTGTCATGTAAGCAGGACCATAATGCTTTAAAACATTCATCGGGTTCTTCTTCGCATAAGCTCCTGCAAGGGAGTAAAGAAGAGTCAGCCAAATGTAATGTCCGATCATTACGATAATGATGATAATCAAGAAAATCGGCAGCTGCTTGGTAATGGTTCCTTCGTAAGCCAAGGTGCAGAAGGTGGTACCGATTAAAAGAGGCAGTACCGGAATAACGAACTTGGTTACGATGGATAAAACGATGTTCTGGAACTCTTCCAATGCCTGGGTAATAATCTTGGAATTGTTCCAAGCTGCCGCAAGTCCCACCAATACGGAGAAGAAAAGAGCAGACATTACCGGCATAATCTGAGGAATGGACAGCTGGAAGACTACCTCAGGAAGCTCCTTTAAACCATCCACATCCGGGTTGATGTTTAAGTGGGGTAAGATGGTGTATCCGGAAAATGTGGCAAAAAATGCCGCTCCGATAGAGGATACATAGGCAATGAATAAAGCCACTATCAGCATACGAGAAGCATTGTTTCCCAGTCTTGTGATGGAGGGAGCAATAAATCCGATGATAATCAGCGGTACACAGAAGCTGATAAACTGTGCCGCGATATACTTCACGGTTACCACAATGTTCAAAATGGCATGGGATACACCATTATCCATTCCGCTTAAACCTAGTCCTAAGCAAATGCCCACAGCCAATGCCACCAAAAGCTTAAAGGGCAGACTATGAATAAATCCTTGTTTTTCCATACTTTTTCTCCTTCTTATTTTGTTGTAAATTTCAAGCTCAATTTCAAGACATTTCTCAGTCTATTCTCCGGCTATTTCTTAAGCCATGCCTCGAGCATATTTCGGTCTATTTTTTAAGCCATGTCTCGAGACATATTTCAATCTATTTCTTAAGCTTTGCCGGTTTACGCAGTTCCGTCCCCCCGGTCAGGACGTTGCAAGCTCCTACACACAGGAATTCACATCCACCTGATCGGTCATTACCTTCAAAATTTCTCTGTCGGTGGATTGCATACCCACCTTTCCGATATAGCCCATATTGCGGATGGTCTTCTCCACATCCTCTTCCACAATGCCTTCTCCCCCATGGAAGCCCTGATCCTTCATGCTCATGTGATGAGCCAAAATCGCCGCATGAACGGAAGATGCAATCTTCGCCGCACAGCTGGGCTTGGCACCGTCACAGACAATGCCCCCCACATTGCCCAAGGTGTTGCTGATGGTACGGCCGATCTTCTGATAATTGCCGCCGCAGAGATAGGTAATGCCGGCACCTGCACCGCAGGAGGCACTAACCGCTCCGCAGAAGGCGGAAAGAGCACCGATATAGTGCTTGATGTAAACGGACACCAGATTGCTGACAATCAAGGCTCTGTACATCTTCTCTTCGGAAATGGAAAGGGCTTTCGCATATTCCACCACCGGCATACTTACGGTAATGCCCTGATTGCCGGAGCCGGAGTTAATCACCACCGGAAGGGGACAGCCACTCATTCTGGCATCAGATCCTGCTGCCGCTCTGGCGCATGCACAAGCCCGTACATCGGAGCCCCAGGTCTCCAAAATCGTCTTTCCCACACTGGCCCCCCAGGGATTGTCCAAGCCTTCCTGAGAAATCGCCAGGTTCATCTCCACCTGTCTCTGTAAAGACGGTCTTACCAAGGATAAATCCACTGCATTGGCATAGTCCAAAATCCCCTGAAGAGACATCAGACTCCGATCTCCTCCTGTGGAAATCACATCCTGCTTATCCTCTTCTCCTTCTTTGTAAAGAACTTCTCCGTCCTTTTCCATATAAATGATGTTACTGTGCTGGTTTGCAATCTCCAGTTTTACCTTATGGTTTTCGGACAGAAGCTCTACCGCAATGTAAAGCTTTGGACCTTCCTCCTGAAAGCTGACCTTGCAAAAACCGGTATCCACCAGCTTTCTGCACTGTTCCCGGTCCTCATCCGTAACGGTAGACAGAACCTCCAGCTTTAAATCGGAGTCACCGCCAAGTACGCCTAAGATGGCCGCTACCTGCATACCCTTCTGGCCGCCGGAATTGGGGACGGTAACCGCCTTTACATTCTTAATAATGTTCCCGGAGCAGCAAAGCTTTATCTCCTTGACCTCTTCTCCCAGAAGCTTTCTTGCTGCCGCTGCGGCATAGGCAATGGCAATGGGTTCCGTACAGCCCATGGCCGGCACCAGCTCATTCTGCAAAATCTCCGTATAATTGTTCATCAAGCTCTCTTCCACCAATAGCACCTCCTAAAATATGTCTTACAGGACTTTTAAACTAAACCTTCCTTTCCATAGTAAGCGTGAAGATAGTCTTTCAAAGTAAAACCCCGAAATCTTCCTATTCTTATTTAGATTTACTCTAATCATATCAGTAATGCGATTAAAAAGCACTAGGCGGATTTTGACGATTTTTTAACATAATTTTTGTATGATTTATATAGTGAATCTATGAATATTGCAAGATTTTTATGCAATATATAGGTGCATAGAAGTCGACCTCACAAACATCACCAGTGAGAACCATATTCAATATGAGAAAGCCGCTCTGATGCAACATAGGCCTGTAATAGGGGCAATCTGAGCCCGCCGGTACTTACTGAGCCCCGGCAAAGCGAAGGACTGTAGAACTCAAATAGCTGAAGCGAATGATGCAGTATGGGCATGAAAGAGAGCAATCTGAGCCCGCCGGTACCTACAGAGCCCCTGCGAAGCGAAGGACTATAGAAATCAAATAGCTGAAGCGAATGATGCAGTATAGGCATGAAAGAGAGCAATCTGAGACCGCCGGTACTTGCGAAAAACTAAGGTACTGTAGTTTTTCGCTTAGTACCGCTGCAGGGCGAGGTTAGCGGGAGCGTGCTCGTTTTCGTGCCTATACTGCATCGGAGCGTATATATTTTTAAATTGCTTCACTTTGCAGGGGCTAGCATAGCGGGAGCGTGCCCCGATTACAGACCTATACTGCATCAGCGCGTACACCTTTGATTTTACTAGTTCCTTCCCTCCGCAGGGGCAAGCATAGCGGAAGCGTGCTCGTTTTCATGCCTATACTGCATCAGCGCCCCCTACCCCGCCATGCGCTCATACATACCGTAATAGCTTCTATCCTCCAGCATATCCTTTCGAAGCTTAAACACATCCTCAGGATCGTCCGTAATCATGCCGTCCACCGGGCTTTGCAGGTATTTGATGACCTTGTCTTCTTCATTGATGGTCCAAACATACATTTCCTTGCCCATATCCTGCACCTCTCCCATCAGGTAGCCGTTATAGGAGGAATCCTCTATCGCATAAAAATCCACATTTTCCGTGGCAAAATCTCCGAATTGCACCGGAATCACCACTCCGGTCTTCCATTCCGGAGCAGTCTCTTCTATCCCCTCCATCAGGGAAATGTCTAAAGACATCAGGGGGTTCGTCTTCTCCACCCCGTATTCTTCCAGCTTCTCCAGAAGAATTTCCGAAAAATTCTCCGGTTCCTTTCCATGAGGCTTAATCTCTATCAGAAGGGGCATATTCAGCGCCTTTGCCCGCTGTACAAATTCCCGAAGGCTTGGAATTTTTCCGCTAAACTCCCCCTGATGCACCGTCATAGCGGTGAGCTCCGAAAGGGTACAGTCGTAGACCTTTTTTTCTATTCCGGTAAGTCGGGAAAGATCCACATCATGCATCACCACAAACTCCTGATCTTTGGTCAGCTGAATATCCAGCTCCACCATATCCGCCCCTGCTGCCTTTGCCCCCTCTAAAGACTCTATGGTATTTTCTACTCCGGCGGAAACCAGCCCTCTATGGGCAATGATTTTCGCATCCGTATTAACCTCCCGTCCCATATAATCCATAAGCGCTATGGTGCTGTGAAAAACAAATAAAGCCAGTAGGAGGAAAATGGTGGTTTTGCTATACTTTTGTTCCTCGGCAAGAAAAGCATTTTCCCCCTCGGAGCCTTCCACCGGAAGGGTATTTACCAAGAGGGAAAGAAAGCCGATTTTTGACAAAATCCCAAAGAAAAATCGGGTAAATCGAAAGAGCAGGAAGAAAAGAAAATGAAAGATTCCCAGTTCTCCCTTTGGATCCAGGCGGGTAAAGAGAAAAGCCGCCAGATAGAGCAAAAGAGCGGCCAACAAACTCAACAAAAACTCATATAAAAAGAGAGTCAGAAACAATTTGATTCCGCCTTTTTTCGTATAGGCAAAGCTTTCTCGCACAGATTTGTTAAACTTCTGCGCCTTTAAGCCCATTAAAGGCACAGTATAAACCAGACGCATATTTAAGTACATGAAAAAGAAAAACAGAAGAAAAAGAGCAATATGCCCTCCCACAGTTTTGCCCACTTCTTCCGTTATAAAATCCGGAATGCGGAAGGACTCCGTCAGGGAAGAGCTTAGAATAAAGCCCGCCACCGGCACGGTGCAGAGAATATAAAGAAGGAACAGCAACACATTTCCATAGCTGAAATCCCGCAGTCGGATTAGAGAGGTGCGAAGAATTTTTCGATAAGAAATCCGAACCCCTTCCTTGGCCGCCAAAATCACCTGTACCAGGGTAAAGACCTCCACATAAAAAAAGAAGGCCAGAAGAAAAGCAAAAAGCAAAACCATAAAGAGGCTTCTGGGGCTGGTAAAGAAATAGCGAATATTGTACTGATCCACATTGGGCAAGTCCACCAGCACCAAAGCCAGACGGAAAAGCATTTGCAAAAGCTCCTTCCCTACAAAGGTCGCAATCTGCAAAAAAATGGCGGTAGACAAAAAGAGGAACTTATGGCGATTGCAAAATGTCAAAGTCCCAAAAACCTGTTTCCACATGCCCTCTTTTTTTTCCATAAGTTCCTTTCTAAAATTTGCTTGGTAAATGCTTTCAATGAATATTTTTACAATATATCTCCTTTTCGTTAAAGAAACCGCAAATTTCTTTCCGATATCGATTTAAGAAAAATGGAGCTTTAAACGATAGGCGGAGTACTCTCCGAAGTCCTGAATATCCTCCTCCAAATAGCGAATGGCCTTCTCCACATCCTTATTTCGTAGCGCCGACACAATGTCCACATGGTGCTCCGTATCCATGGAAAAAAGAATTTCCTTGTCCTTTTTCCAATAGTATTGGGAGTAGGCTCGCTTCAGTCTGGTCATGCATTTTTCCAGCTGCTCCGTAATATAGTCATTGTGGGCACAGGCAATCAAACGAAGGTGAAATTCCATGTTATGCTTCCAGTGAGTCATGGCGTCCGTATTATTTTCACTGCACTGACTGTTGATCTGCTCCAAGTCCCGAAAATCTTCCTCCCTAAGCTCCGCTCCGCACTCCAAAAGCACTCCCCGCTCCAAGACAAAGCGGAAAGCCAGCATATCGTAGATATCTTCCTTACTGAGGCGCACCACCTCATAGCCGTAGCGGGGGATATTTTTTAAAATGCCGTCCGCACAAAGTGCCATCAGCGCCTCTCGAACCGGAGACTTGCTACAGTGGTATTTTTCCAGTAGTGCCTTTTCATTCAAAATATCTCCCGGAGAAACATTGCCCTGGAAGATATCCTCCAGAATAGATTCATATACTTGGTCTTTCAGACTTTTTTCCATAGTTCTCCCTTCATTTCTTTGAACTGTCCTAGTATAGCGTAAAAAAGGAGGCTAAAAAAGCCTCCGAAGTGATTTTCTCTGATGAGAAGAAAATATTTTTTATCTTAAAACTTGCCATAGAAAACTATACATACAGACTTTCTAAGGAAATCAAAACTAAATCATCCCGAGAAATTGCTTCAAATCCGCTTTTGGAAAGGAAGCCGTAACGATAGCATTGCAGGCCGCATTCCTTTACCTGCGCTATCTCCTTTTCTATTTCCGCCTTGCTAAGAGGCTTATCTTGAAACTTTACTTCATAAAATATATAGCCCTTGGGATCGTAGGTGACAATGTCGAACTCTCCGTTTCGCCTTTCTTTCGGAATGTCGTAGTAGTACCTGCCTATTTTCTCAAAGGGCTCCTCCATAAGTCCTGCCCGATTCTGCCGAATCAAATATTGTTTTCCTATTGTCTCAAAACGCTTCGGCACATAGGCATTTTCAAAGTCCTCCTGAATATATCGCTGATAAAAAATATCCGAATTCATCACGTTTAGCTGAGAGCTGTAGCGGAAAATATATCGATAATAAAACAAGGACATGGGGTCACTGATATAATATCCGGACTTCTTTCGGTTATTTTCATCATTAATGGGCGCTGCCTTCTCCACCAGCTCCATACGAATCAGCTTGTCCAACACATCCACTAAGCTGGGGCCACTGGAAACATGGGACTGAGACAGGATATCGTTAAAGCGGGAAAATCCCTTTGCCATAGCCTCAAAGACTTCATTGGCATTCACAATTTTCGCAATTTCCGACTTAAGGTACATCAGTACCTCATTTTCCAGCCTTGCACCGGGGGATGCAATCAGCTCTATAATATTTTCCTTTACCGACCTGTCTTCCCGAATCAAACGATTATAATAGGGAATTCCGCCAAAAACACTATAAAGCCTCACCTTATCCTCATCGGAAAAATGGGGATAAAACTGTGCTGAATCATAGTAATCCATGGGCTTCAGCTTTAAAACCAAATCAAAACGGCCAAATAAGGGATTCTCTTTTTCTATCAGTTTCTGCATGGTATCCACAAAGGAACCGCACAAGGCCAATTTCAATTTACTCCGGTTTCGATATTTATCAATCAGTGCCTGCAAAACACTGTCCATGCCCTTCAGCACATCACTAAGATAAGAATATTCATCCAAAATCAAGAGAATATTCTCCTCCGTTGCCTTTTTAAAAAGAAAATCCAGCACTTCCTCCAGGCCGGAAAAGGAAATCTTCGGGTAGCCAAACTCTTCCGAAAGTAAAGTCGCCAGACTTTCTACATTGTTCATTTCAGAAGTCTGTTTGCACTCGTAATAAATCCTTTTCCCCTCAAAGAACTGCATGGAATGTTTCATCAGCTCACTTTTTCCAATACGCCTTCTTCCGTATAATAGAAGCACTTCCATGCCGGGAGACTGATACAAGCCTTTGATTTTCCGTACTTCTTCCTCTCTTCCGATAAATTTCATTTTATTCGGTCACCTCCGATTCGGTTTTGTCCGAATAAAAATTATCATATCTGTTCTAAGATGTAAAGTCTAAGAGTAAAACAACAGAATAAAGAGCAAAACAGCAAAAATAGGAATAAAGCAACTATATAAAAGGTAAAATAAAGAAGTGATTACAACACTCTACCGCATTTCCTCAATATGATAAATGTAGTCAATGGTGGACAGGGCTTCGATAATCTCCTTGTGGGTTTTAAACTTCTTCAGCTCCTTGCTGTCTATGGTAAAGGTCACGGAATACACGCTAAGGCCGGAGCCGTGGTAAGCAGTATTTAATTCAATATCATCAATCCGAAGTCCCAGCCTCCGAATAGTCGTTACAAAGTCCTGTAAATACTGCCTGCTCTTTAACTCCAAATGAATTTCAAAGTGGTTAGAGCGATTTTTCAGATACATTTCCAAGCCCGGTAAAGAAGACAGAATCCAATAAAGCATAAAGCAGGCTACTACACTGATCAAGTATAGTCCCGCTCCAGCACTGAGGCCGATGAGAATACAGGACCATAGGGCAATGGCAGTGGTTAATCCCTTCACCTGATTTCGGGAGCTGTAAAGAATCGCCTTTCGGCTGATGCTTGCAATACTGATCATGGCAAAGGCGGAGAGCATAGGAAAACGAAGATTTCCCTCGTTCATAAACAGCAGATCCAAAATCATGGCCAAACAGCTGGATAAAGAGGCCAAAATAAAGGTACGAAGACCTGCGGAATGCCTTTTGTTGGCTCGCTCACAGCCAATGATGGAGGAGAGAAGAACCGCAAGTAAGATTCTAAGCAAGGCGGAAGAAAGACTGATATTATGCTCTATCCTAAGACTTTGAAAAGCTTCCTGTAGTATCCATTCTGACATGGCTTTTCCTCCTGTTCTATTGAAATACTCTGTAATCAATGCGCGTAAAACTCATCCATTTTATCTTATCAAAACCCTCTTTAAGACGCTTCAAGCTAATACTGCTCCTCTGCCGCCTCGGTAAAGGCTTCTTCCTCTTCCGCCAGTCTCTTAGCATGAGAAGGAAGTTCCTTCTGAATAGCCTGGATTCGCTCGATCAAAAGCTCCACCTCATTTTTCTTCTTCTCCGGTTCTAGTGTGACGGATTCCGTTAAATCCTCCAAACTTACCGCATAGGAATGGGAAAGATACAAGGCCAGCTTAGCACAACCGGGGCCTACAAGTTCATAGAGAATGCTGGAAGCAAGAATTACCGTTTCCAAGGCTCTTCCCAGCTCTCCACCCAAAATTCTGGCACCCAATGCGGAAAGACCGATGGCTACCCCGGCCTGAGGCACCAATGCCAGTCCTAAATATTTACGAACTTCCTTCTTTTCTCCCACCAAAGTTGGACCCAGAATGGCACCCAGATATTTTCCCAAAATACGTACCAAAAAATAGCTGATACCCACTAAGAGAAGAGGAACATTTTCCCCTATTCCCCCCGAATGTAAGAGCACATCCAGCTTGAAGTTCATGCCGGAACGCACGAAAAACAGCAGTAAAATGGGAGGATTAAAGTAATTTAACTGTTTGAAAAGCTTGTCGTCTCCCGTGATATTGATGTAAATCATGCCCATGGACATACAGCCCAGAAGAGGAGACACATCCAAAAGGGCACAGATACCGCAAAAGCTGAAAAGCACCGCAATGGTAATAATCAAACGGTTGTCTGTAGAACGCTGCTTCGGCATTAAAAGCTTTAAAAAGAGCCCAAAAAGCGCTCCCAAAAGAAGCACTGCCAGATTTAAAGCAATGGGCATGAGAATACTGCTCAGCTTAAAGGAGCCGGATTGCAAAGCCACCGCCACGGAAATCGCCATGCTGTAGGCCACAAGTCCAAAGACATTGTCCAAGGCTACCACCTGCAAAAGGGTATTCACAAAATCCCCCTTGGCATTAAACTGTCGGATGGTCATAATCGTGGAGGCGGAGGCAGTGGTGGCTGCCAATGCTCCCAAAACCAAAGACAGACTTAGATTCAATTTTAGAATAAAAAGGCAAAGCACAAAAACGAACAGAGAAGCCAGTGCAGCTTCAAAAAAGGTAATAATACATACCTTCAGACCGTTTTTCTTTAAAGTAGAAAAGGTAAAAAATTCCCCGGTTCCAAAAGCAATAAAGGCTAGGGCGATATCCGCAATAAAGCTTGTGCCTTCAATAATACCCGGATTCACCAGATTCAAACAATACGGTCCAATCAGGATTCCCGCCAAAATGTAGGCAGTTACATTAGGGAGCTTTAGGCGCTTCGTGACTCTTGTTAAGGCAAAGCCGGAAAATAGCATTAAAGCTATGGGGATAATCACCCCAGACACAGAGGAGCTACCCTGAAATATTTGCATAATGGATTGTCCTTCCATGGGATTGTCCTCCTTCCCGGAAAATATTCTAAATCTATAGTAAATAATCGACATGAAAAAGGGAAGTGCTAAACTTGCCCAAAACACATCGTTTAGTACTTCCCCTATTTTTTTTATTCTTCTAAAACTCATTCCGCCGCTTTAGTGAATTATTTTCTAGCCTGATCAATGACTACTGCAATCAGAATAATAACGCCCATTGCCACCGTCTGCCAATATGCCGAAACCCCAAGTAAACTTAACGCATTATTAATAATTCCGATAACGATAAGACCAATAACGGTCTGAGGAATTCCTCCTCGTCCACCGGACATACTAGTACCACCCATTGCTACTGCTGCAATGGCATTTAACTCATAGCCTACTGCTGCCGTGGCCTGTCCATTCTGTAACTTGGAGGCTAACACCAGCCCTGCTAATGCTGAAAGAATTCCGGAAATCACATAGACCGAAAAACGGACTTGATCTACATTAATTCCCGTCAGCTTAGCTACCTCTTTATTACTACCTACAGCATAAATATATCTTCCATAGCAAGTCTTTGTTAAAATAATATAACTTAGAAAAATAATAAAAACCATTAAAATAACTGATACAGGAATAATACCAAGTTCTCTTAAACCGATAAATCCAAAACTTTCCGGCAAGCCAAAAACCGGCTTTGCATCTGTAAAAACATAGGCTAAACCTCTTGCTACATTCATCATCGCCATAGTTGCAATAAAGGGAGGAACATTCAACTTTGCAATACAAAATCCATTAAGAGCACCACACACAGTACCTATTACTAAGGAAGTTAGTAATATAATCAGAATGGACATCGGAACAGATGCATTTGGCATGGTTTTGATTAAAGACGCTCCTGCTACCCCTGCTATAGCCGCTACCGAACCAACAGAAAGGTCAATACCATCTGAAAGTATAGTAAAGGTCATGCCACAGGCAATAAGTGCATTGATTGAAATCTGAATCAAGATATTCTTGATATTTCCCCCTGTCGCAAATCGAGGAACAAAAAGAAGACACACTGCAAACAGCGCTACCGCAAAAAGGAGCATGGTATTTTCTCCTTTTAGGACTTTTGATATACCACTATTTTTCTTATTCATAAACAACCTCCTCATTTCCTTTGCTAGCAAAAAGCATGACATTTTCTTCTGTCGCTTCTGCACTATCCAGAAAACCGGTTACATATCCCTCTCGCATTACCATAATGCGATTAGAACATCCTAGTACCTCTGGTAATTCTGAAGAAACGAGGATAATGCTACCACCTTCCTCGACAAAATTCTTCATAAGCTCATATATTTCCGCTTTAGCATTAACGTCTATTCCCCTGGTAGGCTCATCCATAATAAGAATCTTAGACTTTGCTAAAAGCCACTTTGCTATTACTACCTTCTGTTGATTTCCTCCTGAAAGATTTTTAATGATTGCTGAATCTGAAGGAGTCTTAATCCGTAACTTGTCTATGTAGGAAATTGCTTCTCGCTTTTCCCACGAAAAATCAATAAAACCACTATGACTATTCTCTTTTAAAGATGCCAAACTGGTATTTTCCCGAACTGTCTTTTCCAGTAAAAGTCCCTGGCCTCTTCTATCTTCGGGAATTAATCCCATACCTTTTTTAATAATTTCCTTAGGCTGTAATCCCTTTAAACTTTCTCCATACAAAAATACCTCTCCACTATCATAGGAATCAGCTCCAAAAATCGCCCTCATTAATTCAGTTCTTCCTGCACCGATAAGTCCGGCTACCCCAAGAACTTCTCCTTTATATAGTTGAAATGAAACATTTTTAAAATGATTTTTAGAGCATAGGTTCTTCACCTCCAAAACCAATTCTTTATTTTCCGGAGCTTTGGCTTTGTAATAAAATTGGGAAATTTCTCTTCCCACCATCATTTCTACCATCTTCTGTTCAGTTACTGTTGAAACCGGTACTGTAGCAATCTTCATACCATCTCGAAGTACGGTAAGCATATCTCCCATCTCCAGAATTTCCTTTAGACGATGAGAAATATAAATTACTGCAACATTATCTTTCTTTAATTGACGTATAACTCGAAAAAGAGACTGTACCTCGTGGTCAGAAAGCGAACTGGTAGGCTCATCCATAATTACTAACTTACTATTCTGAGAAACAGCTCTGGCAATCTCTACCATTTGCTTTTCTCCATTACTAAGCTTATATACCGGTGAGCGTGGATCAATCGCCACATCCATTTCATCCAAAATCCTTTTACATTCCGCAATCATTTTTTCTTTGTTTAAAAATCCGGATTTTTTCTCTTCTCTTCCCAGAAAAACATTTTCATAAACTTTTAAATCCTCAATAACGCTAAGTTCTTGATGAATAACGCTGATTCCTCTCTGCTGCGCTTCTCGAATATTTTTTGCCCCGGGCTGTCCCTCTATCAAAACTTCCCCTTTATCAGGTTGATAAATACCGGAAATGATTTTAATAATTGTGGATTTTCCTGCACCATTTTCTCCCAAAAGAACATGTACTTCCCCAGGATAAAAAGCAACAGAAATATCCTCTAAGACTTTCACGCCGGGAAATTCCTTATGAATATGCTTTAATTCTACTAAAGTCTCTTTTCTTTCTTCCATCATAATATGCTCCATATTATAGAAAAAGGCGTCCAAAAAGTGGGACGCCTTCCTCTTAACCTATCTTTTTATTACTTTGCATTCTTTGCATCAATAATATAAGGCGCAATCAAAATCTCGGAATCTACCTTCTCACCCTCTAAATGCTTCTTAATAGCCTCAAGAGTGGTCTTACCAATTCCTGCAGGGTCCTGTGCAACATCTGCAACCCAGTTTCCACCCTTCTTGATTTCTGCAACACCTTCTGGATTTCCGTCATAACCGATAATCTTGGTTGCTGCATTGGCTGCTGTGATAGAGGAAAGAGCACCAATAGCTGCAGGATCTCCTACACAGAAAACAACATCGATATTATCATTCTTTAAAAGCATGTTCTGCATTACATCTGCAGCCTTCTGCTGGTCACCGGAATAGTTCTGCACATCAACTACTTTGATATCCGGAGCATTCTCCTTTAAATAATCTGTAAATCCGGTCTCTCTATCTACACAGCTTTCGATTTCAGAATAAGTAATTACTGCTGCATTACCCTTTTTTTCGGTAAGGATATTATTTACCACATACTCAGCAGCAAGCTGTCCACCCTTCTTGTTATCTGTAGCAACGTGAGTAACCGGCTTTCCATCAGAAGCGATATCCATAGTAAATACCGGAATTCCAGCCTTTTCTGCAAGCTCAATCATAGACTTGGATCCTGCAGAGTTAGTTGGTGCAATAACAATAGCATCTACTTTCTTGGTAATAAAATCCTGTACCTGACCAAGCTGCTTATTTGCATCTCCTGCAGCATCTTGTACATCTAAAGTCCATCCATATTCCTTTGCTTGCTCTTCCATAGCAGTCTGGATACTATTATAGAACACGTGGGTACTGTTCAGTAAGCTTACACCGATGGTCTTTGCTTCTCCTTTAGTCTCTTCCTTCTTAGCCTCCGTCTCTCCGGCTTTCTCTGTCTGTTTTTCTGTTTGCTCCGATGCCGCAGCAGTTGTGCTCTTTGCAGCACTGCCACCTCCACAAGCCACAAGAGATACAGCCATTAAAGCTGCGAGTACCAATGAAATACCTTTTTTCATCACTTTTTCCTCCTTTAAAGATAAGTAAGTAAATATTCAGAACGAGGTCTGCGTGATTGCTTACCCGTTTTGATTCGAGTTGAAATTTGTCCATTATTGAGAAAAATAAAACATTGTTTCACGTATTCCAAATTCTTATCTAAGTTTTTATGCCTTATGGACACTATTCAATACATGCATCTTATGCTTAATAAGTTCCTTAACTTTTTCTCTACCTGCTCCATTGTATTTCTTTGGATCAAATACTTCCGGATTCTTCTCAAGGTACTCTTTTACTCCCTTGGTAAAGGCATCTCTTAATTCAGTTGCAAAGTTCACTTTGCAAATACCAAGGCCTGTTGATTTCTTTACATCTTCATCAGGGATTCCTGACGCACCATGTAGAACAATAGGAATACTTACCAGACTTTGGGTTTTTTCCAAAATATCAAATCGTAACTTTGGTACTCCTTTATAAAATCCATGAGCATTTCCAATACCAACTGCAAGGAAATCCACACCTGTTTGCTCTGCAAATTCCTTTGCTTCTTCAGGATCGGTATAGGACTTTTCACTGTCTTTTACTTCATGTGTGTCTTCTTTTCCTCCTACCGTTCCTAGTTCTCCCTCAACCGGCACTCCCATAGCATGTGCAAACTCAACCACTTTCTTCGTAAGAGCTACATTTTCAGAAAAAGCCAGCTTAGAGCCATCAATCATGATAGAGGTGTAACCGGATAAAATCGCTTTCGCACAAAGCTCTGCACTGTTTCCATGATCCAGATGTAAAGCCACCGGCACTTTCGCCTTTTTTGCTTCTGCGTTTACCATTCCAAAAAACATATCTGTATCTGCATATTGCAAGCTTCCAGGAGTGGTCTGAATAATTACCGGAGAAGATAATTCCTCTGCCGCTGCTACAATTGCCTGAACCATCTCCATGTTCTCCGCATTAAAAGCACCAACTGCATAGCCTTCTTGCTGTGCTTTCATCAAAATTTCCTTAGAACTTACCAAAGCCATATTTTTCCCCTTTCTATTCTTCTAAATTTATAATTTCAACCTTTTGTAACATTGCTTCCAAATCTTCTTTTTCACACAACTGAGTACCCGGATGTAGTAAAGATCCTGTTGCACAAGCTACCGCATATCTAAAAATATCTTCATCTGAAAGACCTTTCTTCATCGCCAAACAAGCTCCTGCCACCATGGAATCCCCGGCCCCCTGTACTCCCTGTACAAGAATCTTTACCGGTTTTGCCTGATAGCACTTTTCTGCTGTAAGAAATAAAGCGCCCTCCTCTCCCAATGAAATACAAAGATAATGTATACCTTTCTGCAATAAGCTCTTGCCAAAGCTAATCATTTCTTTGGTATCTTTAAATGCCTTTCCATAAAAAGCTTCCAGCTCTTCCCGATTCGGTTTCACAAAATACGGCTGTGCCTCTAATGCCAAAGCTAGTAAATCTCCAGTAGCATCTAAGACTGTTTTTATCCCTTTTTCCTTTGCTAAAAGTATTAATTCCTTATAAATACTCCTTGGAACCCCTGGTGGTACAGAGCCATCCACAACTAAGATATCCGTCCCTTCCCACTCTTTTTCCATCAAAGAGAAGAAAGCAGACACATCGGCTTCAGTAACTTCTTGTCCCTTATCATTAAACTCACTCATTACACGCTTTTCCGTGTCGAAAATCTTTACATTTACACGAAGACTTCCTTGAACTGTGTGAAAGTGATAAGGACAATGAATACTTTCAAAAAAGCGTCTCAATCTGGCCTCATCTTCCGAAAAAGAAAAACCGGTCGCTTTATTGCTAACACCAAGATTTTGTAATGCTATACTGACATTAATCCCTTTTCCTGAAATATCTTCTCTTGTCTTCAAAACCTTGTTTGTTCCTCCATAAAGGAACTTTTCAACTTCTATAGTCCTGTCAATACAAGGGTTTAAACTAACTGTAAGAATCAATTTTTCTCCCCCTTTAAAAAATCAGACATGGCTTGGAAAATAATATACACTGAAGTAGCTCCTGCATCCTGTAAACCAATCGCCTTTTCACCAAAATACTTTGCTCTTCCAAAACGGGCTTTTATCGTTTTCGTATACTCCATGCCTTTTTCTGCAGCTAAAGCGGCTTTTTCAAAGCCCTCTATAAGGTCTATGCCTTCCTTTACGCCCTCTTCTAAAGCAAAAACTGCGGGTTCCAAAGCATCTACCATCGTCTTATCCCCTACTTTAGCCTTGCCTCTCTTTTTCAGCGAAGTTAAAGAGGTAGAAAAAACTTCTGCAAAGTCACTTAACCTGAAACTATTTCGTTCCTCTCTCTTCACAATGCCTGATATGAAAACTGTGCCAAATAAGACACCTGAAGCTCCGCCCATAGTATCTAAAAGACAAGTACCTACTGCCTGGAATATCCCTTCACAGGAATCTTCTTTCAAATCACGAAGCATTTGTTGTACTGCCAAAAAGCCTCTTTTCATTCCTGTACCATGGTCTCCATCACCTATTTTCAAGTCAATCTCTGTAAGGTACGGCTCTGACTCCACCACTTTCTGAGCAACCCTCTCCATCATTCTTTTTACTTGATCAGCACTAACTTCCTTCATACTGTCTTCACCTTCTACATCTTTTCTTCTACATTAAGTTTGAACATCCTGTACTCTGTATATGATGCTCACAAAGTTTATTCCATTTCTCTTTTGTAAAATAACGGCGAATACGCTTCTTTTTTATAAAATTCTTTATATTCCTCTTGCATTTTCAAAAAGCTAAGAGAGAGTCCCCCTGCTCCTTGTGTGGGGAAAAGTGATTGTGCAAAAGTATCAAATACTTTTATTTTCTTTCTCTTCAAAGCATTCTGTAAACTACTTAAGAGAATGCATTCTTCCATGGTAGTTGTCGCCTGAAAAGCATTCAAAAAAACAACTATTTCATCTCCTTCTTTTAACTGTAAATCAATCAGTAAAGGTTCAATGAGCTTCTCTATTAAAGAATCCGCACTTGGCAAATTTGTTCTTTCTTTTCCTAATTCTCCATTAAATCCCATACCGTACTCTACAAAACCATCCGGTAAATCATAAGCTTGTTTTCCATTTTCGAAAACAAAAGCCGGAGAGGTAGTTACGCTTGCCGTGGAAAGATTATCATTTATTCTCTCTCCCAAAGACACTAGTTCTTCTAAACTAAGTCCCGCATTTCTGGCCGCAGAGAGTATTTTCAATACCAATGTAACACCTGCAATACCTCTTCTCTCCTCTCTTTCTTCTGATGAATCCACATCATCCGAAACATAAATCTGTCGTGTCTTAATTCCCTCCAACTCTGCAAGCTCACTTACTAACTCAAAGTTTAGAACATCCCCTGCATGATTTGTTGCAATGCACAGTACTCCTTCATCATGAGAAAGCGCACGAATCGTTTTAAGAATACTGCCTGCTGCCGGTGCAGTAAAAATATCCCCTAAAACGCAAGCATCAGCCAGTCCTTTTCCCACATATCCAATCGGCCAAGGCTCATTACCTGCCCCTGCTCCAATTAAAATAGATACACCATTCTTTCTATCTTTATACAATAGAACTTTTTGTCCTTCTATCCGTTCAAAAAGATTGGGGTAGGTTTCTACATATCCATCAATCATTTCTTCTACCGCTTTTTCCAGCGTATTATGTAAACGATTCATTTTTTCCTCCTACTCTTTTTCCTCTAAACATTTTACTAATTATTTAATATGCTCTGTATGAATCTCATTCGAAAATGTCTTAAAGTAAGTGATATTTTTTCTTTTATTCTTATGAGCAACGAGCATATAAAGACAATCCACAATAACAAGCTGTGCCAAATTCTCACTGGACGGATCAAATAGGTTCCCATCCTGCGCATTATTATAATCATATGCACTAAATAAGGTGTAATCCGAAATTTTAGCTAGTGGAGACTCTTTAATACTACTGATTCCCACTACTTGAATACCTCTTTTTTTCGCTCTTCTTGCTCCCTCAACCACTGATTTACTCTGTCCAAAATTACTCACGCATATCAAAATATCTTTTTTTTCCATAATGGATGTAATATTTACAATCTCGTGGGCATCACTAAACATCATAATCGGGTATCCAATGCGATAAAGCCTAGAGTACAGTGCCTCCATAGTGACTTTTGATCGCCCCACGCCGATGACTACAATTCTTCTTGCCTCATGAATCAAATCTGCCACTGTCTGCATAGTATCAAAGTCCAGAATTCCCCAAGTCTCTTCCAGTTCTCTAACACTTTTTGAGAAAATAGTTTTACAGATAGAATGAGCATCCCCAGTAATAGGCTCACCATTATAATTTAGTTCATTTTCCTCCTGCCTATTCTCCTCTTGCTTTTCCATCACAATCTTTAGACGAAAGTCACGGAATTCTTTGTACCCCATCATTTTTACAAATCTACTGACAGAAGCTGTACTGACTCCACTCCTACGAGCTAATTCACTAGCTCTCTCCACACACTTCTTATCTTCTGTATCAATGAGATAATCTGCTATTTTTTGCATTGCTTCATTCATCTGAGGATATAATGATTTAATCTCCGGAATAACAGATTGTTGCACGAAGCGCTCACTTCCTTTCGTATGTACTTTTGTTTCATATATCTGTAATAAACTAATTTTTTGTTTCACAGTAACTTTATTCTACTCCACAAAGAATGTCAATCTTACATATATTTTTCAGGAATTCAGACAATTTTTTAGCAAAAACTTATACATAATCAACTAATATAAAAGCGATTATAAAATTCTCTTATAGCATAAACAGTAATTACAAAGCCTGTGTTTGAATCCTTAGAAATAGTTCCCCTCTTATTTGCTATTCCTATGAATCTCTGCTATGATATAAAATAATAAAATTTATCATTTTAGAAAGGAGACCTATGTATAAGCAGGAGCGGTATCTTTTTCGGGCGGCTACTGAAGAGGATATCCGAGAATTAGCAGCAATAGAAAAGATATGTTTTTCGGAAAATGAAGCCTGTAGCTATGAAGAGGTTAAAGACCGTGTTGAGAAAATACCGGAAGATTTTTTGATTGCCTTTGATCAAGTGAATAAAAAGATTGCCGGTTATATGAGCGGTATTCACTCCGGTTCTGAAGTCTTTTTGGATGAATTCTTCCGAAATGCCTCTTTACATGAGAAGGGAGCAAAGCATTGCTTTCTTTTAGGTCTGGAGGTTCGGCTGGAATATCAAGGAAAAGGGCTCGCCAGCCAGATTATGAACCGCTATATCGACATAGAGGAAAAGCGGGGTACTGAGAAGATTTTTCTCACCTGCCATACCCACTTTGTTCCTTTCTATAGCGGTTTCGGCTATGAGCATTTGGGTAAATCCCCCTCCACCTGGGGCGGAGAGAGCTGGGAGGATATGGTTTATATCCTTGCGTAATAAGATAAAATTTTAGACAAGAAAAAAGAGGCTGTTAAAATCAAAAAGGGCTCCTATGCAATATAGGGCTGAAATGGGACATAAACTCAGATTACTCCTATTTCAGACCTATACTACATAAAGACTATTTATATTTTGATATTTACAGCCTCTTTTTGCTAAACTACAGTTTTTTCAGCTTGGCAAAGCCTGCCAGCATCTTCTTCTGCCCTGCGGTGTCAAAAAGCACCGTCACCAGCTTGTCCTTCTTATCCTCTTCTATGGCCAAAACTTCACCCTCTCCAAATTTCATATGGCTGACCCGGTCTCCTACCTGATAATCCAGGCTTCCGGAGCTCATGCCGGAAATGCCCTTTTGGATAATGCCGGCCTGCTGATAGGCATGAAGATCCAAAGGCTTTTTGGAAGAAGAATATCCGGCACTGCCATATAGATTAGAGGATGAACGCCCTGATGAACCATAGGCACCGGTAGAGCCGTAGGAACCGGAAGGACCATAGGAACCGGAGGAGCCGAAGGAATCTGACTGGCCCATATAGGCCTTGATAGACTGATTCGCCTGCTGTAAGTAAGAGCTATAGCCGGAACGGCCTGTTTTTTCCATGAACATATCTTCCTCACTGGGCTTTTTCCGATAGAGGTACTTCTTCTCCAAATGCTCTTCCGGCACATCATCCACAAAGGAGCTGACCAGCATGGACTGATACTGTCCATGGACCACCCGGTCTCTTCCTGCGGTTAAATACAGTTCCTTTTCCGCCCTGGTGATTCCCACATAAAAGAGTCTTCTCTCTTCCTCCCGTTCCTCGGGAGTAAACATGGACTGGGCACTGGGGAAGAGGCCTTCATTTAAGCCTACCAGATAGACCACCGGAAACTCCAGACCTTTGGCTCCATGTAAGGTCATCAGTGTGATTTTGTCTTCCGTTAAGTCACTTCTATCCAAGTCGGAAAGGAGAGACACCTCTTCCAAAAAGGCGGAAAGACTGCCCTCATCCCCATTTTCCTCGATATAAGACTGAAGCTTTCCCTGTAACTCCTGAATGTTTTCCATACGGCTTTCCGCCTCTATGGCCCCCTCTGCCTGAAGATCTTTTTCGTATTCCGTGTCCCGTAAAATGCGGTCAATAAGGGCGCTTAATTCCACATCCTTCCAGCTCTCCAGCATTTCCTGGAAGCTTCCCACCATGCTTAAAGCTTTTCCGGAAAGTCCCGCCGCCTTGGCAAAGGGCAAAGATTCCACCAAAGAAAAGCCTCCAAGGCTTTCTCCATACTGCTGCAATTTTAAAAGACTGGCCTCGCCTATGCCCCGCTTTGGCACATTGATGATTCTCCGAAGAGCCACATCATCCTTTTTATTCACCAAAATCTTCATATAGGAAAGGATGTCCTTGATTTCCTTTCTTTGGTAGAAGTTCACGCCCCCCACAATTTGGTAGGGAATATTCCAATGAATACACTGCTCCTCCAATAGACGGGACTGGGCATTGGTGCGGTACAGCACCGCCTGGTCCTTATAGCTCCAGCCGGCATCCCGAATGCCTCGGATAACAGCCGCCGCCTCTTCCTTGGCACTTTCATATTCCTGAAAGCTAACCTTCAAGCCCTCCTTCTCCGCAGTCCAAAGCTTCTTTTGCTTTCTGTGCTGATTTTCCGCAATGACCACATTGGCCAAGTCCAGAATAGGAGCGGTGGAGCGGTAGTTTTGTTCCAGTTTCACCACCTTGCAGTTTGGAAAATGAGATTCAAAGGAGAGGATATTTTCCACATTGGCACCCCGGAAACGGTAAATACTCTGGTCGTCGTCTCCCACCACGCAGATATTTTGGTACTTCTTGGCAAGGAGATAAACCAAATGGAACTGCACATCATTGGTATCCTGATACTCGTCTACCAAAATATAGCGAAAACGCTCCTGATACTTATCTAAAACTGCCGGAAACTTCTCAAAAAGCTCCTTACAGCGTAACAAAAGGTCGTCAAAGTCCAAGGCATTGTTTTGTTTTAGCTTTTCTTCGTAAAGTCGGATGCAGGCACGAATCTTCCCATCCAGAAAATCCTCCGGATCCTCCAAAAGATAGTCGGAAACGGTTCGTCCCTGATTCTTCACCTGGGACAGGGCGGAAAGCACCAACCTTTCCTTCAGCATCTTGCTATCTATCTGCAATTCCTTAAAGACCTGACGCATCACGGTTTTCTGATCATCCGTGTCATAGATGGAAAAGTCGGAATCATAGCCCAGATTTCCGATTTCTCTTCGTAAAATTCTTAGGCACATACTGTGGAAGGTGGATACCCAGATCTCTCCCTGCCGCTCCGGCAGAAGCTGATTCACCCTGTCCCGCATTTCCTGGGCTGCCTTATTGGTAAAGGTAATCGCCAGAATTTGATAGGGAGAAATCCCCTTTTCCAAAATCAGGTAGGCGATTCTGTGGGTCAGCACTCTGGTTTTTCCCGAGCCTGCCCCCGCCAAAATTAAGAGAGGCCCCTCTCCATGGGTGGCGGCCTCATACTGTTCTTTGTTTAATATATTTTTCAGCTCCATGGCTTTCCTTTCTTTTCCTTAGGTCATATATACCCTATACTCTCTTATTTTTTCCTTCGTACTTTAAGCTACCTTGCTTAAGGATAGTACCATTTTCCCCTTATAGCCACTGCTAAATTCTTGTAATTCTACTTCGCTATGCTATACTTGTTTTTATGGACGAACAATATTTAAATGAATTAACTGAATATCTTAAAAGTTTACATCATGTGCATGCGGGAAGCCTGCCCTCTCTGGACCTATACATGGATCAGGTGACCGGATTTATGGAGGAACATCTGGCCTCCATGAAGCGTCATCCGGAGGACAAAGCGCTTACCAAAACCATGATTAATAATTATGCCAAAAATAAGATTCTGCCTCCTCCTGTTGGAAAGCGCTACAACAAGAATCACATGCTGATTCTGCTTTTAATCTACTATTATAAGAGTATGTTGAGTCTTTCCGACATCCGTACCGTGGTGGATCCCTTAGCGGAAAATTATTTTTCTTTTCACAGTAAACCCAGGCTCACCGATATTTACGAAGAAATCTTCTCCTTTGCCAATGGAGAAATGCAAAGCTTAGTGGAGGATTTAGAGAAAAAGTTTCAAACCGCCAACAGCTCTTTTTCTGAACAGGATCCCGCCTTTGCTGACTTGGAAGGACAGGAGCGGGAACAGCTCCAAAGCTTTTCCTTTCTAAGTCTCCTGGCCTTTGACGTCTACCTTAAAAAGCAACTTATGGAAAAAATAGTAGACCGCATGGAGGAGAGCCAAAAGAAAAGGAAGAGGAAAAAGAAATAAAAGGAACAGTAATCATCAAACAAGGCTAGCTTCTCAGCGATATAGCCTTGGAATACGGGGTAGTCTGAGCCCGCCGGTTCTTAGCTTTTGTTTTTGGAAAGCTTAGAACCGCTGCGTGGCGAGGCTAGCGAGAGCTTGCCCCGGTTCCATGCTATATCGTTGAGAAGCTTTTTGATTGTTTAAAGCTGTTCCTTTTATTTTTCCTCTTCCTTTTTGGCTATCCTCTCAAAGGCTACCGCGTAGCCGTCTTCTCCATAATGTAGAGAACGGTTGACTCTGGAAATGGTTGCGGTGGAGGCTCCGGTGGCCTTCGCTATATCGATATAGGTTTTGCCTTCCTGCAAGAGCTTGGCCACTTCATAACGCTGGGCCATGGCCAAAAGCTCATTGATGGTACAGAGGTCCTCGAAAAAGCGAAAATACTCTTCCGTGGTTTCCAGCTGCTGCATTCCCTCAAATAAATGTCGTACCTCTTCGGTGTCTAGTTTCCGGTTCATTTTCTTCCTCTCCAAATGTTTCTTTATTCCCAGGTTACAGGAGTAGGTCTTCTGGTATCAAAGACCTTCTTCACGTCAATTAAGTCGGAAAGCCGATCCGCTGTACCGCTGTAGGATTCATACAGGCGATAACCGTCCAGATTTCTTCTTCCCTGCCGGACAAAATCATCTCCGTACTGCATCCAAACCTTTGCGGAGTCTACGTTACAGAAGTAATGGAAGCCTGCAGCCTCCAGCAAATCATATTTTCCGTCTTCCTTTCCCTTCTGATAGGGATGCCAGTCCCCGATATCATCTCCAAAGGGGTAAAGGAGAATCTCACAGGGATCCGGCAGAAGAGGCTCCACGTTTCTCTCCCAACGATCCGTATCCTTGGAAATGGAAGCCAAATCTCTGGTGCCGAAATTGATATGTCCCCAGGAGTGGGAGGCAAATTCATAGCCGTCTTCCTTCATGGCCCTGGTAATCTTCTTAACGGTTTCCTTATCCTCTTCAATATTGGGGTTTGCCCTGTTCTTCGGGTCTAAGGCAGGAGAATTAGGATCAAAGGTCTCATCGGTTCTATAGCCAAGAACGCCGTTATAGCCGGTAAAAGCAATCACCGCCTTATGGCCATGGTAGGCAAAATCCGGATGCTCCTCCACGAACTTATCCAAAATCGGCACCAGGTCATAATCCCCAATGGTAACATTTCCGTCCTTATCGGTATACTGGTTTTTAGGCTTTCCATTTTCATCCAAAACCATCTTGTCCGCAAAGCCGTGACCTTCCATGTAAATGTAATAATTCACATCGTCCTGGGACATGACAAAGGGCTTCTTGCCCTCCGGAAGCATAATCTGCTTCTTTACCATTTTCTTCGTTCCGTCCGGCTGTTCCTGCATTTCCGCCAAATCATGCATATGCACCATCACGTAACCTCGATCGTACATTTCCTTGATGATTTCCTCAAACTCCGGAATGGTGGTCATTACGGAATTGAACTGCTTTCCCTGATGGGTGTCTGTCAGGGCTCTGGTCGGGTCCACAATCAGGATATGGAAGAAAATGTGGGTGATATCATCCATATTGGCAGGAACCAGCTTGCCCTTCTCCTCTTCATACTGAGAAATCTTCGCGGAAATCTCCGTATCGGAAGACAGGTTCAAAGCATTTAAGGTGGCGATAGCACTGTCATAGTCATACTGCTTCGCCTGAAGCTCCGCCGTCTTTAAGGCCTCATCCTTTTCCGAAAGAGCCGGAGTTTCACTTGCCTCTACTACATCGCCCTTCTCTTCCGTTTCCCCTTCCCCAAGCTTTACCACCGGGCGATTCTTGGCAATCGTGCTTTCAGAGACCTTCTTCCCGAAGGAAATACCTCCCTGCTGTTGCACATAGGGCAGGGCATAACGCACCCCGATAAAAGCAAGGAACAACAAAAGAAGCAGAAGAAAAAAGAGCAGGATATGCAGGCGCTTCTCCTTCTTTCTTTTCTCTCTCCGCTTCTCCATCCGAATGCGGTGTTCCATCATTTTCTGCTGGTAATACTCGTCATCAAATTCTTCTCTGTTCATCCGACACCTCTCTCTGTCTCCCTCTTATTGTACAAAATATTGCCTTGAACGCAAGGGGGAAATGGCGAGGACTTCAGGAAGTACAGAAGGAAGAAAGACTCCCGGATTATCCCTCTCCGTTTAACTTATGCAGGAAAGGAGATACTCCCTTATACAGTAGAAGGCAAAGAACTACATCAATCATGCCTTTCACAAAGGTAAAGGGCACGTTAAAGATAAGCAAAGCCTTTTCAATGCTGCCAATGGAGGGAAGAATCAACTCATAAGCAGAAAGCACTACCTCTTTCGGCATAAAGTTGTAGTAGAAGGGATAAACCACCAAAAGGTTGGAGGGGTAGGAAATAGCCGCCATAACCACTGCACCTACAACGGAGGCAATAATTGCGCCCTTCTTCGTCTTATTTCTCTGATAAATAAATCCTGCGGTACCTGCAAAGCTTGCCCCAAGGATAAAATTGGAAAGTTCTCCCACGCCGAAGGATCCGGAGCTAAAGCTGTGAAGAATATTTTTGATAAGCTCCACCAAAATGCCGGAAACAGGCCCCAAGGCAAAGGCTGCAATCAAGGCAGGAAAATCCGAAAAATCAAACTTGATAAAGGGAGGCATTAAAAAAGGAATAGGAAACTCAATCCACATCAAAATATACGCTATAGCGGATAATATTCCTGTTACCGCCAAAAATCCCACACTACTCTTCTTCACACTGCTCACCATTCTTCCCTGACTTTCTGCTTTCATTGCTGTCCTCTCTTTCTTTGCATTTTCTGCAAACTGCATTCTTCCGGTGGTTCTTTTCGAAAGGCTTTAGGACCGGGCATTTTCCTTCTTTTTTGTATTTTCAAAGGAATCCTCTTGGAAAGCACCTTTGAAAATAGAAAAAGCCCTGTACAAAAAGTACAGGGCAGAAAGCACAACGCTCGTCTTCTTCCATCCAGACTATACTGTTGGTACCGGAGTTTCACCGGTTCAACTGCTTTCGCAGGTCGCGGACTTTACCGCCAGTGGGGACTTACACCCCGCCCTGAAGAACATTCATTTTTACACTGCTAAGAATACTCCTCTGCCTAAAACTTTGCAAGGAATATTTTTTACGCATTTAGAGCATGTTTCGACGCTTTGTTTCAACACTTTAGTTCGATACTTTGTTTCGACGCTTTGTTTCGACACTTTAGTTCGATACTTTGCTTCGATACTTTTAGAACTTAATCCATCCCAGTACACCGGCTACGGAACTGAACAGAATAATCGCCACAAAGAAGGGGCAAAGGTATTTGATCATGAAATTAAATACCGCCTTTCTTTTAAAGGGAGCATCCTTTCGCATAACTTCCGCCGCAATACCCTCTACACCGATTACTCTGACCACCAAAAGACAGGTAGCCATAGCCGCAATGGGCATCATCACGGAGTTGGTCAGGAAGTCAAAGAAATCCAGGAAGGGCATATTTTTCAGAATCATTACAAAGGATAATGGCCCATAGCTTAAAGCACTGAGGGTTCCTAAAGCCACCATAATCAGCAGTAAAACCACTGTGGATCTTCTTCTACTCCACTTCAGTTCATCCTGGAAGGTGGAAACCGCACTTTCCGCCAAAGCGATAGCGGAGGTCAGTGCCGCAAAGAAAACTAAGGCAAAAAAGAGAATCCCCACTACTCGACCAAAGCCCATGCTGGCAAAGATTTTCGGCATAGTAATAAACATAAGAGAAGGGCCTGCCTTTAATACGGAGGGATCTCCGTTGGAAAAGGCGAAAACCGCGGGAATAATCATCAGTCCTGCCAAAACCGCAATAGCTGTATCAAAAATCTCCACATGGCTGGTGGATTCTTCAATAGACAAGTCGGACTTCATATAGGAACCGAAGGTAATCAGGATTCCCATGGCAATGGAGAGAGAGTAGAACATCTGTCCCATGGCGGAAACCACCGTCATCCAGGAAAAGTTCTTGATATTGGGGACTAGGAAGTATTTTACTCCGGCAAATGCGCCCTTTCTGGTGATGGCATAAATAGAAAGCAGAATTGCCAGAATCACCAGAATCGGCATCATAAAGGTGGAAACCTTTTCTATGCCATTTTCCACTCCCATAAAGATAACCCAAAGTACCAGCAAGGTAAAAATCAAAAACCAAAACTCCGTCTTTACCCCATTTCCGATAAATTCCGTAAAGTACTCGGCCGTGGCCATGGCTTCCGTTTCTCCCTGGATATAGCCGAAGAGATATTTGCATACCCAACCGCCGATGACGGAATAATAGGGTACAATCAGGATGGGGATAATGGCATTAATCCAGCCTCCCGCCTTGAACATCCAGTCCTTTCCAAAGTGGGCATAGGCTCCCACAGGGCTCTTTCTGGTCATTCTGCCAATGGCGCTTTCCGCAATAATCATGGTGTAACCAAAGGTAAGCATCAGAAGAAGGTAAACCAAAAGGAAGATTCCCCCTCCGTATTTCGCCGCCAAATAAGGGAATCTCCAAATATTTCCCAAGCCCACCGCAGAGCCTGCGGCGGATAAGACAAAGCCCAGGCGAGAGCTGAACTTACTTCGTTTTTGCTTTTCACTACTCATTTTCTAAATTCCTTTCTACTGCTATAACATTTCTTTTCTATTTTCTTAGAAGCCTTCTCCATAACTTCCGGAAAAATCACATTTTTTCAAAACAATTTTCCATGCCACACCAGGCAAGGACCATGCCCCTGTTCACAAAAGCGATAAGTAAGAGGGGGCAACTCCCACACACAGAAGCTCCACTCAGAAGCTACAGCAAAATTTTTCCTTACAATGCCTCTCCTTCCGCTCCCAAAAACTTCAAGGCTTGATAGAGTCTGGCAAGGGGCAGGCCCATCACATTGTAATAGTCCCCTGCAATGCCCTTTACAAAGGGGGCAAAACGCCCCTGAATCCCGTAAGCTCCCGCCTTATCCATAGGCTCTTTGCTTTCGATATAATCCCAAATTTCCCGCTCCGTAAGTCTTGCGAACTGCACCTCGGTCTTTTCGTAAAAGCCCATTTTCTTCCCCTGAAAATGAAGGCTGACCCCGGTATAGACCTGATGGGCTCTTCCGGAAAGGGCGGAAAGCATCCTGTAGGCATCCTCCTCACTTTTCGGTTTTCCCAAAATCCGATCCTCGAAAAATACCACTGTGTCCGCTCCAATCACAAGGTAGTCCTTTGGATACTGCTTCGCCACATCCTCCGCCTTCTGAAAGGCCAGCTTCTGCACCAAAAGACTGGGATCCGCCTCCGTTACATCCTCCGCTATTCCGCTGGGATGAATCTCCGCCTTAAGTCCCAGAAGCTGAATCAGCTCCTGTCTCCTTGGAGATGCGGAAGCCAAAACCACCTTAGGAAATAGCACCGTAATGGGCTTTTCCTTTCTTTCCGCTTCCTTCCTTCTTTCCTCCCGCTCTTTTAATTTATGTTCTAAAAGGTCAACATCTTCTTTGGAAAGCCCCAGCTTCTCCAAGAAGTCCCCGTCTTTATTTATATCCTCTCCCATTTTTCTTCCTTTCTTTTTTTGCAATTACTACTCTGTTTTCGCAGTCGCCTTTCTATTCTAACGATTTTTCCCCGTTTGCACAGTAATTTTTTTTACATTTTGCCATAAAAATGATTTTCTTTCCCTCTTTTGTGAAATCCGATATTTCCCCGGAAAAGAACCGGAGAAAACAGCAAAGAAATTTCCTCTTTTCTCCAAAAGATTTCTTCTTGCATTTTCCTCCGCTTTATACTAAGGTGAACTTATCGCACTACGCGCAGTACATGTCTTAGAGAAAGGGAATTCTATGAAAATCGAAAATGTAAACAACGTGGAAGGCTTATTTAAGCTATTGAATGACTTACACGGAAAGGTAGAGTTGGTTTCTCCGGAAGGAGACCGAATTAACTTGAAGTCCAAGCTCTCCCAGATGCTGATGATGTCTCAGATGTTGGACAAGGCTTACATTAAAGAGCTGGAACTGATTGTTCATGAGCCGGAGGACATGAAGAAGGTTGTTGAATTCATGATGGGGGATGCCCACAATTGATTTTCCGCACTTGCGAAAATTTGACTCTTCCCAAAGCGGAAGAGTCTTTTTTTTCTGATTTGCTGGTGGTGGGAGGTGGCTGTTCCGGCTTAGCCGCCATCTCTGCCGCAGCGGATCTTGGGATTGAAAACAGTCTTTTATTGGAAAAAGAAGAAAGCCTTGGGGGACGTTTAGGAAAAAGCACGGAAGGAATCAGCGGGCTCTTTGCAAAGATCATTCAGCCTAAAGAGCTTCTGTCCCATTTTTCCCTTTTTCTGGAAAATTATGAGGTTCCCCACAGAGTGGGGGTAGAGGTAGAAGAAATTTATGTCCTTACAGGGGAGGAAGCACTGCCCATAGCACATGCCCCAGACGAAGCTTCCGCTTACCGCTATCTCTTAAAGGCTAAAGCAAAAGAAGGCACTTGCTTCTTTATCGGTAAAGCCTTAATCTTGGCTGTAGGAGTACTTAGTCCGGAGGAAAATGCTGCTGTTTCCTCCCTTATAGAAGAAGAAAAGAAAACCGGCTCTCCCCGACTTTTCCCGGCAGGACAAAGCCTTGCCCCCTCCCAAAGCATTGCCGAAGCAGTGCAATCCGGTGGAGCTGCGGGTAGAATGGTAGGAGAAATGCTTTTAAAAGAAAAGCATAAACAGGGATTTTAAAACAAGGGGCTGTAAAAAAATCAAAATAAGAAATAGAAAACTATTTTGTTTGTATGGAATTTTAATTATATAGGCTTATTCTAAGGAAATATCTGCTTAACAAATAACTACTGTAGTTTTTTATGTAGCTTTTGATATTGATTTTCCTGAAAAACAAGCCCAACAAACTTTTCTACGAGTTTGTTGGGCTTGTTTTATTTTCACTAATTTTTGAAAAAAAAGAGACCCCAGTAAACTGCACCGGGGGCTTAGAGAAGTTTGTTTGTTTAAAATCTAAGCCATTTCAGCTTACTGAAAAATAGAAGAAATGTCAAGAGGGAAAAAGTATGAAAAAGATATTAAGTGTAGTGAATAACAAAGGTGGCGTGGCTAAAACTACTAGCATTTTGATTTTTTCTGAATTGCTAGCCTATTTAGGTAAAAAGGTATTGACCGTTGACCTTGATGGGCAAAGTAATTTGTCTTTAGCTTTACATCAGTATGTTGAAGATACGTCCGCAAGTATTGCCGGAAGAATTGCTCCAAGTAAAAAGAATATTGCTGAAATATTTAAAGAAAGACCGAAGCATAAAGAGCAACTTTTAGACTTTATCTATCCTACGCCAATAAAAAATATCTCTATTATACCCTCAAGTAAAAGGTTCAATTCGATTGAGTCAAATATGGATCCATGTTTTAAAAGTCCTTTCATTCTGAATAAAGCTCTTACTGCCATTAAGGAAGATTTTGACTTTATCTTGATTGATAACGCTCCTGCACTAGATTTTTTCACATTAAATTCTATTGTAGCTAGCGACTACATCGTTACTCCTATCAGAGAAGATGGATTTTCAAAAAAAGGCTTATTTGAAATCATGGAGACAATAAACAATTTAACAGAGGAATATGACCTTTCATTAACTTTCCTTGGGGCTTTTCTTACACAAGTAAATCCCTCAACGATTGCAGTAAAAGAACGAATCAGAGAATATAAGGAATCTATTCCGGATTATTTCTTTAATACTTATATCAGAAAAGACACAAAGATTGCTCAGATTGAAAGTGAATTTAAACCAATTCTAGAGCATAGCTTAGACAGCAACGCTCTTTTGGATTATTCGCATTTATTACTGGAATTAGGCATTTTAGATGATTTATCAAAACAGCGTTTAGGAATGAGTTTATAAAGAAAGGAATTACCAAATGAAGGAAAAATTCAAAAAGCTTGATATTCAATCTACTGGGGAATTTGGATTACAGGATGTTAAAGCAGATTCTCTCCTACTCTCGTCTGAGACTTCCAATACACCAGAAAAGCAAGTTGAAGATTTGGGAAGTACTTCCCAAAAACAATCTTTAAACCCTTCTGGAACTCGTTTTCTAACTTTTAATAAGGAATCTATGAGGGAAGCGTTTGATGCCTTCAATGGTAAAAATCCTTTTAACTTTAAACGAATTCCCAGGGAGAAAATTATCTTCAACGAAAATAATGATTTTTCAATGGAGAATATTGAGGAATTGGCAAATAGTCTTCTAAAAAATGGATTGGAGCATAATTTAACCGGGCATTACGATGATGATAGAGACCTTTATATTCTTGAAAGTGGAGAAAGAAGAATTCGTGCATTAGATTTACTAAATTCTAAATTTGGTTCTGTAGCACGGATTAACGAATTGCCGGAAAGTGAACAAGAGAATTTTGTTTTATTTAGAAGCAATATTTTACCTCTTCTAACAGAAGGAATTCCTTTTAAAGTTAATTCTTTTTCTAAAGAACATAGCGACGAGAATGGAAATAGACTTGATGAAATTCGTTCGGAATTAAGGAAATACGCTACAAATTTAGATGTCCGTCAATTTACACCAAAAGAAAGATCTGAATATATTTCTAAAGTGAAAAAATTGCTGGAGGAAGAAGCTTCCCTTTTAGGGAAAAATAAAGTTACAAAAGATGAAATTGCTGATGCCATTGGGATTAGTAGAAGGCAACTACATAAGTACGAGCTACTGGATTCATTAATTCCAAGATTTAAAGAATTATTTGAAAATAAGAAATTACGGATTGAAGCAGTATCAACATTATCCGGATTAACAGAAGAAGAACAACAGGCTATCTGTAATCGTATAGATAGCGAAGACGATGCACAATCTATTTCTTTTGTAATTCAGGATTATATTGAAGCAAAGGAATGCAAGAAACAAGTAGCTGAAGAATTGGCAAATTTAAGTGAAAACCCTGTGTTATTTAAAGAAAAGCAAAAAGAAAAAATGCAAAAGGATCTAGCAGAAAAAGATATCTATTATTTTAAAAATGTTGTTACCTTTAGAAAAAAACTTGATGAATTACTCGGCGTAATTGAAAGCTTAACAGCAATTAGAACAAGCTCTCTTGATATCCAGGACGTTCTTCCATATTCCGATATTCTGGATTTAAAGGATAGTTTATTTAGCAATATTAATCAGTTTGAACAATGGATTAATTCGTATGAGGATAATTAGCTATGGAACAAGAAATCTCTACTATAAAAGCCGAATTTATTACTAAATTAGAGATAGAAGGAATTAATTTCCAGGGCTATGGAATTATTCCTAAAGCTGTAATGCTTGATCCAGATCTCACCCTGGAAGCAAAAGCAATTTATGCTTATTTCTGTAGCTACGCTGGAGCCGGAAATTCTTCTTTTCCGGGCAGAGATAAAATTCTGGACGATTTAAACGTTTCAACTGGTGCTTATTATCGCCATTTGAAATTGCTAAGAGATTTAGAATATTTAAAAATCATACAAAATCGAAAAGGAGCATATTTCAAAAATACTTATATCCTTCCTCAACGTCTTGAAAGATATGAAATCATAAGACCGATTGCTAATACAAGTCTTTATGTAGAAAAGAATTTTGTTCAACATGAAAAATATAGCATGAAAGCCTTTGGCTATGGAATGATTCCCAAGGCAGTTATGAAAGACCCACGTCTTACCTTAAAGGCTAAAGGAATTTATGCATATTTTTGTAGTTATGCCGGAGCTGGAGATTTTATTAGTAAATATAGAGATCAAATGCTCCGTCACTTAGGAATCGGAAAAGATAGTTATTATAAGCACTTAGACCTGCTAAAAGAATACAGGTATATTCAGAGTGAACTGTATAAAAAAGAAGGAAATTATTATGCTAAAACTTGTTTTATCCTTTGTGAATTTCCAAAAAGTAACGTAAATAAGCCATTTTCCCCGTGTATCAATTTTCCGGACACTGCTAATAATTTAGAAAATGAACAAGATGTTTTTCCAAACTCTTCGTGTGCTAAATTCCAGAGTCCTGAAAATGAAGATACTGGTATTGAGGATACTGAAATCTCAGACAATAAAAGTAACTCTTTCAAAAATAACTCTTTCAAAAATAACTGCTCAGTCAGTCTAAACACGGAAAAAATGGGAAGTACTTCCCATTTCGAAAACAATTGGACGGACGGACGGAACAACTTGCAAAAGGATAAATTACAAAATATTGATTGGAAAAATGAAGTCATAAAAAACAATGGAATCCCCTACTACTTTGCTACTGAGCCGGATTTACTTCAAACAGTAATTAAAAATTTTCTTAATTACGAACAAAGAATAGAACTGCTGAAAGATCCTATTGAAAAAGAATGTTTATCATTAATTACTGATATGATTGTAAACCTTTGTTTAGCTGATGAGTTTCGCCCGGTAAAGGTTAGACGCATTAATTACGCTAAATTCATTGATGCGTTAAATAGAACATATGATAAAACGTTCCAAAGCCTTCAACTTGAAGATGTAGCTGAAAATGTATTAAAGCGTGTCTGCAAAAAAATAGAAAACGACGAGATCAAGAGTCCAACGCTATACATTGCATCGTCTTTATATGATGAATTACTTTCTGATAATTTTAGGCTCCATGCAAATCTTCGTAAAGATTTTGGAATATAAGGAGGAACTATGAGAATTAGAAAAATACAAGTTGCTGAGGCACTAGCAAATTACGGAAATAATGCATTACAAAATAGATATTCTTGTAAAGGAAGAATTATTGAGTGTATGGATACAGTTACCTTTGTGTTCGACCGATGGATACTTTGTGAGTATTTTATTATGCCTAAAATAGAACTCAAGGAATTGGGATACTATAAAAAAGGAGATTTTGACGCAAAGCGTTTTACAAAACTTGATAATCCATATTTTATGAAAGTATGCGAAGAAATTATGAAGGAATATAACCGTAAGTATGGGAAAATCAAATATGCTTGCTTTGGTGAATTTATAGATTCATGGAAGTTAGACCATTATCAATTAAAATTTTTAGATGGACATTTTAAATACTTTGCTATGACAAAAGAAGAAGCCCTTACTAATCTTGATAATTACATAGACTATCATACTAAAAGGATTCCAAAAAAAGCAAAAGATCCTGAATTATACGAATTTGCTTTTAACTATATTTCGTCATTCAAGAAGCTTCGTACCAAGTTAAAAAAAATGACGGAGCATGATATTCGAACGTTGAAATTTCACTGCAACGGATTTGCTACATATATTGCGGAGATTAGGGATGAAAAAATTGAACCAAACGATGTATCTGATTATCTTCTCTCGAATAATAAAGATGATGATAATTTTGTTCTTGAATGGTAGAAATGGGAAGTACTTCCCATTTTAAAAAGGAGACCTATGGGCAACACAAGAAAAAACAAAGAAGATGTTGATGTTCATTTTAGGATGACTAAAGAAAATTTAGCAATGTTAGATGCTTGTGCAGAAGCAGAAGGTATTAGTAGAGCTCAGTTTGTTCGTAATAATATTCTAAAACTAATACATGGAACGATATCACAATATGCCTTTGCAGAATTAGATGGCAGAATTCGTCAGACGGTTAAAGAATTATTAGATGCAAATTTTCAAAGCGAAATAGATTTAAAGAAAAAAATATTATCTGAGTTGGAAAGAGCAAATCTTATGTCTTTAAAAAATTATATTCTTCAAAATCCCGGATTGGATCCAACAGAATATAAAGCATATTATTACCAATCTAAAGGGGAAAGCCAGAAAATCAGCAAAGGACAATTACAAGTAGAAAGTTTGATTGAAAGAACAAGAATGGAGAACGATTTAAAAGCTTTAGACGATTGGAAGAAGGCTATTACAGAGGGAGAAGATGAATAATATTGTTGTATCTAAAATAAGGAGTGAGTCTCCAAATAAAAGGAATACGGCAGTAAAAACTTATAACTACTTGTATTATATCGCAACCAGAGAAGGAGTTGATTTATCTCAACAATCTGAAAATGAAACATATCTACAATACATTCACGAACGCCCAAGAAGTCATGGGTTGTTTGGAAATATTGAGACAGATGATATTGATTCTGTTTTAAGCGATATTAAGGAACGTTCAAAGAAGCAAGTTGTATTTAGAGGGATATTATCTCTTGATGAAAGGGATGCCAGAGATCTTGGTTTTCTTGATAAAGAAAATTGGAGAAAGTATCTTTCTCAAGCCCTTCCCTTAATAGGCGAAAAATTTGGAATACAGTCTGGAAATTTACAATGGGTAGCGGCTTTTCATAGGGAAAAAAATCACCCTCATATACATTTTATGATATGGGATCAGAATATCAATAATGTTCAAAATAGCTTTATATCTCAACCTCAGCAACATTATTGCAGAGAATTATTCTCTAAGCTATTTACGGAAGAAGAAAGAAAAAGCCTGGCTAACAAAAAATATTTATCTCGTGAAGAGCTGATTAATGACAGCAAAACCGAACTACAAATGTTAGTTGATGATATTACCTTTGAACAAGCTCGTCCCTTTATTAGTAAAATTAATAAGGAGTATAGGCAGAAGTTTAGTAGTGTTTTTTCAGAATTATTAGACTCTCTTCCAAGGGATAAATTGAATAAATTTCAATATTTATCACCTCGCAATAAAGAAAAAGTTCTTGCTGTTGTACAGGTTCTTTTGACGAATAAAGTTCTAAAAAGGGAATATGATAATTTTCTAAATTATCATTATAGGATTGCGAAGGACTATAGCCCAAGTAAAAAAGAAATCAAAGTAGCAGTTCTAAAAGCAAAAGAGGATATAGAAAAACGACTTTGTAACCTCGTTCTTAGAGAAATTAGAGACATGGGAAGTATTACCAAAGAGGAGTCCCAAGAGCAAAAAAGCACTAGCCCGGTGGAGCCCCAGGAGCTGGAAGGCACTAGCCCGGAGGAACCTCAGGAGCCGGAAGGCACTAGCCCGGAGGAACCCCAGGAGCCGGAAGGCACTAGCCCGGAGGAACCCCAGGAGCCGGAAGGCACTAGCCCGGAGGAACCTCAGGAGCCGGGATCCCATTCAAAACAAGAGGAATCATATCATATGTACAGATTAGTCAATACATTTTTAGATGCTTTACTTTATGCCAATAATACTAGAACCCCCTCTTCTGTTTATTCCTCCAGAAAAGACAAAGGCAATGTGAAAGCTCTTAGAGAGTGGAAAAGAGAACAAGGATTTTCTATGGAAAATAGCAATTATTAGAAATTGTAGCCATATGAAAAATGGCTTGTATCAATGGTTTTATCTGCATTTTATATATTTTGTAGCCGTACAAAATGGAAAAAGCAACAATTGTAGCCACAAAAAATAATGCTATAAAACCGCATGGGTACTGGCTTTGCCAGAACCCGTTTAGGCGATGCGTAGCCGTCCTATTCCTGCCTCAAGAAAATTGGTCGTTTTTTGCCAATTTTATTGTGGACTATCATTAGTTTTTTTCGGCTCAAATGGGCTGGAAGATATAAGTAAAATACAAGGAAATTGGTGCAATGAAAGGAGAACAAAATGAACAAAGTAATTTTATCCGGAAGACTTGTAGCAGATCCTGAAACTAAATATTTCAGCAAAGATAATGGTGAGGAATCTGCTGTTAGCCGATACACATTGGCTGTCCAAAGGATCGGAAAGAAAGAGGAACATGATTCAGCAGATTTTGTTCGCTGTGTATGTTTTGGAGCAAGAGCAACTTTTTGCGAAAAATATTTAACGAAGGGAATAAAGATGCTTGTGTCTGGATACTTGCATACCGGGAGTTTTAAAGATAAAGATGGAAAAACTGTATATACTACAGACGTTTATGTAGAAGAGCAAGAATTTGCAGAAACAAAAAAGAAAGAAAACGAATCCAACTATGTTCCTGGAGAAGATCTTCCGTCCAATTAACGAGGTAATGATTTATGCAAACTAAAGGAAAACTTCCAGCATTTTTGATATCCATTTTTCTTTCTGTGTTTTTGGCTATTTACCTTTCTTACTTAACGGATCAGGTTATTCGTCTTTTTCTCCGGATTACGCATACAGATATTTTAAATTTACATTTCTCTGTAAATCCGCTGGACATCCCGCAATACGCAAAGAAATTTTACTCTGGAATGCTGGTATTTGGAATTTTGTATGAAACCATTATTCTTATTTGGCTTACTTACCAGTTTTTCTTCTATAAAGCCAAGTTATCTAATGTTTCAGAATATAAGGTTACAGAGTATATCTCAATTCCAAGACCGGTGGGAAATGGACAACATGGTAAAGCATGGTTTGCAGACGAACAAGAGATTCGAGCTATAAGTAGCGATTTGAATGTTAAGACGCAAAATGAAAAAATTCAGTCTGGAATTGTTTTAGATTATAAAAACGCCATTGTCCGGTACATGAAAAATTTTGCTCATTCAATAACGATAGCTCTAACTGGAGCTGGTAAAACAAGAAGAGTTTTGCTTCCTTCAATTTGTTTACAGATTCTTGCCGGGGATAGCTATTTCGTTACAGATGTTAAAGGGGAAATATTTTACTTAACTAGTAAATATGCAGAGTCTCAAGACTACAAAATTGTAGTGATTGATTTCATTAATCCGGAAAAGTCGATGCAGTATAATTTTTTACAACCAATTATAGATGCCCTTAAAGAAGGAAAGAAAAAGTGGGAAAAGCAAGTAAAAGAACTAGTTCAAGAAATTGAGGAAATAAAAAAGCAAGAAAATCCTTCTCCTGAAGACGTTAGTGCCCTGGTTGCTAAACGTAAAGATTTGGAAAATGACTATTCTTGGACGGATCAAGCCCAGGAGTATACCTGGGACTTGGTTTCAACGATGGTTGGAGAAGCAAAGGGGGAACCACTTTGGTACAATGGAGAAACGTCAACGCTTGCCTCGTCAATTCTTGCAGTATGTATGGAAGCTCCTGAACAATGCCAAAATTTATATAACGTATATTGTTTCCTGGCATACATGAGTAAGTATTATCAAGAACTAGGGAAAAATCTATTAAGTACATATCTGGAAAGACTTCCAGACACTCATCCAGCAAAACTGATTTACATGCAAGCTGAAGTTGCAGAAGTGAGGACAAGATCTTCTTTCAATACTTCCGGGCTAGGAACCTTAAGGCTATTTTCATCCAATAAAATCGGGAAAATGAGCATGAAAACAGAATTCAACTTAGAAGATATTGGAAAACAGAAGACAGCGATATATTTTATTGTCCCGGATGAGAAAACAACCTATCATCCATTGGCTTCTCTTTTCATGGTTCAGCTTTATATAAAGCTTGTTGAAGAAGCCAGAAAGTGTGGTGGTAGCATGAAGCAAAAAGTTGTATTCGACTGTGATGAGATTGGAAATTGTCCCAGAATTCCTATTTTGCCGGCAATGCTTTCTGTAGGACGTGGACGAGGTATATCTATAAATCTTGTTGTACAAGATTATCAACAACTACAGGCAAAATATAAAGATGATTTTGAAACGATTAAGAGCCAGTGTAAGTTAAAAATTTTTCTTCAATCTGACGGAAAGGAAACATTAAAGGATATATCAGAAAGACTTGGGGACTATACTACTGAAAATCCTAATGAATCATCATCACGTTCAACGGAAGTTGGAAGTAAAGCAACTATATCCGGTGGCTCCGGACTTACCGGAAGGAGATTGCTATTACCTAGTGAATTAGCTCTATTTGAAAAACCGGATGCTCTAGTAATGGTAACCGGGCATCGTCCATTTGTTTCATATCTTCCGGATATTTCGGAGACCGAATTCAACAAAATACTTGGCTTAGGTGATGAGGAATTCACTAAAAAATTTATCCTGGACTATGAAAATAGCAGAAAAGAAAGAGATGATAAGCCATTAAAACAATGGGGGATTTGGATTAAAGAAAAAGAGCAAATGGAAAATAAGATTAAAAGTCTTATTGAGCAAAACAATGTTTAGAAAAGGAGAACTATATGAAAACATTAATGGGTAGCTTTTATAACAATTTTGGATTCTTTCATGCTGTATTACTTAATTCATCGGCTTCTTTCGAATCAAGCCTAAAAGCATCTAAACTTTATACGGGGACTGTAGATATTTTAAAAGGATCTATGAACGTAATGCTCGTTCTCGTTATCTTGATTACTGTAATTATGGCTCTGATTCATGGAATTGGCTGGCTTACAGCAGATCAGCATGATAAACCTGCAAAGCGGAAGGCTCTTTTTACAACAATAATTGTTGGAATTGTTGTTGCTTGTATTCCCACAATTATTTTAATCATTGCCAAGATATACGGAGCGAAGGGAACAGATAATGTTCCAACGAATGCTCTTTATCCTTTGATTATGTTTTTGAGGTAATGCTTATGGACTTTTTATTAAAAGCTCTTACAAAATTTACGGCTAACGTAACAATACAATTCATTAATATTATAACCAGTTCACAATTGTCCCAGTTTAAAAATGCTGTATTTAACTTCGCGCAGAATAAATTAGTTGTAGCTTCACATAATACTATGCTTGTTGTTTCTATAAGTCTAATTGTTTTCTTTTCTGTAAAACAAATTTTTGATGTGTATGTATTGGAAATGTCTGGAGATCCTGAAGCAAGCCCAGTGAACGTGCTTGAAAGAGCAACTTATGCTACAGCAATTACATCTTGCTCTACATGGCTTTTCTATAGCTTTTTAAATTTTACAGCATTGCTCGCCACAAAACTTGTAGAAAAAGATCAGGAAGTAGATTTAAGCGAAGTAACCAGGACTCTAGAAAGTTCTTTGACTGCAATGGTATCCGGAAGCTTTTTAAGTAATCTTTTTTTCTTTAGTCTTGTTATTGGAATGTTGGTTTTTTCTGTTATAGCAGTAATTAGAGCTGTAGAGCTCGCAATGATGTACATAGTATTACCAATATTCTGTATTGAATTATGTTTCACAAATCGGGAAAGATTGAAAGGACTCATTACAAATATTGTTGTGACAGGTGTCTACTATTCTATCCAGCTTCTTTTATTTAAGGTTTATCTTATTACGTTGGGGCTTACTATGGCTGGTTTAACGACTAATCCAGATTCACCGCTTGGACTAAGTGCATTTACCACTTTGGGGCTTTTAATAGCTGTTTTAAAATCTCCCAAATGGCTGGAAAAATTTGCTTATAATTCTGGTGTTGGCGATAGTGTTAAAAGAGGAGCTTCTGCAACTATTCAAGGACTGGGAAGAGTTGTATTAGGAGGTGGAAAATGATTGCTTTATCAGAGGAATCTACTGCAAGCGTAGTATATGAGTATTTAGAAGATGGACTTCATTCAACTACCTTAAATGGATTTATTTCAGATTTCACGCAGTTATTTCTCTTACTTTTGGTTCTTGGAATCTGTATTCGTTTAATTCAAGGAGGAATAAAAGCTATTAATGAGGATAGTGGGTTAATGAAATTTTTCAAAGCAAGTAGAAAAAAAGTCCTTGCTGTAATTATAGGTATATGTATAGAAAGTATTATCCTTTTAGTCAGGGGGGTGTATAAGTAATGGATTCTAAAAAGCAATTATATATTCCGGTGAAAACCCTCGATTCAGATGACCTAATAGAAGGAATAGGAATCTTGGAGATAGCCATTTGCGGAGTTGCTCTTTTGATTATTCTAATAATTTCAATCATCCTTGCAAGAATCTTTACCAATAACTTAGTGGGAATAGGTTTTGCTGTTTTTTCAACAATTGTTACTGTAAGCACAATTAGAAGAGATAACTGCAATGAGAACTTAATTCAAAAGATTATGTTTATATTACGATTTCTAAAAAAGCAAAAAATTTATCTTTTTGATAGAAGTGGAGAGGAAATTCTATGAATAAACTAGTGGAGTACCTTCTACAGAATCCATTGTATATCTTACCTTTTATCTTACTTCCGCTTGGTATTTTATATCTATCAATTAATTCAATCAAAAAGCCATTAAAAAAGGCTAATACGCCGGAAGTTGCTAAAGAGGTTGAAGAACTTTCAAAAGAAAGGAAAACGGCGAATTCTTTGGTCGAAGTTGCGGATGTTGAGAATTGCTTTCTTTATCGAAAGGACGATTACATTCTTGGGTATCTTAGGATAGGAAGCATCAATCTGGAACTTTTAAGTGCAGAAGAGCTCCAGATTCTTACACAAAGATTATCTATGTCATTTGAAGGTGATAGAGATAATTTCGATTACTTTACATTGCCCTCCCAAGTAAATCTGGATCCAAACAAAGATTTCATTAAAGAAATTAGACAGGGGACAGATGATATAGGAAAGAGAAAAGGGCTTACTCTGATGATGCAAGAGATGACCAGGCTTTCTACTTCCGGGGAAAATTTTGAGCACCAACATATACTAAAGATTTGGAAAAAAATAGGTTCAAATATTAAAGATACTGAAAAAGACTTACGGAATCGCTTATCTGATTTCCGGGAAAGATATCAAGCTGTGGGGATTCCTTGTGAGATTTTAAAGGACAAAGAAATTATCAAGCTTTGCAATCTTTTCGGAAACCCTTTACAAGCACCATATACAGGAGAAGTGTCCAAGTTTGAAAGCTATCCCTTCATAAAGGAGAACTAGGATGTTTGGAATAAAAGAGAAGAAAAAATCTAAGACAATTAAAAACTATGCAAAAGAAGTAAATCAAAACATATTGAATATGATAACACCTTCAGGTGTTGATTTTGATCGGTCGCACTTAAATGTATCTGAAAATATAGGAACTGTGCTTTGTATCAGTCGCTATCCGGCAGAAGCCGGATTCGGCTGGCTTACAACAGTATGTAACCTTGAATCTACACAAACAAAAATAGAATTTAGGTATACTGCACCGGACAGACTCTCAAAACAGCTAAATAAAAGACTTAGTGAGCTAAAAGAAGCCATGGAGCTTTCCAAGGAAGAGTCTGAAAAGCAGTCTTTAAATAATGCAATAGAGAATTTAAAAGAATTAGTAAACCGTATTGTAGTAAAAGGGGAGCCAGTTGGCTATGTAAATATTCTGCTATATATAACGGCTGATAATAGGGAAGAGCTGTTAAGTAGATTAAAAAGAGTTCAGAGTGCTTTATCTATCGTGGAATGTGGAACCAGAACTTTACTGTTTAAACAAGATTTAGCCTTTGCTACACTAGCCCCCTATGGTCTTCCTAACTATGAGAAGATTAGTAATGTTGGAGAACGTCCGATGCCTATTAGTACGTTCTTTGGAGGGTTCCCTAATGCTTCATCCGGGCTTAATGATGTTAGTGGTTATTATCTTGGAAAAACGAAAGAACAGCGATTAGTTATCTTGGATCAATGGATACGAAGTAAAGATAGAACAAATTCTAACTGGATCTTTACTGGAGTTCCTGGAGTCGGAAAATCTACAGCAGTAAAGGATATATTAGCGAAAGAATATTTTTACGGAACGAAAGTGATTATATTTGATCCGGAGAAGGAATATGTAGATTTATGTCATAGCGAATATATCAATGGAGATGTTATTGACTGTGTATCCGGAGAAAGTGGTAGAATCAATCCCTTGCAAGTAAGGGTGACCGGGAAGATCACAAAGGACGATTTAGAATCCGGAGAAATTCTTGAAGAATACTACGGAGAGCATATAGGATCTGATTTAGCACTATATCTCCAGCAATTGCGTTTGTTCTTTGCTTTATATTTTGGAAAAAAAGAATACTCTTCAGATATTGCTACGATTCTTGAAATAACGCTTATTAAGCTATATGAGAACTTTGGAATTACCTGGGATACGGATATCTCCAAGCTAAAGAACGAGGATTTTCCAATTATGGAAGACCTATATGAACTTTCCGTATCTTTAGCAGAGGAAGAGACTAATCCTGTTTATAAAGATCTTCGGACAGCTCTTTCCTTGAAGTTATATAGTGCTGGCAAGGGAGCAGATCAATTTATCTGGAATGGATATACAACTCTTAATCCGAAGAGTAATTTTATAGACTTAAATGTATCGAATCTGTTAGACAGCGATGAAAATGTTAAGAAGGCACAATTCTATAATCTAATGATGTGGAGTTGGCATGAAATGTCCGCAAATAGACAAGAAAAATGCTTGTTTGCAGTAGATGAAGGCTATTTATTCGTTGATGATGAATATCCTGATATGATGAAGTTTCTGCGAAATATATCAAAACGTGCAAGGAAATACGAGGGGGGATTACTTTTTATAACTCATTCTGTAGTAGATATATTGGATCCGGCTGTCAAAAGGTACGGTCAAGCTATCATTGATAACGCTTGTTATAAGTTCCTAATGGGTACAGATGGAAAGAATCTACGAGAAACTCAGGAGCTTTTCAATCTTTCAGATAAAGAGCTTGCAGTACTTTCCAGCAAAGAAAGAGGAAGAGGCGTATTTATGTGCGGATCTATGCGTATGAATCTTTCTATTGATCTTTCAGATGATATGCTGGAAATGCTTGGAAAAGGTGGAGGAAGATAATGAATGCTATCCTTCAAAAAATTCTTCGTTATCTTATATTAACAGATAGTGGACATAAAATATTAAAGGGTATTCTAATCCTTATTATTGGCTTTATATTACTACCAACAATTGCCTTTTCTCCTGTTGCCGGATTTGTTAATGGAGTTAAAAATTTTTTTGAAGGTGAAGGAGATCTGGATGACGGTGCTGATGTTTCTTCATTTTTAGGAGACGACTTTTCCATTATTGAAATGAAATATTATAAATCTGTAGAATCTGCCAGAGCTAAGCATATAGACCTAATAAGTGAAGATCAAAAAAGCCTGGCAGAGACCGTCAGAGAAGAACATAAATATACTGTTACGGTAAAGGATGCCAATGGCAATGAACATGAAGAAACCCGTTACCCTACTGTAGATACCCCTCTTCCCAATCCTCCAATGGTTAGTGTACTTGCCTATTTCTGCACAACGGAGGAAATACAAATTGCCGATGGTAAGAAAAAAATTAATGAAAGCAAAGTAATGGACTTTTACCAAAAAATTGCAAAACGTCCCTTTAGAGTCATTGAACGAAGCCAGGATCATTATATTGTAATGGTTGAATACATGACGGAACAAGACATTATAGGATTGCTTCAATCTGAAGGTACCTTTAAAGATGAAGGAGATGTTGATCTCTTTGAGACCTCAATAGAAAGAATTAAAGAATTTATTGATGAAGCTGGTGGGTTTAAATATGACGGAGAAGCCATTGGGCAAATTAGTAATGCTGAAATTGCGAAGCAGATCTGGGATTATTTCAAATCTTTAGGATGGTCTGACTATGCAACTGCTGGCATCATTGGAAATTTTGAAGCTGAATGCAGTCTACAGCCTAATTTACAGGAAAAAGGTGGAACCGGAATAGGACTAGGACAATGGTCTCACGAAAGAAGAACAGCCTTCTTAAATTGGTTATCGGAGAACGGAAGGGATATATCCGATATAACGGCTCAATTAGATTATTTGATAGTTGAAAATTGCTGGCACGGAGGAACCCTTACTCTTTATAAAAGCGGTGGACTCAAGCATACCAGTAAAGTAAAGTCCTTATCTGAGTTTTCAACATATCAATATTCTTCCGTCCAGGAAGCTACTGAAGATTTCCTTTGGCATTGGGAAGGACCGAACTATCAGAAAGCACAAGTGGGAAGAAGAATTGGAGCTGCTAATCAGGTCTATAATCTATTCTCTGCTGGAACAGTAACAAAAATCCCGGAAGTAGCAAAAAAAGGTAAAGATCCAAAGTTATATTTCCCCGGCGGAATTATTCCTACTGCTTCCTTTAAAGCTGAAACATATATGCAAAGCATTAGTTTCAGAAATTCTAAAGGAGTAATGAAAACTGTAAAAGTCAATGCATCAGTTGCTAAAGATGTTTTAACGGCATTACAGGAGATATCCGAAGCTGGCTATGAGATTAAACAAATTGGAGGATACTCATTTAGGCAAAAAGTAGGATCCAATGGATTATCTTCCCATTCATATGGACTAGCTATTGATATAAATTGGGATTATGGTAATCCATTTATCAGAAAGGGGCAAACGCTGTCCGGAACCAGGTATTTGTCTCACGAATTATCTATGACAGAAGGGAGTATTCCTGTCCGAATAATGGAAGCTCATGGCTGGGTCTGGGGTGGACATTGGACAAATTCCAAAGATTATATGCATTTTTCTATTACAGGAGATTAATTGCTTGTGAATCTATAGATAATTTGCTGTAAAAAAGTATGTAACATGGTAGAATTTAACAAAGAAATATTCATGGATTTGGTAATAGAAAGGAGCTTTTTGTGAAGGTGTGTAGACTATTTAAAACTTTTATAACACTATTTATTTTTCTGTTTATCCCTTTTTCTTTAGCATATGGTAAGGAAGCTAAAAATTTCTATATAGATCCTATATTTGAGGGAGAACCATTATTTACCGGAATGGAGATTTATGTAGAAAAAGACGGGAAATTTTTTGCACTGTATCAGACTATGGATTATTCGGATTATAGGTATTCTACGCACCTGGAGAAAGGAACATACACATTCCAGTGCCGAGTTATGTATAACACAAAAGCTCAATATAAAGTAGAACCTAAGAGTATTACTTTAGTCATTGATGATAACAATTATTTAAAAGAAAACAAATTACAATTTACTGTAATTAATAGAGAATGGAATCCAGAAGGATTAGAGGAAACAGAATCTGTTCCTCCAGATCCGGATATTGAAACCTTGCCGGATCCTTCAGAGTGGTCAAACGAGCAATTAGAATCCTATTTTGCTTTAAGCGATGAGGATAAGAACAAAGTATTAGAAAGTCAGAGTCAGGAATTTTGGATAGAGGAAAGCATCTGGGAAAAGAAAAATAGCTTTATTACAAAATACAATATTGAACCAGGAACCAATTTATTGGGAGAAACCGGAGATGGGGATATGCATTGGAATCCGGATGATATTGGTGAAGATGGACTACCTAAATCCTTAACTAGCGATGCGAATGTAACCGAAAATGATGCTGAACAGGTCGAAGACGAATCTAAATCAACAGATTCATTAGAGTATATGGAAAGCTCTGAAAACGCTTCTGTACCACAATCGGAAACCAGTAAAAATGTAGAAGTGAACGATACGAAATCCTCAAAAAACATTGCATTTGTTTTGGGTGTTGCTCTAATTGTTTTCTTAGGCATTGGATATTTTGTGATAAAAGGAAGGAAAAACAATCATGGGGAAGAGTCCTAGTTCAATCAAATTTCTGAAAATCTGTATTTATATTGTAATTACTGCCTTTGTTCTATTTTTATCTTTTACACGACCGGTAAAAGAATATTCCATTCAAGATTTTATGACTATATTGGAAGGGGGAAATAATGGATAGATCTGTCTTGTATATTTCCAGTAAAGCTTTAAAAATGACATTAGACTATAGCATAAAAGATTCTAACCTTCTAACAATAGACTGCAACAACCAGGTATCGAATCATTTTGAACTAGAAGATTTTATGAAGAAGAAAGCGTTTTATTTTTCTGAACGAGATATTGATATTTTTGCCATTGACCTTTCTGCACTGATTGATAAAGATGATAAAATCCTTGACTTGATACGTTCATTTTTAACACTAAATGAAAATATCCGCATTGTAATAATTGCACCGGATGCAAATCCTGGAGATGCAATCCTGGCAAATCTATTTGCTCTTGGCATTCGTAATTTTGCCAGCGGTAAAGATTATGTTGTTCTTAAACAGAGCCTGGATAAATGCTTCTCTGAAGAAGGTATGTCCTACAAAGATGCAGTTGAATATCAGAAATTGAAAGATTCTTCAGTGGTTGAACACACAGAACTAAAGGAAATTAATTATGTTACAATTGGGGTAACTGGAGTTGATAGAAAATCCGGATCTACTCATAACTCAATTGTTATTGCAAATCAGCTTAGAGCCCTTGGATATTCTGTAGCTTGTTTCGAGTTTTCTCCACATCAGGATTTTGAACGCATTAGAAAAGGAGAAGAAATCAAAGGCGGTGGAGAAAAATTCTTTACGAGCAGAAACATAGATTTTTATCCTAATGCTTCAGAAAGCCTGATTGAAGAGGTTAAAAAGGATAAGCACTACCATTTTCTTGTATTAGATTTTTCCGGAAATACAGAAGAAATTCAATTTTTCAATAAGTGCCATATTAAAATTGTTCTCGCTAATATTCAGTTCTGGGAAATAGATAAGTTGGTGCAATTCTATAACAGGTATGACGAGGAAGCTAGAAAAGAGATTTCCTTCTATATAAATTTTTTACAAGCTGATAAAAAATCTCTTGAGAAAACTTTTAAGACACAATTTCATTTTGTCGGGTATGCTCCGGATCCCTTCAATACACCAGAATTTCCGGGCTTGAAGGATTTGCTATACCCCTTTACTACCGGTGTTAGAAAGAAAAAGAAATTTGAATTTCCATTCTTTAAAGGGAAGAAAATAGCTGTATTATAACAATCAGATTAGTTTCCTGAAGAGGCAATAAGTTTTTTTAATTAAATGAGCATAGCGATTTTTAGCGTTATACTATTTTAAAAGAAAACAGGATTAAATGAAATTTTTAATTTAGTTCCCTGTTTTCGGCAACGAAATGAAAACGCTAAAAATGAGTCTGTCAATGGTATCCCGGAGGGTCTTGAAATCTATTGATTTCAAGACCATTGACAGATGAAAAGCGTATATGCGGAAGGAGGAAATATATGGAAACCATAAATAATGATAATTATCTTTCTAATAAGGAATGGCTTCGAAATGCACTAATTTCAGAGAAGGTAGTTTTACGAGGGATATCCGCCTTGGAATATTTACAACTTTTTCCCGGATATTTAACGGAGAAGAATATAGAGGTTTATGCTTTATCAGAAGGACAATATTCCAATGTTCAATATTACCTGGTGGATAGCTTTGATGAAATTGATTACTTTGATGATGGTTTTGTCTTATGTGCTACACTGGAACAAGTTATTAAGGATTATATCAAAGACTATGATACGGCAGACACTCATGTATTAGTGGAAGCTTTAGGAAACTACTATTGTTACAATAATGATTCATTTGATAATTTGATTGTGGATACCGACCAGGACTTGTTTAACGAAGTAAAGGAGTGGGCTATAGGATTTTCACAAGGAGTTAATTATGAACAATAAAGAAAAGTTAATGTACTCTATTTTAGGGGAATTAGGTAATAGTAACATTCCTCTTATATTTAAGGGGGGGTTAATTACTGGGCTATTTCTTATGGAACAGTCATTTCATGATGTTCATAGAGCCACTAAAGACATTGATGCAAATTGGGTTGGAACACCTCCTACCTTGGAGGAAATAGCTTCTTCTTTATATGATGCGATTAAAGACAAACATAGTAATCTTGAAGTGAAAGGAATACGCCCTTTTGGGGAAAAACAATCGGCTAAATTTGTGTTCACTGATAAACATACGGATATTGATTTGATTACTATGGACCTTGATATTCATCGTGGTTCTGGATATAGAACATATTTTTATGGAACTGCTAGTTTTAATGGTGTTTTACCTTTAGAGATAATGCTTGATAAAATTTCAAGTTCTTCTAAGGATTTAATATATAAATGGAGAACCAAAGATCTTTTGGATGTATATATGCTTTGCCATTGTTTTTCTTTTAAAATAAAAGATATATTTGACTATAGCAAAAAGTATAAAAGAGAGATTAATGACTTCTCAGCCTTTTCTCAGAAACGTAATGAAATTGAACACGCTTACAATAAACTCAACAGTATTAACGGTAAACCTGAATTTAATGAAGTATATACATTTCTTGATAAAGTATTTACACCCTTCAGAGAAGGGATTCAAAAAGACTTCTTTTGGAATTCTGAAAAATTAGAATGGCAAGATAGCTCTAAATATTTAGACCTTACTAAAGCATTTGTTTTAAATAAGAATGGTGAAGATATCCTAGAAGGAAAATTATATGATGTGGGCAGTAAATTTCTTTTAGATTGCTTAGAAGGTAACTTTAGTACTGTATATTTAAAATCTCCGGTATTTCAAGAAAAAACAATTTTATTTGAACAAAAAGAAAATATTATCTGTGCAAATATAGATTCGTTGTCTGAAGAATATGATTTAAAAGCAAATAAAAATTTAAAACATGAAATTTCAGCTTTTCTAGATAAAGCCGACATTATAAAAATCATTGATTCTAATAATATCTTAGAAGAACATTCTGAAAGAGCAATTACGGCCAATGATACGGTTCATAATAATGAAGTTACTTCTTTTAATCATAGAGATAATTCTTTTGATATTGAGAGGTAAATTATAATGCGAAAAGTTAGAAAAGATTCTCATGGAAGAGTACTTAGAACCGGAGAGTTTGAACGATATGATGGAATCTATGTATTTCAAAAAACCGTTTGTGGAAATAAGAAAACAATTTATGCTTCTTCCTTAGAAGGGTTAAGGCAGAAGGTTTCTGAAGCTGTAGAATATCGTTTTGATGAGTTAGGTAAGAATCTGAAGTCTATAACTTTAGATAAGGCTTTCGAACGCTTTATGCTAAGTAGAATAATTAGAAACACTACAGCATACGTTCAGCGAAATTTATATTATCATTATATAAAAAAACGACTTGGTAAAAAGAAAGTGAATGAAATTACTCATTCTGATATTCGGCAATTACTCATTTATCATTTTACTGAAAAGCATTTATCATTGAATACAATTAAATCTATTCAGGGAATGCTCCATGCTATTTTTGCTCTTATGGTTAGTGATCAGGTTATTACAATTAATCCGGCTCAGCAAGCCATGAAAGCTTTAGCTCACGCAGAGAGTAGTAATCTAAGAGAAGAATCAAATGGGCAAAAAGTTTTAACGACCGATGAAGAAAAAGCATTTCTTATGTACGCAAAAGAAACTGATTCTTTCTTCTATCCGTTATGGCTTTTTATGTTAAGCACTGGTGCCAGAGTTGGAGAAGCTTCTGCAATTTGCTGGGATGATATTGACTTTGAAAAAAAAATTGTTTCAATAAACAAAACTTTAGTCTGTTCTTATAAAGGAAAAGACCGAATCTTTTCTTTTAATCCTACAAAAACAAAAAATGGTGTCCGGAAATTACCAATTCTTTCAACCTTATATTCTGTTTTAGAAAAAATGAAGAATGATAAAGCCACAAGAAAATCCTTCCCTCATGAGGACAACCTTTTAATTAATGACCAGGAACTGATATTTTATTGTATAGTCAACAATAGAATAAGAGCAGTTTCAAATTTTGATGTGAATCATGCATTAAAAAAGCTTATCGCGAATTATAACTCGGATAAGCTTTTTAAAGAGATGCATCCAGGTGTTCCAACTTCGCTTCCATTATTTTCATCTCATGCTTTACGTCATACCTTCTGTTCCAGGCTTTGTGAAAATGAGGTGAATTTAAAAGTCATCCAAGAAATTATGGGACACGGCAATATTCATATGACTATGGATGTATATGCTCAATCAAATGAAAAAAAGAATAGTTTATCTCTTTTACAATATGAGAAAAAAATACTAGGGGAATAAGTAAAAAAATATTTATTTTCTCTTGTGTTTTATCATTTTTTATCTTAGAATAGCTACAGGAGAGAAGTTTGTTTGACCATATAACAGTAATCTATGAAATTTATCATATAATTATTTTGATTTTTACAGCCCCTTTTTTGTTATGAAAATACTTTCATGCTTTTTCTATTATAGCTTGATTAACCGATTCCACCGTAGAATGCACCTGCTATAAGTGCAAGCAAGGCAAGTCCTGTATAAACATACTTGCCCAAAAAGAACCAGGTATCTCCTTTAGGCTTCTTTGCGCCGGCATTTACAGCCTCCATGGTATACTGCTTTCCAAATATGAAGAACAGCATTACTGAAGCAAGTACCGCACCAATAGGGCAAATATAGATAGATACCGCATCCATCCAACTGCCTACAATTCCCTGTATCAATACTGCAACAACGACGCCGAGTACACCGATTATTCCTACCGACTGTATTCTATTCAGTCTAAACTGCTGCTGCAATGTAGCTACAGGCGCTTCATACAGATTTACAAGGGAACTGAGTCCTGCAAAGGTAACACATACAAAGAATATAATTCCTACAATCATACCACCGGGCATCTGATTCATGATATTTACCAGGTAGATGAACATGAGTCCCGGACCACCTTCACTAAGCTCTGCACCGGATGTGGCCATAGCCGGGATAATAACGAGTGCTGCAAGCAGTGCCGCACATGTATCAAATATAGCTATGTTCATTGCAGAGAAAGGTACATCTTCTTTCTTACTGAGATAGGAGCCGTAAATCACTGTGCCGTTACCTGCAATAGAAAGGGAAAAAAACGCCTGTCCGAATGCAAATATCCAAAGTCTTACATCCTTTAATCCCTCCGGATTTACAGTAAAGATATACTTGTATCCGTTTACTGCCCCCGGTTGAATTCCTATGTAAATAGTCAGTCCAATCATCATTACGAAAAGCAGCGGCATCATAAACTTGTTTGCTTTTTCTATACCATCCGCAACTCCAAATGCCATAATGGCGAAATTTACAATAAGCGCTATAATGATCCACATATTATTTCCGAAAGCCGTAGCGGTGGATCCAAAAGTTCCTCCTATGACTTCCATATTTGTGCCCATGCCAAAGAGCTTACCTGTAAATGCCATGACAACATATTTAAAGATCCAGCCTACTACGCAGGAATAGCCTATAGCAAGAGCCAAAGAACCGATTGTCGGTATAATTCCTATGCTCTCACCCAGTTTTCTGCTTTTTCCGGCATGTTCCATAGCAGCACCGAATGCTCCTATAGGACCTTTCCCCGTGCTTCTTCCCAGTGCGATTTCTTCCACAACTCCTGTACTGCCTATCAATATAACAAATAGGAAGTAAGGGATTAAAAAGGTCATTCCTCCCCAGGCTGACACAAGCACCGGAAATCTCCACAGGTTTCCCATACCCACGGCTGAACCTACACAGGCTATAATAAAACCTATTTGTGAGTTAAATCCATCCTGCTTTACAGCGGTATTATCTGAACCCATAAGCTTCCTCCATCTTGATAAAAATGTAAGTCCCTCTTGTGGATAGCAGTCCGGTCTCTACAAGACCGGACGCCAAGATATTTTATTTTTTTACGAGTATCGCCGGCATATCCTACGATATCTCATTTATTTTCCTTTATTTTTCCCAATATCCATAATTTCCTTCATCACACATTTCTTCCTTAGATGGAGCATATGGCTCTGCCCATGCATGGAAATGTCTCATTGGCAATGTATGACCAAAGGTAATCTTTAGATTGGGAACTGTATCTCTGTCTTTATAAAGTTGTGTCAGTGCTGCAATAATATAGTCCATGTGCTGCTTGCTAAACTGACTTCTGTTAATCGCCAGACGGACAACATTACATACTTCCTTCTGCTGCTCAGGAGTTTTCAGATCATATTCCATAGAGAAATCTCCAAGCTCTGAACAACGAATACCATAACGGTGAATCATCTCCAGAGAAAGTGCCTGTCCTGCAAAGCTCTCATGACCTCTCTTATAGTTAAAGAACTTATCCACATCAATATAAATTCCGTGTCCTCCTGCAGGCTGTACTACAGGAACACCGTTTGCTGTAAGACCGTCTGCCAAATACTGACACTGTCTTACTCTTTCGTCCTGATAGTCAAATCTTGCCTCTTCATACATACCCTGGCAAAGCGCCATAATATCATGTCCGGACATTCCGCCATAAGAATCATTTCCATAAGCGGAAATCTGGCGAACCTTCAAAAGGTGTCCGATATCTGTCTTTACACTACCGTCCTCATTGAACTCTGAGAACTTCTGCCAGAAAAGTCCCTTGTCACGGAAAGCCAAAATGCCACCCATATTGGCATGTCCGTTTTTCTTAAGGGATGCGGAAACCACATCAAAGTATGAGAACATCTCTTTTGCAATTTCACAGATAGACTTGTCCCCATAGCCCTCTTCATTCATCTTAATGAAGTAACAGTTCTCTGCCCATCTTGCACCATCCATAACAAATGGAATATTGTACTTATGGGCAATCTGGGAAACCTCTCTGATATTCTTCATGGAAACAGCCTGTCCGCATACAGAGTTATTGGTAACTGTAGAATAAATCAGCGGAACATTCTCCACACCTACAGCCTCAATAAGCTGGTTGAGCTTGTCAATGTCCATATCTCCCTTGAAAGGATTCTTCTCATATTTTCCGCTCTTTGGTACCTCAAATAAGATTTCCTTATGGAAAAGGTTTCTGGGGACATTGCCCATTTGCTTGATATTACCTTCTGTAGTATCAAAGTGAGCATTTGATGGAATCGTGAAGACTTTACCCGGCCATCTCTTTGCAAATAATGGTTTTAATACATCAAACAAAAGTGCCTCTGCACAACGTCCCTGAGGAACGATAAATGTATTAGGTCTTGATAGCTGGTACTTACCACCATTGATAAATCCGCCCTCATAGTCCACCAGATACACTTCATTCATCATTTTTTCAACATCATCCTTGTCTACACCTTCCTTGATGTAGTTGATGAGTCTCTTCTGATTGTCTCCTCTTTCCCATACATCTCTAAATGCATCCAAAAGAACATAATATCCTTTGTTTCTTCCGTAAGATTCATCTGCAAGGAACATCGCTGACCACTGTGTGTCTGTCATAGATGTAGTTCCGGAGTCGGAAAGACAGTCAATGTATAAAAGACCTGCCGGAAAAGCAAACTCATTGTAATGCGTCATTTCCAGAGCTTTTCTTCTCTGCTCCTGGGTAACTGTTGGAACTTCTCTCACTACGTGTGTCCATGACTTTGGTGCCTCTACACCTAACATTTTCTCGTACTCCATTTTAATACCTCCATATATAAAAATATATTTTGATACCCCGGTCATCGTAAGAAACGACTGGCGGACGGTATTACAATCCCTTGAAGCAAGATAGAAATA
>OCIZ01000022.1_pt1 | contig 41170 bp, 26 predicted proteins | sample 1495841 | NCBI WGS metagenome assembly OCIZ01 (sample SAMN01915229, study PRJEB22387) | human oral metagenome | isolation source: saliva | host: Homo sapiens | place: USA
ATAGCAAAATCAGGCAGAAATGAAATTTCAAACTGCCTGATTTTAGGGATTTTTTTAAGCTCGGTAGAATTTACTTCTGCACTGGAATTTACTTTTTCAATTTAGCTAAAGAAATAAGTCTTAAGAAAAAAGAAATCTCCATAAAGAAAAGCAATAGGGGCGATAAAAATAGTTTGAATTTTATAGCCCCTATTGCTTATTCTCCGAAGACTTCTTTTCTTAAGCGAATTCCTGTTGGGCTTGCTGCCAAGCCGCCCATGGCGGTTTCCTTCAAGGCGCTGGACATGCTGTCTCCTACCGACTTCATCGCCGCAATACATTCATCTACAGGAATCTTCAACTCTACTCCTGCCAGAGCCATATCCGCAGAGGAAAAGGCAATCACTACTCCGGATACGTTTCTTTTAACACAGGGGATTTCCACAAGACCTGCCACCGGATCACAAACCAGGCCCATCTGGTTCACCAAGGACATTCCTAAAGCATCTCCGCAAGCCTTGGGACTTCCCCCCATAAGCTCCACCAAAGATGCTGCTGCCATACCGGAAGCGGAACCGCACTCCGCCTGACATCCTCCCTCAGCGCCGGCAATGGAGGCCTGCTTGGCAATGACCATTCCAAAAGCCGCTGCAGTAAATATAGACATTACAATGTCTTTCTTGTTATAGCCCTTGTCCTGATACATGGAAACCAGGCATCCGGGCAAGATTCCACAGGATCCGGCAGTAGGGGTTGCCACAATTCTACCCATAGCTGCATTACAGTTGGACACGCACATCGCCCTGCCGATAGCCTTGGTCATAAACTCTCCCATCAAACCGCCTTGAGCTTTCTGAGAGTATTCCAGCATGGTTGCTCCCTCTCCTCCGGTAAGACCGGAAGTGGAACGGAGATTCTTATCCCCACCCTTTCCAACGGAGTCCACCATCACATCGAAATTCTTCTCCATCATTTCGTAGATTTCCTCTTTAGGAAGCCCCATCTGCTCTGACTGGTCTTCCAGGCAAAGTTCGCTGATCTTGATTCCCCGCGCCTCTGCCTTGTCACATATTTCTTTAATTGTATCGTATTTAATCATTTTTTCCTCCTGCCGTAGACCTTTCTTTGGTAGCCAATGTACCACCAAATAGTCTCGCAGCTTATCTAATCAATGCTCTATCTAATCAATGTTCTATAATAAATGCTCTATAATAAATGCTCTATAGTAAATGCTCTATAATAAATGCTCTATAATAAATGCTCTATAGTAAATGAGCTCTAATGAACACTAAATTGCACGAATCAGTAAGGCATTCTCCACATTAGGGAGCTTATTGATTTCGTCCATCAGTTCTTCCGGCGGCATCTGGTCTATTTCGATGGTCATTAAGGCGATTCCACCCTTTTCCGGACGGCTTAAACGGAAGTTGCCGATATTCAAATCCTTATATTTATCGTACATAATCTGGGTTACCAGTGCAATCATGCCCGGCTTATCCCGATGCAGTACTAGTATGGTATTACTTTCTCCGGTAAAGTCCACCCGTAAACCGTTAATCACATCTACCCGGATGTTTCCTCCACCGATACTGGCGCCTTCCACCGTTCCCTCCTGTCCATTCTGAAGGACATAATGAATCCGAGCGGTATTGGGATGAGCCCCGGGAATATCATTTTCAATAAAACGATAATCTATTCCCCTATCCTTAGCAATCTGCAGTGCATCACGAATCTCCTCAGAATAGCTGTGATAGCCCATAATGCCGGCAAGCAAAGCTCTGTCTGTACCATGGCCTCTGTAGGTTCTGGCAAAGGACCCGGACAGCTCGATATCCAACTCCTTAAAGTCTTCCGATCCTGCCACCTTGTTTACTACTCTTCCCAAACGAACCGCTCCTGCGGTATGGGAACTGCTTGGCCCGATCATAATCGGACCGATAATGTTAAAAACGTTCATAAGCTCTCCTTTGTGTTTTATGATAGCTTCAACTTAACACGGTATTCTCTTCCCTCCGGGAACAAGGGGCAACACTTCTGCTTTTCCCCCGCTTATCCCAAACGACAAAATATATCTAAAAATCGCTTTATTTCCTAGTAAAATATACCATAAACAAAAGTAGAAAAAAAGGGAGTATAACAAGCACACCCCCCTTTTTCTTCAATTTCTCATGATTTGTTTATAATTTCTTTGTAAATATTTCCAAATCCCGAAAAGCTCTGTTCATCATTGCATTTTAAAATTCCGAAAATATATCTATCCTGCTTTCTTTGGCTGGTTATCCCATGCTCCATCAGGCCCCAGCGTATAGCCGTCCACCACAGTATTAAAAAGCATTTTTCCGTTGTTAGCACCTACTTCAGGGTTTAGATAGTACCATTTTCCACTGATATACTTCCATCCGGTACTCATCTTTCCCTGCATCTCGCCTTCTTCGGTACCGAAGTAGTACCACTGTTCTCCAATATACTTCCAACCGGTATTCATCTTTCCACCATTTTCCGTATCCGTATTATCCAGATAATACCAGGCATCCTTAATCTGTACCCATCCGGTGGACATATAACCTTCCTTATTAAAGAAGTACCAGTTGTTGTTTATCTTCTTCCATTCATCCTTAGGGTAAGAGCCGTCATCATTCTTCACCCACCAGCCCTTACTATCCTTCTGCCAGTCAGCCTTATCGGATCCCTCCTTGGGCTTACTGTCTTGATTCACTATGGACTTAGAGCCGCCACTATAGGAAGAGTTGCCTCCGCTATGAGAAGATCCTCCACCGCCGCCTCCATGAGAGCCACTAGAAGAAGAGCCTGTATTTTTACTCTTTGGCTTTATGATACTTTCCTCTCCGGAATTATCCAGGGCAAAGTCGGTAAAGAGAGGATTGGCATGACGATCGCTAAGCTTTACAGAAGAATGGTTAATAATTTTATTCTTTCCGTTAATACCCATATCTTCCTTATAAAAGGCAGTATTTCCAATTCTTCTTACTGTAGATGGAATGGTTATGGTTCCTATAGAGGAATTTGGTATCAGTTTTTCCTCCCCTCCGGCAGGAGTATAGGTACTTCCTGAATCACTGCTCCTTCCATAAAAGGCACCGGAGTCTATTTCTTCCAATCCCTCCGGCAGGTTTATATCACCGGTGTAATAAATTCCATCAAAAGCACTAAACTCTATGCGTTTTAAATTCTTAGGAAAATGGATATTTCCCTCAATAATCGCTAGCAAAAAAGCATTTCCACCAATGCTTCTTATGGAATCCGGCAAATTAAGATTGCCAATTATATTGGTAGCATAAAAGCTCTCATAACCAATTCTTGTAATTCCTTCCTGTAATTCTACATATATTGTAGGCTGATTCATTGCCTTTAAAAGCTTTACCCAAGGTCTGTCCCCATTCTTTCCATTGCAATCCAGTATTTCTCCCTGTCCTCCAATAGTAAGAACAAAGGGCTGCTTAAACTCTCCCGGATTCTTGGGTCGGATACTCCAAGTAATATCCCCTTCTTGGGTGGGTAGTTCTGTTGCATTGGCTAACGCAACGGTAAAAGCAGGAGAAACCTTCCTGTACTTCTCCTTCCCTTCCTCCTTTATGACTGCCAGCACATAACAACTATAGCTTTTTCCTGCCTCCCAAGCACTAAGATCAAAGCGACGGTCATACTTCAATTCTCTTTGCACCATTTTATTGCCACCGGACAAATTCAGTATAGACTTATATCCACGCATTGATAAATTGCTATTCCATGTTCCCTCTGCCGTCTTAAATGTACCTTCATTCACTTGTTCAGCAGGATTATCGGTTCTGTAGAGATAATAATCCACATCTTCTATGCCATAAGTACCTGTTTTTCGTGTAAGTAAGGTTGATAATTCCAAAAAGGCTGTTTTCCCCTGAAAAGTCCATAGCTTTAGCCCCTCGAATTCAAAAGAAATAATCTTATCCGAGTCTGCTTCCGGACTTTGCTCCACAATGGTATAACGAGAATCATAATGACTCATTTGATCTTCAATTTCATCCTGATTTTTTAGTTTACAGGAAGAAAGATTTTTAATCTTATTCTTATTTCCTGCAGTCTTCACAAAGGCTCTGCTCTCTATTTCCTTTACTGAGGCAGGAATCGTCACATCCCCCAGCTGATTAGACTGATAAAATGACTCTCGAGGAATATAGTTTAAAGTTGAAGGTAAAGAAACCTTCTTTAAATTCGGCATTCCCTTGAAGGCCTCACTGATATCAAAACGCTGTATTCCCTCCTCCAAAACAACCGTACTAATCTGATTTCTAAATACCTTCCAAGGAGCCGTTTCTCTAAAGTCTGTATCCCCATATCCCCTTATGGTAAGGGTTAGGTTATTATCTTTTCCGGTCAATATATAGTCTATATTTTTTCCGATTCTTCCGGAATAGATGGCATTCTGTACGATAAAATCTAGATATCGAATACTTTCATCCATGGACTTTATCTCTATCCTTCCACTTCCTGCCTTTTTACCGCTAATAAAGTATTCTGCTCCTCTTTTCTCTACAGCAAGAATATCTTCATTTAAAGATTTAATTTCCTTAACTGAGTAGAAGAATTGATTTGAATCTTGAAGATCAAACAATTCCTTAACATTATGACTACCTCCTAAGTCTAAAGCTATAGAAGAACTGTTAGCCCGCTTCTGATCAATCAAACTGATTACAAAGAGCGAAAAATGCTTTGCAGAAACCTCCAGACTCTTACTCTCCAAGTCAATTTTAAGTCCCTCCAGCTTTTCTACTTCCGCATCCGACTCATTCAAATGATAAACCGCCAGTTCCTGATTTCCTTCTTCATTAAAAAAGTTAAGCTGTTCAAATTGCACCTTAACTTCTCCTTTATTTGTATCCGGCTGAAGTTCTTCGCCGTTCGCATTTAGAATACTGATATCCAGAACAAGGCTATTGGCCAGGTCTTGATCCTCCTCCAGTTTCTCTTCCACAGCACTTTCCACCTTTTTTTCTGTTGCTTTGGAAGGTTTCTTTACTCTAAGCTTTGCATCTTCAGGGAACACGCCCACATCCGCAGTAACTGTTACAACAATACCATCTACAATTTCACTTTGATAAAAGGAAACTTCCCTTTCTCCCAAAGCTTGAAAAAGCTTTGTAGAATCTGATTCTTCTACTTCAGTCTTTTCCTCTGCCCTTACAACCTCTTCTTCCTCTTGAACAAGTGTTGGATTTTGCTCTACTAAAGCCTTGGCAAACACACTTGTAGGGAAGATAGAGGAAAGAGTTAGGAGCACTAACAATGCCATTGCACATCTTCGTCTAAACATTTTTTCCTCCTTGACCTAAAATTTATTCGGTATGAAGCGAAGAACTTTCATAGTGAGTCTTCCTTACATACAGAAAATACTTAATTTTTACTTTATCACATTCTCCTTATTTTTCATTTCCACTTTCTTACACCTTAGGGAGTGTAAGTAGGTGTAAGTTTTATTTTTATATAGAAAAAAGAGTGGAACACCCGAATTTCGGGCATTCCACTCTTTTTTATCTGTCAAATCATGCTTCTTATGCCTTCTTTGCAAAAAGTCTTTCGTTAATCTCATTGACCACAACACCGATGGCATTGTCTCCGGATACGTTACAAGCAGTTCCGAAGGAGTCCTGGGTGATGTATAAAGCCACCATGATGGCACAGATGGGGCCATTAGGATCTCCTGCTTCCTTACCGAAAATCATATAGAGGAAAGGAAGTGCTGTCATAATGGAACCTCCGGGAGCACCGGGACTTGCCACCATCGCGATACCCAGAGTCATAATGAAAGGCACAACGGTTCCGATGGAAATTGGAAGGTTGTTCATCAGACATACTGCAGTTGCACAGGCTGTGATGGTAATCATGGATCCGCACATATGGATGTTGGCACAGAGAGGCACCACGAAGTTACGAATCTGCTCAGATACTCCATCCTTCTTTGCACACTCCAGGTTTACAGGAATGGTTGCCGCAGAGGACTGGGTTCCCAAAGCGGTTGTATATCCCGGAATCTGATTCTTGATTAAAGTAATCGGGTTCTTCTTGGCAACGGTTCCTGCAATAAAGAACTGCACAGTGATGTAGATTAAGTGCATGCAGATTACGGTTAAGAATACCTTCCACAAAATGCTCAAAATTGCGAAGGTCTTTCCGGAGTAGGTCATATCCACAAAGGTTCCCATGATATATAAAGGAAGCAGAGGGATAATAGCGGTATGCAGTACCTTATCAATAATGCCGGAAAAATCCTTCATGGTATTGTAAAGGTCATTTCCAATTTCCTTCCCCTTCATGGAAGAAAGGCAAAGTCCCATGATAAAGGCCAATACCACTGCAGAAAGGGTATCTAATAATGGGGGAAGAGCAATGCTAAAGTATCCGGAAACGGAATTATCCGCAGTCTTTGCAATCTGATCCAAAGCGTCCGGAGACATAAAGCTGGGGAAAAGGTTACTGGATACCACATAGGATGCAGTTCCTGCAACCAAGGTAGAGCCGTAAGCCAGACAAACGGTAATCAGGAGGAGCTTCCCTGCTCCTTGAGACAGGTCTGCAATTCCCATGGTAACATAAGCAAGAATCATCAAGGGAATAACGAACTTTAAAAAGCTACTAAACACGCCTGAAAGAGTAACGATACCTCTACAGAACCACAACGGGAAAAACTGACCAACAAGAATACCCAAAATGATGGCAATGATCAGTCTTGGCACTAAGCCAATTTTGATTTTCATACGAAGCCTCCTCTTCTATGGGGCTAGCTACTCCGAAGGGAATAATCCGCATTTTCTCCAAAATACTTACAAAAAAAGCACAGGACTACTTTGTTTATCCCCTGTCAATGACGCTATAACGCAGGCTTTACCGGCGATACTCGTTAAAAACAAAAGCCACCTATCCACAGAAATGGATAAATGGCTATTGTATCTGACAATGCTTTTCTGTTTTAAAGCATCCCTCTCTTCTCCCAAAAGTCTCGAGAAATACTTCGTTCTTTTTCACAAAAGTATTTTTAACTATCGGAGTATTTTAGCCACTTTGTCCTATCTTTATAAACAACTTATAAAGAATACTCCTCATAGTATAGCACTTTTATAAAATTCCGCCAAGAGTCATAATGAGCGGAGCAAATACCAATGCAATTACGGTCATCAACTTAATCAAAATGTTGATGGAAGGTCCGGAGGTATCCTTGAAAGGATCTCCTACAGTATCTCCTACAACCGCAGCCTTATGGGTTTCAGAGCCTTTTCCGCCGTTGTGACCTTCTTCAATGTACTTTTTAGCATTGTCCCATGCTCCACCGGAGTTGGACATGAAGATTGCCATCATAACACCGGAAACCAAAGATCCTGCCAAAAGTCCGCCAAGAGCCTCTGCACCGAGAAGTAATCCGATAGCCAGCGGTGCAATAACAGCCAGTACACCGGGAACAATCATTTCCCTTAAAGCCGCACGGGTAGAAATACTTACGCAGGTCTTATAGTCAGGCTTATCTGTTCCTGCCATAATGCCCGGCTTCTCTTTAAACTGTCTTCTAACCTCTGAAATCATGGCAAAGGCTGCCTTACTTACAGAGCTCATGGTAAATGCAGAGAAAAGGAAGGGAAGCATAGCACCGATAAAGAGTCCGATACATACCCTACTGTCCAAAACATTGATGCTCTTTAACTGTACAGCTTCTGCATAGGAAGCAAATAAAGCAAGAGCTGTTAAAGCCGCGGAACCGATAGCAAATCCCTTACCCATAGCCGCTGTTGTATTTCCTACAGCATCCAGCTGGTCGGTAATCTTACGAACGCCCTCTTCCAGGCCTGCCATTTCCGCAATACCGCCTGCATTGTCCGCGATTGGTCCGTAAGCGTCTACCGCAACGGTGATTGCCGTTGTGGAAAGCATACCTACAGCGGATAAAGCAATACCGTAAAGTCCCAAAAGACTGAAGGATACAAAAATTGCTACGGAAATCAATAAAATAGGAATAGCGGTAGAACGCATTCCGATAGCCATACCGGAAATGATATTGGTAGCGGATCCGGTTTCAGACTGCTTCGCAATTTCCTTTACAGGAGCATAGCTGGAGGATGTGTAATACTCGGTAATGGCACCGATGCATAATCCTGCAATCAATCCTGCTGTAACAGCCAAAGCCGCATGGAAATCTCCGAAGAAATAATTGGAAAGTCCAAAAGCAAAAACAATAACTGCCACTGCAGCAGAGTAGCTGGCAGTCTTTAATACCTTACTGGGATCCTCTCCACCAATCATAACTACGGAAAAGCTTCCTAAGATACAAGCCAGTAAGGATAATCCTGCAAGAAGCAGAGGAAAGGCAATTCCTTTATCCTGAAAAGCCAGTGCGCCTAAAGTCATAGCAGAAACCAAAGCACCTACATAGGACTCGAAAAGGTCAGCTCCCATTCCAGCAACGTCACCTACGTTATCTCCTACATTGTCCGCAATAACCGCAGGATTTCTGGGGTCATCCTCAGGGATTCCCGCCTCAACCTTACCTACAAGGTCTGCTCCAACGTCGGCTGCCTTGGTATAGATTCCTCCACCTACACGGGCGAAAAGGGCAATGCTGGAAGCTCCCAGGGAGAATCCGGAAAGCACACCTACGTCCTTCGTGAAGTAATAGAAAAGTCCCAAACCGAAAATACCGAAGCCTGCCACGGACATTCCCATTACGGAACCGCCGGAAAAGGCAATGGATAAAGCCTTCTTCATTCCGGACTGTCTTGCCGCCTCTGCAGTACGAACATTGGCTGCGGTTGCGGAACGCATTCCGAAATATCCTGCCAATGTGGAAAGCAAAGCACCGAAGACAAAAGCCGCTCCGCTAAGCCAGCTTCTTGTTCCTAAACCGATGCAAAGGAAAAGGCTACAAACAAAAAAAAGAAGAATCTTGTATTCCGCGAAGAGAAAGGCCTGTGCACCCTCTGCAATCGCATGGGCAATTTCCTTCATCCTCTCGTTACCGGAATCTTCCTTCTGAATCTTCTGTGCCTGAAAAAAAGCGAACAAAAGACCCAATACGCCCAATACGGGCACCAGCATAAACATAGTATTCATATCTTCCTCCCTCGTGAAACCATAAATTTTGTCAAAAACTCATGGATTTTCTCCTGCTGTTTCCCCATTTTAACAAAATGATTAGGTTTTTTCTACTATTATTTTTAAAAAAGAAATTTATTCCACTATTATTTATGCTTTTCTTTTCGTACAATTTGATTTTATATTTTTAAATAAATAAGCTTCGCTAAAAATCTCTCCTTACTTATTCTTTAGTAAATCAATAATCACACCTATTCCGTAGAGCATTCCTCCCAAGTAAATGGCAATATCCCCTATGTTAATGATGGCATTTTTCAAAAAGGGAACACGAACATTGATATAGTCTGTCACCTTTCCCTTAATCAGTCGATCATAAGTATTGGAGGACGCCCCGCCGATGACCATGGCGGTACCCCATTTTTGCAAAAAGAAACCGTCCCCCAGAAGAATACTCATATAAGGCAAGGCAAAAATCAGGAAAAGGGTAGCCAGCAAGGACAAGGTCTTTACCAGCTTCGGATACTTTTCAAGTCTTCCCATGGAAAATCCCGGATTATGGGCTCTTCGTATCTGCACAAGACCTTTGGAGCCGGGTAAATCTCTGGGGAAATTTTCCTTCGGCTCTTCGTCTATGGCATGTTTAAAAAGCTGGTCTATGGCAAAAATGCCTGCCGCAAAAAAGATGAGGTAACTCATTTCCTTACTGAGATACCATATCCATTCGATATGATACTGTTTCAATATCCGTAACAAAAGTCCATGCTTTCCCATTTTTTCACCCTAAATCCTTTTATAAGATTTGCCTTCTTACTCTCTGCACCTTCATCATTATGACTTTGCAGTATTCTTTATACCTTCGTCATTTTTATTTTGCAATATTCCTGATTGCTTCTTTATTCTTCTTCCCTACTCTTTTTTCTTATCCTTCTGCTTCTTCTCACCCTATTGATATGCCGTTCAAACTCTCCGCTTTCCAAAAGCTCCGTAAGGATGCACTGCTCCAGCACCGGCACGGAGCAGGAGTAAAAGGAAATTTTCTCCAGATTTTCTTTCAAATTCTTCTTTGGTAGCAATAGATACGCCATACGAAAGGCCGGACCGATGGTTTTGGAAAAGCTGTTCATGTAAAAGACATTTTCCCCGGCTTCCATGGAAAAGAGACAATCCTCCGGCTTTCCCAGGGGAGAAAACTCGGAATCATAATCATCCTCAATAATAACCGCCCCGTTTCTATGGGCAAAGTCCAGATATTCCCGCCTTTTGGACGCATCCGCCGTGATCCCTGTAGGGTAGCTGTGGAAGGGAGTCACATGAAGCACCTTGGCCTTTGCCTTTTGCAGGGCAGCACTTTCAATACCGTTCTTTCCCATGGGAAGGAGCTCCAGTTGAATACCATGGCTCTCATAAATCCTTTGCATCTTATCATAGGAAGGAGATTCCACGGCAAAGCGCTTTTCTTCTCCCAGGATTTGCGCCAGAAGGGCATAGAGATTCTCTGCTCCGGCGCCCAGAATCATTTGCTCTTCCTCCACAAAGATTCCCCGTCCTCTTCGCAAATATTCCTTCAGTGCCCTTCTTAAAAAAAACTTCCCCTGCATTTCGGAGGCTTCCAGAATCTCCTCCTGATACTTGCTCATGGCTCTCCGCACCGCTTTGGCAATGGTGGGATAGGACATTTGCTCCCGGGAAACAGCAGTTTTCCTCTTGAAAAAATCGATAAAACCGGCTTTCTCTTCCTTATCGGTAACAGGAAAAACATCTCCCTCCTGGTAGGAAACAAAGTAACCGCTTCGTTCCTTCCCCTCAATATACCCTTCCTCCTCCAAAAGTGCCAGCGCATGTTCCACTGTAATCAGGGAAATGCCCCGTTCCTCGGAAAGATAGCGCTTGGAGGGAAGGCGTTCCGAGAAGCCGTAGCGGCCTTCCACAATATCCTGCCGCATTTCCCGGTAAAGCTCCATGTACTTTTTCACCCTTCCCTCCTTTCTTTGGCTGTAAGCTCCTAAATCACTTTTTCGTAGCTGAATTTTACTCTGCCAAATTTATAAAAACTGCTTATAGTAGGCAAATGCAGAGGGAATACTGAGTTCTCCGTGGATTTCTTCCTTACTATAGAAACGATAGCCCTGCTTTTCCCAAGTCTTCTTAGCTTTACCGCTCTCCTCCGGGAGAAAACGTTCTCTTAAAATGACGGCCTTTTCTTCTTTCTGTCTTTCCTCTTGCCGTCCTTCCTCCTGAAAGTCTCCGCAATAAACCTCATAGCCTATCATTTCCCACTCCTTGTGGGTGAAAATGTGTTTTGCCTCACCTAAAGCTTTGATTCGCAAGGAACGTAAGCCTAAGTTTTCCACCGCTTCCAAGGCTTCCTTTTCCGAACAATGCCCTTCCAGCTTATAAAACTCGTAAAGCCCTGCCAAAAGGCCTTTATTTTCCCGTTTCTTCAGCATAAGCTCCTCCCGATGTCGTATCAGGAAAATGCTGTACTGCTCCACTTTTCTTTTCTTTTTCTCCGGAAGCTTGGGGTAGTCCATAGGATTCCCCGCCTTGGCACTGCTGCAAAACGCTTTCAAAGGACAGGTCTTACAGCCAATCTCCCCCTTGGGAAGGCAGACTCCGGAGCCAAGATCCATTAAAGCCTGGTTAAAATCCCCCGGGTCAATGCCCTGCATTTTCTCCTGAAAATACGAAAAAGCAAGCTTCTTTCCCTCCGGCTCCAATACCACCTTGGGATAGCTTGTTAAACGAGCAAAAATCCGAAGCAGATTTCCATCCAGTGCCGGAATTTCTTCCTTATAAACAATGGAGGCAATGGCTGCGGCGGTATACTCTCCGATGCCGGGAAGCTTCTTTAATTCCTGAAAAGTTTTCGGCATTTCTCCGGCGTATTCCGTCATAATTGTCTTCGCCGCCTTTTGCAGATTTCTTGCCCGGGAATAATAGCCCAGTCCCTCCCAGAGCTTTAAAACCTTCTCCTCCTCCGCATTTGCAAGATCCGCAATTTCCGGAAGTGCCGATAAAAAGCGGGAATAATAGCCCTTCACCGCCTCCACTCTGGTCTGCTGCAACATAATTTCGGACAGCCAGGTGTGATAAGGTCCCGGATCTTCTCGCCAAGGAAGAATCCTCCTATTTTCGTTATACCAGGAAAGAAGCGCTTTCGCAAAGGGATCCTCCCCTCCGCTAAACTGTCTTTTCTCTTTCATCTTCGCTTCTTCCATTTATTAAACCTCTTTAAAAGAAAAATATTTCCAATCCAATCAAAATCAATATAACGCCACCTAGGATTTCCGCCTTATTGGAAAGAATCGTTCCGCATTTTTTCCCTATGCCGATGGCAAGGTAACAAAGAAGCAGGGTTTCCCCTCCGATAATCAGAGAAGCCAACAGTGCCTTCGTCAGAGTATAGCTTGCGATAGTAAAGCCAACAGAAAGAGCATCGATAGAGGTGGCGATTCCCTGAAGCAGTAAATCCTTCTTTGTCAGAATGGATTCCGCCTCTTCCTCCTTTTTCTGAATACCGGCAAGCAGCATTTTCCCACCGATATAGAGTAGAAGTCCTAAAGAAATCCAGGGAATCAAACTTTCCAGCTTCTGAAAATACTGCAACAAACAATGTACCATAATCCAGCCCAAAAGTGGCATCAAAAACTGGAAGAAGCCGTATACTCCTGCAATACACCACCTCTTCTTTTCCTGCATTCCTTTTTCCGCCAGGCCGTTGGCCATGGAAACCGTTACCGCATCCATGGCAAGGCCTGCCCCCAATAAAAAACTGTTGATGATAAACTTCATAAAACTCCTGACTCCTGCATCTCAACTTAAGTCGAATCCGGTTTATGAGATTCTTCTACACTGCTCCTACACAACGAAAACTCCCGCACTTCAGCGCTAACACGTAGGAAAATTGAGATTCCCCGCGATACAGGTACTCGATAAAAAACAAAAAGGTATAACGATTGCTCGCTATACCTTAAAAATCCTATGACAGACCCCATGTATAGCTTGCGTTATACATGAGTCTCGCATTTTAAAACAAGCCAGGCTTCCCGCCAGTATGTTGACTTGTTGCGCTTTCGCGTATGCTACTCCCTCACTGCTCTTAAGGAGTTTCCCATAAAAGCACGAGGTTAGTCAATTCTAACAGCATTTCAGACTGTTTTTCTTCCCATACAGAATAGAATGAAGAAAGCCACTTTTCCTCTTGAAAACTTTATGGAACAATGATGAAACCATTTTCGCAAAGATTTATTCAAACGAAAAAACATTCAGTCCGGTCTGTCCCTTTAAGTCTTCCTGTCTTCCCACCTTGCCGGGCAATGTATGAAGGAAGATTTCTCCCGTTCCGGAAATTCTGCATTTTTTCAAATGTCCTCCGATTCCTCTAAGCTCTTCGTCACAGGCATTGGCATGGATGTGCAGATAGGGCTTTCCGTCCTTTTCCGTTACAGAGCCGACTAAAGAGGTAACTTCCATTTCCCCGGTAAACTCCTTGGGATAATATTTCTTCTCGGAAACATTATAAAGTCCCACTTCCATACAATCGGAAGCACCGATTCCTGAAATGCTGGCTAAGGCAATGCCCTCCTTCTCACAAAGGTTTGTAAGACATTCCATCACTTCCTCTCCCCTATCTAAACGTACCACATAATCCTCTCCGATTTTCCGAAACTCCATAGAATCTCCTTTCCCTTCTCTCAAACTTAAGTTTTCTTTAAGCATAATGCCATGAACAATTTTCTTTTACAGTGTAACTCTGCGAAAAGTTTTCTTTTACAATATTACACTGCAATTAGTTTTCCTTTACAGTATAACGCTGTGAACAGTTTTTTTCTATCGCACTCAGGAAAATGCGTATGGTTCCTCAGGAAAATGCCTATGATTGCTCAGAAAAAACATATAATCGATTTATTCCCGGGTGCCTTTTCTGCTTCGGGAAAATCTCCGGGATTCTCTTTCGAAAAAAACAAAGCTATTGTATACTTAGGCGGACTTTTTGAACTATTTTTAAGGAATTTAAAAAAGCTATTTCTTCCTAAAGAGAAGGATAGAACTGTGCAAAGGAAATGGCAAGCCTATCAGACGGATAGAAATGGTACAAAAAATGGCAGGCCTATCCGTAGGAAGAAATCGAAAAAAGGAGAAGAGCAGAAAAATATGGATATTATTCAGAAAATCAGCGAGGATTTGTCCTTAAAGAAAAAACAGGTAGAAGCGGCGGTACAGCTTTTGGATGAGGGAAATACCGTCCCCTTTATTGCCCGGTACCGTAAGGAGCTGACCTCCGGTTTAAATGATGAAGAGCTACGAAATCTTGAGGAGAAGCTACAGTATCTTCGGAAGCTGGAAGAACGTAGAGAAAGTATTCTCCATAGCATTGAGGAGCAGGGAAAATTAACGGAGGAATTGAAAAAGGAAATCCTGGCCGCAGATACCGCCGTTCGTCTGGAGGACCTGTATCTTCCCTATAAGCCAAAACGGAGAACCAGAGGCATGATTGCCAGAGAAAAGGGGCTGGAAGAACTGGCGAAGGCTCTTCTTCTCCCCTGTGCTAATCCGGAAGCAGAGGCGGAAAAGTATATTTCTCCGGAAAAAGAAGTGCTGACTGCTACCGATGCCTTAAACTACGCCAAGGATATTTTGGCGGAGGACTTCTCCGAGGATGCCCGCTTAAGAGAATGGATTCGAAACAAGAGCCTGAAGGAGGGCTTCATTTGCTCCTCTCTAAAGGAAAAGGAGGAAACGCCGGAAAGTAAGACCTATGAAAATTACTTCTCCTACGAGGAAAAAGTGCAATCCATTCCGGGACACCGTATTTTGGCCTTGAATCGTGGGGAAAAGGAAAAAATTCTCAGCGTAAAGCTCCGTTTTCCTGAAGAAGAAATCCTTCATTATATAGAGGAGCAGGTGCAAGTCAGCAAGAAAGGAAAATGCAGACCTTACCTGGAGGAAGCCATTGCCGACTCCTACAAGCGTCTGATTGCCCCCTCCATTGAGACGGAAATCCGAAATATTTTGACCGAAAAGGCGGAGGACGGGGCCATCCTGGTTTTCTCCGATAACTTAAAGCAGCTTTTGATGCAGGCACCCATTACCGGAAAGGTAGTGCTGGGCTGGGATCCGGGCTTTCGTACCGGCTGTAAAATCGCCGTGGTGGATGCCACCGGAAAGGTACTGGATACCACCGTCATTTATCCCACCCCTCCTAAAAATCAGGTGAAGGAGTCTATGGCAACAATCCACCAGCTGATTCAAAAGCACCATGTGGATATTATCGCTTTGGGAAATGGAACCGCCTCCAGAGAATCGGAAAAGGTGATTTCCGACTATTTAAAGGAGCAAAAGAGTCCTGTAAAATATGTGATTGTCAATGAAGCAGGGGCCTCCGTATATTCTGCCAGCAAGCTTGCCACAGAAGAATTTCCCAATTTTGATGTGGGAGAAAGAAGCTCCACCTCCATGGCAAGGCGTTTGCAAGACCCCTTGGCGGAGCTTGTGAAAATTGATCCCAAGTCCATCGGCGTGGGACAGTATCAGCACGATATGAACCAAAGTAAGCTTACAGAGCAGTTAAACAAGGTGGTGGAGGACTGTGTAAATAAGGTAGGGGTAGACTTAAACACCGCCTCCGCCTCTCTCCTATCCTACATTTCCGGAATCAGCAAGACTATTGCCAAAAATATTGTGGCTTTCCGGGAAGAAAACGGTGCCTTCAAGTCTCGAAAAGAGCTTTTAAAGGTGGCCAAGTTAGGACCAAAGGCCTTTGAGCAGAGTGCCGGATTCCTCAGAATCCGTGGGGGAAAAGAGCTTTTGGATATGACCTCCGTACATCCCGAGTCCTACAGCGTAGCGAAGGAAATGCTGGCATTAGCGGGAATTGCGGAGAATGAACTCCTTTCCGGAAAAGGCAAGGAAATGGGAAAAATCCTTTCTTCTCTCCCCGGTGGATTAAAGGGCGTAGAGCAGAAACTTTCCGTAGGAGAATATACCTTAAAGGACATTATTGAAGCTTTGGCAAAGCCGGGAAGAGACCCAAGAGAAGATGTTCCCGCCCCCATCCTTCGAGAGGATGTGCTGGAACTGGAAGATTTAAAAGAAGGCATGGTTCTACAGGGAACCGTGAGAAATGTCATTGACTTCGGTGCCTTTGTGGATATCGGGGTGCATCAGGACGGCCTTGTGCATATTTCCGCCCTGTCCAAGAAATTTGTGAAGCATCCTTTGGATGTGGTAAAGCTTGGGGATATAGTGAAGGTGAAGGTCTTGTCTGTAGATGTGGCCAGGAAGAAGATTTCCTTAAGTATGAAGGATGTAGAGTAAGGGGGGACTAATATAAAAGGTACATCTGCGAAAACAGATGTACCCTATCTCCCAAACAAATCGGAGTGCGTCCCCGTCCTTGAAGCTGTGAGGATCAGTTGTGATTTATTTACTGCATAAATAAGCAGCCAATCCGGCAGGATATGACATTCTCGAAACCCGATATAATTTCCGGTTAAAGCATGGTCGTGATAACGCTGATCCAAGGTTTTTTCTTCTAAAAGAGTATTTAGTACCGTTTCAAGCAAAGATAGATCATAGCCTCGTTTTTTTGCAAGTTTCAAATCCTTGCGAAAGACACCTGTGGTTACAAGCTCTAGCATTATTCACCGTCCGTTTCCAGCTCATCCAATAATTCGTGTACCGAGGCATAACGCTTGGCGGGAATTTTTCCTGCCATAATGAGCTTTGCTTCCTCCATCGCCATTTCCGTTTCCAAGTTGAAACGAGGCTGTTTCATTTCAAAAGGAAGTCCTCCCTCCATCAGTGATTTATGAAGAAAAATATTGATGGCATCGGTTACGGTAATTCCAAAGCTTGAAAATAACTGTTCCGCACTCGCTTTTGTTTCCGGATCAATACGGACATTGATATTCGCCGTTTTTGCCATGGTTTTCACCTCCCTGCTTTCTTATAGGGATTATATCACTTTTGCAAACAAATGCAATACAATGTGAAACTTTTTCATACTCTCACAAAAAACGAATAGCATGAAGTTTTTCGCTTAGTATCCCTACCCGTTGGGCGAACTTAGTGAGAGCGTGCCCCGATTTTAGACCTACACTGCATAAAAACTATCCTGCTCTTTTCTGAAGTTTTACAGTCCCTTATTTATCCCTCTTCCAGCTCTTCCAATGCCAAGGAGCTTTCTTCCCAGATGGCATATTGCTCCTGTAGGGAGGCTTCTGCGGCTTCCTGCTCTTTATGGAGTTCCATCAGTCTGCCTGCATCACTTCCCACCTCTTCCATAGCAGTAGAAAGTTCCGTGATTTTTTCTTCCAAGCGGGCAATTTCTTCCTCTGCCTTTTTCAGGCTGGTCTCCCATTTTCTTTTCTTTGCGGCAAATTCCTTTTGAGACGCCCAATCCTGCTTGGCAGCCTCTTTCTCCTGCGCCTTCTTTAATTCCTCAGGGTCTACCCAAGTGTTTTGCACTGTATCCTTTTGAAGGCTGTCACCGTAGCTTCTGACGTCTTCCTTCTTTTCCAGATAATAGTCGTAATTTCCGATATAATTATCAAAACGATTGGAAAAAAGCTCCATGATTCTTGTGGCTGTTTGGTTGATAAAATATCGGTCATGGGAAACATATAAGACCGTTCCCTCATAGTTACGAATGGCTTCTTCCAGAACTTCCTTTCCCTGAATATCCAAGTGGTTGGTAGGCTCGTCCAAAATCAAGAAGTTGGCATCGGAAAGCATAAGCTTTGCCAAGCTCACTCTACCCCTTTCTCCACCGGAAAGATCCCCCACTCTTTTATATACATCATCCCCGGTAAAGAGGAATGCTGCCAATACATTCCGAACCCGGGTGTTGTTCATATCAGGGTAAGTATCTTGAATTTCATCAAACAGGGTTTTTTCCATATGAAGAACGGCATGCTCCTGATCATAATAGGCAATCTTCACTTTTGAGCCCAGACGAAACTCCCCTTCATCCGCCTGAATCAGGCCATTTAAAATCTTTAAAAGGGTGGTCTTTCCGGTACCGTTATCTCCGATTACCGCTACATGCTCCCCCCTTTGAATGGAAAAAGTTCCATGGGAGAATAGCCTTTTCCCATCAAAGCTTTTTCCTAAGTCTTTAGCAATCAATACGTCATTACCGGAAGCTTCCCTTGGCATAAACAAAAGCCGCATCTCATTCTGCAAATCCTCCGGTTGCTCCAGTCGCTCCACCTTGGACAGAAGCTTTTCTCTGGACTCAGCCCGCTTAATGCTCTTTTCCCTATTAAACTGCTTTAATTTATCAATAACCGCTTCTTGGTGCTTGATTTCCGCCTGCTGATTCTCATAAGCCTTTCTCTCCGCCTCTCGAATCATTTTCTTCTTTTCCACATATTCGGTATAGTTTCCCTGATACATCCGGGCCTTTCCCCGCTCCAGGTCAATTACCTTCGTTACGATTTTATCTAAAAAGTATCGGTCATGGGACACCAAAAGAACAGCCCCGTCATAGCGCTTTAGGACCTTTTCCAGCCACTGAATAGAGCCGATATCCAAGTGGTTTGTGGGCTCATCCAAAATCAAAAGGTCGGGCTTCTCCATCAGGATTTCTTCCAACCTCTTCTTGGTCTTCTGCCCTCCGGAAAGAGACTCATATTCTTCCTCTTCCTGTTCCATATCCGCGTGCTGCTGCGCAAGGTAAGCCATCTTTTTATCTTTGGAAAATGCAATCCCCCCCTCATCTGCCTCCTCAATTCCCAGAATACAGCGGAGTAACGTAGTCTTTCCTGAACCATTGATTCCCACAATAGCTGCCTTTTCCTTTTCCTCAAGATGAAAAGATACTTCCTTTAATACTGATTGTCCTACATAGGACTTACTTAGATTAGAGATATTTAAAATCATAGGCTTTAGTATACTGGATTCCCCGACTTTCGGCTATGGTTTTTTCCACGGTGTGTTCTAAAAGTTACTGTCAAGTAATCGTTAAATTCACTACACACTGTGTCGCGTTTTAAATATCTCGCGAAAGGATTCCCAAATGTGCGAAAACTTCAGCATCATATCTGCCAAGTATTATGCAACTCCAATCCATCCATATCCCTGAACTGCCATATCCACAAAATGGTTCATAAGCAAAGATACCTTAGAGAATTGAGAGGAGAATGAAGAAAACACCTCCGTTGCAGGCTGACTTCATTTAATCAGAGGATGCAAACTAATTTGCGCATAAATCTTGACGGTACCTGATATGATGCCTTCCGAATGGTTTGAGCGAATACACACCCTTTTGGTTATTCAGTTCTAATCCTCATGCGGAGAAAGAAATCGTTAGTTTATCCTCTATTCCTTCATTTTTCAGCCAGGCAAGTATCTCGGCGGTAAGATTTTGAACTGTAGCACTCCCTTCGCCTACAAGCTTGAGGAATTCGAGTACCTCAGAATCTTCTGCCAAATCGAGGCTCTTCAATATAAGGTCAGCATCGTCAAGCCCCTGCTTCATCGACGTATATGAATCAGACGCAGCATTCCAGTTTGCTGCCTTCTTTATCTTGTTGATTGCATATGTTGCCTTATTAGCATCTGGTATTATCCCCTTTACCGTTTCAAGAAGACTGATTATATTGGCTGTTATCTTCTGGTAATAGACACTCCAATCTCTGGCAATAGACTCTGTTACTTTCCTTGATTCTGTTCGTATAAAATCATTGGTTGATGAGTTTGCTGCGCCCTCACCTACAACTTTATCGCAGGCTGACAAGTAAGCCTTCAAATCATTAAATACAGCTACCGAAGGTCTGAAGCCGGAAATTTCGACAGCATTTTTCAACGTCGCAGTGGTTTCCTGTAATTCCTGGACTATCTGCTTGAAGGCATAATTTGCATTCGCCTGCTTTTTAGTGTCCGCAGAGACCGTTTCCAGTTCTTTGACAATCTTCATATCTATAATGCAGGCATTTAATGTATCAGTTAGCATAAATCTCCTCCAATCCGGCTATTATGTTTTTACAGTTACTTATAGTCGTTTTCTCATCAGCAAAGATGTTTGCAGAACCATCTCCGGATGTTCCAGAATACTTAGCTTTTCTTACTTCCACCTCCGTCTGAACCTTCAAAATATCCGCATTGACCTTTTCGACAAGCTGTGCCAATCTTTCAACTCTCCTAATGGGATCCTGCGAAAATGCCAGAATACAATCCAAGGCATTATCGGTCTTCTGGGCATTTACAATTTCCTTTATTGCCTGGCTAGTTGACTTAGAATATTTTTTCACATAATCGAACAAGTCCTTGTCGTACTTAGGTGGCATTTTAACATCTTCTGCTGTGCTATAGAATTCGACGATTTTCTCGACCATATCTTCTATATCTTCGTCATCAATGTCATTTGTTCCAAATGCCTCAATGATTGGAGTCATAACAGACCCCGCCTTCTCTAGTTCATCCTCCTGCACCCTGTCAAGTCTTTCAAAAATGGATTTCAGAAAATCTTTAGCATCCCTCCTTGGTTTAACGGGATCGTCGATTGCAAGTACATCATCAGACAAGGAAAGCCTCTCACTCTTTACTGCCCTTACCATGGCATCGAATTTAACTCGATCAAGAAAAACCTGTGCATGACTTTCTCCCTGAATCACATTGCAATACTGAATAACTGTCTCACGGTTGATCTTATCGTTGTCATTCCGTTTGAAAAGATTCTGCAATGTTACCCATGCGTCTGAATGCGAACTCGTTCCTACATTCTTAATGTCACAATCTATGAGGTGTTCCGGCTTAAGCCCTTCCACGGTAGTGGCTTTTGCACCACTAAATAGGATAATTCTGTAAAACTCGGCAATCATGGCACATTTGAAATAATCAATATCATTCCCATCAAATTTGGTAATGGCCTCGATTAACGGCTTTTTAATTTTTTCTGTCCATAGTTGAACGCGGTACACTCTATTATCTGCACCATCGAAATTCCAGCTTCTATTGCCCAGAACCTCCCATTCAAGAAAGGCCTCAACCACTGCTTGTGTTTCTCTGTTCGCCGGAAGTTTATAAAACATCTGGTCTTCGCCTCGCTTCTGGCGTTCAAAACCGACCAGTCGATCTTTCACCTTCTTAATCTTATCGATATTATCCATGGAAACACCTTCTGCCTGCCAATCTATTGCAGAATACAGATAGGTGCACATATTCTCTCTTGCCTTGGATATCAGAACAACATTCCCTGTGGTAGCACCGACATTGATTGTGCCTCCTGCAATCCAGTTTTCTATTACCTGGAGACTGTCATTAAGTTGAGCCCTCTCCTCTTGCTGTTTCTTCTCGGCCTTTATCTGCGCCGGAGTTTTAACGGACTTGTTTTTATCTTCTGTCTGTGCCTTTGCTGCACTTACCGCCGAAGTCGCCTGCTCTTTCTTAACTACTTTCTTTCCATTTATGAGCGGAAAGCCCATATCCTCATAAACCTTAGAAGAAAGTCCGGCAATATATGTCGTCCCATTGTCTTCGTATATATTTGTAGAAGCATCCCCCCAAATACACATGAAGAGATACATTCTTTCAAACACTTCACTGGATACACCGGTTCTTTGAATGGCGTCTCTGAGGCTGGCATTGATATTCGTATTATTAATCTTAAAATCGGGGAAGTTTTTAAAGTTCCATAACGCATCCCTAACCGTTTTCTCGACCACATCACGAAGAAGGTATCGTGGCGTTCGATAGTTCTCCTGCAATACTGTGTTATAAAGATATGTAACAGCATGTCTCGTAAAAGGAAACAGATTTAGGGTTTTCCCGTCGATAGTATCTACTGTATCCCAGCCTGCTCCTTCTACAACGTCGTGTACTGGTAGTGTTTCACCGGAAGCATCCGACTCCGCCCATGCATCCACAACGTCTTTTGACAGTGACATCGCATTCAGGTAACGTCCTACAAATTCGCAAAGATCATTCTCGTTGGCTCCGAACACGTCATCCGGTATAACAATAAATTGAGTTACACGATCTTTATAATTATCACGGAAATTACTCTTGAAATATTCACTTGTTGTTCCAATTATGGAAGAAATCCTGCACATTCCTTCCTGCTCATAGTCTCCCGTATGCCATGTTGTAAGGACATTAAGCAAAGCTTCATTTACCCCTGTAAACGCTGTAATATCCTCAATCAGAAGTGTCAGTGATTTACCCTGTTTTTTCAGTTCCTTACGAATTTCCTTGAATACCTGCTCAAAGTCTCCTGGTTCCAGCCCAGCACAGCTCTGGATAACAATCTCCACCATAGAATTCAAGTACTTTGCGATAGAATCGGCAACATCCGGTTCTATATTAATCTTCTCAAGTAGTCTTACTGCCTTCTTATCACCACCCTCACGTACAACCTGATCAACAAATCCAATATCAACATGAAAGTCCGATGCATAGAACTCGGCAATAACATCACGATTGTCTCCTGATGCATTCTCAGCAACCTTGGTGTAAATTCTTTCAATCGGACCATCGTCAGCCATCATTCTGCTTTTAAACAGTTCATTATTTAAGAGCGGAGCAATTCTCTTCCGATCAACATTAGAGATATAGTCGACAAGTTCGCCGTTATCATCCTCTATCTCCTCAATAAACTGATGATAAATAGCATTTTTCAGTTTGCTTTCACTAATTGTTGATGTGGCATTAACGAGTCGATCATACAAATCCTTATTCTGTATGGAAGCGACCTCAGGCTTCTCCAGCAGCTGCTTAATAGTGCCCTTCAATGTATTGTCACTTCGTCTTACAAAAAGAACAACCTCATTTTCAGGTTTGTTTTTCTCAATCTTTGCATCAAACCAACGTATCAGATGGGATTTTCCAGCACCACTTGATCCAATAACCAATACGAACTGATGCTGATCCTTAGGATTCAGCACGATCCTCTTATATACCTGCTCCTCAGTATAGGATTTACCTGAAGCAACACTGCCATCAAATTCCTTTTGAAGCTGAATTTGCTTAAAAGGGACATGTGTGGCCATAAAATCTCCAAAGGAGCTGGTGATTGTATCTATTCGTACGACCTCAGATAATCTCTGCTTTGCTATTTCTGAATTCATGCTCAGCCTCCAATCGTAATATGGGTCACTGTATCATTAAGATCGTGCCCATCGCTGGGATAGAGAGTCCAAATTTCCTTTGCATCCAACCGATGCTCTGCGTTAATAACTCCCAGATCATGAAGCATCCTTATTGCATTTGAAAAAGCATAATTAAAATTCTTCTTTTCTGACGCATTATGCAACGCAATATTCGCATAAGGAGTTATTACAGAAACAAATTCGTCTATGCGGTATTCTGTCTTCTTTTTCAGCTTCAGGGTTTCTATGATATCCCTAAGAAAAACCGCAACATTCGGTAATAAAATACCTGCCGCCCCGGGCTGTGAATCATGCATATAGCCAAAACCAAGGAAGGCCATCCAGAATCTCCATGCGCGCATATCATCCTCGATAACTTTTTCTCCAATCTCACGTTCAATAAGATCACTCATCTTCGAGACACTCTTATGCTCGAGCACTTCTGTGCCTAAATCAAGATATCCCCGTGTCACTTTATAGAACAGACTGTCTGAAAGTGATTCAAGGCTCATATTGATATGGTGCCGCAGATTATCCATAGACTTCACTACTTCTTTATCCACAGCAAGTGAAATCTCATTTTCTTTTATACTGATGAGTTTTAATTGTTCTGCAGCTGTCCTTACATCGCCAAAGTAAGGCGTCTTACCTCCCAGATTCTGGGGTTCCAGCATCGATTTCAGTGTATTCTCATCCATCGGCTTCCCCGCGACTTCTTTGCACAAGACATATACTCTTTCAGGGATAGCGGATGTTTTCATTCTGTTTCCAAACATATGCTTACATCCTTTCTAATATATAGCTATCGATTTTAGGCCCATCTATCATTGCAGAAATAGGCTTGTTGTGTTTCTGGATATAATAATCATCTTTGGCATAATGTATCATCAATCCATTGTCCGGAAGGCATTTTCTGAGAACATTGCAGAAGGTATAAGTATTCTTCTCATCATTCCCATAGATAGCCAATATTCCCCCCGAAAGAAAATACTGTGACGACATGGAACTTAGCTCTCGGTACTCCTTGATTCCCATCAGCATAATGTCACTCCTATGGCTCATATTTAGGATCAGATCAAATACACTATTAATGTCATTATCACTTAGAACAACTGTTGAAACCCCAGCATTCAAAAATCTATTTATTACGGAGTAGTTATCCTCTTCACCAATAACAAGAACTTCTTTTGCCCCTTGGCACATGCTTTTAAGTTCAGATGATGCGACTTTAATAGGGCTGCTTACAGGCAAAAGCAACGGGAACTTTCCAGCTTCCATAGCTTCCGGATTGTGATGTTCTCCGCACCCACCGCAATAAGCAGAAACCATGTTATATGTGTCAAAGAACATTTCCGACCAGCATAAATTTTCATTGTGTTCTATACCACGGATTATTCGCTTTATCTCTCTTTCGAATCCTTTAGCCTCTTTATCTCTTATACTGCTGATAATAGCCGGTGCATTATCGGTCTCCTGTCTCAAGTCATCATTGTTTATCTCAACATGAATTTTGTAACTATCATCCTTGTTTTCATAAACCATGCTCCGGACAGTAATGAGATTGTATCTCCTGAGCAGCAAAACGACATAAACATTCCACTGTATATCGATTACGCTCGCATCCTCATCATCAGCTGTAACATTATAAACAGGTTTTACTGCCGTATCGAGAACCACCGTGCCCTTAGTCCATTTGGAGGACTGACTTTTGTACATGCTTCTCCACCGTCCCCATATTTTTTCAGTACTAAGGACTTTATTCATTCTCTTATATGCAGAATCAATATCCTCTTTCGGATTAATACACATAACGCTCAGACTGGTAAGTCCATCTCGTCCGCCTCTGCCAAGTTCCTGATAATACTGATTCGGAGTATCCGGAATATATAAATGCAGTACTGTTCGCACGTCACCCTTGTCTACCCCTACGCCAAATGCCGATGTGGCAATAATCAAATCGATTTTATCTGCAGCCCAATCAGCAATAATTCGCTCTCTTTCCGCAGATCTTGTATTGCCGGTGAATGTTTCCAGGTTATCAATTCCCGCACCTTTTAATGTACTTCTTATTCCTTCAGCTTCTGCCGGGGAATTTACATACACAACCATAGGATGTGGAAGTTTTTTTATAAGTTCCACCATCTTTCTTTTCTTATCCGTATAGCCAGTTGCGTTTACCAGAATAAATCTTGGCTCATGGCGAAGGGCATCGCAGCGTATTTCAATCCACTTAGCGTCATCTGCAAACATTTGCTTTAATGTTGTAACAGCGCCTTTTGTATAGGTCGCAGAAAGTAAAATCGTACGTATTTGCCCGTTTACCTTAAGAAGTTCCTTTCTCCGAGCCTCAAGGCATTGATAATCAACCCTGAAAAAGTCTCCCCATTCAACTACGATATGCGCCTCATCAATAACCAGCGTCCGGAGGTATTTGTTTTGATTTGCTTCCGCAATTATCTTGGAGAAATCATCATTCTTGATTAATGCCTCTGGGGATATAAATAATAACTTTGCCTGCTCCTGTTTAATGGCATTTCGCAACGCAATCTTTCGTTCATTCTCAATGTCGCTGTAGTAGCAGAATATTTCATTTTCCGTGTCATGCTTGATGTTATTCTTGGCATTTCTCACCTGGTCAATGGCCAGAGAAACGGTTGGAACAATTACAATGGTAAGACCATCATTCTGGTATGCCATCGTTTGCGTTATAAGGCTCTTTCCGCCTCCTGTAGGAAGTGAAACAAGTGATGTATAACCATCAGGTGTGTTTAAAGCCCCGAATACTGCAATCTTCTGCTCTAACGACTTGAAACTGTTGTAACCTGTAAGTCGATATATAAAGGCATTCGTCCCAAGAAAGATTCCATCATAATTTGTTTCTGTGGAAATAGTTCCCCTTCTTTGAAAAGCCTGTTCTACAAAATCAGAATCAACATAATCCGGCAAATCTGCCACGGCATAATAGTTCCCGGCGGCATTTTTTATAATCCCATATTCATTATTTTGCAGCAGTTCTCCATCCAAGATTGCTATTTCATTTTGAAATACCAACAAATAATTTCTCAGAGTTATGAGGAAACTATCCCTGCTTGCCTTTTCTGACCTGAATTTGTCATATGCGATTACCACACGCTTTGCCGTGTTATACTTAAAGGCATCGGAAGAAGACCCAGTCCCGGATAAGGCTGGCAAAGAAACTTCATCATTATTAAGATAGTTCTCTACACATCTTTCTATTTCTTTTATATTCATCTCATTTTCACCATTCGGACGTAACATGCCGATTCAAGTCTGACCGTAGGCTTACTAAGGCTTTCAAGCACAATATCATATGCCTTCTTCAAATTATCATAACCCTCTGGTTCTTGTTCAAAATACTTTGCTTTTGCAAGCACCGATGTGAGGATCCTTTCCATCTCAGCTTTTGCATCAGCTACATGAGACCTGGAGCCAAGCAATTTTAGTGCCTTGTTCTTACTTATATTTCTCGCTTTCTTGACATTATCCTCCCATATGTCCTGAGGATTTTTTTCTTTGAAATAATCAACATTAGAACATCTGAACTGATCAAATATCCCTAGGAAGCCATCACTTCTTCCTCGTTTTCCGAGATGTTCTATTTCGTCTTTGCTTTTTTCTATGTCCTTCTGCAGGATACGATTGAACTCACTAATCACTGTATCATCTGCTGTTTCTTCGTCAGCCCATAACCTGACAGGAATCTGTACCTGCTCCACGGCCAGATAATTCCTGAAACTGCTCAGGAATGAAAGAGGAATATCAGCATCTATAAGCAATTTTTCATTCGGGTATAATGACCAGGTGAACACAAATCCTGTCCAATTTATATTCGACTTCATTGCAAAGGCTGCTGATTGCCCTCTGCATGACCTCACCGCATTGTCAACAATGCAGTCAAATATTTCGTCTCCAGGAGCAAAGAAATGAATATAGTCATTTGCAATAGCTTTTTTCCGGCTAAAGGTTCCTTCAATAGCTCTGTTATAGCCTGCTGCCCTCTTTCCCTTATCCTGTCGCATCTCTTTAATGCGGTTAATGAACTGGTTCTGCTTCTTCTGAAAATATTCATTCCAGTCAGGCGGTACCAGCAGTGAATTTTCAGCAGACCTTGGTGAAAACGAATTCTCATTGAAGCTGATTATTTCATCCTTCTCTGCTACATCCCTAAATCCCGACAGCATTGCCCACTGCAGCATAGCATCAGCAAACAGCTTATTCTCATTCCTGTTGTAATATCTAACCAGACTTATCAATTCCTGATTCATCGGTCGGTACAGGTAAGCTGAAGTATCAAAATGCTGTTCTTCACGTACCTCCTCCTTCAGACGTGCAGATCTATCGATAACATTCTGGATTTCGTTTGTCAGTCCAAAGCGGAAGTCTTTTATAATTGCCGAAACTATGGCAGTATTTATGTCGTTCATTATTATTTCAAGACCGCTCAACGAGTGCTCAAAAATCCGAAGTCCTTGATTCCAGAATTTAAACAGCTCTTCCTCCAGGGTTTCCTCCGCATAAGGAATCACCGAAACAACGGGTCTGTCACTTTCCCTTCCCATACGGTCAAGTCGTCCAATACGCTGTTCAATGGTATTAGCATCCCAAGGCAGGTCAATGTGCAATATGTAATCTGCACACTGGAAGTTTCTACCCTCACCACCAGACTCATCACAAAGCATAATCGTACAATTACGGTCATTCTGGAATCGGCAGACATTAAGTTCCAGCTCATCGGCACTCATGCCTTTGCGGAAACAGCTGAAGCCATCTTCCGTATAGAAATCAGTGAGCATATCCTTATATGCTTCAAAAGTTTCCTGATAATTAGTAAAGAGAACGACCTTGTTGTCACCGACAAACTCGTCCAGATAGTACATGGTTTTTACAATTCTCGATGAATAATCGTCGGGATTATCGAGCACATCTACGATATTGCCTGCTATCTCCTGCTCGTACATAGTCCATCTTCTTAAATTATCAGATAAATCTGCTGGAATATCCTCTCTTGCGGCTACACTGTTAAGAGCAGACGAAAATGCCCATGGAGAACTGAAGAACGCACAAAAAAGAGGTTTGAATATTGCTTCAAACTCTTCTTTGGTCTCATTTTCCGTAATCCACGAAACCAAATCCTGATATGTCCTGTATTCATAAAAGTTCTTATCCTGGTCAAGTGGATACGGAAGTTCTTCGTGTCTTCTTTCCGGGATGTCTTCCAGCATTTCCCTTCTGTTACGAATAATATTTTTCTCAATCTGATATGTTTCACACAGGTAAGATATGGCAACCTTAAAGTGTTGCATACCCATGTCATCAGAATCGAAATCCGCAGCAGCATACATTTCCCGCAGCATGTTATCTTCTACCAGCTTATATAGCCTGGAAAAGCCGCTCTGGATATCCTCATAAAAATCCTCACTGTCCTCATTGTCATGAGGATCCTCACCAAACTCCAAACATTCATTGATGACTTCGTCAAGGTCTTCTATATTTGAAAGAACCATAGCTGCAGCTTTCGTGATGTTCCCCTGTTTTTCAACTAATGCAGCAAATTCGTCCTCTGTACATTCATCGTATTTATCCGGAAGAATCAACCTGAGCAAGCTTAAATAGTCGCTTCTTTTCTGCTGTACCGGCGTTGCACTAAGCAGCAATAAATTAGTAGTATTCTTGCTTAACCGATGAAACGCCTCATAGTATTCCTTATTTGCAAGAAGCCTGTGCGCTTCATCCACGATTGTGAAATCCCATTCCTCGTCACAATCATAGTTAACAGCATCATCGGTAGTCACGAATTTGATATAATTATTGTTCTCATTCTCCCCTTCATATAAATCAAACTTGAAGAACACCTCTGTCTTCCACTGCTCTATCAGCGAGTCAGGGACAACTATCAATGCATTTACATCACTATGTCTTGAAAAATACACTTTGAGAATAGCTGCCGCCTCTATCGTTTTTCCCATTCCAACTTCATCCGCAAGCATGTAGCGGCAGGTTTCATCCTGCAGGCATCTCATGATTGATTTTAGCTGATGCGGCATAAGGAAAATTTTGCACCCGGCAAGTTCCTTGAATCCATAGATCGAATTATCAAGGACGTTCACGGTTTTTGTGACTATGCTTCTTCCAAATATCCAGCACGGATTCTGAAATTCATACTTCATAAGCTGGTTTGCTGGATCAACCTTACCTACCGTAAACGGCGCGACAATCTTGTCTTCGGTCACACATATTACTTCTTTGTCGTACAAGTTCTCTATATAATAGCTGTTGTACTGATCCTTATCTCTTACAAATGCAATAACCTTGTACTTTTCTCTTGCATAGAGAACAATCGAACCAGCAAAAAACTGACATCTTTGCACTAAGGATGTTGGAAGCGGAGCTCGTTCCGGAAAGCCATTATAATATTTTCTGTAATTAAAAGGGTCACGGAAAACCACCTCGACCGTATCAGCAAAGCTATCTATTTTCACTATTTGTCCCATCAGAAAGTCGCGGGGATTAATCATGTCATGATCAATCGGGCAGCGAACATACATTTTTTCAAGCAACATCCCTGTATCCTTTCATATCAGCTTTTCCCATACTTATAGGGCTCTAAACAGATTTCTCTAACCGCACAGTATTGGCACCAACCCCCGCAGGTTTTGGAATACCCGGTCCTCTCAAGGCGCCCTGCTGACAATCTATCTCTTATCTCCTCTTCCGTTACATCCTTGAAGTTATTTGAGTATGTAGGATCATCCAAGCTAAGATAGATGAACTCTTCCCTTTTTTTCATATATTCTCTGTCTTTGTCGGACACATTCGGAAAACTATGACCACCATTCAAAACACTCTTAAAAAGATAGTTCCGAGCGTTGGTAATGGCATCCATTCTTTCCGTATGCATATCACGAACAAACTCGAATTTTCGTTCAAGAGTTTGGAATTCATCATTCAATACATCCAAGACCATGTCCTCGGTTGCTATCTGTCCCTGGAGTTTTATTCTCGCTTTATCTTCAAGCAATATTTCCAGATATTTCAACAACAGAAAATGGTCTCTGAATACAGCCCGCCCTTCAATAGTCGATTCCAGCAAAAACCTGTATTTACAAATCTTATATCTATAATAATCAAATGCCTGATAATTATTGGTTTCATCAAGGTCAATATCTGAAGCAATAAATCTTCCAGGTTTTTTATTGCCTTTTGGATCACTGGGTAGTGTTCTTTTCGCACCCAATATTTTTAAAAGATAAAAGAGTTCATTTTCTCTATCATCAACATTTTTCACATAGCTGATTTTGAACTTAACTCTGTTAAATTGCAGCCCATATATTAGAGCGTATCTCTTAAAATTCTTATATTCCCTTCTGGACTTTACATATACCTGATATTTCCAATCAATTGGATTCTGGGCAACCTCAAAGAAATTTACATCAAGAGGCCACGGGAACCGATCTCTGTTGGTAACATTCATATCGGCATCGGAAACACAGGCAAAATGATAAACTGTATCCGAATTCTGACGTCTGCTCTTTAAAATATCTCCGTCAATCTGTTCGAAATCTCTTACAATCCAGTTCGCGCTTAATCCCTTCTTTGCCTCCTGTTTCAGATAGTAGGACATGGTTTCTTTCAGAACATCAAAAGTTCCGGAAGTCTCAATCTCATCGACCTCCGCCAGTCTCAGGAGAACTCTTTGCACAACATCCCGGAAATCATCTTCCAAATCCTCCGCTTCGAGCACACGGTTCTCCAGAAAATCTCTGATTTTCTTATAAAATTCCTTGAAGTTGTTATCTCTGTCCCCAAAATCCTCATAAAATAGCCGCACAATCTGATCAAGCTGTCTTAATGCCTCAGAAAGAGTATCTATACTCTCCTCAGAAACGCCATAATAAATTAGTCGCCTGCATTCTTCCTTTTCACCGGGATCCTTTTCTACTTTCTGAATTCGTTTCTTTAACTTTCCAAGCAGATCTATGATTTGTTCCAATGTTTCCGCCCGAATAAAGAACTCCTTTGTTCTGTTAAAAACAGTCGAAAGCTTGACAGTACTTTTCACATTGATTATTCCGGAGTTCAGGCATTCGACAATGTCATTCATGTTCTCAATATGAATTCCACCTTCATCGGGATCCCACATATTTGTAATCGACAAAAAGAAATGTCCTATAGGATAAGTCAGGAAATGTCTTTCGCCAAACTGTCCCGGATAATAAACCTTCAAAATATTATTCACGCTGTTATTCGCCGCATAAAACTGTTCCGGCATATAATAAAGCGTTGAACGCTTCCCCTCTTTATCTTTCTCCTGACGTACAAGTGCTGCCTCATACACCTTAGAAACATAGCTGGCGAACTCAGTATTGTTATCAAACTCAATTATTTCAAATGTCACATCGGTATCATCATCCAAAGATTTACCTTCAATCAGATGTGCCATTCTTTCCGCAAGCCGATTGCCGTCATAACTATTTGCGAGCAACGGATTCGGTTTAAATTCATTGACAAACTGGCTCTTTATAGGCAAATCGAATGAAGAGTATACGTCTATCCATGTTTGATAAACATTTTTGTACTGATTCTGATAGTTAAAGAGCAGAACCACTCTCTTGTACTTGGTCACATGTTCAAGTGCCTGAAGAATCATGGGAGAAAACTGATGAACTCCGTGTATAACAATAGTGTCACAGTCAATGCCGCTCAAATCCACATCTTCGCGTTCAAGCTGCATTCCCTGTTTTATAGCCTCATCAATCTCACACTCCGTAAACACTCTTTTAAGTTGGAAATCATGTCGCATATCAGAGTTTAAAATCGCACTGTATATCATCAAAAGATATCTCTGTTCTTCTGACATAAGCTCTGTCTGCATCTCGTCCAGGTTCATATCCAGTTCAAAAAGGATACGAAGACTGTTACTTAAATCTTTTCTATTAAATCGAAGAGACTGCCGTATCTTTTCATCACGCGAATCCAACTCCAGTTGACCTATGGCATTGTCTATATCTGTATACTGTTTGATTTTACATTTAGCACTCTCCCAGTAGGAAAATAGTCCCTTTACAAGATTTTCCACTGTAGACACTTTACCGGCGGACATATCTTTGTATGTCCCCACGATGCCGTTCGCCATTGTTTGCGATACGCAAAAATGCGGACAGTTCTTTATAGAGTCCCAGTACAGCTCTTTATCTATTTCATATGGATTGCTATATGTATATATAGAAAACGCCATACTTACACCTCCAAGAAACGACTCCAGCTCATACTGGTATGCTTGTCCACATCCTTCATCCAGATGCAATTTCTGATAGCCCGTGTCATTGCAACATATAGAATTCGCGCTTCCTCACAAATCCTCTGGCTAATTTCCTCCTGCGAGTCATAATTCGAATTAGTATCCTTTTTATTTTCGCTGACCTTAATCGAATAGGACAGCTTTGAATCCGCATAGCTGACATCGGTATTTGCCTTCTTCAGATTGTCTATCGCCTGTCCGGTATATGGCAAAATAACCGTGCCATATTCAAGCCCTTTAGACTTATGCACAGTTGTACAGAGATACCGTATACCTGAAGTATCCTCATTAGTGCCTCTTGCCATCTCCTGCTGCCGGGTTAAAATATTAATCTGAATCGCGCTTGTAATGACAGTCAATGTAAGATAATCCACGCTATAGCTTTTGATTATCTTTTCAATCATAAGGTCATAGTTCGTCTTATAAAATCTCTGCTTATCCTCATCATCACTATAGTTTAACCAAGGCTGCAGGTTATCATAAATCGTCTTCAGAACTACAAGAATGGGATTAGCCTGTACATAAGAAAGCAGCTCGTTCCATGTTCTGCCCATGCGTACTTTAAGGTACTCATCCAGCAGAGAAGTTATCTTCTCAACCTGTTCTTCCTTTGTGCAGTTCTGCAGTCCCTGATATTTGAACCTTGCTTTTATATAATTGGATTCCATGAAATTGGTCAGGCAAACCACATCATCCGGATTCGATAATGCCAAAAGTAATTTAGCAAAATCCATCGTTGAATCTAGCTGGTAAAGATCTCCGCCGACTTTAGTTTCGATTTCGATATTCTCATCAATTTCTTTACAGCCCTTGATAATATTATCAATTTGCCAGTTTTCACGGACCAGAATGGCAATAGTCTTTTCTTCAGAAGAAAGTTTCCTTGTTTTCTCCAGTTCGATTATTCTGCTTCTTTCCTGTTTCAAGAGATTAATAAGTGTGTCGAGCTGCTCCTCACTCTTTCCATGGTACGGAACGCAACGGAAAAGGTTATCATCCTCAGCCCCACATTCTAATTCACTTACCAGGTGATCATAATCATAGCTGTAGGGCAACCAGGTGTTTGTACCCATCTCACGGAATATCTCATCCATCAGCTCAAGAAGCCGGGAATCCGTCCTGTAGTTGGTGTTGATTGTATGTTCTTCCCACTTGTCCGGTGTGGCGTTCAGTCTATTAAAAGCACTGATCGTTGCCCCACGAAACCTATAGATACTCTGCTTCAAGTCGCCAACAACGAACAGATGGCAGTCTTTGCCAATAAGCTTTTGAATTTTCATGAATGAGTCAATCTGCGCATCATCAGTATCCTGAAACTCATCAATGAAGATATGCTTATACTTAAAGTGAGTCTTTGCCTTATCCCTATTGCTTACCACGTCATTGAGAAGAATCATGGTCTCGCGAAGGTCAACCTTGTTGCTTTCCTGAATCTTCTTTTCGTACTCAAGCTCAGCGGCAATGATTACCTCCATTATTATCTCATTGAAGAACAGCATAAGAGCCGGTGGATTCCCCAATGCTTCCTCTTTGATTTTCTTAATGTCTATACTTTTGTTGTAAAGCTGATTTGAAAATTCAACCAGCATTCTTCTAAATTGATAAAGCGGTATCTGTATTTCATTAATGAAATTAGGATTCTCGGCTTCCTTCTTTTCAATAAAAGTGTTTAAGTATTTCTCGTATATCTGTTCCTTAGAATAGCCGCCTGAAGTGATAGCAAAATTATCTCCCAAGCCCATTTGTAAAGACGCTTCTTTGATAAGCTCTCTCGCAAATTTATGAATAGTAGAGATACGCATCAAGTCTGTATCTTCGATAAGATTCAGATACTTCGGATTCCCCGTAAGCACAAAATAATTGATGAATAGCTGCTTAAGTCTCTTTTTCATATTGTCAGCAGCATCATTCGTGAAAGTCACCATTGCGATGTCATCAATGATATTAACAATGGGCTTCTCATAACGATTACACAAATATGACACTCTCGAAACCATCGAGTGCGTCTTTCCGGTTCCGGCTCCAGCTTTTACCAAAATATTCTTTTCAGAAACCGCATGCTCTATGAAATACTGTTGTATATTAAAGGAGCTTCTACTTGCCAGTGTCTCAAGCAGCTCTTTTTCATTATCTTCACATTTTCCTTCATAGATGACGATATTATCTTCTATGAGCGTTGGAAGATCCTCTATCACGTATAATTCAAAATTAAAAATACGGAACGACTTACCATTTAGCTCCAGACTGTTCTCAGCTTCAGTACTTAATAACAAGTTGTTCCTGTTGACTGCAATGCCTTTTTCATTCAATTCCTCCTCGAGAACATACATAATTGAATCAGCAGTATCCTCTGAATCAACGAATATGACCACCTTAGTCCCTGCAAAGTACTTATCGAGCAATTCATGAATGTCTTTCTTTTTTATTCTTCCGGCACTTATCGAAAGCACTGAGTAAGGAATCTGCACCGATAACTCTGGCGGTTTCCTAACCACAAAATGCGGCTCAAAATACTGCCTGATTTTTGCCATCAGGACATCGTCCATTTCCGTATGAGGTATGGCCTTGCACTGATTATATGCATTCAGAAGTTTATCCCCTAGACGAGTGGGATTGGATAAATCCTCACTGAATATAGTTAAAGCTTCCTCTGAAGCTATATCAAGCCGTTTTTCATAATACTGGTTCTTTGTAATAAACGGATAGCAGACCAAATCAAATATCAAGGGACTTACATTGAACCTTTCATTGATTAGATTTAACAGTCCGAATCTATATGCCCGAGCCTGTTTTTTCGGGGATTTCTCCGGCTTGGTATAACCGCTGACAATAATCTCATCAACTCCGGCAACATCAAAAATACTATCTGCAGTCCACCCTTTTACTTCCACAACAATAAGTCCCATATTCTTCATCAAAATGCAGAAATCGAATTCTCTGCCGTTTACTTCCCTCTGGTTATAAATAACAGCCTCGCTTGGCAGATTATTCGCAAAGCACTCCCATACCTTGCCTTCACCCTTATATTCGGGTTTTTTATCAATCATAATCGCCATGATAGTAGTCTCCTAAACTCTGGATTGTAGTGTCTGAATTAACTTCTTTATATCATCATCCGTCGTGTATTTGTTCAGCGAAATCCTCAGTACCTTTGAGACTTCATTTTCTAAGCCGATTGCACTAATGACATATGATGGTTCACCCGCACTGCAGGCAGAACCTGTCGACAACGCCAAATCATCACTGACTGCTTTTATGAAACGTTCGTTGTTAAAGTCTTTTTTATCGACAATGATACTTATGATTCCTGGTACTCTCTTCTCTGGTACAATGGTCAATCTTATATTCGGCATATTGCCCACTGCTTCAACAAGCAGTGCATCCAGCCTCTTAATTTCCTTTTCATTTTTTTGAAAATCCCTCAGGGCTATCTCCGCAGCTTTACCAAATCCCACAATATTATGAACAGCCAGAGTTCCCGCTCTTAACCCAAATTCTTGCTCACCGCCATGCATAAACGCCGTAATCGGCTGAATGCCATAATCATCGCTCCGCATGTAAGCAGCTCCGATTCCCTTGGGACCATACATTTTATGAGCTGAACATGAAGCATAATCTATTTCCATCTCATGCACATTAATCCTGATCTTACCAATTGCCTGCGTGAGATCCGAATGAAAAGCAATCCCTTGCTTCCTGCATATTTTCGAAATCGAAGAAATATCAGTAATGCTCCCTATCTCGTTATTCACATATATCAAAGATACCAGTGCAGTATTATCTCTTATTTCCTTTTCTATAGAGGAAGCAAGTATGTTGCCGTCTTCTGACACGTCAACAAAACTTGCTTCATACCCTCTGTCAACCACTCGGTTCTGGCCGAAAAGAGTGGTTGTCGGATCATCATTCGAATAAATCTCACCAGCCAAGTACTTACAGGTATTCAAAGTTGCCTTGTGCTCTGCCGTAGATGTGATTACATGATTTCTTCCATCCCCATAATACCTTCGGTAATCAAGGTATCCTTTTATTATGAAATTTGTACTTTCCGTAGCCCCAGCAGTAAAAATAATCTCCTCTGCATTCGCACTAAGCAAAGCGGCCACATTTTGTCTCGCATCCTCTACCGCATTGTGAGCATTTACAGCCTTACAATAATATTTGCTGGAGGGATTACCATACTCCTCCTTTAGGTATGGAAGCATAGCTTCCAAAACTTCCTCATCAACAGGAGCTGTTGCACTATTATCAAAATAAATCATACTGTATCTCCTACTCCGAGTGTCTGAAGGATGTACTTATCAACTCCACCGGCATGGTTGTACATATCAAGAAGAAGTTCACTTCCCCTGTCAATGTGCGCCTTCACATATTTAGGGAAATACTCCTCTTCAGACAGATACCTTCCTTCCACTTCTTCTATAAGAATCTTGAAAAAGGTCTCGTTATCACCTGTGATGGTCTGCCTGTTCAGATCCAATCCATCAGAGTCTGACACATGGTCCTCAACGGAAGTCTTTTCTTTCAAAGACCAAGCAATAGCATGCTTAACCAATGTGTATGGCTTATAGTTAGTTCTATTCTCCAGTTCTTGAAATATTTCCTGTGTCCGTTTGGATGTTTTTAATCTAAATATCATAGGTTACTCTCCAAAAAAGTATCGGGTCTCGACCGATGTTTTATTCTGGTTTTCGTCATTGATAAGGAGGTATTCACGAGCTATGTGCGGTTTTATTATTTTGTAGTACTCCTCGTTGATTTCCTCATCCGTTGACAGTATGACAACCTGTTTACTGATTGTCGGGAAGAATTTCTGCGAAATCTCCTTCCTATGGTTTGCATCAATCCTTGCATAAGGTGTGTCAATAATAAAGGGAATGTCCTTTCCGGATAACTTTATTATTGCCCAGTACAAGGACAGAATAAATATCTGCCGCTCACCTTTAGACAACCTGCTCAAATCAATGTTCTTAAACAGCTGTATCTTTTCCTTGCCGTTCTTCTTCAGTTTCTCAGAAAGTTCTGCGAATGATTTGACGGCATATTCTCTGAAAAGCTTATCCTTTCCATCTTTTCCAATTGCTAAAGAAAATCCGTCTTTCCCGAGATTCTTAAGTAAATGTCGAAGTTCCTGTGAAGAATACACAGAATCCTGGTATAGATTGAGCTGGAAATTATCGTCTATCTCAATATGTGTTATCAAGTTGTTTTTCCTGTATATCAGCTTCAGATTGGAGACAATCAATTCCTCCAGCTCTTTCTTTATGGATACTGATTTTTCCGATAAAAGGCTATTCATCATGATTGCAAGACCATTACTCAATTCGTATACGTGCTTTCCCTGCACCTTATCCAACATGGTCTGTCTGGCTTTTTCTCTTAAAGCCGTTAACTCTGTGATCTGAGCATTCAGCTCCTCCTCACGGCTTTTATCGTCATACAGCCTCTTATTGATTTCCTCTTTTAACCTGAGAAGTCCATTCTCCTTTTCAGCAAATTCCGCAGCATCATCATCTGCCATAGCACTTTTCAGGATTCTGTTAATCTCTGTAGTTTTATCCAATGCTTCCTTCTTGCTTTCAATAGTTCGCACCATATCCTCAGCATCGAAGGTGTCTACAGAGGACATTACAGCACTTACCCGACCATTTTCCTCTCTCGACAAATCAAATAGCGGCTCTGTATTAGTGGTATCCTCGGTTGGCTTAAACTGTGACAAAATCGCATTCAGCAAGGAATCCAAAGTCTTGGATGACTTTTTCCCTAACGTTGATGCCAGTTCATCCCTGTCAAGCCGCTGCTCTATATACTGATAAATGGCGACTTTATCCTCTATTTCAAGTTGGCTCCTGATATCGTCATTAAACTCCTTCACAATGAAGAATGGCAGCAAACCTTCCATGAAAAGCCTGATTTTTAACTGTGACTCTGTTTTAGTCCGTTCCGCTTCTTCGTACTCTTTTGCCAGGCGAGTTCTTTCCTTTTTTGTTATACCGCCGGCATTTTTGAATGCTGTCTCCAGTTCAAAAAGTTCAGTTTCAACCCCATCCAGTTCTAACTGTGTTTCTGCTACCCTCTGGGAAATGACTTCTCTTTGGGCAATACAAGCATCTACCTGATCCTTAAGTTTCTCGTATTCATCCACATAATGCTTTTCATCTTCATTAACAGCCTTACCCACAAAGCCAGATGTATACTTTCTAATGAGTTCATAAATATCAAGACCGCACAATGTATAAACGGCATTTCTGACATACTTGTTATATGCACTGGTTGCAAAGATATCTCCTACCGCCTCACCATCAAATAAGAAGAACTCAAACAGTTCCGGCGGAATCATACCCTGCAGATAATTTTGAAAATAAGAGAGTTCTCTCTTATCCATCAGCTTCCCGTCTTCACTTACCGTGTAATTTTCAATAAGCTTCTGCCCGGAATAATCCCACTCCCTGACGATTACATAATTCCTCAATTCTCGCTCAACCATCAGTGAAATAGTCAACTCAATCCTCGATTGAACCTTATCAGTCTGGAAAGCTTTAGAATTGATGCAGTCCTTTATTTTGGAAACATAGTGAGAATTAATGCCTACATAGCCAAATGCCAGAGGACCATATAACGCTATCTTAATCGCTGTGAAAAGGGATGTCTTTCCCGCTCCGTTTTTTCCACCGACAAGAATGATATTTTTATTCTCATCCTCACTGGTAAAATCGAATTCATTCATTCCCTCGAAGGAATTGAAGTTGTATAAAAGTATTTTATTTATTTTCATCTTCAAACTCCTTCAATACATCATGATGAAGCCACTGTTGATTGAGTAATCTTTCGAGTGCCTCCTTCATTATTCTTTGATTTGAATAATTCTTATTCCTGTAAACGGACAGAATCACATTGCGAACCAAATCAAACGGAACATCATTTTCCTCTGCAAGTTTCTCAAGCTCCGCAACCGTCTCCGCATCGATAAGCGGTTCTTTATACTGATACCAAGGTAGTCTTTCTCCTGTCAGTTTCTCGTATAATTCAACAAGTGTTCTCCGTGATAGATCGAGTTCCTCGTCCCAGATACGATCAATTGCCTTTAACTCGTCTATGGTGATAAGCTCATAGCCCATCTGCTTCTGTGTTTCCAGAAGCCTTTTAAGAATCAATTGACGGGCATCCCAAGTAAACGGACCATATCCCATTTCACCCGTCTTAGTCTCATAGACCGTTCCGTTTCTACGCTTCTTCTCACGATATTCGTCAATGTCACGAATACTCATGAGCCATTTTCTGAATTCAGCCAGCGGAATAAGCTCCCTGTGACCGCTTTTTATAAATCCGTTTAATGATTTATCGTCCTTCACAACCGTGCATATCCAGCAACCAAACCGAGAATTTCCGCAAGTCTGCGTTTGACCGCCAGCCTGAATACCGGCAAACGGGCATTCTCCGCTGTCTGCATCAGAATAGAGAGATACCAGCTCATTGTTGTTGGAACCCCACGGTGTTTTTCCGCCATCAAGGCGTAGCAAAACATCCCACACATCATCTGTGGTCATCTCAACAATCGGATTATAAACATATGCATCCTGAATGGTCTCGTGCCGATTCATAAGGCGATTTGCCAGTTCTCGGCCTTCTATCCTTATTTTCCTGGCGATGCTTTCTGCTTTACGAACCCCCAGAAGAACAACAACTTCTTCGCCTTCTTCCTTGATGACATCACGAATATATTCTGCACTTGGATTGATTTTTAAGCGGTCAGTGCACCAGCGGAATGTTCCGTTCATCCTTGGAGTAGGGAATCCCCTTCCGATGACATTTGCCCAAAATGAATTATCAGCAGGAGGCGTAACCATCTTCGATTTAATGCGAAGGCCGTCCCTCTCTGCTGCTTTACCAAGCAACTCATTCATTTTGTTCAGATATATCTTAATCAGCGGATTTTCTATTAAAGTATCCGACGAGACTATATAAACATTCTTATGCTGTTCCTCCTTTGGTATGGAGAGAAGCATTTTGTATACAAGCTCTACGACCGTCGTAGAGTCCTTGCCGCCACTGTAGCCAATGACCCATGGCCTGTTATCTGACTGATATATGTACTTAATCTCATCAATCAGTTCCTCCAGCGTGTTTTCATTGAAATAACTATTCATTGCCATCATTGTTTCCTCGATGTTGTGCCACTGTACTAACTAAGCCAAGGCTCAACTCTTTCTCCGCCATGTTCATCTGCTGAATATGGCTTATTATTTGTCGTTCCAGGTCATCTGCACCATTGCTTGTGAATGTTCTCCCAACGAGCTGATCCAATGACAATTCATATAAATCAGCAGCCTTCTTTAAGAAATCAATATCCGGTGTCGTCTTTCCACATTCAATATTGCTGATTACCTGCTGCGACACATTCAATTTAGCGGATACTTCCGCCTGTTTATACCTAAACTGTTTCCTCAATGCTGCTAAGCGTTCTCCTAATTTTTGCATCTCTTGCTCCTGTAGACGAATGAATTCACCTTTTGAATTTACTTCTGGTAACCCAAATGTTCAATATATGTGAAATCCGCAAGAAATAAAAGTATTTTTTGTAAAAATCAACTTGACTAACAAAATCATTGTATTTTATACTCAATACAAATATTCTGTTAGTTCAACAGGCACATGAAAGACTAACTATTAATAGTCAAGCATAAGATTAAGATTTTTAGAATAAAATACG
>OCIZ01000025.1_pt1 | contig 37789 bp, 28 predicted proteins | sample 1495841 | NCBI WGS metagenome assembly OCIZ01 (sample SAMN01915229, study PRJEB22387) | human oral metagenome | isolation source: saliva | host: Homo sapiens | place: USA
GCACTGCATAATCTGTCACCCCGTCCCCATCACGCGTGACCACCTGCCGCGATTCCACGTTCTGCCTAACCCACTCCAAGACATCCTCCAAGATCACTGGCAGCGCCCCCGTGAAATCACGACGATTAACGGCCCGCACGTCATCGGTACCTTCGACCGCAGCCGTAACGGTGAGGTGAGGCAGAAGACGCTGAGGGTACTCGCCCAAAGCGTAGAGGCCAGCAACCGACAGCTCTCCACTCTCACGGTCGGCAACGACGCCCGTGAAGTAAAGGACCGCTTCATCACTGTCATTGACGAGGCGTGGGGTGGTTTTGCGGACAGAGGCCAGATATTTGGCAACCAGATCCTCATCAAGATCCTGCCAAGAACTACCGGGCACGGCCTGCGCGTCGGCGATCGGACGGCGATGACGCAGGAGCAGCATCTGTTCCTCCGACGGCGACATCTGATAGTCACCGTCATACTGACGCAGATATGCCTTCTTATCCTTCAGCCACCGCACCGGTTTTTCGTTCGCATCAGCGCCCTCAACGTTGACAACACCAACTGTTTTACCGTCAACATTGATGGGTAACGCATCGATTCGAACCGGCGTGCTAAAACCCTTCCGCGCCTGATCAGCTACCCGCTGAAGCAAATCATGAACGTCGTCGACGCCAACGACAGCAATCCCATTCCGCTCAGACACACCCAGCAGGATCACTCCACCTCCGGGCATGTTTGCGAAGGCACTCAGTGTTGGCCCAATCTGCTGCGCCGAATACTCTGAGAAAGTCTTCGCCTCGATTGTATCCGTGTCGCCACCGCGCAGTTCGAGCACAGCCAAAGCGCCCAGCAGACCCTCAAGATCGTTGATCATAGCTCTAATCCTATCTCATAGAACCCCATTTCTATCTCATAGAAGGGGGTTTCTATGTCATATAGGCCCCTTCATAGATCATAGAAGCCCAATTTTGTGTCATAGAACCTCATAGAGGAGCATCTATGATTCATAGAATCGAGCAGCATCCCAACCTCGAGGCTACAACGGGAACAGACGCCAGCACCATCAACACGTGTTTCACGTGAAACAATCGCTCCACGCCTAACAGTCTCACCACTCGCTCGACGGCCAGCACGAGCAATGCCGCACACCGCCCGCGCAGTTATTTAAAACCCAACTCAAACCCACCCAGCACCCGCCCACGCCTCGGCTCAAATCGGCCGTCATCCTCAAATTGTTTCACGTGAAACATTCGGCGCCTGCACCTACAGGCACACACGCCCACAAACGCGCAACCCACCAACCACGCACTCAACCACAGTGAACAACAAGCGGGGTGCGGCCCCTCGGCAGCACCCCACTCAATGAGTCACGCGCACCTGCGCCGCGCAACCAACAGCAAAACCTCACCCCCGCCTCTCCCGCAGCCTCCGCGCGAGGACCCCATGCCTCGGCGCGAAGACCCAGGCGAGCACGAAGCATGCGGTGAGCACCAGGACGATCGTGGCACCCGTGGGCACGTCCAGCGACCACGACAGGTACAGGCCCACCAGGCCGCCCGACGCCCCCAGGGCCGGCGACAGAATCATCATCGTCCATAGGCGGTCGCACAGGAGCCGCGCGGTCGCCGCGGGGGTGACGAGCAGTGCCAGCACCAGCACGTTGCCGATCGTCTGCACGGAAATCACGACGGCCAGGGCCACGGCGACATACAGGGAAAGGTCCGCGAGCAGCACGTGCACGCCCGCCGCCCGCGCGCTCTCGCGGTCCAGGGTCACGGCCACGATGGGTCGGTGCGCCAGGAACAGCATGAGCAGCACAAACAACGCGCCGCCCATCACCACGGGCACGTCCGACGCCGGGATGCCCGTGATCGACCCGAACAGGAAGTCCTGCAAGCTCCCTGCGTACCCGGGTGCCCGCGCGATGATCGCGACGCCGAGCGCAAACGCGCCGACGAAGAGCACGCCGATGACGGAGTCCTCCTTGAGCCGCCGATTCTGAGCCAACAGTGCCACCAACACAGCGGTCACGACTCCCGCGAGGGCACCTCCGAACACCAGGGATCCTCCGCACACGAACGCGATGGCCAGGCCGGGGAACACGGAGTGCGCGACGGCATCCCCGATGAACGCCATGCCACGCAGGACGACGTGCACGCCGACACTGCCGCACACGAGCGCCGCGACGACCGCGATGAGCAGCGCGCGCGGCAGGAACGCCAGCGCTGGGTTCGTCAGGTCGCGGAAGAAGTCGTAGGGGCTCAGGAAGTCCGCCGCAGCGACGAGGCCGTGGCCGCCCGCGTGAATCACGGTGCTCATGCGCGCACTCCTAGGGCGTCGAGGATCGGGTTGTCGGGTCGCACGTCGAAGGCGCGGATCCACGGGTCAGCGTCGGCGAGTTCGTCGGGTCGCCCGGACGCGATGATCGTGCTCCGCAGCAGGTAGAGGCGGTCGCAGCCAGCACGCGCGCCGATGAGGTCGTGCGTCGTCATGAGGAGAGCGCGCCCACCGTCGGCGAGCGAGCGGAACAAGTCCATGAGCATCTCCTGGGTGGGCATGTCGAGGCCGGTGAAAGGCTCGTCGAGGAGCAGCACGGCGGGCCGGATCGCGAGGGCCCGGGCGACGAGGACGCGCTGGCGCTGCCCACCGGACAGCTCGCCGATAGGCCGCTTCGCGAGGTCGCGCATGCCGACGAGGGACAGAGCCTCCTCAACGGCGCGGAAGTGCGGCGTCCGTGCGCGCCCGAGCAGCCCGCGCCGCACGGTGACGGCCTGGAGGACGGCGTCGCGGACGCTGATCGGGAAGTCCCACGCGAATTCGTGACGCTGCGGCACATAGCCGATTGCGCCGTCGGTCTCGACGCTGCCGCTGGAGGGGATGAGTCCCAGGATCGAGCGGATCAGCGTGGTCTTCCCGGCGCCGTTGGGTCCGATGAGTCCGACGAGCTCCCCGGCCTCGACCTCCAGGTCGACGCCCGTCAGGACACTGCGCCCACCCAGGGATGCCCCCAAAGAGGTGACGCGCAGCTGGCTCACTGCTTCCCTCCCACATTGCCGAGGCCCGGGACCTCAGCGCTCTCGCCCGCGCCGGGTGCACCGCCACTCTGGGACGAGGCCGTGGCTGCTTCCACGTTCCCCTCACCCCGGGCGGTGGGCAGGGGCGCGAGGAGGGAGTCGGCCTCGGCGATGGCGGCGGCCTGCTCGGCGCGGCTGCGGCGCGAGCGTGCAACGACGAGCGCGCCGATCACGAGGAGGGAGAGGGCGACGCTGACGATGATCGCGAGGAAGGCCCAGTCGGGCAAGCCGCCCTCGGGCGAGGACCACGTCGACTCGGAGGAGCCGGGGCCCTGGGAGGTGCCCGCGGCCGGGGTCTCAGATCCGGAACCGGAAGCGGCGGGCGCAGCCATGGCCAGGGCTTCGGACGCGGAAGCGGCGTCGCCCACGGCGAAGCGCAGGGTCGTGGAAGCGTTGACGGCCTCGCCGGCGGTGGTCGTGCCCAGGAAGGTTACGGTCGCCGTGTAGGTACCAGGCTGAGAGAACGCCCAGTTGGCGTGCACGTGCGTGCCCGAGTCGATCCACACATCGCCGGGGGCGGCACCCGAGTCGGCGAGCAGGAGGGGCTTGCCGAAGGTGCCGGATTGCAGGAACAGCCACGCGCGGCCGGGCCCGCTCACGGGGCCGACGCGCATGGTGAGGCCGCGGTCGATGGTGGCCGTGACGGCGGGGTCCTGCGTGTTCCAGCCGAGCCACACGACGCTCGGGTTCTGCGTCTGGGGGATGACGTGGACGGGCTTGCCCGCGACGTCGGCCAGGAACGGGTAGTCGGCGGAGTCGGGCGCGGTCATGATGGCCGCGTCGCTGACCCGGAGGACGGTCTGGTTGGGGTCGCGCCACACGGCACCGCTCTCGGCGTCGTGGCGCAGTCCGGCCCGCCACTGCCCGTCGATCAGTCGGGGACCGAGATCGACGTGTCCAGCGCTGATCTCGCTGGCCTCATTCGACCACTCCTCGTGCGCGGCGACGCTTTGCGCGAGGTCGGGGTCGGGACTCGGGTCAGCAACAGAAGAGGGGGCACCCACGATGAAGAGGAGAGCTGACACGAGCAGGGCACTCAGCGTCATGCCTAGACGGGGCCGTCGGCTAGCCCCGGGGACAGCGACAGGGCCTGGCTGGGCTTCGAGATGAGACGCCCGCCCACTCTGTTCCGTGGGCGGCATGATGGTTTGCCACATGAGGTCGGCGCGGGGCCTGCAGGGCCTGGCCGGGCTTCGAGACGACACGCCGAGCGATGCTCGCGGCGTGGCGGCGAGCGGGCGGGCAGGCCCCGCGTCGGCCGGAAGAGGTAGTCCCGGGGCGAAGAGCCGACGGCCGTCAGCAGACTGGGAAGAAAAGAGTTTCATGGCATCTCCTTGCCGCCCAGGCAGCGTGCCAGTGAGCGGGCGTTGTGTTGCATCATGTCGATGTAGGTGGGTGCTTGGTCGTCGAGGGTGTCGCCGTACAGGGGGCAGATGTCCACGCCCGCGTCGGTGGCGGCGGTGCGCAGGGTGGAGCGGGTGCGCGCCAGGTTGGGTTCGAGGAACACCGCGGGGATTGAGGAGTCGGTGAGGGTGGCTTGGAGTTTGATCCGGTCGGCGATGGAGGGTTCGACGCTGGGGTTGGGTGCGACGAATCCGGCGACGGTGAGTCCGTAGGCGTTCGCCAGGTACGCATAGGCGTCGTTGGTGGTGACGAGTTTGCGTCGCTCGGATGGGATTGTCGCGATGGTCGAGGCCATGGTGGCGTCGAGTTGGTCGAGGCGCGTCAGGTAGGTGGCGGCGTTGGTCCGGTAGGTGGCCTCACCGCCCGGGTCGACGGAGATCAGCGAGTCGCGGATGACTCGCACGTAGGCTTGGGCGTTGTGGACGTCGTGCCATAGGTGGGGGTCGATGTCGCCGTGGACGTGCTTACCGAGGACTGCTTGGGGCAGCATGTACACGTTGGCGCCGGCCGCGCCGATGAATCGGAACGAGGCTTCCCCGGGGATGGTTGTGAGTGCGCGGGTGGGCACTTCGATGACGACGTGGTCGAGGTCTGTGCATTCCATGGTGGAGGCGACAACCGCCCCGGCGCTGGATGCGCCGACGCAGGGGGCCAAGGCCTCGTCCCCGCTAAGCGCGTCGGCGTCGGAGGCGAGTCCGACGCGCTTGGTGGTGAGGTTGACGGTGATGTCGGCGTGGCCGGCGGAGAGGATGCGGCGTCCTTCGGCGGCGGCGATGTCTTCGGGCGGGGTGCCGACGGCGAAGACGGCCGTGCCTTCCCCGACGGGTGCGGGGGTGGCACCGGGGGTGGTGCGCAGGTTGGCGCGGAAGTGGACGCGGTACACGCCGGGGGCGGTGAACGCCCAGCTCATGTGTTGGTGGGCGTCGGCGGGCAGCTGCGCGGTGTCGGTGTCGTATCCGCCTGCCGCGTTGAAGCCGTCGGAGGAGGCGAAGGCGATCTCGGGCTGCCCGAACGACGTGGTGAGGTACGCGGCGGCCTGGCCGGGCCCGTCGACGCCGGTGGTCGTCAGGTCGATCTGCGAGGCGCGGGTGGCTCCCATGTCGGTGCCGTCGCCCCACACGCGCATGCCGAGCCACGGGGTGTCGAGGGCTCGGTCTTCGACGAGGGGGAGAATGGTGGCGCCGTTCTTGGCGGCTTCCTCGGCGACGGAGACGGAGCGTGAGCCGGTGGGCAGGTTGGAGTCGAGGGCACGGATGAGGGCGTGTTCTTCGAGCATGAGGTAGTTGGAGAAGGCGACGTCCGCGTAGGCCACGTCGCGGATGGTGCGCAGGGAGGGTTCCCACGAGTGTGGGTCTGCCCCGTTGGGGACCATCTGGGTGACGTGGGCGCGGTCTCCGGCGACGTTGCGGACGAGGTCGGCGAGGATGCCGGTCGTCGCAACGACGCGCAGTTCGCCATCGTGAGCGGGGTCGGGAGCGGGCGCGCACCCGGCGACCCCCGCCGTAAGCGCGAACGTTGCTGCGGCGAGGCCACACCCACTCCCCCGCCACCCACGGAAGGGGTGGCGGGGGAGGAAGGAGAGGATGCCTCGTGAATGAGTGCTCACGAGAACGCTCGCACGTTTCTGCGTCGGCCGATCGAACTGACCCACACGCAGGCCGCGCCGGTCAGCGCCCACGTGAGCGAGACGACGGCCAGCGGGATGGTGTCGGCGCCGGTGATGGCCAGGGAGAGGTCGCAGTCTTTGCCGGAGGCGGTGCGGCCGACGACCTGGGAGGCCATGGGCCGGCTGCTCGTGCCGAGTGCGCCGGTGGCGGTGACTTCGCCGCTGCTGCCGTAGCCGGATCCGGTCAGGGCCGCGCCGGTGGGGGTGACGCGCATGGAGATGGTGAGCGTGTAGGTGCCGGGCGCGGTGAACACCCAGTTCTGGTGGGCGTGCGTGTTGGGGCCGAGCGTGTAGCTGGAGCCGGGCCCGTCGAACACGTGCTCGCCGACGCCGGAACCGAGCGCGCCCGCATTGAAGACGGCGACACGGCCGGGTCCTTCGACGGCGTCGAGGGTGAATTGGACGCCGCCAGTGGTTCCGGTGACGATCTCTTCGCGCTGGGAGTTCAGGCCCAGCCACGGCACGCCCGCGATTTGGGTGGAGGGGATGAGCCACACGCTGGAGCCGGCGGTGGCGACGAAGCCGAGGTCTGCGGGCGCGGTGATGCGCGCGGCCTCACCGAGCGCGAAGGTCAGGGTTGATGGGTCGACCCACTGCGCGGGCTGCGTGCGGTCGTCTTTGATGCGGGCGACGAGGCTGCCGTTTTCGATGGCGGGCCCCAGGTCGAAGTGTCCCTCGGTCGCGTTACCGGATGCACCCTCGCCGACGCTGACGGTCAGCGTGGTGCGTGCGGTGTTGGCGGGGGCTTGGGACGAGGCCGGGGCAGCGGATTCGGTTCCCGTTGCCTCGCGGGTGACGCGGGTGGGGATGCAGCGTTCGCCTGACGACGTGGTGGTGCGAGCGCCCGAGGTCGTGGTGCCTGAGGTGGTGACGCCATAGGCGGTGCCCGCTCCCCCGCTGCTGCCCGCGCCCAGACCTGTGCCCGAGGTCTGGGCGGGGTCGTTCGCTCCAGCGCCGGTGTCGGAAGCGGAGCGGTCTGTGGTGTCCGGGGTCGAATCCCCGTCAGCGCCCGACTGCCCAGCTCCCGACTGGGCGTCCGTGGAACCCGGGGCGACGCCGGGTGCTGTGGGGTTGCCATTACCACCGGGGGCGAGGCCGGCCTCGGCGAGGCACGAGGCTTCGTCGGCCACGTCGATCGTGTAGGTGCGGGTGGGTGCGACGGCGTTGGCGGTGCCGGTGTTGCCGGGGGTCCAGGCGCTGGCTTGGACGGTCAGCGTGTAGCGGCCGGCGCGCGTGAACAGCCAGTTGACGTGCTTGTGGGCGGCGTAGGGCTGGTCGATGTCGTCGCCGCCCGGGGCCAGGTCGTAGCTGCCGTCGGCGGTGACCGCCTTCAGGCCTTCTGCGAAGCTGGATGTGAAGGCGTAGATGCGCCCGTCGGCTGGCCCGGAGTAGGCGATGTGGAAGCGCGCGGCGTCGTATCCGCCGGCGGCGATGCCCAGGGTGTCCCACCCGGGCCACAGGACGGTGGCTTGGTTGTCGCCGGACTGGCCGAGTAGGTATGCGGCGGCGGGCGCGCCGGTCGTCTGGCTGACGGCGTCGGGAATCTGGGTGAGCGTGCTCGCGGGGATCGCGAGGAGGGTTTGCTCGGGTTCGCGCAGGACGCCGGAGCCTGTGGCGTCCTCCTTGATGCGCAGGGTGAGCGCACCGGCCGCGTCAGAGGTGAGGTCGAAGATGTCCGCGTGGCCGCGGTTCAGGGTGGCGGTGGTACCGTCGGGCGGGGTGCGCATGACGTTGCAGGTGGTCACTCCCCCGGTTCCCGAGGCCGTGGCGGCGTCCGTCGCAGCCGACGCCATCGCGGTCGCATCCGTCGCGGTCGCTTCTGCGTTGTCGGTGGCTGCGTCGGTTGTAGCTGTGGTGGCTGCGTTGTCGGCGGCCGCGTCGGTCGTGACGGTCGCGTCGGTTATGTCGGCCGAGTCAGCGTTGTCGGTGGCTGTGTCGGTCGTAACTGTGGTGGTCGCGTCGGTTATGGCTGCGTTGTCTGCCTGAGTGTCGGAGGCGTCGGAGGCTTCGTGCACCGTTTCCTCGGCTACTGCTGTTTCGGTGGCGGAGTCGAGTCCAGAGCCTGCCTCGTCGGCGGCGTGTGCTCCTGTTGGTGCGAGGAATGATGCTGCCGCGAGGCTCATTGCGGCGAGGGCCCGGGCAGCTGCGCGGCCCGGGCTCCTGTGTGTCGTGGGGTTCATGGGTCCTCTAGATACAGTCATTGAATGAGAATCGTTATCATTCTAGTCCTGGCATGACTCCCCCGCCACTACGCCCGCCTCCAACACCCCTTAAAACACCTGTTCCGCACAACCAGACCGGCTACGCAGTGATTTGCATCCATTCACTATTGCTCAATAGCTATGCGGACAGCCATTTTCCTTCGCAATTGCTTGGTTCTCACTGCGACAGATCTAACTGTCCGAACGATTGATTGCCGAAAAATCGAGGCATAAACTATAGCCATCAAGCGCCTGACACAGCCGCCAAGCTCGTCCGGCGCTTTTTCTTGTTTGACACGCAGGGTCGCGCTGACGCTACCCGCGTTGGCACGCTCCACGTACGAGAACCGCCGGGCGATCCCCGGCCTCGTCAAGCAGGGACACAATCACCGATACGATCCCACAAGGAGCCCACTCATGTTCTCCACCATCGACGTCATGGTTGCCCAGGCCCACATCGACCAGCTCAACGAGCTCGCCGACGCGAAGCGTTCGCGCAAGGCCGACCGCCACTGAGCAGATTCCGGCCACGTCGGAATTCCACGCAAGTCCGCAGACCCGCAGGGGCTTCGGACTTTTCGTTTCTCTACCCCGGCAGCCACTAGTCAGACGACTATGACTAACATTGCCAGACGTCCGAAGCAGATACTTGCTCCACACAATGAAGTTACCGATCGTGGGGAAGATCCGTTCCTAAATCAGCAGGAGCTGCCGCAATCGTCACTTGACAACGGTTTAGTCCAATGAGCGTCAAAGCAGACTAGTATGCTGGTTCCTATCTAAATTAAGGAGGAACCATGGGGCGTCGAGTCCTAACCGTCTACGAATTGAGTTTCCACGAGAAACGCAAGCGCAAGCCTACCTCGTTCGCTCCGGCTGACCTGGACGGCGAGGACCTACTCAATATTTTCCAGACCTGGGTCGCAGGTCTGACGACGGCTGAAACTCACAACGAGGGCCGACAGACCTGGGTGAGCGTGGACGACGTGTCCCTCTACGCACCGCGGGTCCTCCTACTAGACCTGCGTGTCGGCGCCTATGGCGAAGCGGGCGAACTCGTCGACGTTGACACTGGCGAACCGGTGGGGACCATCGCGGACAACCAGGCACCGACCGGCAGCAACCGTGCCCTCCTCTTCGTTCCCGAGACGGGCGAGCGGGCGTACTTCTTGTCGGAGGAGTCTTCCCGCGGCCAGGCTGGCGGACGCATCCGAGAACTATTCTGCTCATACTTCAGCCGTTACACCGACCAGGTGACCATGGTGATGACCGCGGTGACCGAGAGTGAGGTATGGGCCAAGGCGGCTGAGCTGACGGAGGTGGAGGTGCGCGTAGAGGGCAAGAGTGTCGATGTCGCGGACGGGCCTCACGCGGAGGTTGGCAAGGTGTCACATGTCGCTCGGCCGCAGCGCGGGAAGCGGTTCTCGAGGAGACTTCTCAAGGACCTCAAGGACGAGAAGACCCTCAAGCGCATCGTCTCAGTCGCGGACCTGCCGGAGGATCACAGGGTGTGGGTAACCATGGAGCATGACGGGCGTACCAAGAAGTTCGAACTGGGCACCGAGGGGGCTCCAGCCATCCGCGAGGTACTCAACGAAACCACCGAGCCCACGCTCGAGACCTCAGAGCTAGTGGTCAAGTGCACGGAGCGCGTGACCAACCTGTGCGAACGCCATGGTGCAGCGTGGAAGACATCGTGGAGCCGACCGGCGAGGCCGTCCCAAGGAGATTAAAGACGGTGGGCAAGGCATCCCTGTGGAGCGTGCCAGTCGATCACTTCTGCACCCTCTACGACAACCGCACCCGCCGCTACGACTGGCGGGGCATCACGGCGCAGGTGTTCCTGCCGCTGATCGGGGGAGCTGTAACGTGGATGCTGGGCGCGAAGATCACCGACGTCAGCGGCGCTGTCTCGGGCATTTCTATCGTCGCTGGTCTGCTGTTCACGATGGCGGTATTCCTCTTCCAGTTTCGGATCACCCTGGACAACGACAAGCGTCTGGGCGAGGACGACTTCGCGCTCGTCGATGAGTGCATGGCTAACACCCTTTGGGCCATTCTCTGGGGGGTGACGCTGGCGGTCTACCTCATCGTGTGCGATGCCGGGAAGTGGATCTGCAATGACTCGTGGGGACCCGCGCTCACCGGGATCGCGGTCGCCGGCACCGTCCACTTCCTGCTCGTGATCGGCATGTGCCTCAAGCGGCTCCGCCGGGCGTACGAGCGCATCGCAATGAAGCGCCCATGAGGAGGATGCCTCAACAACATTACGCTGACCATTGCTGTTGACACGATTTATCAACCTCCAAGATGCTCGCATCGATGAGGTAGCGTTAGCGCATCGCCGAGAGATAGATATAGTTCCGGGAGACCACCCCGGTTGCCAAGGACAACGGCGCTACCAAAACTGGCCGAGATACAGAGCAACCACGCACGCGGACAGTACTGACGAGGGTCCACATACTTAGACTCAGAATCGACAACTCGATACTTCTTCCTCAGGTGGAGATGGGAGAAAGCAAATCGGAACGGAGGAACTCCAATAGAAACCAGGCATACGCCCCGGTTAGCGCCACTGAACTGCGCCCTGAAAGTTGGACGCGTTTAATGGTAGTCGTTATGCGGCTTGTTGGAGGGCAGAACTCCGTATCAAGCCGACGCACAGCCATACCCCCACGCCAACCCCAAAGCCAGCCACACCCAGGCGCCGCGACTACTCGTCCTCCGACGATATACCCCTTCGCAACCAGACGCGCATACTCACTCGCAATAAACATCTCCTCAGGAGACTCAACAATGCAGCTGACCAGAGCATCATTTCTGCCTACCTTCACACCCACACCCTGCGGCGTAACAAAAGTAGAACGATAACACTCCCTCTTACTGCTACACCGCTTCGGCTTGCCGTACCGGCTCGTCAGGATGTCACAAAAATGACGATAAATCACCTTCGCCGGCTCCAATGAATACCCCCAAGCCTCCTCAGGCGCAATATCAGTGATCGGTACACGCATTGACCTGATGTTTCCACCGCTGACAGAGAAGCTCGAGGATAGTTCGTCGGGACGGACATCCGAAGTAAACAAACTCGGCTTATCCTCCGCAGGCACCCACCCGAAGCGGTAGCGCAGGGCGTAGCCGTCCTCGGCGGGTCAAGTCCTGTGGTGTGGTGTGATCGTTTTGTGTCCTTCGGGTTGGGTTATGCGCTGAGTTTGAGTGGGGTGTTCTCCTGTTGGGTGGGTTGTGGTGTGAGTCGTGATTTGGTGAGGATGTCGAGGCTGAGGTAGCGTCGGCCTTCGGCCCATTCGTCGTTTTGTTCGGCGAGGACGGCTCCGACCAGGCGGATGATGGCCTGGCGGTTGGGGAAGATCCCCACGGAGTCGGTGCGTCGGCGGATTTCGCGGTTGAGGCGCTCATTGGGGTTGTTGGACCAGATCTGTGTCCATACCCCGGTGGGGAAGGATGTGAACGCGAGGATGTCTGCTCTGGCTTGATCGAGGTGATCACATACGGCGGGGAGCTTGTCGTGGACGTAGTCCAAGAGCCGGTCGTATTGGGCGTTGACCAATGCGGCGTCGGGCTGGTCGCACCGAGTGTGCAGCATCGCTTTGACAGCGGGCCACAGCGCTTTGGGGGTGACCGACATGAGATTAGCGGCGTAGTGGGTACGGCACCGTTGCCAGGTGGCTCCGGGTAGGTTGGCGGCGATGGCTTCGACCAGGCCCAGATGGGCATCACTAGTGACCAGGCACACGCCGGTCAGGCCTCGGGCGACCGAGGTCAGCGAAGAGCTCCTTCCAGGCCGGACCGGTCTCGCTGGTTGATACGCGCACCCCCAATACTTCGCGGTGTCCGTCATTGTTGACTCCGGTGGCAACCAGAACCGCGCACGAGACGATGCGTCCTCCTTCGCGTACTTTCATGGTTAGTGCGTCAGCGGCAACGAACGTGAAAGGCCCGGCATCGTGGAGGGGACGGTTGCGGAACTGATCCACGTGTTCGTCTAGGTCTGTTGCCATGCGTGAGACCTGGGACTTGGATAGTCCTGTGATCCCCAGGATTTTGACGAGCTTGTCCATACGGCGCGTCGACACTCCTGCCAGGTAACAGTGGGCGACCACTGTGATCAAGGCACTTTCGGAGCGTTTGCGGCGTTGCAGCAACCACTCTGGGAAATAGGTGCCTGAGCGCAGCTTGGGGATCGCCACATCGATGGTGCCAACCCTGGTGTCCAGGGGCCAGTAGCGATACCCATTGCGCTGGGCGTGACGCTGCGGATCTTGTTGGCCCCACTGGGCCCCACACACCGCATCAGCGTTGGCTGATAGCAATGCGTTGATCACGTGCTGGAGCAAGGAACGCATCAGATCTGGGGATGCCTGGGACAACGCCTGGCCAAGCATGCCAGCAGGGTCGATAATATGAGGAGCGGTCATCGTTGTGCCTCCAAATCGTTTCGAGTCAGAAGTAGAGAGCTTTCTCGAAGGATCACACGGTGACCGCACCCATATCAAACGGGCCGACCACCACACGGTTACACCACTATGCGGGACGCTACTCCACCGGTTCCCACAACGTTGTTTCACGTGAAACATCAACACAAGCCGAACCAAGGTTAGAAACCTACGATCACGGACGGCCCACACCACACAACGAGCACGACCAAATTCCCCGAGGTACGACTACTCGTCCTCGGCGATGTACCCCTTAGCGACCAAACGCGCATACTCACTCGCAATACACGTCTCCTCAGGAGCGATATCCGCGATAAGGAGATTCAGTGACTTAACTGATACCGTTGCGGTCAGTGAAACAAGAGCAAAAATCGTGAGGGCGAACATCCGACATGAACGAAGCTAGCTCTTCCGTACTGGGCACCCAACCAAAGCGATCCCGCAGCGCAAACCCCTGCTCGACAGTCTTACGCCAAGGCGAATCCGCCCACGCCTCATGAATCTCAATGAAGCGCTCATCGGACAGAACAGTGAACTCAAAGGACATATCGCGCTCCCTTCCGGCCCCGAACGAGCCTCGCCAACACGGGCATCCACGCCAGCCAGCGGATCGACACATCAGCGGCGCAGCCGTCCGTCCGCGCTGACCATTCAACACTATCAATTGTTTCACGTGAAACAGTCACGCTCGACGACAGAAGCAGCGCCCGTGCCTCGCCCGGAAAGCCGACCATGGCCTCGGCGAAGGAAACGCGAAACGCTGCGCCCAATCACCGGGCCTCGTCGCCCCGCGCAGCCAGGAAAGTGGCACACTTTACCTATACGCATAACGCGACTCCACGCAAAGGATGGCACCCATTGACTCAGCCTTCAACACACAGAACGACCCCGGCCTCGTCCGGCTCGTCGCGCACGCAGGGCAACCGCCTCGACCCCTGGTACGACGTCTACGCGGACCAAGCCCTGAACCTGCGCGCATCCGAGATCCGCGCCCTCTTCTCGGTCGTCTCCCGTCCCGAGGTCGTCTCTCTCGCGGGCGGCATGCCGAACCTGAAGGACCTCCCCCTCGATAAGCTCGCGGCGTCCGCGGAAAAGCTGATCCGCAACCACGGTGCGCAGGCGATGCAGTACGGGAACGGCCAGGGCTGGGAGGTCCTGCGCGAGCACATCACGGAGGTCATGAGCTACGACGGTATCGTCGGTGCCGACCCGGACGACGTCGTGGTGACGACGGGCAGCCAGCAGGCACTCGACCTCGTCACCGAACTCTTCGTGAACCCGGGCGACGTCATCCTCGCGGAGGCCCCCTCGTACGTGGGCGCGCTCGGCGTGTTCCGCGCACGCCAGGCGGACGTCGTGCACGTGCCGATGGATGAGCATGGCATCATTCCCGAGGCCTTGGCTGAGACAATCCGCAACGTGCGGGCGTCGGGTCGGACGATCAAATTCATCTACATCATCCCGAACTACCACAACCCAGCGGGCGTGACCCTGTCGGCGGAGCGCCGCCCGATCATCGCGGAGATCTGCCTGCGCGAGCACGTCCTCATCGTCGAAGACAACCCGTATGGCCTGCTCGGCTTCCACAGTGATCCCCTGCCGGCCATCGCCTCGTACAGCCCGGAGGGGGTCGTGTACCTGGGTTCGTTCTCGAAGATGTTCGCGCCGGGCTTCCGCATCGGCTGGGCGTACGCGCCGCATGCGATCCGCGCGAAGCTGGTCCTGGCTCTCGAGTCGGCGATCCTGTGCCCGTCAATGGTGGGTCAGATGGCGATCGCGGATTATTTGGGCAGCTACGACTGGTACGGGCAGGTGAAGACGTTCCGCTCGATGTACGCGGAGCGCGCTCACGCGATGCTGACGGCGCTTGAGGAGTTCATGCCGTCGTGCTCGTGGACGGTGCCGGACGGTGGCTTCTACACGTGGGTGACGCTGCCCGAGGGTCTGGATGCGAAGGCAATGCTGCCGCGCGCGGTGCGCGCCCAGGTCGCTTACGTGTCGGGTACGGCGTTCTTCTACGACGGGCAGGGGTCGAATCACATGCGCTTGTCGTTCTGCTACCCCACCCCGGAAAGAATCCGCGAGGGCGTGCGCCGCCTCTCGACGGTCGTCAACGCTGAGAAGGAAATGGTTGACATGTTCGGCACGGCTTCAACGGACGAGGCCGGGGCTGGGTCGGCTCGTTAAGGTTGCGAAGGAGTAACAACACTATGGCTACGAAGGTTCTGATTATTTCGGGCGGGTTGACGCATGAGCGTGATGTGTCGGTGCGTTCGGGTCGTCGCGTCGCGAATATTCTGGCGCAGGCCGGCTACGAGGTTGTCATTTCGGATGTGGATGCGTCGCTGGCGGGGGCGATCGAGTCGTTCGCTCCTGACGTGATTTGGCCTCTCGTGCATGGGTCGATTGGCGAGGACGGCTCGTTGCAGTCGTTCCTGGAGTCGGTGGGGATTCCCTTTGTGGGTTCGTCGTCGGTGCAGTCGATGTTGGCGTCGAATAAGCCGACGGCGAAGGCTCTGCTGGGTTCTGCGGGGCTGGCGACGCCGGGTTGGGTGACGCTGCCGCAGGCGATTTTCCGCCAGCTGGGTGCGTCGAATGTGCTGTCTGCGCTGGAGGGGTCGGTGTCATTCCCGGTTGTCATTAAGCCGACGGATGGCGGTTCGGCGCTGGGTATTTCGACGGCGCATGATGCGAAGCAGTTGCGTCGTTCGATGGTGGATGCGTTTGCGTACGGCCAGCGCCTGATGGTTGAGCAGCGTATCGAGGGCCGCGATGTGGCCGTGTCGGTCGTGGATCTGGAGGGTGGGCCGGTGGCTCTGCCCCCGGTTGAGATTGCGACGGATGATGGCCGTTACGATTACGATGCGCGGTACACGACGGATGAGTCGGAGTACTTCGTTCCGGCGCGTTTCTCTCCCGAGGCCTTGGCTGACATGCAGGCCGCAGCTGTTGAGGCGCACACGACGCTGGGTCTGCGGGACTTGTCGCGCATGGATTTTGTGGTGGATGAGGATGGGACGTGCTGGTTTATTGACGCCAATGTTGCGCCTGGTATGACGGATACGTCGCTTCTCCCCCAGGCGGCGGATGCGCTCGAGGATTCGTCGTTCGCGCAGTTGTGCGCCGACATCGTTGATTTCGTGGCGGGTGGTCGCGTGGCTGATGGGGCAGCGGATGATGCTGCCGAGTCGGCCGATTCGTCGGAGGAGTCAGAACACTCCGCTGACGCCCCCGTCGAGGGCGAGTAGCGACACCACTCTCCTGCGGGACGCACCGGGCCCGGGAGGACTGCTGTCCTCCCGGGCCCTTCGTGTCTCCGAGAACGAGCCGCGTTGGATCTCTGGCGGTATCTCAACCGTCTACGTGGGGAACGCTGCGGCGACTACAGTGCCGGGGGCGGCGGCGGGGCCTGGCCGGGCTTTGAGATCGACCGTCCAAGTGGAGGATGCCGCGGGTTCTGACTGTCTTTCACAACCGTCCAAGTGGAGGTCGCCGCGGGTTCTGACTGTCTTTCACAACCGTCTAAGTGGAGGTCGCCGCGGGGCCTGCAGGGCCTGGCCGGGCTTCGAGACGACGCGCCGAGCCGAAGGCTCGCGGCGCGGACGGCGAGCGGGCGGGCAGGCCCCGCGGCGACCGAAACTCACACAGCTGGCTGGGTCCGAAGGTCCCCCAAACACGGATGAGCAGCACACATTCGCTCGTCACGCGCAACAAAATGCGAAAGCGCGCCTCAGAACGGGAAAGCGAGTTCCTTGAGGCGTGCCTCAGAACGGGAAAGCGAGTTCCTTGAGGCGTGCCTCAGAACAGGAAACCGAGTTCCTTGAGGCGCGCCTCGGCCTGTTCGGGTCCTGTCCACAAGATGCCTTTGACGCCCATCAGTTCAGCGGCGCGAACATTTTCGCGACGGTCGTCGATGAAGGCGACGTCTTCGACGGGAGTTCCGAGGCGGTGGAGTACGTCGCGGTAGATGCCGCGGGAGGGCTTGCAGATGCCGTAGTCGCAGGAGAAGGCGAAGAAGTCGAAGAGGCTCCCCCATTCGGAGCGGCGGATTGCTTTTGCGATGGGGTACGGGGCGTTGGAGAGGATGCCGACGCGTATGCCTTGGTGTCGCAGGAGTCGGACGAGGGTGAGGGTGGATTCGTTTGCGTCGGCCATACGTGAGGAATCGAGTTCCACGAGGGCTTTGAGTAGGTCTGCGGATGGTTCGTCCTGTCCGCAGTCGCCGGCGATACGGTCCCAAAAGTCGCGGTCGGAAAGACCGGCGTCGTAGTCGCCGCGGTGTGTCCACATTGCTTGGTCGACGAGTGTTGTGAGGCCTCGCGATTCGTCTCCGAACATGCGGGCGATGATGGCGGGATCGGGGTGAGAATCAACGAGGACTCCCCCGACATCGAAAAGCACGGTGCGCGAACTGCCTGGGGCGTGCATGCCTTTCGCTCCTTCTAGTACTGCGAGGATCCGACGCCGGATCCTTAAGAGTAGTTTAAGCGTAGTTTGAGCCACGGATTAGACCGGAAAATGTATGATTGGAAACATACTTCGGCTGATCTGCTGAGACGTGTACGAAGGTGACTCAGTGGAGAATAAGGTCTGCGATTCGCTGGAGGTCGTCTGCTCCTGCGAATTCGATGACGATTCGACCCTTCTTTCGACCTTCCGTGATGGAGACGCGCGTGTCGTAAGCGTCGGACAGGGCCGTCACGACGCTCTCTCCCAGTGCAGACAGGGGTTGTTGCTTGCGGGCGCGCGGGCGCGGGGTGGCCTTGGCCTTGCCGACTCGGACGATCTCTTCAGTGGTGCGCACTGAGAGGCCTTCCGCGACGATGCGCTCCGAGAGTCGTTCCATGTCTTCTGCTGTGTCGAGGGACAGCAGGGCGCGGGCGTGGCCCGCGGTGATGACCTGTGCGGCCACCTTCTTCTGGACGGTCGGGGGGAGCTTGAGCAGGCGCAGGGTGTTGGCAATCTGCGGGCGCGAGCGGGCGATCCGCTTGGCGAGCTCTTCCTGAGTCGCACCGAAATCGGCCATGAGCTGCTGGTATGCGCTCGCTTCTTCCAGCGGGTTGAGCTGGGCCCGGTGGAGGTTCTCCAGGAGTGCGTCGCGGAGCAGATCTCCGTCGTCGGTCTCTCGGATGATCGCTGGAATCGTGGTCTCGCCGGCGAGCTCGGAGGCACGCAGGCGGCGCTCGCCCATGATCAGTTCGTAACGCGCGTCGGGCTTCTCGGCGAGGTACTCCTGGAGCTTCTCGGAACGACCGGTGGCGGGAATGTTGCGAACGACGACGGGCTGGAGAACGCCGACCTCCTTAATAGAGGCGGACAGTTCCTTCAGGTCATCCTCGTCGAAGACCTCACGAGGCTGCTTCGCATTGGGGACGATCTGATCGATAGCAATTTCGGCGAAGGATGCCCCGGGCACGGGCAGAAGCTCATTCTCCTCAGATGTTTCACGTGAAACATCCGGAATAGACTGGGCGACGGGTTCGACGGGCACGACACGCGGGGCAGAACCACTCTGGTCGGGAGCTGAGCCATTGGTCCCGGAGCCAAGAGGATTAGACGCATTCACCGTGCGGCGTGCCGCGCCAATGTCCAGGGTGGGCATTGCGTGGCGCTTCTTCTTCGACGAGGCCGTGGCGCGCTTAGGCTGGAGGAGATCCTTTGCGGATCCTCCCCTACCGCTGGCGGCAGGGCCTTCAGGGAAGAAGACGTCGAGTGGACGTGCAGGAGGGGCGGGCGGTGTCGGTGGCTTCTGCTCACCTGCCTGAGGGATGAGAGCGCCAAGACCGCGGCCGAGGCCGGTGTGCTTGCGAGCGCCCTTGCGGCCCTCAGTCTTCGGTGTTGCATCCGCCATTGCATAACTCCTTCAATTGCGTGCGTTTATTGTTTCACGTGAAACAATGCATTGCGCTCAGGTGATGAGCGGCTTTGATCACTTTATTGAACTTATGGTCACGAATCGTGACGACTACGTTCCAAACTGCGGAAAACCCAGGCTGCGAGCCAATGTTTCACGTGAAACACTGTTTTACAGTGCGGCGGCAAGCCGATCGCACAGCTCGAGGGCGGCCTTTCGGTATGCGATAGCACCAACGTTGCGCGGATCGTACGTAATGGCGGTCTGTGCGTAGCTCGGGGCTTCGGAAATGCGAACGCTGCGGGGAATCACCGTCTGGAACGTGTGATGCGGGAAGTGCGCACGCACCTCGGATTCGACCTCCTCGGACAGTCGGGTGCGCTTGTCGGACATGGTGAGGAGCATTCCCGACACACGCAGACCGGGGTTCATGCTCGCACCGACGCGCTCGACCGTATTCCAGAGCTGGCTCAGGCCCTCGAGGGCGTAGTACTCGGCCTGAATGGGGATCAGAACCTCGTCGGCAGCCACCATGACGTTCAGCGTCACGAGGCCGAGCGAGGGTGGGCAATCAATGAGGATAATGTCGATCTCATGATGCGCCGCCACGTACCGACTGAGCGCAGCCTTCAGGCGACTCTCACGCCCGGGCACGTCAACCAGTTCAATCTCAGCACCCGACAGGTCGATTGTCGCCGGGCACACGAGGATACCCTCGACATCGGGACACGGCTGGACAACATCCTCCAGCTCTGCTCCCCCGATCATCACGTCGTACGTCGATGGTGTGCCCACGGGGTGCGCGACGCCGAGCGCGCTGGAGGCGTTGCCCTGCGCGTCTGCATCGATAACAAGCACCGACAGACCACCCATTGCCAGGCCAGCAGCCAGATTAACGGCCGAGGTCGTCTTACCGACGCCGCCCTTCTGGTTGGCGATTGCAATGATGCGCGTGGACGCGGGCTTGCGATACTCGGCGTTTGCGAGCATACGCAAATCAGCGATGTTGCGTTCGATCTGAGAGGACAGAGGGGTGTTTTCTGCTGTCACGTGACACCTTCCTAGCTACTGCCTCTAGTCTACGGGCCACCGCCGACACTAACAGCATCGAAAGCCCGCGATGCATGAATACACACAGGAATCACGACACATTGCATCACACACCGAAAAAAATTGTTCTGTAGGATCGATTCTCCTGGTCGCGAGGGCCGATCACACAAGCACCGAAACGACACAACGGCACCACAAAAACATGCAGATGAAAGGCTCACTCGCAATAAAGTGATGGCCACCACATTATAATGTGGTGGCCATCACTTTTAGCAAAACCTACTTGATACGGGTGCAGACCGCCACGTACGTCGACTCTTCCTCCATGATCGAGGGAACCTCGTGTATCTCTGCACGCAGGTGGTGACGGCGTAGCTCAGCCGAGGCCTCGTCCACCTCAATCGGAGCGCGACGACCCTTGAGCGCTACGAGCGAACCACCCGGCGCGATGAGCTTGGAGGTCATGCGCACGAGCTTGCTCATGTTCGCCACGGCGCGGGCAGTGACCACGTCGGCCTTGCCCTTGCCTCGCAGCTCCTCGGCACGCGCCTGATGCACAGTCACGTTATCCAGACCCAGGCCCTCGACGACCTCTTCAAGCCACTCGACGCGGCGCGCCATGGGCTCCGCGAGGTGAATGTGCAGGTCAGGCCGACATGCGGCGATCACAATGCCAGGCAAACCGGAGCCGGAGCCAACGTCCAGGACCTCGCGCCCCTCCTTGCGGGGCATGAAGTCGAGGACGGCGGCGGAGTTGACGATGTGACGCGACCAGATGCGTTCCATGTCGCGCGGACCGAGCAGGCCGCGCAGCTCGCCCTCCTCCTCGAGCATGCGCGCGTATTCCGCGACGTCGGAAAAGGCGGGGCCGAAGAAGTCACGGACTGCCTGCGTGGGTTCTTCTGGGACGAAGGGGTCGCCCACCTGGCGACCCCTTCCCATCCCGTTCGGGTTCTCACTCACCGTCGGAATCCTCGGGCAGGATGACGACGCGGCGATGGGGCTCGACGCCCTCGGATTCGGAGGTCAGGCCCTCCTCGGCGACGACGTCATGGCAGACCTTGCGCTCGAAGGGGTTCATGGCGTCGAGCTTGACGGCCTCACCGGTGGAGCGCACGCGGGCGATGGCCTCGCGCGTGATGTCCTGCAGCTCTTCCTTGCGCTCGGCGCGGAAGCCGGCAATGTCGAGCATGAGGCGAGAGCGCTCGCCGGTCTCGGTCTGGACGGCCAGGCGGGTCAGTTCCTGGAGCGCGTCCAGGACCTCGCCATCCTCGCCGACGAGGCGCTCGAGAGCCTCGGGATCGTCGGCGACGATCTCGACGGATGCGCGGCCGTTCTCGACGTCGATCTCGATGTCACCGTCAAGGTCAGCGATGTCGAGCAGTTCTTCCAGGTAGTCGGCGGCGAGTTCGCCTTCTTCTTCGAGGCGGGTGAGCTTGCCTGCGTTGTCGTCACTCATGACGGGTCCTCCGTGGTGGGGAATGGGGTCTTGCTGGGATCCAGGGTACCCGCTCGGGTTCCGGGACCGTGAATTGTCAATCAGCGCTTCTTGCCGGAGCGGCGGCGGGCCTTGCGGCGCTCAACGCGGCGGCGCTCAATCTCCTCGGCGCTCAGGGAGCCGTTTGTGCTGTCCTTCGTGTCCTGGGCAGGCGTCGACTCGGACGATGCCTGGGCGGCCTCCCGCTCGAGGGTACGGCGTTCGCGGACCTGCTTCTGGAGCTCGGCACGCTGGGCGGAAGCTTCCTGCTTAGCGAGGCGCTTTTCGACGGCGAGGGTCAGGCCGTGCATCCACTGCTCGTCGGGCAGGGTCGTCCACTTCTGGAAGGCGAGGTTGCGGTAGACGGTGATGATTTCGCCGGTAGTCATGGAGGCCGGGAAGTCGGAAGCGACGTGCTGTTTCTTGGCCTTGGAGCGCACCTCGGCGAGCGTGCGCTCGTTGAGTTCGTCGACACGCGAGTCAGTGGACGCGGCGCCCAGGGCGGCACGCTCACGGTCGTAGTTCTGGAAGAAGGGCTTGGCCCATTCCTGGTAGGCGGACTCACGCGAGGAGAGCAGGTCGGCGTAGGCCGGTGAGCCGGGGGTCGGCATGACCTTGACGGTCCAGAAGGACTGGCCGAGGGCCCAGAAGGAGGCCGTCACCGTGTAGATGACGACGCCCATCTGGAAGAAGACGCCGGAGAAGATGAACATCAGCGGCATCACGTACATCATGGAGCGCTGCGACTGAGCCATCGGGTTGTTGCCCAGGTCGGGCATGTTGCGCTGGAAGGACAGGCGCATCGAGAAGAACTGCAGGGCCACCATGAGGACAATCGCGGTGACGAAGACGCCGACGATGAGCGGATCCCCCGTGGATTCGCGCAGGGTGCGCGACAGCGGAGCACCGAAGACGGTCGAGTTCACGATCTCGGTGGACACGGACTCAGTGAGCGGGCCGAGGTGGTCAGCAGCCTCGCCTCGGTACATGTAGGTGCCAGCGGAGATGGAGGAGACGGCGATGATCGCGCGGTACATGCCGAACAGAACGGGCATCTGGACGAGCATCGGCAGGCAGGAGGCGAAGGGCGAGACCTTGTGCTTGCGCTGGAGGGCTTGGGTCTCTTCCATCATCTTCTGACGGCTGACCTGGTCCTTCTTGCCCTTGTACTTGTCCTGAATCTTGCGCATCTCGGGCTGGATGGCCTGCATGGCGCGCGAGGATCGGATCTGCTTGAGGAACAGCGGGATGATGGCGATGCGCACCAGGATGGTGAGCAGCACGATGGACAGGACCCACGCGATACCGGAGCCGGAGGACATTCCAACGAGCACCAGGAAGTCGTGGATCCACACCCACAGCCACGAGATGGCCCACGCGAAGGGGTGGAGAATTGCGTCGAACATAGTTTTCGCTTTCGCCGTGGCGCCTGAGCGCCGCTGTTTCGTTGTTCCTTACATTCCCGAGGCCGTGGCCGGTTACTCGGTCAAGTCATGTTCCGGGTCCAGTCCCATGGGGGCAGGCCGTTCCCAGTTGTCGTGGCCTGCCCAGTCATCGGGTGGGACCCAGGCCTCTGGCTTCCAGCGCCCACGCGCGGGCACGTGGTCCACTCCCCCATGACTCCACGGGTTGCACCGCAGCAGGCGCCAGGCCCCGAGGATCAGTCCCTTGATGGGGCCGTGAACGCGGATTGCTTGCAGCGCGTAGGCGGAGCAGCTGGGCGCGTAGCGGCACCGGGGGCCAAAGGCCGGGGAAATGTATCGCTGGTAGGCGATGATGGGCGCGGAGGCGAGTGCGACAAGCACTCGCCTCACGACTGTGATCGCGCGTTCCATTTGCGCCACGCTCGCTCCATCACGCGATCAAGATGGGTACCGAGTTCCTTGGAGGGCACGCCGAGGGCCTTGGAGGATGCCCTCACAACGAGCCTGGTCCCCTCGGGTAGGTCGGCGACGCGTTCGCGCATGAGGTGGCGCAGCTGCCGCTTGACACGATTGCGTCCATTGGCGCGCTTGATTTCGCGCTTGGGTACGACGAAACCGACGAGGCGGCTGTTGCGCTCCTCGTCGGCTCGGACGTGGACGACAACCAGTGGATCTCCTGCGCGCGCTCCGTGTCGGATCGCGGCGGTGAAATCCGCTGGGTCAACCATGCGGTGCGCGCGCGGCAGCACCGGGGTGTCTCAGGCGGACAGCTTGGCGCGGCCCTTGCGACGGCGGGCAGCCAGAATGGCGCGGCCGGCGCGGGTCGACATGCGCAGACGGAAGCCGTGCGTCTTCGAACGACGACGGTTGTTGGGCTGGAAGGTCCGCTTGGTGGTCACGGCAATTCTCCTCGGCGGGGAGTGGTCTCCCACTCGTTGATCGGTTGGGCTACCGGCCCGATCAGGGCACGATAGCGGGGACACACGCCCGAAATGGGCGCAAACAATTTCCAAGACTAAGCGGATGTGGGCGGTGAGTCAACGGGGCGGAATTACACGCCGCGTCACACACAGTTTCCACAGCTGTGGAAATCGCTGTGGAACGAAGTCTTCCACAGCAGTGGATGATGACAGTTATCCACAAGCTGTGTGTCAATTTGCTTTCCGCGCCACTCTGCGCCCCCAAAGTTGTAACTACATACATGTGATTCTGTGATAGTTCTCCACAGCTCCATCCCCAACCTGTGCATAAGCCTGTGTGCGGACTACACTTTGAACATGTCATAAGGTCACGTACATCACCCTTAAGTCGTGACTGAATTCACCGTATATTCTGTTCGGAGATAGTCGTGGAGCCGGATTCCCTCACACGCGCGTGGGCTGTCGCCCTCGATGCAGTTCCCACCGATGAACTGGGTCCCGTTGCGACGTCGATGCTGCGCTCCGCGCGCCCGCTCGGCGATATCGAAGGGACGATTCTCCTGGCCGTCCCTAACGGCTTCACGAAGCAGTGGATCGAAGATAAGGCGCAAAACAAGCTGACGACTGCCCTGTCCGTGAACCTCGGACGCCCCGTACGCATCGCCATCACGGTCGATCCGTCCCTGGAACTCGTGGAAACGAAGGAAGAGGAGGAGGAAGAAGAAGAACCCCCCGCTCCCGCGCCGGCTCCTCCGACCCCCGCCCCGGCCTCGTACCACGAGAAGAAAAAGAAGGGACAGCGTTCCCCCGCCGTAGCGGATTCCCGCGCCGACGCAGTTCCCACGCACCTGAACCCAAAGTTCACCTTCGATACCTTCGTTATCGGCCCGTCGAATCGTTTCGCGCACGCCGCCGCGCTGGCCGCATCAGAGTCGCCGGGCAACGCCTTCAACCCCCTCTTTATCTACGGTGACTCCGGGCTGGGCAAGACGCACCTGCTGCAGGCCATCGGCCACAACGCGCTGTCGATGATGCCGCACCTGAAGGTCCGCTACGTCAACTCTGAAGAGTTCACGAACGAGTTCATCAACGCGATTCGCCTCAATAAGACGGATAACTCGCAGGTCGAGGCGTTCCACCGCCGCTACCGCGAACTCGACATCCTCCTTATCGACGACATCCAGTTCATCGGCAACAAGGAGCAGACGGTCGAAGGCTTCTTCCATACCTTTAATGCGCTGCACAGCGCAAACAAGCAGATCGTCCTGACGTCCGACCTACCTCCCGCGCAGCTCAAGGGTTTCGAGGACCGCATGCGCTCGCGCTTCTCCTCGGGTTTGCTCGTCGACGTTCAGCCGCCGGACCTGGAGACCCGCATCGCGATCCTGCACAAGAAAGCGGACGCCGAAGGCTTCGAGGTGACCCCTGAGGTCTTCGAATACGTGGCCTCGCGCATCTCCTCCAACATCCGTGAGCTGGAGGGCGCGCTCGTGCGCATCGGCGCGTGGGCGTCCCTCTACAAGGAGCGCATCGACCTGAATCTGGCACAGATGATGCTCAAGGATTTCGTGTCCAACCCGGACGACAACGAGATTACGGTCAGCCTCATCATGAGTCAGTGCGCCGTCTACTTCGGCGTGACCATCGAGCAGATGGGGTCCTCCGAGCGCAGCCACACCGTCGTCGAGGCCCGCCAGATCGCCATGTATCTGTGCCGTGAACTCACCGATCTGTCGCTGCCCAAGATCGGTCAGGCCTTCGGTCGCGATCACACGACGGTCATGCACGCGAACAAGAAGATTTCGAAGCTCATGAAGGAGAAACGCGAAACCTTCAACCATGTGTCCGAGCTTACAAATCGCATCAAGCAAAAGGCCAGGGAAGCATAAAACCCGCGCGGGCGCTGACGAAAGTCGGCGCCCGCGCGTCATTCACAGGATACGTGGACAGCGCGTGGATGAACGAGCAAACCCTGTGGAGAAAACGAGGCCCTCTGTGAATGACGAAAACTTGTAATTTCAGCCGTCCACACGTCCACGTGCGCAGTGCACAGATCCATCCACGTCATTACACCGATGTAATTTCAAGATTTTTCAACGAAAAAATGAGTTATCCACAGAACTCACAACCCTTATGATGGAAGGAGAGTCGAATAAGAAAATTTTTTTCACAGGTCTCCGCCCAACACCAGCGCTGACGCGTCGTGACCAGCGCGAGTGCCAAGCAAGAATCGCGCCCCACGTGGGCACACTTGTGAGTAAAGTAGTGATCAATCCGTTTTGCGTTTTGGAGGCAGCTATGAAGTTCACCGTCGCCCGCGATGTTCTGGCCGAAGCCGTGTCGTGGACCGCCCGCGCACTCCCCGTGCGTCCGGCCTCTCCGATCCTGGCCGGCGTGCGCATCAAGGCTGAGGGCGACGAACTGACCCTGTCCTCCTTCGACTATGAGGTCTCCGCGAACTCGCATATCCCCGCCACAGTTGACGAGGCCGGCGAGGTCCTGGTCTCTGGCCGTCTCCTGGCTGACATCTCCAAGTCGCTGCCCTCCAAGCCGGTCTCCGTCGAGCTGGACGGCCAGAAAGTGAACCTGGTCTGCGGCTCCTCGCACTTCACACTGGCAGTCATGCCGTTGGACGAGTACCCACTGCTGCCCGCCCAGCCCAAGGGCATCGGTGCCATCGACTCATCCACGCTATCCCAGGCCGTCTCCCAGGTGTCCATCGCAGCGTCCCGCGACGACACGCTGCCCCTGCTGACGGGCGTACGCATCGAAATCAACGGCCCGGCGATTACGCTGCTGGCCACCGACCGCTACCGCCTGGCCATGCGTGAACTCGACTGGGAGCCCGCCGACACGTCGATCGAAGAGGTCGCCCTGGTTAAGGCCCGCATTCTCCAGGACGTTGCCAAGTCGATGACCTCGGGTGCCAAGGTTGAGGTCGGCCTGTCCAGCGAATCTCAGCCCGGTGCCTCGTCCCTCATCGGATTCACCGCCCAGGGCCGCCGCACCACCTCCACACTCATGGACGGCGACTACCCCGCTGTGCGCCGCCTTTTCCCCGAATCCACGCCGATCCAGGCCGTCGTCGATCGTCACGCGCTGCTCGAGGCCGTTAAGCGTATGTCGCTGGTCGCCGAGCGCAAGACCTCCGTGCGCCTGGCCTTCACCGACGGCCAGCTGGTTCTCGAAGCCGGCCAGGGCGACAACGCTCAGGCTTCCGAAGCCATCGAGGCAACCCTGCACGGCGACGATATTTCGACCGCGTTCAACCCGCAGTTCCTCATCGACGGCCTTCAGGTCCTGGACACCGACTACGTGCGCTTCGGCTTCACGCACCCGACGAAGCCGGCCGTCATCACCGGCCAGAAGAAGGCCGACGAGGGCGAGATCGCGCAGTTCCGTTACCTGCTGATGCCCATTCGTTTCGGCGTCTGACGTGCGCGTCTCCCACCTGGCCCTCGACGACTTCCGTTCCTGGAAGCACGGGGTCGTCGAGCTGCCCGCGGGACCCACAGTCCTCGTGGGCGCGAACGGCCAGGGCAAGACCAACCTCGTCGAGGCTCTCGCCTACCTGTCTACCTTCTCGTCGCACAGGGTCGGCGCGGAGGGCGCGCTCGTGCGCATCCCCATCAACGAGGCCGAGGCCGCCCCGGGTGGAGCCGTCATCCGCGCGCGGGTCGTGGCCTCAGGCCGCGAGCAGGTCATCGAGCTGGAAATCGTGCGCGGCAAGGCAAATCGGGCGCGCATCAACCGTACGCAGGTGAGGCCCCGCGAGATCCTGGGTATCGTGCGCACGGTCGTGTTCGCGCCCGAGGACCTCTCGCTCGTGCGCGGTGACCCGTCGGTGCGACGCTCCTTCCTGGATGATTTGGCGACGCAGCTCTCCCCCATCCACGCCTCCGTGCGCTCCGACTTCGACCGGGTCGCGCGCCAGCGCGCCGCGCTCATGAAGGCCGCCCAGGCCTCGATCCGCCGCGGCCAATCCCCCGACCTATCGACGTTAGAGGTGTGGGATCAGCAGTTCGCCGCCCTGTCCGCGCGCATCACGGCCACGCGAGCGTCCATCGCGGCTTCGCTCACCGAGCCGGCCGCGCGCGCCTATGATGACGTCGCCGATTCGCCGCGCCACCTGTGCCTCGCCTTCGACGCCTCTGTCGACCGCATCATCGGTACGGATCCCGATAACCCGGCCAGCGCCGACCTCACCGACGTGGACGCGCAAACCCAGCGTCTGCTCGCAGCGCTCGCGCTCGTTCGTGAGAAGGAAACCGAGCGCGGCGTCAACCTCGTCGGCGCGCACCGCGACGACCTGACCCTCAGCCTCGGCACCATGCCCGTCAAAGGCTACGCCTCCCACGGCGAATCCTGGTCTGTCGCCCTCGCCCTGCGTCTCGGGTCCTTCGAACTACTCAGCGACGATGGCGACACCCCGATCCTTATCCTCGACGATGTCTTCGCCGAACTCGACTCCTCACGCCGGTCGGGCCTGGCAGCCCTGGCCTCGAAGGCCGAACAGATCATCGTCACCTGCGCGGTCGCCGCCGACCTGCCACCCTCCCTCGACCACCACGCCCTCCACGTGCGCCTCGATCCCGAGCGCGGCACCATCATCGACGCCTCCGACCATGTCTGAACGCGACGAATTTACCGCCACCTCGCCGATCATCGCCGTCGAGGACCCCGAAAGAGCGGGAGGCCTCGGCCCCGACGAAGACCCCGACGAATTCGTCGTCCGCGCCCTCGAACGCGCCCAGCGCGTCGCCCGCAACCACGGATATATCCGCTCCACCCTGCCCTCCTGGGGCCTCGACGAAACCCGCCCCAGGCGCACCCTCGATGGATCCAGCGAATACGCGGCCATCGAAACCGACGGACTCGGCCGCCTCGCCGCGGACGGCACCGACGGTGTCCAGGCTCGCGCCGCCGCCCGTGCCGCCGCCTACGGACACGTGAACGGAGTGCCCGCCCCGGCCTCGTCCGCCGAGGATGACCCCGAGGGCGACCTCGCTGCGCTGCGCCAAGCCCTGGCGGGAACCGAAGACTCGTGGAGCCGATCCCCCGGCATGGCCGCCATGCGCCCGCGCTACCGGCGGGCCGACTCGCTGGGTGCAATCCTGGCGCGCACGATCAAGATACGCGAATGGGACACCCCCACCAAAATGGGGTCCGTCATGGCGAAATGGCGGGACATCGTGGGTCCCAACAACGCGGATCACACCTTCATTGAGACCTTTGACGGACACAAACTCATCGTGCGTGCCGACTCCACTGCCAGAGCCAAACAGCTCCAGCTCATGCTGCCCAGCGTCGAGCGGCGCATCGCCGAGGAAGTAGGATCCGGCGTCGTCGAACAGTTGATCATCCTGGGCCCCGTCGCCCCCTCCTGGAAGAAAGGCCCCTACGTCGTTCGAGGCCGAGGCCCCCGGGCGGACTACGGATAGGCCTTGTCGCGGGGCGATCAGGTTGTCATAGGCTCGTCGGAGAGATCATCCAATGGTGAAACAACGATGAGCAACCCACACCGACCGACCAGTACTTAGCCGACCTGTCGAAGAACCTCGGGCACGTCGACACGACGAACTCGGACAATGTGAAGAAAGAGCACCAGTGGACGTGGTGCCCCGCTTCGTTTGATGGTTGATAGTCGTCGCAATGGTTGAGAAAGTGTGATGTGCGACATTAATTCGCCCCTTGAGGGGGAATGTTAGACAAGATATTCTAATAGGTTACGTTAGTTCGTTCACATTCTGGGACTCGCGCCCCCGCGACGAGCGGGTTTCGGGGTCGAGCGAAACGACGGAACTTGCGCGGAATTGCAGGCAAAACCTTGATTAACTGGCGGCGGTGTATAAAAACCACTCCCCATTTCGGTCAGATTTTGCTACGCTTCCAAATGTCATCCCGCACATTGGTGCGCTTTCTATGAGGAGTCACTATGAGTAACCCGTACGCTCCCGGGGGCCAGGATCCCTGGAACCAGGGAAATGACCAGGGTGGTTACCCTGGTTCGCAGCAGCCATACGGCCAGCCTGACCCTAACGCCTATGCGCAGGGCGGCTACGTGGATCAGACCCAGCAGATGCCCGCTGGTTACGTGGACCAGTACGGCGCACAGGCGCAGTATGGCGCACAGGCGCAGTACGGGGTGGGAATGCCGGGTATGCCGGGTATGCAGCCTGAGCAGCCCAAGTCGAAGCTTCCGCTGATCATCGGCGGCATCGCGGGCGTTCTCGTGCTCATCCTCATCGGCGTCGGCGCATACTTCTTCCTCAGCGGCGACGAAGAAGAGGATCCGGATTCGGACTCCACCTCCACCAGTGCGACGGCCGACCCGACGACTAGCGCGCCGAACCCGACGACTCAGGCTCCGAACCCGACGACTAGCGCGCCGAAGCCGACGACGTCTGCTACCGGCTCTGCCCCGACCGCTGCGCCGAACCCCGGCGGCTACCACGCGAACGGCCAGTACTCGGTCGACTACTCCTCCGGTCTCCACATTGAGATCACGAAGATCGAGAAGGGTCCCGCCGACAAGGAAGGTTCTGACACGCTCGTCGTCACCTACTCGATGACGAACAACTCCGCCGAGGAGCAGTCCGCGCTGCTCAACACCCCCTCGCTGAAGCAGAAGGGTATCGACATGAACCCTGCTTACTACGCTAAGGGCAAGGAACCCGCTGGCTACGACAACTTCGCCATCGTGCGCGTCCCCGTCGGCCAGACCAAGACCTTCCAGAAGGCCTACAAGATGCCCTACCCGAATGATCCCGTCACCTTCAAGACGCTCGACTGGGACGACTTTAATGCCAACATTCCGGACTGGACTTGGCAGCCGTGACCTTCGCTCGTCAATAGGCTGAGGTGAGCCATTCGGCACCCACCACGGCGTGCTGATCTTTACCCTTACCGACACTGCGCATGCGCGCGAACGGGCCGCCCTCCCATCCGGGAGGGCGGCCCCGTGTTGTCGCGTCGCAGTAGCACTCGTAATGCGACTGATCACAGTGTCGTTTTCGTTGCAATCTCGCAGTTTGTAAAGTAACCTTCCGGGTCTGTCAGTCCCTGGTGCAAGCCCCATTTTTGGTAGAATCTACAAGGTTAAACATCTATTTTTCGCGCAATGCGAGGGGAGCCACGTGGCTGACAACGAGAAGACCGCCGAAGGCGAGCAGTCCTACGGCGCATCGGACATCACCGTCCTCGAAGGCCTGGAAGCCGTCCGCAAGCGTCCGGGCATGTACATCGGCTCGACCGGCGAACGCGGCCTGCATCACCTCGTCTACGAGGTCGTCGACAACTCCGTCGACGAGGCCCTGGCCGGCTACGCGGACCACATTGAGGTCACCATCCAGGCAGACGGCGGCATCAAAGTCGTCGACAACGGCCGAGGCATCCCCGTCGACGAGCACCCCACCGAGCACAAGCCCACCGTCGAGGTCGTCATGACGATCCTCCACGCCGGCGGCAAGTTCGGCGGCGGCGGGTACGCCGTCTCTGGTGGCCTGCACGGCGTCGGCATCTCCGTCGTCAACGCCCTGTCCACCCGCGTGAACACCGAAATCCGCCGCCAGGGCTACGTGTGGCGCATGTCGTTCGCAAACGGCGGCACCCCCATCACCCCCCTCGAACGCGGCGAAGCAACCGACGAAACCGGCACCACGCAGGTCTTCTACCCGGACCCCGAGATCTTCGAAACCGTCGAATTTGACTTCGAGACCCTGCGCCAGCGCTTCCAGCAGATGGCCTTCCTCAACAAGGGCCTGCGCATCACCCTGACCGACGAACGCGAGTTCGCCACCGACGAAGGCGACGAGATCGCCGGCGGCGAGGAGGCCTCGGACAAGAAGACCAAGGGCCACCGCACCGTCACCTACTGCTACGAGCACGGCCTGCGCGACTACGTCGAGTACCTCGATTCCGCCAAGAAGTCCGACACGATCAACAACGAGATCATCGACTTCGAAGCCGACAACGACGAAGGCACCATGAGCGTGGAAATCGCCATGCAGTGGACCACCGCCTACTCCTCCTCCGTCCACACCTTTGCCAACACCATCAACACAACCGAAGGCGGCATGCACGAGGAGGGCTTCCGCACCGCGCTGACCTCCCTCGTCAACCGCTACGGCCGCGACAAGGGCATCATCCGCGACAAGGACGATAACCTCACCGGTGACGACGTCCGCGAAGGCCTGACTGCCGTCATCTCGATCAAGCTCACCGAACCTCAGTTCGAAGGCCAGACAAAGACCAAGCTCGGCAACACCGAAGCCCGCACCTTCGTCGCCCAACAGGTATATTCCAAGCTCACCGACTGGTTCGACGCCCACCCCGCCGACGCCAAGGCCATCATCGCCAAGGGTCAGGCCGCCCAGGCCGCCCGCGTCGCCGCTCGCAAGGCGCGTGAGGCCACGCGCCGCAAGGGTGTCCTCGAATCCGCCTCCATGCCCGGCAAGCTGCGCGACTGTTCCTCGCGCACGCCCTCCGAATGTGAAATCTTCATCGTCGAGGGTGACTCCGCAGGCGGCTCCGCCGTCGGCGGCCGCGACCCCGAGCGCCAGGCCATCCTGCCGATCCGCGGCAAGATCCTCAACGTCGAAAAGGCCCGCCTGGACCGAGCTCTGTCCTCGGACACGATCCGCTCCCTCATCACTGCCTTCGGGACCGGCATCGGCGAAGACTTCGACATCTCCAAGCTCCGCTACGGCAAGATCGTCATCATGGCGGACGCCGACGTCGACGGCCAGCACATTGCCACGCTGTTGCTGACCCTCCTCTTCCGCTACATGCGTCCCCTCATCGAGGGTGGCCACACCTTCATTGCGATGCCCCCGCTGTACCGCATCAAGTGGACCAACGCCGAGCATGAATTCGCCTACTCCGACAAGGAGCGAGACGAACTGCTCGCCGCCGGTGCCGCCGCGAACCACCGCCTGCCCAAGGAAGGTGGCATCCAGCGCTACAAGGGCCTCGGCGAAATGAACGACCATGAACTGTGGGAGACCACCATGGATCCGGAACATCGAATCCTTAAGCAGGTCACCCTCGACGAGGCCGCAGACGCCGACGAAACCTTCACGATCCTCATGGGCGACGACGTCGACCGACGCCGCACGTTCATCCAGCGCAACGCCACTGACGTGCGCTTCCTCGACATCTGACAACACCGCGACCAGCCCAGCCCCGGCCTCGTACCGGGCGGGTCTGATCGAGCAGAAACAACGTAAGGAAAAACGTGAGCGACGAGCAGACTACTGACGCGCGGCACATCTCGGACACCGAGCGCATTCGCCAGGTCGACCTGCAAAAGGAGATGCAGCGCTCCTACCTCGACTACGCGATGAGCGTCATCGTCGGACGCGCTCTGCCCGACGTACGCGACGGCCTCAAGCCCGTCCATCGTCGCGTCCTGTACGCCATGTACGACGGCGGATACCGCCCCACCTCCTCGTTCTCCAAGTCCTCCCGCGTCGTCGGCGAGGTCATGGGTAACTACCACCCCCACGGCGACGCCGCCATCTACGACGCCCTCGCGCGCCTAGTGCAGCCCTGGTCGCTGCGCTACCCCCTCGTCGCCGGCCAGGGCAACTTCGGCACCCCCGGCAACCTGGGCCCTGCGGCCCCCCGTTACACCGAGTGCAAGATGGCACCCCTGGCCATGGAAATGGTCCGTGACATCGACGAAGAATGCGTCGATTTCCAGGACAACTACGACGGCCGCAACCAGGAACCCACCATCCTGCCCGCCCGTTTCCCCAACCTGCTGGCCAACGGATCCGAAGGCATCGCCGTCGGCATGGCCACGCGCATCCCGCCGCACAACTTGCGCGAACTCGCGCGCGGCGTCCAGTGGGCGCTCGACAACCCCGAGGCCTCGCGCGAAGAACTCCTCGAAGCACTCCTCAAGCTGATCCCCGGACCCGACTTCCCCACCGGCGCCACCATCCTCGGCCACAAGGGCATCGAAGACGCCTACCGTACCGGTCGGGGCTCTATCACGCAGCGCGCCGTCGTGAACGTTGAGGAAATCCAGGGCCGCCAGTGCCTCGTCGTCACCGAGCTGCCCTACCAGGTCAACCCCGACAACCTGGCCGATAAGATCGCCCAGCTCGTGCGCGACGGAGCAATCGGCGGCATCGCCGACATCCGCGACGAAACCTCCGGTCGTACCGGCCAGCGCCTCGTCATCGTCCTCAAGCGCGACGCCGTCGCCAAGGTCGTCCTCAACAACCTCTACAAGCGCACCAGCCTGCAGGAGAACTTCTCCGCCAACATGCTCGCGCTCGTCGACGGCGTTCCTCGCACCCTGTCCATCGACGGCTTCATCCGCCACTGGATCACCCACCAGATGGACGTCATCGTGCGCCGCACGCGCTTCCGCCTGCGCAAGGCCCTCGAACGCCTGCACATCCTCGAAGGCTACCTGAAGGCCCTCGACGCCCTCGACGAGGTCATCGCCCTCATCCGCCGCTCCCCCACCGTCGACGAGGCCCGCGCCGGCCTGATCGAACTGCTCGACGTGGACGCCATCCAGGCCGACGCGATCCTGGCCCTCCAGCTGCGCCGCCTGGCCGCCCTCGAGCGTCAGAAGATCATGGACGAGTACGCCGAACTCAAGGCTCGCGTCGACGACCTCAACGACATCCTCGCCAAGCCCGAGCGCCAGCGCACCATCATCTCCACCGAACTGTCCGACATCGTCGACAAGTTCGGCGACGAGCGCCGCACCCGCATCCTCCCCTTCGACGGGGAAATGTCGATGGAAGACCTCATCCCCGAAGAGGACGTCGTCGTCACCATCACCCGCGACGGCTTCGCCAAGCGCACCCGCACGGACAACTACCGCTCGCAGAAGCGCGGCGGCAAAGGCGTGCGCGGCACCCAGCTGCGCGGCGACGACGTGGTCGAACACTTCTTCGTCACGACCACGCACAACTGGCTGCTGTTCTTCACCAACCTCGGCCGCGTCTACCGCGCCAAGGCCTACGAGATCCCCGAAGGCGGCCGCGACGCCAAGGGCCAGCACGTTGCCAACCTTCTGGCCTTCCAGCCCGACGAGCACATCGCGCAAGTCCTCGCGATCCGCACCTACGAGGACGCCGACTACCTGGTCCTGGCCACTAAGCGCGGCCTGGTGAAGAAGACCCCGCTGAGCCTGTACAACTCGCCCCGCTCCGGTGGCATCATCGCCATCAACCTGCGCGAGGACGAAGACGGCAAGCCCGACGAACTGGTCTCCGCGCAGACCATCATGGCCGACGAGGACCTCATCCTCGTCTCCCGCGACGGCCAGGCCGTGCGCTTCACCGCCACCGACGAGCAGCTGCGCTCCATGGGCCGCTCCACCTCCGGCGTGCGCGGCATGAAGTTCCGCGGCGACGATGAACTCCTCAGCATGGAGGTTCCGCGCGAGGACACCGACCTGCTGATCGTCACCGAATCCGGCTACGCCAAGCGCACCCCCGTCGACGAATACCCGACCAAGTCGCGTGGCACCCTCGGCGTGCGCGTCGGCAAGCTCGTCGACGAACGCGGCGGCCTCGTCGGTGCCCTCGTCGTGCGCCCCGACGAAGACGTCATGGTCATCACCGAATCCGGCAAACTCGTCCAAGTCAACGCCTCCGACGTTCGACCCACCACCCGCAACACTATGGGCGTCATCTTTGCCCGACCGGACGAAGGCGACCGCATCATCGCGATCACCCGTAACCCCGACTCCGGCGACGATTCCAGTGACGACTCTGGTGATGAAGTCGTGGTCGACTCCGCGCAGACCGCCTCCACCGAGGATCTCCCCCAGGAGAACACCCTCGCCGAGACGGATGCGCCCACTGAAGGCGGCGACACAGCCGACGACACCGACAAGTACGACAAGTAAATGACGATCACGGGACGAGGCCTGCCCTCGTCTCGTGATCAACATTCCAAAGCGGCGCGGACCCTGCGCCGGGGCCCGGCGATACGGTAGCCTGGCTGTAGGAAGTGCGACCTGGAAGGAATCACATGAGTGACCACGTCACGAGCGCCCGCACAGACGCTCCCCGCCGAGTTGACCTGGCGATCGCGCGCATCGACGCGTGGACCGTCATGAAGGTATCTTTCCTTCTGTCAGTCGCCCTGGGCATCGCGCTCGTCATCGCCACCATCGTCCTGTGGCTCATGGTCGACGCCATGCACGTCTTCAGCCAGATCGAAGAATTCCTCCAGACCGTCGGTGCCGGTCGCTTCGTCGACCTCCTCGACTACGCGCGCCTGCCCCGCGTCATCTCTTACGCGACCATCGTCGCCGTCATCAACGTCATCCTGCTCACCGCCCTGTCGACGCTGGGTGCCATGCTCTACAACGTCGTCGCGTCCCTGGTGGGCGGCATTAAGGTGTCTCTCATGGACGAGTGAGAACATCACGCGCAAGGGGTCGGCTCACGTCGGCCCCTTTTGCTATGCCCGTGTGCGCGCGTGTGTTGGTACCCGGGGGCGGCGACCATCTGGATTCTGGGTGCCTTTGAGTGCTTCTATGCTCTTCATTCGGGCTGCACGTGGATAGGAAGTGGCTACATGGATAGGTTATGTGTATGTGGATAGGATATTAAGCTATCCGTGAGGCAGTAACCTATCCGCCTGCTCGTTTCCTATCCGCGTGGATGACGGGTCAGACCGTACTGGGTCCGTTCTTGGGGCGATCCGTCCTCAACGCGGTCCTTAGTGCTGCGTTGGCGTGGTTCCCCAACAATGTTGCACGTAATTCCCCTGTGGTTCTTGCCGAGTTGTGACATGAGAGCGTTGGAATTGCAGCGTTTATCTGGGATGGGTGAAAGTTTGGGTGATAGGACACTACGTGTTGCTGGGGTGGTGACTTGTCGGCTGTGCGGCGCGGGAAAGTCGCTGTTGTAGGTGGTCGTGTTTGCCTCGTTCCTGTGAATGCTGCATCGCGGGCCTGTGTGTGGCTGCCCCATGATCCGTCATGGATTGGCTGTGTGCGACAGCGACCTGGGTTCCAACGCGTCCCGCATGTGAACCCGCTGTTTCGCATGTGGGCCGTCTGTTCCGTACGTGGGCGGGGTTGCCCAGGCTCGGAATAGCAGGCCCACGTGCGGATGAGAAGGGCATACCAAGGCATGCAAGGTACGAACCCAGCAACACGACATGTCCTATAACCCCACCGCGGCGGGCGTGGACGCGGATGCGGATAGGTTTCCGCCACGCGGATAGGTTATGACGATGTGGATAGGTTAATAAGCTATCCGGATACTCATAACCTATCCGTGAAGTAACAACCTATCCGCACGCGCAGGCAAGGGCGCAACGACGCCGCCGATGTGAAGGGTACCGAATCGCGTGCGACTTTTCAGGGGGCGCGACTGAGACGCCACGGCAGAGGTGGGCTTAACGTTGTGGAAGAGCTGGAATCGCCGCCGTGGAGCGTGGGCAGTGCAGCTGGACTCACCTACTGGAGCGGTGTCGGGGCCGCTGAGCCGCTACTAGGTGGGTTAACGTGCGCATCGGGGGCAATGGTGCAAGCCGATCCGAGGCGGCTGAAAGACACTCGCAGAGGCCTCTCAGCGGTCTTGGACGACCCGAATCGGCCGAACCCTCAGCAGGAGGCCGACGAGGCCCCCGAGCGCAGAAGCGAACGGTTACGTTTGGTGACCATCGCGTGATCGTAGAGGGCGAGGATGGACGAGGCCTGGGCGACCTCGCGCAGGAGGCATCCCCGGGTGGAGCGGGGGCCGGCCAGAGCGTGGAAGTTCGCGTACGACAGTGTGGCGAGGGTGAGGGCATCGGCTGGCGTAAGGTCTGCGCGCAGCGGCGTCGTTGCCCTGCGAACGTAGTCGATAATCGTGGTCACGAGGGTTCTCTATTCTGCTCCGCGCCCCTGCGCGGCGGCTGCGTGGTGGACGTCACCAACTCTCGATTTTGCTGAAGGGCTCGATGCTGTGTACTATATCCGAGTGCCCGCAAGGGTGCCGGTTGGGCCTATAGCTCAGTAGGTTAGAGCGCAGTCCTGATAAGACTGAGGTCGGTGGTTCGAGCCCACCTAGGCCCACCATCCGCAGGCGAGTTTGAGCGGAGGACATCATGAAGAAATGGGTCACGTGCTGTGTGGCTGTCGGATCCGTCGTCGCCGTTGGCATCGTCGTTCGACAAGTTCTGGTTGATCTCTCCGACAACGCCGACCTGTGGACGTCCGTGACGGACACCGCGGAGGACTGAGGGTCTCCGATGGGGCTATGGCGCAATTGGTAGCGCACCTGCTTTGCAAGCAGGGGGTTACGGGTT
>OCIZ01000027.1_pt1 | contig 37350 bp, 32 predicted proteins | sample 1495841 | NCBI WGS metagenome assembly OCIZ01 (sample SAMN01915229, study PRJEB22387) | human oral metagenome | isolation source: saliva | host: Homo sapiens | place: USA
AAACCTGTGTTGGGGTTTCGGTTGCCGGTGGAAAGGGCTTTTTTGCAAAGGTCTCATCCTTTCTATTCACGCAAAAAGGTCGTCTGAAACTCGGTTTCCCGTTTTCAGACGACCTTTTTCCAAGCATAACGTTTAAGCGTTCAACAAACTTTCATCCAGCGTCAGCTCTTCGTTTTTATTCACCGCCACTTTGCGCGTCAGGACGTTTTGCGCGATTTCCTGCGCTTCAGCAAGCGAGTGCATCAGATAAGTGCCGCATTGGTATTCGTTCAACTCGGGGATTTTGCTTTGGTCTTTGACATTGACGACATCCCGCATCGAAGCGAGCCATGCGTCGGCGACCTGCTGCTCGTCGGGCGTGCCGATGAGGCTCATGTAGAAACCGGTGCGGCAGCCCATCGGGGAAATATCGATGATTTCGACGCCGTTGCCGTTTAAGTGGTCGCGCATAAAGCCTGCGAATAAATGCTCCAGCGTGTGGATGCCTTTTTCGGACAGGATTTCTTTGTTGGGCACGCAAAAGCGCAGGTCGAATACGGTAATGGTGTCGCCTTTGGGCGTGGTCATGGTTTTCGCCACACGCACGGCGGGGGCGTGCATACGGGTGTGGTCGACTTTGAAACTGTCTAACAGGGGCATTGGGTTATCCTTTTGTGCGGGTTATGTAGGTTTTCGGGATAGGATTTTGTCCAGCAATTCATCGTCCAAGACGCGGTTTTCGACTTTCACCCATTCGCCGCCTGCTTCAGGGAAGCCGTTGCGGCAATATCCTGCCTGTTCGACAAAATCATAGACGGCATGGATGTAGCCGTTGATGCACAATGCGGCTATGGTGCAGGCATCATCCCATAAGATCAAGACATGATTGGGGATATGTTTGTCGGATACATCTTCGACATTGTAGATATGCAAGGCATCCAAAATCCCATCTTGCGAAGCGGCATAGAAGTAGCCCGTGTCGCCGTCGTCTTCAAAGACGACGCCATAAGGGATATGTTCGAAAAATGATTCTAAAACTTCGGGCGTGCCGACAGTAAAATTTTCGATTTCGGCAGTCCGATACAGGGGTAATTGTGCCATTGGGTAACGCTCTCTTTGTGGGAATACTCAAATTACAATTCGGCAATCTCAACCGCTTCGCCCGAAGCCGCGCTCAATGCTTCGTTCAAAACGTCGTAGAAATCCCGTCCGTCGCGCGTTGCCAGCCATTTGCCGTTTTGCTCGGCGAAATGGTAGCCGCCGCTTTTTGCGGCAATCCACAATTCTTGGTTGGGCGTGTGGCGGTTGACGATGATTTGCGTGCCGTCCGCCGCTTCGATGGTCAGGACGTTTCCGGCAAACTGGCAGTCGAAATCCCAGCCGTTTTCGTCGATTTGGTCTTCGATGTGTTCGAACAATTCTTCGCTCATGCGGATGAATTCGCTTTCGGTCATCATGGCTTTTTGTGTGTTTTTTGTTTAAGATACCGAATCTTGCCACATTCGCGCTTATGAAGGAAGTTTACCGATGAAATACGGCGTATTTTTTGCTGCGGCAACCGCCCTCCTGCTTTCAGCCTGCGGCTACAAAGGCGACCTCTACCTGCCCAAAGAAGGCGACAAGGCGCGTTTCGGCGTGATCCAAACCGGCCTGAAAATCCATTCTTCCAAAGAACCTACCAATCAAACCAACGATTAAACCTCACCAACATGACCCTGCATTGCGAACAAGTCCCCTATTCCCGCCTTGCCGAAGAATTCGGCACACCGCTTTATGTGTACAGCCAATCCGCGCTGACTGACGCATTTGAAAACTACCAAACCGCGTTTGCCGCGCTTTCCCCGCTCGTCTGCTACGCCGTTAAAGCCAACGGCAATCTGAGCATCATCAAACACTTCGCCTCGCTGGGCAGCGGTTTCGACATTGTCTCCGGCGGCGAATTGGCGCGCGTTTTGGCGGCGGGCGGCGACGCGGCGAAAACCATTTTTTCAGGCGTGGGCAAAAGCGAAGCGGAAATCGAGTTCGCGCTTCATGCAGGCGTGAAATGCTTCAATATGGAAAGCATCCCCGAAATCGACCGCATTCAAAAGGTTGCCGAACGCTTGGGCAAAACCGCATCCGTCTCCCTGCGCGTCAACCCCGATGTCGATGCCAAAACCCATCCCTACATCTCCACAGGCCTGAAAGCCAACAAATTCGGCATCGCCTACGCCGACGCGCTCGAAGCCTACCGCTATGCGGCCCGCCAAAGCCACCTCAAAATCATCGGCATCGACTGCCACATCGGTTCGCAACTGACCGACCTCAGCCCGCTCATCGAAGCCTGCGAGCGCATTTTGATTTTGGTTGACGCACTTGCCGCCGAAGGCATCGTTTTGGAACATTTGGACTTAGGCGGCGGCGTCGGCATCGTTTATCGAGACGAAACCGTCCCCGATTTGGGCGCGTATGCCCAAGCGGTTCAAAAACTGATCGGCACACGTCGTCTGAAACTGATCCTCGAACCCGGCCGCAGCTTGGTCGGCAACGCAGGTTCACTGCTGGCGCGCGTCGAGTTCGTCAAACACGGCGAAGAGAAAAACTTCGTCATGGTCGACGCTGCCATGAACGACCTCATGCGCCCCGCCCTGTATGACGCGTACCACCGTATCGAAGCGGTAGAACCAAAAAACATCCCGCCGCTGACCGCCGACATCGTCGGCCCGATTTGCGAAACCGGCGACTTCCTCGGCAAAGACCGCACCCTTGCCTGCGAAGAAGGCGATTTGCTGGTTATCCGCAGTGCAGGCGCATACGGTGCCAGCATGGCAAGCAATTACAACACGCGCAACCGGGCGGCGGAAGTCTTGGTGGACGGTAACGAATACCGGCTTATCCGCCGCCGCGAAACCTTAGAACAGCAAATGGCAAACGAAATGGCTTGTTTATAAGATTTGATCGTTTATAGCCCATAAACCACCAAGCGGGTTTATGGGCTAAAGATTAAGTAAATCAAAGTTTTCCATATGAGTCACACGCAACTGACCCAAGACGAACGATACCCTATCCAATATCTGTCCCTTCACTGCACCGTCACCAAAATCTCCAAACAGCTTAACCGCCACAAAAGCACCATCAGCCGCGAAATCAAGCAGCACTGCAACCAAGGGCAGCAATACGGCGCCGAAAAAGCACAACGGCTAACCAACTTCGGTTTCAGACGACCTTTTTGCTATCGATATGCCTCAAGACTCAAATATCTTGCATGATTTGTCCGTATTGGCGAAATGCTGCGTCTTGTCTTCGCAGGTGCTTTCGGTCGTTTCACACGATACTGTGACAAAGCTTTCGTTGATCTTCAATACCTTGGGATTTTTATCCGACCGTGCTACTGCCTTCAGGGTAAACCGCCCGTCCGGCGTGCCTTTGGCGTCGCCTTGCACCTTGATGCAAAAATCGCCGATTTCCTTAATCGGCAAATCCGGCCATTGGGTAGAGCTTTGTTTGAAACTTCCGTTTTTTTGATAAAAACGCTCCAGAAATTGGGCGTTTTCCAGCATGGCGGCCCGCACTTCCTGCAGCTTGGTATTTTCAACATATTTTTGGTAAGACGGATAGGCAATCGACGTTAAAATCCCCACCATCATGATGGTAAAAACCAGTTGAGACAAAGAAAATCCCCGCTGAATTTCCTTCATTCCGCCCCCTTTCGAAAAATAAACCGGACATTTCATCTTTATCGTTGTGTGATATCAAAATGGGGATTGTATTTTTTTCACTTCAAAACCATACGGCGGAGTTGCCTTCGGCAAGCCCGAACTGTTTCTGAATCAATCCCTTATAAAATGAGGTCGGTATCTTATCGACCTTATGGCGGGCGTTCAAACAATATCTGAATATTTCACAGTTTACTATTTCTTGATGTATTGAATTCGCAACAGATACGCCTGCGCCCGATTTATGCGGTGTGGGCGCACGAAGCCTGCCTGCGGGAACGGCTTTTGTTATTCGCGGTGGTAGGGATGGTTGTGGAGGATGGAGACGGCGCGGTAGAGCTGTTCGGTCAGCAGAACGCGCACCATGCCGTGCGGGAGAGTGAGGCTGGAGAGGCGCATCATCATGCGGGCTTGTTGTTTGAGGCGGTCGGTCATGCCGTCGGCGCCGCCGATGACGAAGTAGACGTGTTCGCCGTTTTGCTGCCAGCTTTTGAGGTGTTCCGCCAGCTCGACGGAGGTCGGGGCTTTGCCGCGTTCGTCGAGGACGATGAGGAATGCGCCTTGGGGGATGGCTTCGAGGATGCGTTTTTCTTCCGCCGCCATGCCTTGTGCGGCGTTGACGCCTGCGCCGCGTTTTTCGGGTTTGATTTCTTTGAGGGTGTAGGCGACGTTGCGTCCGAAGCGTTTGGCGTATTCGCCGACGGCTTCATCCACCCAGCGGGGCATTTTGGTGCCGACGGCGAGGACGGTGATGTTCATGGGTTTCCTTGGTCGGATGGGGTCGTCTGAAAGGTTTCAGACGACCTTTGGGTTTGAATGATGGTGAAACGGGATTCTTGAATCCGATATTTTTATTGTTCGGTCAAGGGGTCGTCTGAAAGCTTCGGTTTGGGCAAAGGGGGGTAGGGCGTGCGCAATAAAGCCGTCTGTATGCACAGACGGCTTGGGATGATGGCTTAGTCGGCGGCGTGCCAGGGTTTTTGCGCGCCGGCGTGGAAGCTGGGTTTTTCGCCGCCCCAGAGGGTGTCGATGTCGTAGAAGTCGCGGACGGCGGGCAGCATGACGTGGACGACGAGGTCGCCTGCGTCAACGAGCGTCCATTCGCCGCTGTCGCCTTCGGTGCTGAGGATTTCGAAGCCGGCTTCTTTGAGGCTGACGGCGACGTTGTTGGCGAGGGCTTTGACTTGGCGGGTGCTGTCGCCGCTGGCGATGATCATGCGGGCGAACAGTGAGGTTTTTTCTTGGGTTTCGAGGACGGAGATGTCTTTGGCTTTGATGTCTTCGAGGGCTTCGACGGCGGTTTCGACCATTTTTTGCAGGTCTTGCAGTTCTTGTTCGTTCATTGTTTTCCTAATGGTGGGAATGAAATGGGGTTTGGACGGTATTATAACTTATCTGTATGAATTTACGCTATTTTCCGCTTTGGTACAGTTTGTGTTCGCGGATGTAGCGGGCGACTTGGGGCGGGAGGTCGTCTGAAAGTCTGCCGCTTTGGAGGGTTTGGCGGATTTGGGTGGAGGAGGTGTTGTGCAGGGGGGCGTTGAGGATGCGGACGCTGCCGTTTTGGAGGGCTTCGCCCAGCCAGGCGTGGAGTTCGCGCGGGGTTTGGTTGAGGTTGTCGCCTTGGCGCATGGCGACGGCGATGTGGGTTTGGCGCACGAGGGTCTGCCATTTTTTCCAAGTGTGCAGTTTCATGAGGCTGTCGCTGCCCATGAGCCACCAAAGTTGGGCGGCGGGGAATTGCTGGCGGAAGATTTGGACGGTGTCGAAGGTGTACGTTGCGCCGTCGCGGACGATGTCGCAGTCGCTGGCGGCGAAGCGGGGGTCGTCGGCGATGGCGAGTTCGGTCATGATGAGGCGGTCTTGGGCGGGGGCGCGGGACGGGTCTTTGTGGTAGGGGTCGCCTGCGGGCAGGAAGACGACGGTGTCGAGTCCGATTTCGTCGGCGAAGGCGCGGGCGATGTGGAGGTGGCCGTTGTGGATGGGGTCGAAGGTGCCGCCGAAAAGTCCGATGTTTTTCATGGGTGTCCTTGGGTGTGGTGTGCGCTCTGTTTGGGTTTCAGACGACCTGTCGGGTTTATGAGTTGGCGGGGTCGTCTGAAAGGCTTTTTGCCTCGGGGCTGCCGTCGACAACCAGGGTGAGTTTGCCGGTGGTCGGGTGGATGACGAGTCCGTGAACGGCGATGTCGGCGGGCATGAGCGGGTGGTTGCGGATGACTTTGACGGTGTGGCGGACGCTGTCTTCTACGTTGTCGAAACCGGTCAGCCAGTTGTCGAGGTCTATGCCCGCGTTGCGCAGGGTTTCGATGCGGTCGTCGGGGATGTCGCTTTCGTGTACTTTTTCAAGGAAACCGGCGGCGTTCAGCCCCTTCATGCCGCAGTCGTGGTGGGCGATGACCATGATTTCTTTGACTTTGAGTTCGAACACGGCGACCAAAAGGCTGCGCATGACGGAACCCCAAGGATGGGTAACGACTGCGCCGGCGTTTTTGATGAGCTTGGCGTCGCCGTTTTTCAGTCCGAGCGCGTCGGGCAGCAGCTCGATGATGCGCGCGTCCATGCAGGACAGGATGGCCAGTTCGCGGCCGGGATATTTGTCAGTGAAATATTTTTCGTATTCGCCCGATTCGACAAAATTTTGGTTATAGGCGAGAATTTCGCTCAATTCGCTCATGGTGTTGGACCTCCGAAAGAATGGGACGATTATAGCGGTTTTCGGGTGGTTTGGCTTTGCAGAGTGTGCCGTCCGGCTGTGGATAGAATCGGTTGCAAATTGAAGCGGAGCAGATACAATCCGCTTTATGATTATGTATTGATTGGATTGAGGAGCAGCCATGTCTTCGCGCCCTTGTTTTTCCGAAACGCTCGACCGCCGCACCCACGACGCGCTCTACGATTGGGCGCGGGCAAGTTACGGCGCCTCGGACGACTGGAGCACGCTCTATCTGAACGGGCTGGCGTTGGGTCGTCTGAATCCGTTTTGGCGCGAACGGATCAAACAAGACTGGCAGGAAAGGCTTTCTGAAGTTTCAGACGACCTCTACCTGCAAACGGACAACTGGCTGGCGATGGGCGACAGTTTGCAGCATTTGGCGCACGAATGGAAAAGCCTCGGACTGCTGCACGGCTGGCGCGACGAAAAGTTTGACGTGTGCGACGACGCGGGCAAGGTTCTCTTTGCGTTGGAACGCGCCGCCTTCCGCCCGTTCGGACTCATGAGCCAAGCCGTCCACCTCAACGGACTGGTGCAAACCGACGGTAGCTGGTATTTTTGGATAGGCCGCCGCAGCCCGCACAAAGCCGTCGATCCCGACAAACTCGACAACCTTGTCGGCGGCGGTATTGCCAGCGGCGAAACCCCGTTTGAAGCCGTCTGCCGCGAAAGCGAAGAAGAAGCCGGACTGATGCCGCCCGCCCTCGACAACCTCCGAGCCGCCGCCCGAATCCACAGCCTGCGCCCCGTATCGCGCGGCATCCACAACGAAATCCTGCACATCTTCGACATCGTCCTGCCCGAATCCGTCCGCCCCGAAAATCAAGACGGCGAAGTCGCAGGGTTTGAATTGATGAACGTTTCGCAACTCATCGAAACCATGTTGTCCCAAACCATGATGCACGATGCCCAGCTCGTTACCCTAGAAGCCCTCAAACGATACGGCGCGCTCGACAGGCAGCATCCGTTAAGCCTATGGCTGGACAGCCTTTGCCGCTGAATGCAAAAAATAAAACAGTACAAAACCATTAACGCCCCGCCGTTTCCCTTTCCCGATTCCCGAAAAGGTCGTCTGAAACCCATGCTCCGACTTACCGACATCTGCAAACGCTTCGACAGCAAAACCGTCGCCGACCGCATCAGCCTGACCGTCTCTGCAGGCGAAACCCTCGCCGTCCTCGGACGTTCCGGCTGCGGCAAATCCACCCTGCTCAAAATCATCGCCGGCATTGTCAAGCCCGACAGCGGCGAAGTTTGGCTGGATGGGCAGGACATCACCGCCGTCCCGCCCGAAAAGCGCAACGTCTCGCTGATGTTCCAAGACTACGCCCTGTTCCCGCACCTGACCGCCCAAGAAAACGTCGGCTTCGGACTTAAAATGCGCCGCCTGCCCCAAGCCGAAATCGAAGCACAAACCATGCAGGCGCTGCGCGACATCGGTTTGGAAAACGAAGCCCGCCGCAAACCCGGCAGCCTCTCCGGCGGCGAACAGCAACGCCTCGCCCTCGCCCGCGCCCTGATTATCAAACCGTCCCTGCTCCTCTTGGACGAAGCCTTCTCCAGCCTCGACACACACCTGCGCCACAACCTCTACCGCCTGACCGACGAGAGCATCCGCCGTCAAAACATCCCCGCCGTCCTCGTGACCCATTCCCCCGAAGAAGCCGCCGCGCTGGCAGACCATATCGCCCTCATGCACGAAGGGCGCATCCTCCAATACGGCACGCCCGCCGAACTCTTCCGCCGCCCCGCCGACGCCCAAGCCGCCCGCCTGCTCGGACTGCCCAATACAAACGATGCGCGCCATATCCCGACACACGCCATCCGTCCCGACCCGCAAGGCACACCCTGCCGCATCCTGTCCCTCACCCCCTTGCCCGACAGCCTGCGTCTGACCTTCGCCCACCCCGAATACGGCGAACTGACCACCCTGTTGCCCGCCGGACAGCTACCCGCCGGCGATACCGTGCCGATACATATCGATAAAGGACAAATCGTCTGGTTTGAACCGTCGCGATGATGTTTCGTGTCCCGCCGTCGTTTGACCCGTCGGGCAAATCAAAAAAGGTCGTCTGAAAATTTTCAGACGACCTTTTATGTCAACACATCAAGGCGTTATCAAATATTGGTTTCCAGATAAACGACTTGGGTTTGCAGATATTCTTCCAAACCGTGTTTGCCGTCCGCGCCGCCGATACCGGATTTTTTCCAGCCCGCGTGGAAGCCCTGCATGGCTTCGAAGTTTTCGCGGTTGATGTAGGTTTCGCCGAATTGCAGGCGGCGGGTGACGTAGAAGGCTTCGTTCAGGTTGGTGGTGTACACGGAGCTGGTCAGACCGAATTCGCAGTCGTTTGCCAAGGCGATGACTTGGTCGAGCGTGTCGAAAGTGGCAACTGGCAGGACGGGGCCGAAGGTTTCTTCTTTCATGATGTCCATGTTGTTGTCGGTATCGGTCAGCAGGGTCGGCTCGAAGAAATAGCCGCGTCCTTCGGCGCGTTTGCCGCCGCAGACCAGCGTCGCACCTTGTTTGACGGCGCGTTCCACTTTTTCGGCAACGGCTTTGACGGCGCGCTCTTCAATCAGCGGCCCCATTTCCAGCGCGCCTGCTTCGGCTTCGGCAGGGTTGCCGTAGCGCACGCCTTTCATGGCGGCGGTCATTTTTTCAATGAACGCGTCTTTCAGGCTGCTGTGGACATAGACGCGCTCGGCGCAGTTGCAGATTTGACCGGTGTTGCCGACGCGCGAAGCCAAGATGGATTTCACTGCCAAGTCCAAATCCGCGTCTTTCAAAACGATGGCGGGCGCTTTGCCGCCGAGTTCCAGCGAGACTTTGGTGATGTTGGCGGAAGCGGCTTCCATCACTTGGCGGCCTGCTTCGACGGAGCCGGTCAGGCTGACCATATCGACTTGCGGATGGGCGGACAAGGCATTGCCGATTTCCGCGCCGGGGCCGTTCACGACGTTGAACACGCCTGCGGGCAGTCCGACCGCATCGACGATTTCGGCGAAGATGTGGCAGTTGATCGGGGTTACGCTGCTGGGTTTGACGACGATGGTGTTGCCCGTGACCAAAGCGGGACCCATTTTGCGGGCAATCAGGAAGAAGGGGAAGTTCCACGGCAGGATGCCTGCCACGACGCCCAGCGGACGTTTGAACAATAAAATATTTTCGCGCGGGCGGTCGCTTTGGATGATTTCGCCTTCATAACGGCGCGCCCATTCGGCTTGGTAATCGAGATAGTCGGCGGTGAACATGACTTCCACGCGTGCCAAGTCTTTGGTTTTGCCGCCTTCGGCAACGATGGTGTCGGTCAGCTCGTCGGCGCGTTCGCGTATGCCTTGGGCGATTTTGCGCAAATACGCGCCGCGTTCGACCGCAGGCAGCCGCTCCCATGCCGGTTGCGCCGCACGCGCCGCCGCTACGGCACGGTCAACGTCCGCTTTGCCGCCTTTGGGTTCGCGGGCGATGGCCTCTTCAGTGGACGGGTTCAATACGTCGCGCCATTCGCCGTTGAAATCGTTTTCAAAGCGTCCGTTGATGTACATGGCCAATTGTTTCATTTCAAGTTCTCCTGTTGTTGTAGTCGCGTGTAGTCAGTGTATGCCTTTTATGCCGCCACTGCAATGGAAATGCCGTTTGAGAATGCAAATTTAATAATATGGGCGTTTGTTTTCAGACGACCTTTTGCTTTTTTATGTGCAAGGCTGTAAGGTTTGGGCATTTACAACGTCTAATCATACAAACCGTCCACACAGGAAACATAGAGATGAAACCCCGTACCTTCTTTTCCCTTTGCGCCAAGTTCGGCTGTCTGTTTGCTCTGGGCGCTTGTTCGCCCAAAATCGCCGATGCCGAAGCCGCGACCGTGCCGCACACTTTGTCCACTTTGAAAACCGCGGACAACCGCCCCGCCAGTGTTTACTTGAAAAAAGACAAACCCACCCTGATTAAATTCTGGGCGAGCTGGTGTCCTTTGTGTTTGTCCGAATTGGGACAAACCGAAAAATGGGCGCAGGATAAGCGGTTCAGCTCCGCCAACCTGATTACCGTTGCGTCCCCCGGCTTTTTGCACGAGAAAAAAGACGGCGACTTTCAAAAATGGTATGCCGGTTTGAACTATCCCAAGCTGCCCGTCGTGACCGACAACGGCGGCACCATCGCCCAAAGCCTGAATATCAGTGTTTATCCCTCGTGGGCGTTAATCGGTAAAGACGGCGACGTGCAGCGCATCGTCAAAGGCAGCATCAACGAAGCGCAGGCATTGGCGTTAATCCGCGACCCGAATGCCGATTTAGGTCGTCTGAAAAACGCGTTCTACAAACCCGACACACAGAAAAAGGATTCAAAAATCATGAACACGCGCACCATCTACCTCGCCGGCGGCTGCTTTTGGGGCTTGGAAGCCTATTTCCAACGCATAGACGGCGTGGTGGACGCAGTATCCGGCTACGCCAACGGCAAAACGAAAAATCCGAGCTACGAAGACGTGTCCTACCGCGATACAGGTCATGCCGAGACCGTCAAAGTCACCTACGATGCCGACAAACTCAGCCTCGACGACATCCTGCAATACTATTTCCGCGTCGTTGACCCGACCAGCCTCAACAAACAAGGCAACGACACCGGCACGCAATACCGCAGCGGCGTGTATTACACCGACCCCGCCGAAAAAGCCGTCATCGCCGCCGCCCTCAAACGCGAGCAGCAAAAATACCAACAGCCCCTCGTTGTTGAAAACGAGCCGCTGAAAAACTTCTACGACGCTGAGGAATACCATCAGGACTACCTGATTAAAAACCCCAACGGCTACTGCCACATCGACATCCGCAAAGCCGACGAACCGCTGCCGGGCAAAACCAAAGCCGTCCCGCAAGGCAAAGGCTTCGACGCGGCAACGTATAAAAAACCCAGCGATGCCGAACTCAAACGCATCCTGACCGAAGAGCAATACCAAGTGACCCAAAAAAGCGCGACCGAATACGCCTTCAGCCACGAATACGACCATCTGTTCAAACCCGGCATTTATGTGGACGTCGTCAGCGGCGAACCCTTGTTCAGCTCCGCCGACAAATTCGATTCCGGCTGCGGCTGGCCGAGCTTCACCCGCCCGATTAACGCCGCCGCCGTTACCGAACACGACGACTTCAGCTACAACATGCGCCGCACCGAAGTGCGCAGCCATGCCGCCGATTCGCACTTGGGACACGTCTTCCCCGACGGCCCGCAAGACAAAGGCGGCCTGCGCTACTGCATCAACGGCGCGAGCCTGAAATTCATCCCGCTGGAACAAATGGACGCCGCAGGCTACGGCGCGTTGAAAGGCAAAGTGAAATAAAGGTGCGACAGCACGAAAGGTCGTCTGAAAACGGCGTGGTAAGCAATTCATACCCGACCCGCCGTTTTTCAGACGACCTTTTACCGCCGCGATGCCTTGTTTCTTCTGCCGACAGATGGAAACGTGGATGGCTGGCGAATACAGTTTGAAATGATAAAAGGGATACGTCGTCTGAAACCCGACGACGAAGAAACCGTCAATCTTCTTCCCCTTCCGACAAACCTTTATCCTGTAAGGAGGATTCTTGGGCGGTTTCCACCAAATCGCGTTGCAGGCGTTTGGTGGTTTTGACGCCCAGCGCGCGCAGTTTTTCGGCGCGGCTGACGAGGTTGCCGCGTCCTTGCGAGAGCTGTTTGTAGGCTTGTTGGAACTGGCTTTGCGCTTGGTCGATGTTCTTGCCGACGCTTTCGAGCGTTTGGATGAAGCCGGTGAATTTGTCGTAAAGCCTGCCGCCTTCTGCCGCGATGGCGAGGGCGTTTTGGTTTTGCTGTTCGTTGCGCCAGATGTGGGCGACGGTGCGCAGGGTGGCGAGCAGCGTACTCGGGCCGACCGGCATGATGCGCTTGTCGAAACATTCTTGGAACAGGGCGGCATCGTGTTGCAGGGCAAGCAGGTAGGCGGGTTCGACGGGGATAAACATAAACACGAAGTCCAGCGTGCGCACGCCTTCGAGGTCGGTATAGTCTTTTTGCGAAAGGCTGCGGATGTGGGCGCGGATGCTGGCGACGTGGGCGGCGAGTTCGCGCTCGGCGGTTGCAGCGTCGGCGGCTTGGGTGTAGCGGACGTAGGCGGTCAGCGAGACTTTGGAGTCGATGACGATTTGTTTGCCTTCGGGCAGGTTGACGAGGACGTCGGGCTGAAGGCGGCGCGCGCCGTCTTCTTCTTGGCGGACGGCGGCGGCTTGGACGGTGTATTCGCGTCCTTTTTGCAGGCCGGAATGTTCCAAGACGCTTTCCAAAATCATCTCGCCCCAGTTGCCTTGGGTTTTGTTTTGCGTGCCGGTGAGCGCGTCGGTGAGGGCTTTGGCGTCGCTGTGCAGTTGGGTGTTGAGGGTTTGCAGGCGTTTGAGTTCGTTTTCGAGGGTCAGCCGTTCGCGCGCTTCTTTTTCGTAGGTTTGCTGAACCAGCTCGCTGAAGCCGTGGATGCGTTCGTTGAGCGGGGTCAGCAGTTGACTGAGGTGGTCGCGGTTTTGCTCGGTGAAACGGCGGCTTTTCTCTTCCAAAATGGTGTTGGCAAGGTTTTGGAACTGGTCGCCCAAGCTTTGGCGGGCTTCGGCAAGGAGCTTGAGCTTTTCGTCGGCGGCAAGGCGTTCCTGTTCGAGCTGGATGTGGAGGCGTTCGTTGCGGACGTGCAGGTTGTGCGCGTTTTCCTGAAGCTCGGCGTAATCTTGTTTCAGACGACCTGCTTCCTGTTCGCGCTCTTGAAGATAGCCGATTTGGCGTTCGGCGGCGGCAAAGCGGTTGCCCAATTCCTGCAACTCGCCCTGCAAATCTTGGACATGATAGCGCGCGTCGGCAAGCTCGGATGCGGTTTGCGCCTGATTTTGTTCGGCAAATTCAAGATGCTGGCGGGACTCGGCAAGCGATTGCATCAGGGCAAACTGCTGCGTCTGCGCCTTGTTGCGGGCGAGCAGCCAAGTGATGAGCGCGCCGGACAAAAAGGCGAGCGCGGCGGTTAGGAGGAGCGGGGCATTCATAGGTCGTCTGAAAACGGAAAAAGCAAAAACGGCAATATAGCATGTTTGCAGGGCAAGCTTGCTGCGCGCTTGAGTAGGATAGGGCGGAATGGCTGATAAACCGATGCCGGGCAGCGGGTTGCAGAACGCAGGGTGCAGCAGTGGTAGCGAATCAATTTGATGGGGGTATGAACGGCAGCGTCAAAACAGAAAGCCTTTTCAGACGACCCCGCCAACCTATAAAGATAGATAGGTCGTCTGAAAACCTAAAAACAAGCTTTACACGTTTCGCTGCGCCCAAACAGAGCTTTGACCGCCGACAGCTTGGAAAACCGCCCTCTTTGGGCAAAGCGAAATAAGCCGCAGCGCCGGATGAGAGATTTGCTGAGCAATTTCACAAGAAAACAGCGGATTCCGGTTTGTCGGGCAGGGATTTTGGTTTCAGACGACCTGTTTTTGCCAAAAATGGATAGATCATTTAAAAAATGGCAATGGCGATTATAGTCTGAGGCTAAAAACCCAAAATCCAAGCGGAAAAGTGTTGTTTTTTATCTAATTGAAAAATAAAAGGAAAATTTAAAAATTTTCTAAAATGATGTAATTTGGCAACAAAAAATCCGAGAGCATCTATTCTAAAATAAACAATTTGTAATCGGCTTGTAACTAAGACATCGGTGTCATTCTTCAAGACATCGGTGTCATTTTCAAAACTAAAAACAATTTATCAAATAATTACATTAAGGCATTAATACCGCTATTTTCTTTACAAAAAAACCGTATAATTTATCAATTAAGGCGGTATCATGACACCTGTCGATATGGCAGACATGCCGACGACGAATGCAAATGTTGTTAAATAACATTTAATTAATATGTAAAAGGATTATCCGAAATGAAAAATTTATTGACCTTGGCCGCAGCCTCTTTAATCGGTATGGCCGGTGTTACCGCTTCAGCCTCTATGGTTGCCCGCAATATCGAAACCGCTGCAAAAAAATAATTTGAAAACAAACGAAATATTTTAAACGCTTCCCAAACCCCCACAAACAACCTTCCCGCCCGCGGCGGAGCGGCTTTCGGCTTTCAACCGATTCCGGCATCAGATGCCGACACAAGCGCGAACCGCAGACCGCCCAGTTCGGCGGCGGGAACAAAAGAAAGAGAGATGACCATGAAAAACTTAATTAAATTGGCAGCCGCCTCCCTGATTGGCATGTCCGGTCTGACCGCCAGCGCGACGACCGCCGCCAAAAACATCGCCGAAGCCGGCAAATAATCAGCCGACCCGACGATATATTGGATTAAATTTAAATCAGGACAAGGCGAGGCAACGCCGTACCGGTTGAAAGTTAATCCACTATAACATCCGCAACACAAACACAAGAAAGAGACTCAAAATGAAAGAATTGATCAAACTCGCCGCCGCATCGCTGATCGGTATGTCCGGTCTAACCGCTGGCGCTACCCACATCGCCGACAATATGCGTACCGCGATTAAAAAATAAGCTCGGGCTGTTTTAATCCCCAAGCTGTCGGAAGTCAAAGCAAAGGTCGTCTGAAAAGTTTCAGACGACCTTTTTTGATTGGATCGGGTTTGTGCGATAAGGTGCAAACCTCAAAACGGGCGCAGTCGTATCGGGTAAACGGTTTTCCTTTGGTCTGTCGGGAAAGCATGATTTGCGGACTGTATGCCGCGTAGTCGAAAGCTGCTCTTTCCCATTCTTTTGCTATCGGTTGGGAAACAAGACAAGCCTGCCCGTTATGTTGAAAAGGGGTCGTCTGAAACTTTTCAGACGACCCCTTGGCATTGAATCGGGTGTTCAGGCAAAGGTTAATCCACTATACAAAGCGTTATACCAATTCCAGCTGTTTTTCCAAGCTTTCCACCAGATTGTCGTCCAGTCCCAAGGCTTGCGACAGGCGGCTGAGGAAGACGATTTCTTTGCGTGACAAGTCTGCGCAGACCAATCGTGCCGCCAGATAGGTTTCCGCTGCCAACGCCTGATCGTTGCCGACGGCGGCGGCGAGTTCTTCTACTGTTGCCGGATTGGCGTATTCGGCGGCAAGCCATGCGGCGGTTTCGGGGTCGTCGCCGCTTTCACGGGCGATGACTTGTTTTTCCGCTTCATCAATCAGACCGTCCGAAGCCGCGGCGGCAATCATGGTGCGCAAAATCACGCGGCTGTGTGTTTCGGCGAGCAGTCCGGCAGGCTCGAACGCGCCTTGCGGCACGGCTTCCTGCTGCTTGTTTTTCTGCCAGTTTTGATAACCCTGATACGCCAGATAACCCAAAGCCGCCACGGAGCCGACTTTGACCAGCGATTTGGCGGTTTTTTTCTTCATCAGCATGGACGCCAGTCCGCCGACCAAAGCGCCGCCGCCAAAAGAATTGAGCGGGCTGTCGGAAACGGATTTGCCGCTTTTTTGAACGGTTCCCAAGATTTGATTGAGCAGGTTGTTGAAGTTCATGATGATCCCCTCATGGTGGTCGGTTTGGGTCTGAAATGGATGCTCGGGGTCGTCTGAAATCGGGATGGGGCGTTTCAGACGACCTGTTTACACAAGGCTTTTAACCGCGTACCCGCTCGATTTTCGCGCCGACTTTGCCGAGTTTTTTCTCGATGTGTTCGTAGCCGCGGTCGAGGTGGTAGATGCGTTCGACGATGGTTTCGCCACCGGCGACCAAGCCTGCCATAACGAGGCTGGCGGAGGCGCGCAGGTCGGTCGCCATCACGACGGCGCCGGAGAGTTTTTCCACGCCTTTGACGAAGGCGGTGTTGCCTTCGGTGGTGATGTTCGCGCCCATGCGGTTGAGTTCGGGAACGTGCATGAAGCGGTTTTCAAAGATGGTTTCGACGACGCGGCTGTCGCCTTCGGCAACGGCGTTCATCGCCATAAACTGCGCCTGCATGTCGGTCGGGAAGCCGGGGTGGACGACGGTGCGGATGTCCACTGCTTTGGGACGCTGCTGCATGTCGATGGAAATCCAGTCGTCGCCCGCTTCGATGATGGCGCCCGCTTCGACGAGTTTGTCCAATACGGCTTCCATGGTTTTGGGGGCGGCGTTGCGCAGGACGACTTTGCCGCCGGTCATGGCGACGGCGCAGAGGAAGGTACCGGCTTCGATGCGGTCGGGTACGACGCTGTGTTCGCAGCCGTGCAGCTCTTTTACGCCTTCGACGGTCATGGTTGATGTGCCGATGCCGCTGATTTTCGCGCCCATTTTGACGAGGCATTCCGCCAAATCGACGACTTCGGGTTCGATGGCGCAGTTTTCGAGGATGGTCGTGCCTTCGGCGAGGGTTGCCGCCATCAGCAGGTTTTCCGTGCCGCCGACGGTAACGACGTCCATGACGACGCGCGTGCCTTTCAGACGGCCTTTGGCTTTGACGTAGCCGTGTTCGATGGTGATTTCCGCACCCATGGTTTCGAGGCCTTTGAGGTGCTGGTCGACGGGGCGCGAACCGATGGCGCAGCCGCCGGGCAGGCTGACTTGGGCTTCACCGAAACGTGCCAGCGTCGGGCCGAGCACGAGGATGGAGGCGCGCATGGTTTTCACCAGTTCGTAGGGGGCGCAGGTGTTGTTGACGGTGCCGCCGTTGATTTCGAATTCGTGAATGTTGTCGGTCAAAACGCGCGCGCCCATGCCTTGCAGCAGTTTTTGGGTGGTTTTGACGTCGGCGAGCATGGGTACGTTTTTCAGGCGCAGGGTGCCGGAGGTCAAGAGTCCGGCGCACATCAGCGGCAGGGCGGCGTTTTTTGCGCCGGATACGGTGATTTCGCCGTTGAGCGGGCCGTTGGCGGTGATTTTGAGTTTGTCCACAGTGTTTCTTTCGTTGTTAAGACAAGTCCCGACGGCGCTGCCGGCAGGACGGGATTCGTTTAGGTTCGGAATTATAAGGGATTTTGACGGTTTTTGCGGGCGGGCGGGGAGAATTCTTCCGAAGGGCGTTTACGGGGTACGAATGGTCGAAAGGGTCGTCTGAAAAATGTCAGGCGCAGCTTCGCAATGTCTGTTGGGACGCTGTCGAATCTGCGCTTTCAGACGACCTTTTTGCTGTGCGGCGGAATGAAGCCGCCGTTTCCCTCAAGCCTTGTCCGACAGGCTGTATCCGTCGGACAAGGATGGGCGGCGGGGTTATTCGGCACCGACGACGACAATGTGCAAATCTTCAGGTTTGACGCGGCGCTTCCAAGCGTCTTTGACTTGCGCCACGGTCAATTTGCCGATGGCTTTGGGGTAGGCTTCGAGATAGTCGTTGGGCAGGTTGTGATAACCGATGATGCTGAGGTATTTCACCAGCTTGGCGTTGGAGTCGAAACGCAGGGGGAAGCTGCCGATGATGTTGGCTTTGGCTTGTGCCAGTTCTTCTTCGGTCGGGCCTTCTTCGATGAATTGTTTGATGACCGCCTGAGCCTGTACGAGCGAGTCTTTGGTGTTTTTCTTCTGGGTGGAATAGGCGATGGTGAACATACCCGCTTCGGTTGCCGGTTCGAGGTTGCTGTATACGCCGTAGGTGTAGCCGTAACGGTCGCGCAAGACTTTCATCAGGCGGCTGTCGAAACCGCCGCCGCCGAGGATGTAGTTGCCGGCAACCAAGGCGTAATAGTCGGGGTCGTGGCGTTTAATCAGCGGCATACCGAGCAAGACTTGCGCCTGTTCGCCGGCAAACGGGATGTCGCGGCGTTGTGCCGGATTGGGTTTGACGGGCGGGACGGTGTGGGCGGCTTTGCTGCGGTCGGGCAGGCCGTTCAACACGTTTTTCACAAGCTGGTCGGCTTGTTTGCGGTTGATGTCGCCGACGATGGCGACGATGGCGTTGTCTTTGCCGTATCGGCTGCGGTGGAACGCGCGGATGTCGTCAAGGTTGACTTTGCGGATGCTCTCCGCGGTGACGTTGGCGCCGCTGCCGTATGGGTGGTCGGGATAGGCAAGTTTGGTCAGCGCGCGTCCGGCGGTAAAGTCGGGGGTGGTTTCCTGTTGCTGGAGGGTGGTCACCGCCTCTTTTTGACGGCGGTCGAACACGGCGGGGTCAAAACGGGGGTGCGTCAGGGATTGGTTGAGCAGTCCGGCGGCTTTTTTGAGCGTTTCGGGGCGGCTCAGGCTGCGCAAGACGGCGGCAGAGCTTTCCTGTCCGCTGTTGCTGCTGATTTGGGCGGCAATATCGTCGGCAGCGGCATTAAAGGCTTCTTCGTCCAGCTTTTCCGTGCCGTCGGTCAGCAGGACGGCGGTGAATTCCGCCACTTCGCTTTTGCCTTCGGGGTTGAACACGCTGCCCGCGCCTTTGAAGTTGACCTGCATATCGACGATGGGGTTGTCGTGTTGCTCGACCAAAAGGACTTCTGTGCCGTTGCCGGTGGTCCAGCGTTGGATGTCCACGCCTGCCTGCGCGGCGGTGGAGAAGGCGAGGGCTAATATGAGGGGAAGGGATTTCATCGGATATTCCTTTGCGGTTGAACTGGTTTGTCGGGGCGGATGGGCGTTTGTCGCCGTATTCCGTCCCGTTCCGAGTCATGTGCCACTTCGGGCGGGGTCGGTTCGGAGGTCGTCTGAAAACGGGAAAAGCGGTTTCAGACGACCCCTTGGGTCGGTTTATTTGGGTTGAGGCTTGTTTGCCGCCTGAACAATCGGGTGGTACAGGATTTTCGGGTCGGGCATCACGACCACGGTCGCCAAGCGGTCATCCGTCAGCAACTGCGCGGCGGCCTGCACATCTTCGACGCTGACGGCTTTTAGGCGGCGGCGGATTTCCGCTTCGTCGCTGTATTCGAAGCCGCGCGCTTCCAGCCGCCCGATGATGGAAGCCTGTGCCTCCATAGAGTCGCGCTCGTAGATTTCAGACGCTTCCGACTGCGCTTTGATGCGGTTCAGCTCTTCGGCGCTGACCCCGTTTTCGGCGATGTCTTTCAATTCGCGGCGCAATTCGGCGATGACGGCATCGACTTCGACGTTGTCCGCCGGCATGGCGAAGATGCTGAACAACGGCATTTCACGGCTGATCAGGTCGTAACTTGCGCCCGTACTCAAAGCCATCTGTTTGCCGCGTATCAGGTTTTTATCCAAGCGGCTGGACGAGTTGCCCGACAAGATTTCCGACAGGACATCCAGCGCATAGGGCAGTCTGTCGTCCAGACTTTCCAATCCGGGGACGCGGTAGTTCAAGCTGACCAAGGGTTGGCGCGTGACCACCGAGGTCGTCTGAAAATTCACAGGTTCGCGTTTGAACGGTTCGTTGGCAAGCATATTGCGGTCGGGCTGCTGCTTGGCGGGAATGTTGCCGAACAGTTCCGCTGCGGTTTTGAGCGTCTTCTTGGCATCGACATCGCCGACAATCACCAAAACGGCGTTGTTCGGCGCGTAATATTGCCGATACCAGTCGCGCAAATCGTCGGCTTTGAGCGTGTGCAAATCATCCATATAACCGATGACCGCGGCTTTCATCGAAGGCAGCGTAAAGCTGTTCAGATACACCTGTTCCCACAGCTTGCCGTCCGCCGTGTCTTCCGTGCGTTGGCGGCGTTCTTCGCGGATGACGTTCATTTCATTTTGAAATTCTTCATCGCTGAAATTGAGGTTGTGCATCCGGTCGGCTTCGAGCTTTAACACTTCGGGCAGGTTTGCCGCCGCGATGTTTTCGTAATAAACCGTCTCGCTGCGGTTGGTGTAGGCATTGTTCTCTCCGCCCAAAGCGGCGACACGGCGGTTGAATTCTCCCGAAGGTACGGCCTGCGTGCCTTTAAACATCATGTGTTCCAAGGCATGGCTCAAACCGCTTTTGCCCTGTTTTTCATCCACGCTGCCGACTTTATACCAAAGCTGCGACACGGCGACCGGCGCGCGGCGGTCTTCTTTCACAATAATCTTCAACCCGTTGGGCAGCGTTTGCGATACGGTCTGCGCCAGCGTGAGTACGGGCGCGGACAAAGCAAATATCAGGGCAAGATGGCGTAAGCTGTTCAATCTGGATTCCTCTCAGTCGGTCTGGCGCAGAGCAGTCTCTGCTTGAGTGCAAAATATTACCGAGAACGGGACGAAACGGCTGTCCGCCCGTTTCAGTCTGCGCTGAAGCAAAATCAATAAAAACGGTGATGAGGCCGCCGTTTTCGAGTGATTCCGCTTCAGCCCAAATATGCCGGAGAGACTTCAAATCAGGACAAGGCGCGGCAACGCCGTATCGCTTTGAAGTCAATCCTTTTATAGAACGTTGCAATGATAAACAGTTCCCATATGCGTAAACAAAAAGGTCGTCTGAAAATCAAAGATTGGGTTTCAGACGACCCCTGCGTCACAAGATGGGTGTCACATTCAACCGGATTGGCGGTTCTCTTCCAATACCAATTCCATTACCGACACCGTCTCGCCGTTGTGCCGACAGGTCGCGATTTCACGCCAGCCGTATTTCTCGTAAACCGACTGCACGTCCGGCGTATAAAGGTAAAGCTTGGGCAGGCGCATTTGGCGGGCGGCGGCGAGGCAGTGTCCAATCAACAGGCCGCCTACGCCCGTCCCCCTGTGTTCGGGCAAAACGAACACATCGCCCAGCCAATATTCGTATTGGGGAAACTCCTCCATATCGTGCCGTTTGAGCGCGGCAGAACCCAGCAGCGCGCCGTCCTTTCCGACGGCGGCAAACGCCAGCGGCAGGTTTTCACCGTTCAGGCATTCCGCGTAATAGGCGCGGATTTTTTCCATAGACGACCACGGCGCAAAATCATGCCACTGAAGATAAAGCGCACGGGCGAGCGGTTCGACGTGTTCGGGGCGTAAAGGCGTGATGTTCATGAAGGGCATGATACGCCCGCGCCTTCCGCCTGAAAATGCCCCCTTTTTGCCGATACGTTTTCAGACGACCCCCGCTTAAATCGAAATGCGGTTTCCCTGTGCAGCCTCAAACCTTTGCCATATGCCGTTTGACAAGCGTTTCAGATTCGGCTAAAAACCGAAAAATGTTTGGCATCGTAAACTCCTGTAAATCCTAGATGAAAGCATCGGATACGGGCGTTTCCCGCCAAACCCGCAGGGTGCGGCAGGCAATCCTTACGCCCGCGCCCGCTCTAAGAAAAATATTGAAAATGCCGGCGGGGCAGGCAGGTTTCCGCCGGGGCGGTCCGTCTGCCCAACCTCTGCCAACAGGAGAACTTTAATATGTCTGACAACCAGTCCGCCCGCAAGGAAAAAACCTTCTTCGGGCATCCCATCCAGCTCTCTACCCTGTTCCATATCGAATTGTGGGAACGTTTCTCGTTTTACGGGATGCAGGGTATCTTAATGATCTATCTCTATTACGCTGCCAATAAAGGCGGTTTGGGCATAAACGAGTCGCTCGCCGGCGGCATCGTCGGCGCATACGGCGGCAGCGTTTATTTGTCCACCATACTCGGCGCATGGCTTGCTGACCGGATTTGGGGCGCGGAGAGAACGCTGTTTATTTCCGGCATCGTGGTCATGCTCGGACACATCGTTTTGGCAATCGCACCGGGTCTGTACGGACTGCTATGCGGCTTGGTACTCATCGCACTGGGCAGCGGTGGTGTGAAATCGTCGGCAAGCTCGATGGTCGGCTCGCTTTATGAGGCAGATCACATGAAGCCACTGCGCGATGCCGGTTTTTCCATTTTCTATATCTCCATCAACATCGGCGGCTTCTTAGGCCCGCTCCTGACGGGCTTGCTGCAAACGAAGATGGGTTTCCACTACGGCTTCGGCGCGGCGGCAGTCGGTATGGCTTTCGGGCTGTGGCGCTACTCTGTGGGGCGCAAACTTCTGCCGCATACGCCTGCGCCCAATCCGCTGCGTCCTGAAAAAGTGAAAACCGCGGTGGCAGTCGCCGTGTTGATTGTCTTGGTTATCGGCAGCCTGATTGCCTCGGGCGCGCTCAATTTGGACAACTTCTCCAAATTCCTGCTCGGCACAGTCATTCTTACCGTCATTGCCTATTTCGCGCGTCTGCTCGGCAGCAGCCATGTGTCGTCTGAAAACAAACGCCACATCATTGCCTATATCCCGCTGTTTCTGACCATCTGCCTGTTTTGGTCGGTCTGGTTCCAAGTCTATACCGTGGCGACGGTGTATTTTGACAAAACGGTTGACCGCACCCTATTCGGCTGGACTGTCCCCGTCGCATGGAAAGACTCGATCCAAAGTATGTGGGTCGTCCTCTTCTCCGGCGTGATGGCGGCGATTTGGACGAAAATGGGCAAATATCAACCGAAAACCCCGTTTAAATTCGTGTTGGCGATGATTGTTGTCGGCATATCCTATCTTGGATTCGTACCGTATATTTCATCAGAGACACCCATGCCGATTATTGTGTTCGCGCTGATCTTGCTCGCCATCACCATAGGCGAACTGATGATCTCGCCGATTGCACTTTCTATCGCCACCAAAATCGCCCCGCCCATGTTCAAAACCCAAATGGTCGCGCTCAACTTCTTGGGCTTTTCGTTGGGCTTCACTTTGGGCGGCGTGTTGTTCAAAGAAGGATTCAACGACAAAGCCCCGCTGGATTTCTACTGGATGCTTTGCGGCATAGGCGTAATCACCGGTTTGGTATTATTGCTACTCGTACCTATTTTGAATAAAATGCTCAAAGGCGCGGATTAAATACTGATTCGTTAAGAAGGTCGTCTGAAATGCCGTTTCAGACGACCTATTTTTAAGGACTTTGAACCCATGAAACCCAATACCTTCCTCCTAATGCTCCTCCTGCTTGCCGGAGCAGCCCATGCCAACGACAGCACGGGTACAGTCAGCACGAGCGGCATCAAATATCTGAAAAATCCGCATATCGATATGCAGAGCGAAGATTTGTACATCAGCGAAAACCAGATTCGCGTGCATTACCGGTTTAAAAACACCTCCTCGCAAGACATTACCGAAACCGTCCTTTTCCCTTTGCCGATTGTTCCTTCCTTCACATATTCCGACTTTGCTGACACTAAGGGCTTGGTTGACAGCTTCCGAATTTACGCCGACGGCAAACCTGTCCGCCCGCAAACCCACGTCCGTGCCTATTTTGAACGGAGTAACGGCTCGCTGGTGGACGTGACCGCCGATTTGAAAAAATGCGGTTTGAGCGATCAGGAACTGATGCACCCTTGGACGCAAAAGCAAGACGGTGAAAAAATCGGCAGCAAAATCGGAGCCTGCCGCTCCGCCAAAGTCCAATCCATGCTGCCCAAACAGACGGATGAACTGCCCGATTGGTCGGCGCAGATTATTTACAGCTGGAAGCAAACCTTCAAAGCCGGCAGCGTCACCGAAATCAAACACCAATACACCCCGCTGGTCGGCGGCAGCTTCCTGCCTTCGCTCAAAGCCAAAGACAGCAAAGCATTTATAGATGAGTACTGCATGGATGAAAACTTCCTCAACAACTTTAAAAATGTGAAAGAAGAAAAGGTCTATCACCATTTGGGCTATATCCTGACCACAGGTGCCAACTGGGCAAAACCCATCGGTAAATTCACCCTGACCATAGACCGCGAGCCCAATACCGTGCTGTCGCTCTGCTGGGACAAATCCCTGCGCAAAGTCGGGCCGAACCGCTTTCAGGCAGTCAAAGAAAATTTCCTGCCGAAAAAAGACTTGGACATTATTTTCGTTTACGAAAAACCCTAAGCGGCATACATATAGTGGATTAACTAAATCAGGACAAGGCGAGGCAACGCCGTACTGGTTTAAAGTTAATCCACTATAAAAGGTCGTCTGAAACCTTGTTTTAGGGTTTCAGACGACCTTTTGCTACAATAAGGCTTTTCCGTTTTGCAAGGCATTCCCATGAGCAAATCCGCCGTTTCCCCGATGATGCAGCAGTATCTCGCCATCAAATCGCAGCACGCCGACAAGCTGGTGTTTTACCGCATGGGCGATTTTTACGAGCTGTTTTTGGATGACGCGGTGGAAGCGGCGAAGCTGTTGGACATCACCCTGACCACGCGCGGGCAGATGGACGGCGTGCCGATTAAGATGGCGGGCGTGCCGTTTCACGCGGCGGAGCAGTATCTGGCGCGGCTGGTGAAGATGGGCAAAAGCGTGGCGGTGTGCGAGCAGGTGGGCGAAGTTGGCGCGGGCAAAGGGCCGGTGGAGCGCAAAGTCGTGCGCATCGTTACGCCCGGCACGCTGACCGACGCGGCGTTTTTGGAAGACAAGGAAACCAACCGCATCGCGGCGGTGAACGCGGATAAAAAACACATCGCCATCGCGTGGGCATCTTTGCAAAGCGGCGAATTCAAAACCAAGCTGACGACGGCGGACAAACTCGCCGACGAGCTGGCGCGTTTGCAGGCGGCGGAAATCCTGTTGCCCGAAGGCAAAAGCCTGCCTAATGGTTTTCAGACGACCTCCGCCAACATCACGCGCCTGAACTCGTGGCAGTTTGCCGCCGACGCGGGCGCGAAATTATTGACCGAATACTTCGGCTGTCAAGACCTGCACGGCTTCGGTTTGGACGGCAAAGAACACGAAGCCGCCGTCGGCGCGGCGGGTGCGCTGTTGAACTACATCCGCCTGACGCAAAACCTGATGCCGCAACACCTCGACGGCATTTCGCTCGAAACCGACAGCCAATATATCGGCATGGACGCCGCCACGCGCCGCAATCTCGAAATCACGCAAACCCTCTCCGGCAAAAAATCGCCGACCCTGTTTTCCATACTCGACGGCTGCGCCACCCACATGGGCAGCCGCCTCTTGGCACTCTGGCTGCACCACCCCCTGCGCAGCCGTGCCCACATCCGCGCCCGCCAAGAAGCCGTTGCCGCGCTGGGTTCGCAATACGAAGCCCTGCAAGGCCGTCTGAAAAACATCTCAGACATCGAACGCATCGCCGCCCGCATCGCCGTCGGCAACGCCCGCCCGCGCGACCTCGCCGCCCTGCGCGACAGCCTGTTTGCCCTGTCCGAAATCGAATTGTCCGCCGAGGGCAGCAGTCTCTTAGAAACCCTCAAAGCCGTTTTCCCCGAAACCCTGTCCGTCGCCGAAACCCTCAAAGCCGCCGTGATGCCCGAACCCGCCGTCTGGCTCAAAGACGGCGGCGTCATCAACCAAGGCTATTGCGCAGAACTCGACGAGTTGCGCCACATCCAAAACCACGGCGACGAATTCCTGCTCGACCTCGAAGCGCGCGAACGCGAACGCACCGGCCTTTCCACCCTCAAAGTCGAGTTCAACCGCGTCCACGGCTTCTACATCGAGCTATCCAAAGTCCAAGCCGAACAAGCCCCCGCTGACTACCAACGCCGCCAGACCCTCAAAAACGCCGAACGCTTCATCACCCCCGAACTCAAAACCTTCGAAGACAAAGTCCTGACCGCGCAAGAGCAAGCGTTGGCATTGGAAAAACGCCTGTTTGAAGCCCTTCTCAAAGACATTCAGACGACCCTTCCCCAGCTTCAAAAAGCCGCCAAAGCCGCCGCTGCGCTGGACGTACTCTCCACCTTCGCCGCTACCGCCGCCGAACGCGGCTTCGTCTGTCCCGAGTTCGCCGACTACCCCGTCATCCATATCGAAAACGGCCGCCATCCCGTCGTCGAGCAGCAAGTGCGCCATTTCACCGCCAACCACACCCGCCTCGACCACAAACACCGCCTCATGCTCCTGACCGGCCCCAACATGGGCGGCAAATCCACCTACATGCGCCAAGTCGCCCACATCGTCCTCATGGCGCACACCGGCAGCTTCGTCCCCGCCGATGCCGCCCAAATCGGACCCATCGACCAAATCTTCACCCGCATCGGCGCATCCGACGACCTCGCCTCCAACCGCTCCACCTTCATGGTCGAAATGAACGAAACCGCCTACATCCTCCACCACGCCACCGACCAATCCCTCGTCCTCATGGACGAAGTCGGACGCGGCACCTCCACCTTCGACGGCCTCGCCCTCGCGCACGCCATCGCCGAACACCTGCTGCAAAAAAACAAATCCTTCAGCCTCTTCGCCACCCACTATTTCGAACTGACCAAACTGCCCGAAGCCCACGCAACGGCAGTCAACATGCACCTCTCCGCGCTCGAACAAGGACAAGACATCGTCTTCCTCCACCACATCGAACCCGGTCCCGCCAACAAAAGCTACGGCATCGCCGTCGCCAAACTCGCCGGCCTGCCCAACCGCGCCCTCAAAGCCGCCCAAAAACATCTGGACGAGCTCGAAGCCCAAGCCGCCGCCGTCCGTCCGCAGTTGGACATCTTCAGCACCCTGTCGTCTGAAAACGAATACAGCGGGTTTAGTCCAGACGAAACGGCGGATATCGGATCCCAAACCGCCGCCAGCCAAGAAAACCCCGCCCACAACGCACTCGCCGAGGCCCTAAACCAAATCCGCCCCGACGACCTCACACCACGCGAAGCCTTGGATGCTTTGTATCGTTTAAAGCAGATTGCCGAAGGCGGGGAATAAACGCGTTGGTTCATTGAAAAAGGTCGTCTGAAAAACCTTGTTTCGGGTTTTCAGACGACCTTTCGTTTGCCTGCCGATTAATATAGTGGATTAACTAAATCAGGACAAGGCGAGGCAACGCCTACTGGTTTAAAGTTAATCCACTATATCACACGGCCTGCGGGCTGGCTTCAATGTCGTGCAGGCTGCGGTAGCATGGGTCGAGCTGGTTGGCGATGAGGGTGAGCTGCCGGTGGAGGATGTGGCTTTGACGTTCGTCGCCTGCTTCTGTTTGTAAGGCTTCCAAGTCGGTTCGGATTTGGGAGAGGGTCGTCTGAAAATCTTGTTCGCTTGTTTGCGGGAGGCGTTCGAGCAGGTCGGCGATGCGGTAGCCGCTTTGGTAGAACTTACGGACGAAGTCGGGGCTGCACGCGCCGTCCATTTCGCTGCGGTATGCGCCGAGCGCGGAGATGTAGCCGGTCAGGGCGTAGCTGGTTTTGAGGAGGGTGAAGCCGCTTTGCAGGTTGTTGCCGTATTTTTTGGGTTCGCTGCTCATGTCGGAGAGGGTGCTGCTGAGGGTGGCGGTGCGTTCGTGGGCTTGGCGGCGGACGGTGCGGTATTCGACGTCGTCGGCGATGCCGTATTGGAGCTGGTCGAGGATTTTTCTGAGGTAGGCGCCGTTGCCGCCGACGGTTTGGGCGGCGGTTTTTTCGAGGGTGAGGTAACGCCAGTCCGGCCAGAGGTAGGTGACGGCTGCCCAGGCGAGGACGGAGCCGACGATGGTGTCGATGATGCGGACGGGCATGGCGGCATAGACGTCCAGCCCGGCGAGGGAGAAGCTGGTGAGGGCTTGGATGGTGATGAAGAAGGTGGAGAAGCTGTATTTGTAGCTTCGGGTCATGAAAAACAGGGTAGTGCTGGCGATGACGATCCAGAGTTTGGTTTCGACTGAGGGGGTGAAATAAGGCACGAGGGAGCCGACGATGACGCCGAGGATGGTGCCGGCGATGCGTTGGTACACGCGGCTTTTGGTGGCGGTGTAGTTGGGTTGGCAGACGAAAACGGCGGTCAGGAGTATCCAGTAGCCGAGGTTGAGATGGAGGATTTCGACGATGGTGCAGGAGGCGGCAACGAGGATGGAGAGGCGCGTGGCGTGACGGAAAACGCCCGACTCGAAGTTGAGCTGGCTGCGGACGGTCTGCCAGACGTTTTTCAGGCTGCTGTTTTCGAGGGCGGCGATGCGGGTGTCGCTGCTGTTGTCGTTTTCGGCGGGGAAATCGCTGTGTTGGAGTTGGCGCAGTTGGTGGTCGACGCTGCCGAGGTTGTCGAGCAGGCGGCGGATGTGGTGGATGTTGCGGCTTTCGGGGTGGTCGTCGGTGTAGTGGGCGAGGGATTGGCGGCAGCCTTCCATCGCGCGTCCGAGGCGTTTGCTGTATGTGTAGTCTTTGCCGTTCCTTAGGGCGGCGGCAACGTTGCGGCACGCCTGCCCCTGCATTTCGAGCAGGCGGCGGATACGGAAGATGAGGTCGGTGTTTTTGAGGGTGTCGGTCAGCTCGGTGTAGTCGGCGTGGGCGGAACTGACGCGTTCGTGTATGTCTTGGGCGGTGAAGTAGTATCGCAGCATTTTGGCGGTGCGCGGGTGGCGGTGTTTGCCGCGCAGGCGGTAAAACAGGGCGGCGCGGCATTGGTTGAAGGCGGTGATGACGCCGGTGTTGCTCATGGCGAGGTCGATTTGGCGGTTGCCGAGCCAGGCGGCTTCGTCGGGATCGAAAAAGTCGGCTTTGGCGTCAAAATATCCGCCGAGTGCTTCGTAGGCGTTGGCGACGCTTTCTTGGACGGGGCGGTGCGGGAGGATGATTTGGAAAACGAGCGTGCAGGTGCTGTATAACACGGTCCCGAGCAGAATCATGACGGGATTGGTCAGCCAGAAGGTTTCGGGGGTGTAGGTGAGCGTGGTGTAGGTGGCGACGGCAAGTGCGCCGAACGCGAAGGTGCGGTATTTCAGCCCGACCGCGCCCAAAATGGTAAAGCCGAACGTCATCAGGGTCATGGCGAGGATGAAAGGCAGGCCGGTGCCGAGCGTGCTTTGGGCGACGAGCGACGAGAGGGTGAACAGGGCGACGGTGATGATGATGTTTTTCAGACGACCTGTCAGGCGGTTGTCCAAATCGACGAGGCCGCCCGCGATAATGCCGAGCACGAAGGGCATGGCGAGCTTGGGCGTGCCGAACCGCCAGACGAGGGTTGCGGCGATAAAGACGCTGGCGAAGACGGGCAGCGAGGTGATGATGAGGGGTTTGAGCGGCGGGAGTTTCATCGTATTGGGCGCGGCTTTAAATGGGAATGGTTTGATTATTATGAATGAAATGAAACGGTATTCTAACAGGATTTTAGGGCGGGACGGGGGCTATGGGGTCGTCTGAAAACCTGTCCGACAGCGCTCCTGCGAAACGGATATGACCGACCTGCCTATCTGTCCTCAAGAAAAAGGAACGAGATTGCCGCGCATGAAAAAGGTCGTCTGAAAACCCTAAAGTGTGGTTTTCAGACGACCTTTTCTTTTTCGTCGGCGTTATTGCGTTTGCTCGGCTTTCTGTTTTTCCGCTTCTTCGATTTTGCGGTCGTTTTCGTAATCCGAACGGAAGAGCCTGTCGAAACGGATGGTGTATTTCAACTCGCCGCCGTATGAACGGCTGCCGACGCGGGCAACAGCTTGGATGGCGCGGGTGAGCTGGTACACGAGCTTGACCGACTGTTCGGCACTGGAAAGACCGTATTCGTAACCTGCGTAGAGGTTGTTGGTGAACTGCTTGCCGACGGTCAGCACTTGTTCGGCGGGGTTGAGTTCGCCGGTTTGGGCGTTGCGGCTGCGTTGGCTGGTGATGCCCAAATCGTCCACCAGTCCGAGCCTGTCGTTGACTTGTCCGGCAAGGAGCGCGCCTGCCGCTGCGGAAAGGGCGGCATTGTCGCCGTCGCTGCCGCTGCTGGCGCGGTTGAGGATGAGCCAGGAGAGCTTGTCTTTTTCGCTCATCGCCTCTTTGGCAACGAGGGTCACGCGCGGATTGGAGAGGCTGCCGAGGACTTCGACGCCCGCCCCGACGGGGGAAAGGCGGCGTTCGGCGCGAATGTTCAGGTTGGGGTTGTTGAGCGGGCCGACGAAAGAAACCGTACCTTTGGTGATGTCGAGGTCTTGACCGTAGGCTTTGTAACGGCCTTTAACGACTTTAACCGTACCGACGCCTTGGATGGCTTCGCCCGGGCGGGAAGTGATGGTCAGCTTGCCGCCTATGGTGATGTCTGCGCCGTAACCGACGAAACGGATGTTGTCGTTGAGGTTGAGCGTCAGGTTGAGGCTGATGGGCGTCACGGCGGCGGTTTGTTTTTTCTCTTCGCCCAACACGACGACATCGTCGTCCAACGAAGGCATGGAGGATTTTTGCGAACCGAACATACCGTAATCACTGCCCAACGTACCGTTGAGGATGAAGCCCCTGGCCTGGTTGTATTGCACTTTCGCGCTGCCGGAGAGGCGCAGGCGGCGGTTCGGACGGGAGAGGGTGTCGTATTTGTCGAAGACGACATCTACGTCAACGTCCGGGTCGGCGTTGGCAAGGTTGACGGAGCCTTTTAGCTCGAGCGTACCGCCTTTGTGGAACTTGAGGCTGTCGATAATCCAGCGTTGTCCCTGCAAATGGGAACGTAAAACGCCGTTGTCGAGGATGAGGCCTTGGGTTTGGTTGCGGTAGTAGAGGTTTTCGCCGTTGAGCGTACCGGAAAGCTGGGGATCGCTGACGCGTCCGCCAAGGCTGACGGCGGCATTCAGACGACCTTTGACGGTTTGTCCGACGGGCAGGAAGTTGCGGAAGACTTCGAGGTCGGCGACGTTGAGGTTGAGTTTGCCGCTCAAAGGCGCAGTGTCCATGCTGGCGCCCTGTCCGATGTTGACCGTACCTTCGGCTGTACCGTAGTTGCTGGTGCCGTTCAGGGTGGCGGCGATGGTGGGCGAACCGACGCGCCCGCCTATGGCGGCGGCGGCGTTCAGACGACCTGTAATGCCTTGCGCGGTGGCGGGCAGGAAGGTTTTGATTGCGCCCAAGTCGGGGACGTTGAGGTTGATTTTGCCGCTCACCGGCGCGTTGGCGATTTTGTTGCCGAACTGCTGGCTGATGCCCAAATCGGCATTGATGCTGCCGAAACGGGTATTGCCTTCAAGCGTGCTGTCGATGCGGCCGTTTTGGAAACGGGTGCGCAGGGCGAGCGCGCTCAAACCTAAGGGCATCTGTTTTTTCGGGTCTTTGTTCGGCAGGATGATGTCGCCGCTTTGGCGGTTGATGTTGAGGTAGCCGCGGGCGTTTTGGCTGTACGCCAAATCCCAATCGCCGCCGAGTACCAAGTTGTGTTCGACGGGGATTTTGACGAAGTTTTGCAGCTCGGTGATGTGCAGGCTTTGTGCACTGCCTTTGCTGGTGATGCCGGTCTTTTTGTCCCAAACGAAGTTTTGCAGGTTGAGGCTGCCGCCCATCACGCTCCAGCGCGCCGCGCTCATGGAAACGCGCTCCGCGCCTGCTTCGAGGTTCATGCGGTTTTGCAGTTTGAGGTTGAACGCGCCGCCGATGTCGAGCGTGTCCACGCTGCCCTTCCACTGATTGAAGTCTTTGTTCAGACCGCCCGCCGCGTTGACTTCGAGTTTGTAAGGCTTGCCGTCCAACGCCATGCTGCTGCTGCCGTGTATGCGGTGTTGCGCACCCGTGCCGTTGAGGGACAGGTCGACCGCATCGATGACGGTCGCGCCGCCGGAAAGGGCGATGTGGCTGCCTTTGATGTCGGCGGCAAGCGGACGGTTGATGTCGGGCGTGCCTTTGAGTTTGAAATCAAGCATGCGGATGTTGACGGCTTCGCCGACTCGCAGGGCGCGCGCTTCGCCGGAGAGATCGGCTTCGTAGGTTTTCAGCCCGCCCTTGAGGTCGCCTGAAATGTAGCCGCGCGTATTGAGCAGCCCGCCCAGTCCGAAACCGAAACGGGAAAGGTCGGGGGCGGTGATGTCGATATTGAGACGGTCGCCTTTTTTGCCGAAGCTGCCGTTGGTTTTAACAATATTGTTGCCCAAACGCAGGTCGGTCAGCGCGCGCGGGAGGTGTCCGGATTCGTAAACGACGTCGGCTTTGCCGCTGAGGGGGACGTTGTTTAACGTACTCGGCGCAAACTGCATTTTGCCGGCGAATTTTTCTTTCGCCAGTTCGCCTGAAAGATTGATGGTACCGTTGACGCTGCCGGCGGGCAGTTTTGAGTCTAGGCGGGAAGGATTGAACGCCTTGCTGGAAACATCGAGCTTGAGCAGGCGGTCTTTGAAGAGTTCGAGCGAACCTTGCGCCGTCAGTTCGCCACCGTTTTGCGGTGCGACGCGGACGCGGTCGAGTTTGAGGGTGCGTTGACCGTGTTGTCTGTCGGTAACGAAGGACAGCAGGCCGGAGAGTTGCGCGCTGCCGCTTTCAAGATTCCAGTCGATAGCGGGCGAGGCGGTTTCGCCTTTGACGCCGATAAATCCGTTCCACTGACCGGCAACATTGGTGCGGACGAGGTCGTCTGAAACGAGGTTGTTCACATTAATCTTGAGCGCCAGCGCGTTTTTCACCGTATCGACCGTACCGGCGACATTGAACGAACCTTCCTCCAACAGCCCGATTTCAGATTCTTGGACGGTTACCACTCCGTTGTCGTTGATGGTGAAGTCCGCCAGAATGTTGCGCACCGGAATGGATTTTGCATCGGCAAAGCCCGCCGCCTTATTTTCCAAGTCGAGCGAGCCGTCCAGCGCGATACCGTGCGTAAACGAAGGCACGACGGTCGCGTCAAACGTCAGGTTTGCTTTGGGCAGCGACGGCAGGAACGCGGTCGGATTGATGTTGAAACCCTTGATCAGCACCTCGCCGATCATCTTGTCCAACGAAGCGGCAAACGGATGCACCGTAGATTTTGCCGACAAATGCACATCGTCGCCGTCCAGCAGGATTTCAGTCTGCACGTCCTGCAAGCTGCCCCACAGACGCGCCTTACCCTCTATCGTCTCGCCTTCCAGCTCGCCCTTCGTCTGAACCGTCGTATTGAGCGCAAAAGGCTTCTCCAGCCCGACCACCGCCGAACCCGTCGAATTGCTCCACGGCGTATCGAGGGTTTTCAAATCCAAGCGGTGTTCTTTCCGATCGTAATGGTATGCCGCATTCAGATGGTCGAGATAGGCCGTCTGCTTGTCAAAATTTTTGCCCACGCTGAGTCTGCCCGTCTCAAAACGGTCGATAAACACCAGTACAGGCAAATCAATGCTCTCAGGCAGCCCTTTGGACGGCTTTTTCTCTTTCGGCGGCGTCGGCTTCGGCACGACCGCAATATCGCCCGCCACAATTTCAGTAATATGCAGGCTGCGCTGAAACAGCTCGGACGGCTTCCAATCAAAACGGAACGCGCTGATTTTCACATCCGCCCCATCCGTTTCAATCATCCACTTATCGCCGTGAAAGCCCTTGACCAGCGTACCTTCCAGCGTTTCCGACGCAATCTTCACGCCAAACCAGGACGGAATCTTGTACAAACCGAAACGCAAACCCGATTCCGTCCCCACCAGCCAGCCGATAAAGCCCGCCAGCGCACACACCAGCACAACCAACGTCAGCAACAGACCCCGCAACCAGCGTCTCTTGCGCTTGGGCGGGGTGGGTTGTGTTTCAGACGACGTAGGCACACTGTTTGGCGTTTCTTGGGTTTCTTGGACTGCTGTTTCGGACATCTTGGCTTTCTTATATGACTTAACGGCTTCTCAGGACTCCGCCGCACTCGACGGAATCGGCTTTTCAGACGACCCCATATCAGGACAGGTCGTCTGAAAAAGGATAATCATATCCCATTGCAGCGAATTGTGCTTGGGAAAGACAGCATTTCAGGTTTCAGACGACCCCATATGCCCGAACGTCATGCCCGAAGCGGTAAAAATGTCAACAAATGCAAAAGGTCGTCTGAAAAGACAGCGGGAGTTTAGACCCGCATTTTCAGACGACCTCTGCCTATTTCAGCAACCCAACGCAAATCAATGAAAAGAAACGCGGCGGGTTTCCTCAAGCTGCGGCTTACCTGCCCGACAATACCGCCGCACCTGCTTTCGCGACACTTTCGTCTTCATCGACCGAGCCGCCGCTCACGCCGACGCTGCCGACGATAACGCCGTTTTTATCCACCAGCAGCACACCGCCGGGAAAAATCACCAAACCGTCGTTGGTCACCTCAATACCGTAAAGCTCGCCGCCCGGCTGCGAAGCCTTACCCAAATCGCGGGTGGACATATTGAAATAGCGTGCCGTCTTCGCCTTTTTCTGCGCAATATCAATGCTGCCGATAAACGCATCGTCCATACGCACAAACGCCTTCAAATTACCGCCCGCGTCCATGACCGCGATATTCATCGGCACCTTGATTTCACGCGCCTTTTTCATCGAAGCCTGCACCACCGCCTGCGCCTGAGCCGTCGTCAAATCGCCCGGCAGCGTTTTGGTCAAACCCGCCGAAAACGCCGGCGCACCCAATGCCAAAGTACACAACAATGCAACTGATTTTATGCCGCGCATAACTGTCTCCTTGTATTGAATCAATGAAAGGTACTGCACTTTTGATTGTATGCCTGTCGGCGGGAACAATAAAGGTCGTCTGAAAACCATAAGACAGGTTTTCAGACGACCTCAGATGGGTTTCGGTTTGGTAGTTTCAGTAGCAACTGTATTTTTGACCCCGTCGGGCAAAAATACCAAAACTCAAATCAAGCCGTTCGGATACTGTTTTCGGCAAAGTAATCATTCAATACTGTCAGTAGTCGGTATACATTGTAGCGTGGGCTTTGCCCACGATAATGTTGGGGAAAAGAGGGCGTCTGAAATTTTGAGTTTGATTCGTGGGGAAAGCCCACGCTACGGGTTTCTATTCTCTCTTGCTACGGTTTTTGCCGTAGGTCAGATTCTCGAATCCGACGGCTATTTGAGATGGCAGCGGCTGTTGTCGGATACAAGCCTCCAACCTGCGACCAGCTACGGTTTGCCCAGCATTATTTGCAACGCATCAGCGTACGCGTCCGCCAAACTTTTTTGCCTGAGCCGTCCGTTGAAAAATCACGGAATCTTTGCGTCAGCACGCCTCGGTTTAAAGAAAACTCAAAATTATCGTTATAAATCTGCGTACCTTGCTCCGGCTCCTCTTCCCGAACGCGTGCCGTACCTGCGATTTTATCGGGCGAATAAATTCGATAATTCAGTTTCGTATATTTCGCACCCCATTCCCAACCATTTAATTCAATTGATTTTTTACCTATTTCAATATAAAAGCCGCTATCTTCCGACACATCGACATTATCCACAACAGCGTTTTCATCATAACCCATGGCACATAAAGCCCTTACATTTTTGGGCGATACCTTCCCTTCATAATGCCCGGCCCATTTGCCTTGAAACGCTTGCGGAATATCTTGGGCAGCGGCTTGGAATCCAAGAAGGAGCAAACCGGCGGTCAGAACAGATTTTAAAGTGAGCGACATTATATTATTTTATAGTGGATTAAATTTAAATCAGGACAAGGCGACGAAGCCGCAGACAGTACAGATAGTACGGCAAGGCGAGGCAACGCCGTACTGGTTTAAAGTTAATCCACTATACCTTTCAAGAAAAAGTGGTTAAACCAATATGAATAATACAGGGAACGGAAAGAATATAAAAAGGTCGTCTGCAAACATTTAAAGGTTTTCAGACGACCTCGTATGGGCTTTGGATTCAAGCACCGTATGCCCGCGGTTTCAGCAGGTCGGATTCGCCAATCCGAAACTTACCCTTACCCCTGCTGCTGGATGATATGCACATCGCGCTGCGGGAAAGGAATATTGATATTGGCGGCACGCAGGTTTTCCACTACCTGCTCGTTCAACCCGAAGCGGAACGCGCCCAAATCGGCTTCGTTCGTCCACGCCCAAAGCGTGATTTCGATGGCACTGTCGGCCAAGTTGGTAATATATGTTACTGCCTCTTTGCCTTGGGTCTGTACGCACAAAGGATGCTCGGTGGCGGCTTTCAAGACGGCGGCTTTGGCGGCCTTCAAATCACAGGCGTAATCGACACCGACCACCACCTGCACGCGGCACAGCGGCATGGAAGAACGATTCACGATGCTGTTGCTCATAACGACGCTGTTGGGCAGGATGATTTCTTCGTTATCCGGCGTACTCAGCGCAGTCTGCACCATTTTAATTTCGCTCACCGTGCCTTCGAAGCCGTTGACCTTGATGTAGTCGCCGACTTTAAACGGACGGAACAGAATAATCAGCGCGCCGGCGGCAAAGTTCGACAGTTGGTCTTTCAGCGACAAAGCCACCGCCAAACCCGCGCCACCGATTAAGGCGGTAACCGACGTGGTCGGAATGCCCAGTTTGCCCAGCGCGGCAATGATGATCAGGATTAACAGGCCGACATTAGCCACATTGCCAAGGAAGCTGACGAGCGTTCTGTCCACTTTGGCGCGGGTCAGCGCAGCTTTCATCAAAATAACAAGGCGGGAAGCTATCCATCTGCCGACAAAGAAAATCGCCAACGCCGCAACGAGATTGGTACCGAATGCCATGCCGGTTTCAACGAGACGCTCCCAGCCTGAGAATGAGGAGAGGTTTTCAAGATCGAAATTCATGATTTTTATTTCTGGTTAAAGGATGGTTGGAAATTTAGATATTAATTGGTTTTGCGGCAAGCCTGTCTATATTTCAGACGACCTTAAAACCGCGTACCTAGGTCGTATTGAATCCATGAAGGAGACCGCGCCCGTGATTGTATGCCTGTCGGCGGGAAGAATAAAGGTCGTCTGAAAAACTCTGTAACGGGTTTTCAGACGACCTTGGATGGATTTTGGGTTTCAAATGCCGCGTGCTACACCAATGCCCAGTTTCAGTAGGTCAGATTCTCGAATCTGACGGCTTTTGAGATGGTTGTGGATTTTGACGGATACAAGTATCCAACCTGCAGCTAGCTAGTTAAGATGCAGACCACATCTTGCTATTCAGGCAACAAATTTATATATTGACTAGGTATATGCCAACACTTATTGCCTACATCTTTGCCTATTGGAATTGTAACAGGGCAGAAAATCCTAATACTTCCTGTATTCCATGCCATATATCCATATAAATGAAATTGTGCTTTCTCCTCTACGTTTTTCATTGATTTACGTAAATCTGTATTCTTTGAATAGAGATCTTTTGTTTCTAAAATTTTTGCATTAAGACTATTCCATTCTACAAACCGGTTATCAATCGAATACCACCTTGCATCTCTCTTATCTTCAATATATCCAAGAGCACGCATAGGATTAATAAAGAAATTAGGATATTCAGGCATAAAAAGAATTATCATTAATAAAACTAGAAAAGCTAATGAGATTTGCATTCCTATTTCTTTTAGATACTGCGTATAATTTAACCTTTTACCATTTTTTATTAAATTATTATAGCTTACATTTTTAAATATATATATTAATATCAAAATTATTGAATATATTAT
>OCIZ01000035.1_pt1 | contig 32364 bp, 26 predicted proteins | sample 1495841 | NCBI WGS metagenome assembly OCIZ01 (sample SAMN01915229, study PRJEB22387) | human oral metagenome | isolation source: saliva | host: Homo sapiens | place: USA
ATATATACAGAGTTTATCAGCGTTTTGGTGCCTCTGCAACACTTTTTTCTCATTTCCTAGGTATGATAAGCAAAGTAATGAGTCTAGGAATTTTTCTTCAGGAGGAAAAAAATGGAAAATAAGATGTTTTGTTATCAGTGTCAGGAAACCGCAAACTGTTCCGGCTGTACTGTATCCGGTGTTTGCGGAAAGAAGCCGGAAGTAGCTGCTATGCAGGATCTTTTGGTTTATGCCACCAAGGGATTATCCGCTGTGGCTCAGCAGTTAAGAGCTGAGGGAAAGGAAGTTTCTCAGGAATTAAACCACAGAGTAACTATGAACCTTTTCATCACTATTACCAATGCAAACTTTGATAACGATGCTATCGTGGAAAATATCAAGGAAACCTTCGCTATGAGAGATGCTGTAAGAGCTACTCTTTCCGATAGCTCCAAGCTTCCTAAGGCAGCAACTGTAGAAGTGGCAGAAAAGGATTATCCCGTTTTTGCACAGAGCATCGGTGTTTTAGCTACTGAAAATGAAGATATCCGCTCTTTAAGAGAGTTAATCACCTACGGATTAAAGGGTCTTGCCGCTTACTCCAAGCATGCAAACGCTCTTTTAAAGGATGATGCCAATGTAGATGCTTTCATCCAGAAGGCTCTTGCCGCTACTTTAGATGACAGCCTTTCCGTAGACGATTTGGTAGCCCTTACCTTAGAGACCGGTAAGGCCGGCGTAGAGGGTATGGCTCTTCTTGACGGAGCAAATACTTCCGCTTACGGAAATCCTGAAATCACTACCGTAAATATCGGTGTTCGTAACAATCCCGGAATTCTGGTTTCCGGACATGACCTTAAGGATCTGGAAATGCTCCTTGACCAGACAGAAGGCACCGGCGTAGATGTTTACACCCACTCCGAGATGCTTCCTGCCCACTACTATCCATTCTTTAAGAAGTATAAGCACTTCGCAGGAAACTACGGAAATGCTTGGTGGAAGCAGAAGGAAGAGTTCGAGCCATTTAACGGGCCAATCCTGATGACCACAAACTGTATCGTTCCTCCAAAGGACAGCTACAAGGACAGACTTTGGACTACCGGTGCGGCAGGTTATCCCGGATGCAAGCACATCGGCGGAAAGTACGGCGAGATCAAGGATTTCTCCGCTATCATTGAACAGGCTAAGTCCTGCCCCGCTCCAACAGAAATCGAGACAGGAACCATCGTAGGCGGATTTGCTCATGAGCAGGTATTTGCCCTTGCTGATAAGGTGGTAGAGGCTGTAAAGTCCGGCGCTATCAAGAAGTTCGTGGTTATGGCAGGTTGTGACGGAAGACAGAAGAAGAGAGACTACTACACAGAGTTCGCTAAGGCACTTCCAAAGGATGCCGTAATCTTAACTGCAGGCTGTGCAAAGTATAAGTACAACAAGCTGGATCTTGGCGATATCGGCGGAATTCCAAGAGTTTTGGATGCCGGACAGTGTAACGACTCCTACTCCTTGGCATTAATCGCTTTAAAGCTGAAGGAAGTATTCGGCTTAGATGATGTAAACAAGTTACCATTGGCATACAACATTGCTTGGTACGAGCAGAAGGCTGTTATCGTTCTTCTTGCCCTTCTCTACTTAGGGGTAAAGAACATTCACCTTGGACCAACTCTTCCCGCCTTCCTTTCTCCGAATGTAGCAAAGGTTCTTGTAGAGAACTTCGGTATTGCCGGAATCGGAACCGTAGAAGATGACATGAAGATTTTCTTCCCGGAAACAGCATAAACGAGATATCGTATGTTTCGCACGCGATATCCGCTAAGAATCAAGGAAAGCCGCCCCTATGGGGCGGTTAATCCGGTATAAGAAACCGTTTTATTTTCGGAAGCTGAACAAGTTCCAGCCAAAACATCATTTGCCCAACATCTTATCTTCTGAGAAGCACCGAAAAAGTCTCTTGCAGAAAAGAGAATCTTCAAAACGCACTAGAAAGAGAGCTACACAATGTATTCTATTCAATGTAAACGAATTTATGAAGAAAAAACAGATAAGGATGGATTTCGTATCCTGACGGATCGACTTTGGCCACGAGGCATCACAAAGGAACGTGCCGCTTTGGATAATTGGGCGAAGGAAATGAGCCCTTCTACTTTTCTTCGCAAAACTTTCAATCATAAAGAGGAGAATTTCCCCTTGTTTGAGAAACAGTATTGGGAAGAGCTGGAAAAGAATCCGGAGAAGGAGCAATTTATTGCTTTGGTTAGAGAGCATCTTGCTCATGAAAATGTTACCCTTCTCTATGCTACTAAAGAAGAGCGTTTTAACCAGGCTGTGGTTATGGAGGGCTGGCTGAAGGAGAAGCTTTCGGAAGAGGCAAAGGAGCATTCCGCTTAATGCGCTCTGATGCAGGATGAGTCTGTAATAGTAGCATACTTTTGCTAAGCTCGCCTGCGTAATGAAAGGCTGTACCTGTTTAAGAAAGAAGCTCCAATGCAGTATAGGCATGAAATCGGGCACGCTCTCGCTAAGCTCACCCCTGTGAAGGGAAGGAACTGGAAAAATTAAAGGTATACGCTTAGATGCAATGTAGTCTATAATTAGGGCACGCTTCCGCTAACCTCGCCACGTAGCGGATACTAAGCGAAAAACTTCGTTTCTCTTGTTTTTCGCAAGTACCGACGGGCTCAGATTGCCCCTCTTATAGACTACACTGCATCATTCGCTTCAATAAATTAATTTCTACAGTCCTTCTCTCCGTTGGTTTTCGCAAGTACCGGCGGATTCAAATTGCCCCTCTTACAGACCTATACTGCAATTTGCTTCTACTTTTCATTTTCTACAGTCTTTCGCTTCGCAGGTTCACAGATACCGCGAGCTTAGATTGTCCCCTCTTAGAGACTCATACTGCATCAGAGCAGTTTTGGGCTCATTACAGCCCCTTTGTATAAACACTATCTTTGGCAAGTTTGAATAGGAAAATATATCGCTTCCGCTTTTTATTCTGTTTCCATCTCTCCCGTATTCATTTCTTCCATATTCATCTCTACCGGATTTATTCCTTCTGCTTCGAGACCTTTCTTTTTCTCTAGGGACTCTTGGATAGCATCTTTCATGGCATCCATACCATTGTCTCCCTGCTCTTCCTTTTCTTCTCCTCGAATGGATTTCTTCTTTTTATCCTCTTCGACAGTTTTTTGCAGGCTTCTCATGGCTATGGCCATGACATAGGCTTTGGGGTTTTTTTCCTTTAAAAATTCCAGATCTTTCGGACTTACAGCCTTTCCGGATCCGTACAAAAGAGCAATGCGGAAAGCATCAGTCTCATCCTTAAAGGCCTTGGATGCTTCCTCTCCGGATTTTTTCGCATTCTCAAGCTCTTCCAGCCGGGATGCCCATTCCTGCTGAAAGTCCTTCTGCTTATTGATATCCTTTACGTCCTTTTCCATATCCTTCAAAAGATCGGAAAGGACGTCAGCAAGGTCGTTGTCTTCTTCCTGCCCCTTTGCTTTTTGAGAAAATGCTTCATACTCCGCACTGAGTTGAATACTGTCTTTCCGTACCGAAGAGCCTTCCTTGGCTTTGGCTTCGGTTTTTTCGTTCTTCGAAACCGACTTGTTCCCGGTATGTAGCTTTGAAATTCCTCTTCCTCCGGGGAATGCTTTAATCTCCATTTTGCCTCCTTTGCATAGATTTCTTAGTATTCTATTCGACAAAGGCGGGCAGAAAAATTATCCTTTTCTATCCTTTTTCGCTATAAGCTCGTTTTTTCCTTTTATTAAATGAAAGAGTTTAAAAGCTGTATACTTCCTCCCTTTGGAACAAATGAAGAAGCCGGTCGTCATCCTCTCGAGGGAACAGCTCGTCAACGACTTCCTTCACAGAAACAATTTCCCGAAGCTTTTCCACATTTGCCCCGGAGAAAAAGAGACCTTCCTCCACATTTCCCTCCACTGCGGAAATGAGGGCATGGGTAATACAATACTTCACCGTTCCCGGGTCACAGCCGTGTATGCAACGGGAGCAATGCTTGGGGGCAATCCGTCCGCTAAGGCCGAGCTTCTCCAGCATGGGGCTCTTTACCGCCCTTCCCGGCATACCCACCGGACTATGGATGATTTCCAGGTCATTTTCCTTCTTGGAAATGAGGTACTCTTTATAGGCAGTACTGGCATCACATTCCTTGGTACCGATAAAGCGGGTGGCCATCTGTACACCGTAAGCTCCCGCCTCCTGCATCCGCACAATGTCTTCTCTACTCCAAATGCCTCCTGCTGCAAAGAGGGGAATTTTCCGTCCGAACTCTTCTTCGAAAACCTGCAATACAGAAAGTACCTCCGGAATCAGTTCCTCCAAGGGCTTGGCTGTAGCTTCTTCCACCTCTGCCGCCTTAAAGCCCAAATGTCCCCCTGCCAAAGGGCCTTCCAGAACCACAAAATCTGCAGTTCTTTGGTATTTTTGACTCCAGGTCTTAAGCAAAACCTTGGCAGCTCTTCCGCTGGAAACAATAGGCGCAATCAAAGCCGTTCCTTCCGGTACAATCTCCGGTAGACTTAAGGGCAGTCCAGCCCCGGAAATCACTGCATCAATTCCCTCTTCCACAGCGAATTTTATGGCATCCTCCCATTGTCTTGTAGCAACCATGGCGTTGATGGCAATCATTCCTTTTCCATCACTAAGCAGCTTCGCTCTTTGGATTTCCTTTCGCAAAGCGCGAAGATTGGCTTCCTCAGGAAAACGGCGAAAGTCCTCTTCTCGATAGCCGCAGTCTGCTGTACTGATGCAGCCCATAGCTCCTGTTTTTGCCACTGCCCCCGCTAAGCCGGAAAGGGAAACTCCTACCCCCATTCCCCCCTGAATCAAAGGAATTTCTAAACCTCTATTTTTTAACTGATCCATTTTCCGCGTCCTTTCTGCTGATGGAGAAGGAATAGTCTTCTTCATGTATCAATATTTTTAATTATATATCTTTAATAGATTAAATCATCTGACAAACCCCGTCAAGTAGTTTACGAAACTACATTCGAAGTTCTTTCTTGTATTTTTCTTAAGATAGGGATGGTTAGACGCGGATTTCTCGGGTTTTCCTCCATTATCGATTAAAATAGACAGCAAAAAAGAGGGGGTAAAAAATCAAAAAAACTTTTCTAAGCAATATAGGTCTGAAGGGGGGCACGCTCTCGCTAGCTTCGCCACGTAGCGGATACTAAGCGAAAAACTACGTTTCTCTTGTTTTTCGCAAGTATCGGGCTCAGACTACCCCGAATTCAGACCTATATTACCGAAAAGATTATTATATTGATTTTTTACACCCTCTTGCTTCAGGGTTTTTAATCGCTCTTAAGCCTTTGCCAAAGCCTCTCCAAGAGCCTTGCAGTTTGCCAGTCCTTCCTCATCGGGAGTGTTGTTGCAGATAACGGGAGGCGCTACCATTACAGCACCTGCGCCGGTCATTCTTGCTTCCCAATCACGCATCCACTGTCCATCGCCCCAGTCATAGGATCCGAAAAGACCGATCTTCTTGCCGGAAACGGAACCGAGTAAGTCCTCTACGAAGGGCTCCATCTCTCCCTCGTCCAGCACCTCATCTCCCATAGCAGGGCATCCTAATGCATAAACTGCATCTCCTGCCAAGTCCGCTGCGGAAATATCGGATACGCTAACCATCTTAGCCTCTCCGCCTGCTGCCTGAATTCCCTCAGTTACTGCCTTTGCCATCTCCTCTGTGTTTCCTGTTTGGCTGAAAAATACTACATGAATCATCTTTTTGTCCTCCTTGATTTTATGCCTAAAATATTGAATTATTCAATATTTAGATTACCTTTCTCTTTGAGGAATCTTTATTTCTCCTCTTGTCTATATCCTAGCACTTTACTAGGTTTTATTTGTTGCTAATGCAACATTCTAGCTGTCGATTATTTATCAGTTTTAATTTTTCTCAGATTTCTCTTTTCTAATAGCTTTTTTTCTTAAGCCACCTGGCGTTTCTTAATGTGATAAGCCATCACTAAATCTCTACAGCTTAAGCCGGATTTCAGCATCAGGGTAAAGCTTTGAATGCACATGTCGTAAGCCTGAAAGCAAGCTAGTGCACTCTCCACCTCGGTAAAGACCTTCCAATAGCCGGTGAGCTTCGCCTTCGCTAAAGGATTCTTCATATAAATCTTCACATCCCGAAGAGGATACCCGAGAAAAACACCTACCTCATGGGGAAAATCCGCCTGTTTCTCCTTATACCGGGCGAAACGCACTGTGAAGTATCGAAAAACCTCCTCTAAAGAGAAACTCTCATAGCCCACAGCTAAGCTCTGTAAAAAGCTCTGCACAGCCTTTCTGCTCAGAAGCTCCTCCAGCTTTTCCCTTTGGTATAGGAGAATGCTTTCCTTCTTCCCGCTATGAAGACTAATCACACAAATCTCGGTTCCTGAAAACAGTTCTTCCAAAATCTGTTTCTCCGCCTTTGTTACCGTGATAATGGCAGAAGGCTTTAGTCCTGTAATCACCGGGGCATTCAGGCAGATATGCTCTGCAATATAATCCTCTATCCCCTCTTTTCTTTTGCAAAAAAAATTATCCTTCTCCATCGTCTCTCCCCTTTGGTTAGTTATTATAAACTAACTACAAAGTGGATTATATTAGTTAATGCTAACTTTGTCCAGTAGGAAATAAAATTTTTCAAGATAAGTAGGATTTTCATAGTTTCGCTTGGGCATAATACTTCAATATATTTTATAGAATTATGTTTCTATCTTTTTGCAATGCCCCTATGCATTTTTTCGCATTGTGCTATAATTTTTTGAGGAATTTATTAAACCATTCGATTCTTTGAGTCGTTATAGAGTCGTTGACTTGCGTTCTTTTATATAAGGAGGAACTATGATCCTGATTGAAAACGGAACCCTCGTAAGCCCCAGAGAAAGTTTCCCGGGAGACATTCTTGTGGAAGGGGAGAAAATCAAAAAAATTTTCCGAAAGGACAGCCCTAATTTCCAAGCCGAGAAGGATGCTGCTTTGGCTTCCGAAAATGCTGTGGAAAAAATTGATGCCGGCGGAAAACTCATTTTCCCGGGCTTTATTGACTGCCACACCCACTTTGAACTCCATGTTGCAGGCACCGTAACCTGTGATGATTTTCCATCCGGCACCAAGGCCGCCATCTCCGGCGGAACCACCAGTATTGTGGACTTCGGCACCCAGTACAAGGGAGAAACCCTGATGGAGGGCTTTAAAAATTGGCAGAAAAAGGCTGATTTAGGCGCTTCCTGCGACTACGGCTTCCACATGTCCATCAGTGACTGGAATGAAGAGGCCAGCAAGCAATGTCAGGATATGATGGATGAGGGACTTAGCACCTTCAAAGTTTACATGACCTATGATATTCAGGTAGATGACGAGGAAATGTTCTTTATTTTAAAGAGATTGAAGGAAGTTGGAGGCATCACCGGTGTACACTGCGAAAATACCGGTATGATTGCCGCTTTACAGAAGAAGTATATTGCTGAAGAAAGTACAAAAAAATCTGTGTCTTCCCATTACCTTTCCCGTCCGGATGATGCGGAAGCTGAAGCTATTAACCGTATGCTCTATATTGCCGATGTGGTAGACACACCCATTATTGACGTGCATTTGACCTGTGAAAAAGGATTAAATGAGATTCGAGAGGCCAGAAAACGGGGGCAAGTGGTATTTGCAGAAACCTGCCCCCAGTATCTTACCATGACTGAGGACCTGTATAAGTCAGATTTTGAGACCTCTGCCCGCTATGTAATCGCTCCCCCCCTTCGGAAAAAATCTGATCAAGAAGCCCTCTGGAAAGCTTTAGCAGATGGAGAAATTCAGACCATTTGTACCGACCACTGCTCCTTCACCTTAGCGCAGAAGGATCTGGGCAAAGAGGATTTCCGGAAAATCCCCGGCGGAATGCCCGGTGTGGAAACCAGAGGAGAAGTCATTTTCTCCGAAGGCGTGGTAAAGGGACGGATTTCCAAGGAGCGTATGGCTGCTCTTCTTTCCGAGAATCCCGCAAAGCTCTACGGCATGTATCCGGAGAAGGGAATCTTGCAGGAAGGCTCCGACGCGGACATCGTTTTGCTGGATCCCAATAAGAAGAAAACCATTCGCAAAGAGGATCAGGTTTCTCGCTCCGACTATGCCCCACTGGAAGGACTGGAGATTCAAGGATGCATCGAAGAAGTCTTCCTGAGAGGAAAACTGGTGGCTAAGGGTGGAAAAGTGCTCTTGGAGAATCAGGGAAAATACCTTAAGAGAAAGAAGTTCCAGCCGGTGGTATAAACTTGTTCCCGCTAGACTCTAAAATAAGGGGTTGTGAAAAATCCAAAAAATTTTCTAAGCAATATAGGTCTGAAACGGGGCACGCTCTCGCTAGCCTCGCCACGTAGCGGATACTAAGCGAAAAACTGCGTTTCTCTTGTTTTTCGCAAGTACCGACGGGCTCAGACTGCCCCGAATTCAGACCTATATTGCCGAAAATTACTTTTTATTTTGATTTTTTACAGCTCTTTTTATATATCTTTCAGCCAACAATTAAAACGCAGTTATCATTCAAGATTAGCATGATTTAAAAACATTTTTTCCTCATTCATTTGCAGTAAATGCATTAAATTCATAACCAACGTATCACAAACCAGCCAAGCCATTTGTTCAAACGAACTCCCCATTACTTGCATGCTTTTATTCGTATTCTTTAATTGGCTTTTAGGTGTAGAACCCGGCAATATAATTCTATAATCCGCAATCTTTCCTATCGATGAATCTACATGTATAGTAATAAGTAAAACCTCTGCCCCAATCTTCTTCGCTTTCTCTGTTATATTTACTAGACTTCCTGTTTCTCCTGACCCACTTCCAACAATCAATAAATTTCCGGATCGAATAGCCGGTGTGGTCGCATCTCCAACAAAATGCACTTGTTTTCCTAGATGCATCAAACGATTGGCAAAAGCACGCATTACAAATCCTGTTCGTCCACAACCTGCAACAAAAATCATTGTCGATTTAGCAATAAGATTTGCTGCCATTTCTATTTCTTGCCCATTTACTATATCTGCATTTTCTTGCAGTTCCTTTATGATTTTCAGTAATTCTATAGACTTCGTCATAGTGTACCTCTTTCATTTTAAAAAACCTACTGTAGTAGCATTCCACAGTAGGCTATTTTTATTATAATTCAAAAACATGACGCACAAATTCACATGAATGTTTAGCATCTGTATCCAATTTTGCTTCTGAGGTATCTGGTAAAAGATTGCGCCAAATTTTTATATCTTGTCCAACTTTCCCCCCCTGTAAGACAAATGGTTCCATAACTGCAGCATGCTGATAATGAATATCTCGAAGTGCCTGTCCGATTTCTGCCCATGGCATAGTGCCTTTACCTGGAACCTTACGATTTCGTTCTCCCATATGAAAGTGCACCAACTTATCTCCGGCTTTTCTGATGGCATCTCCAATGTTATCTTCCTCAATATTCATATGAAATGTATCTAACATCACACCTACTCGATTATTTCCGACAGCATCAATATATCTTAAACACTCATCACAAGTATTGATAAGATAGCCTTCAAAACGATTAAGCACTTCCATTCCAAGTGTAATATCATACTCCTCTGCATATTTTGCAATAAGTTTCATATTCTTTACAGAAGTTTCAAAATCACGTTCTTTATTAATATCGCTATTAAAATCAACCGGCCAATAAGAATACAACCCTCCACCTAAAATATGGATATTCATCAAATGGAGTTTCCGAAGAGTTTCTTTAAAAAATTCAATTGCATTTTTTTGTACAGCTTCATCTGGCGAGGCAAGATTTTCATCCTTCTGAGGACCATATCCAGCTGTTAAAATAATCCCTTTTTCCTTAGCATATTCCCCTATTCTAAGTAGCTGCTCATCTGTTGTGTAATCTTTTTTAAATGCACCACAGGAAATTTCAAGAATATCAAATCCCAGTTCCTTGACCTTGTCAATATATTTAAAGTAATCACCAGTCCATTCTTTTTCCCAATATGCATAGTAAATACCATATTTCATCTTGTTTCTCTCTATTCTTTTTTATGATTCAACAAACGGTCTTAAACGTATAAATTTGTTGAATAATCAATAAGTTCCGTATATACAAAATAATCTTTATTTATGCAAAAGCTTTCTCATACTATTTATCAAAAAATTATTCTTTCTTATTTTCTCATCTTTCGCTTATCAGAATAATAATTTGCAATCAATACAAGAATTAATGCAAGCCCCCAAATCAGGTCACGGTAATAGTTACTTATATCCGGGAAGGTATTAAGATAAGAAGATAACATCTGTAAAATAAATGCTGCAATTATAACTCCCGGCACAGCACCAAATCCACCATTCGGATTAATACCTCCCAGTACCGATATCAAAATGCATTGCATTATATAACTGGACCCAAAATCAGCTTTTGCAGAATTAATTCTCGCCAGCGACAGATTCCCGGCAATTCCACAAAGTACGCCCGAAATTGTGTATGTAAATAATAGAACTTGTTTTGTACGAATTCCCGAGAAAATGGAACACTTTTCATTGGTACCTACAAAATACACTCGCCGCCCAAAAGAAGTTTTTCCCATCAGGAAAATAGCGCCTAAAGCTACTACTGCAAATATGATAAATGGTATAGGGATTCCCAATACCTTTCCCATTGCAAACTTTGCTAATATCTTATTACCCTGTACCGTTTTCCCGTCTGAAATCACAATGGCAATCCCTTGAAATATTTGATAAGACCCAAGAGTCGCAAGCATTGCAGGAATCCGAAGATGGGCAACTAAAACCCCATTAAATGCACCACAAATAGCTCCGATAAGAATACCGCAAAGCATTCCTGCAAATATATTTCCACTTGTTTTTTGCATAACCAATGCCGCTGAGATTCCTGCCAAGTTTGCTATATATGCGCCGGAAAGATCAATACCACCGGAAATCATACAAATACTACATCCTAGGGCCATGAGCCCAATTTCTGATACCTGGCGCGCAATTGTTTGAAATACTGTTGGCTTAAGAATTTGGTTTCCCTTTGTTAACGCCATGACAGCAAATAGAACAACAAAAATAAAAATCAATTTTTCCACTTTATCATCAATGTGAAGCTTTCTTACTTTGGTCATTATGCATTTCCTCCGTTCTGATGAATTCCGGAATTTTTAGATGCGAAATGCTTCTGTACCATCGGTATCACTGTTCCAACAATAATAATTCCACCGATAAATACTTTCTGCCAATTTATACTAATTCCAACAAGAATTAAACTATTTGTAACCATAGATAAAAGCAAAGTTCCCAAAAGGCATCCACGTAATGTTCCAACACCGCCAGTCAATTTAGCACCACCAAGCACGATGGCTGCAATCACCACCATTTCACCGCCTGAATATTCCGCAGGAAGATAATGTAATGTCATTGTGGCATAGCTTAATCCCGCAATTGCCGCTACACATCCATTAATTACAAAAACGCCAAAACGAATTGCATTTACATTAAAGCCGGCTCTATCTGCAGAAATCTCATCTCCGCCGATTGCATAGACTCCTCTTCCTATCATAGTATAATTTAGAACTATATATGCCACTAAATACACTACAATTAAAATTATAAATGTATATGGCATGGAAGATCCAAGTCCCGTTTTTACATTCTTGACACTGAAGAGTGCTGCACTTCCAAACGCTTGTAGGTTAGCCGGTAATTCCGTACGTTCCGCTTCAAATGCTCCAAATAATAGACCGCTAATAATTGAAGATGTACCAAGAGTCACAATTAATGAAGGAAACTTATATTTAACTATAATGAATCCATTAACAGCACCCATGATAGCGCCAAAAATGATGGCAATTAAATATACAAAAATCCAAGGTCCGTTAAATCCGGTGCTCTTTGTAATGGCAATTGCCAAGAAACTACTACAAGCGCCAATCATCGGAAATGAAACATCAGGTCCTGTACTAACAAAGGCAAGCAGCGCACAAATAGCACCCAATGCCGGATAAATCATTGATCGTATAATATCCACTATATTATTATTGGTAAAGAATTGACCTGAGCGCACCTGTATAATAAGCGAGAGTATAACGATGATTATAAACACCCAAAATTCAGTGTCTTGAGTGATTTTTTTGAACTTCTTCATTGTTGCAACCTCCTCTATTACACTGTAGCCTTATTCAAATTAACTGTATTCAGGTCTTCTTTCTCCAGTGCACCTGTCATCTTTCCCCCTTGCATCACAATTGCTCTGTCACAAAGCGACACCACTTCAGCAGTGTCATCAGAAACAACAATAATAGACATCCCTTGCATTGCTAATTGCTTCAATAGCTTGTGAATATCGTATTTTGCACCAATATCTACTCCAACTGTAGGTCCATTTAAAATTAAAATTTTAGGATTATCAGAAAGCCATTTTGCCAACACTACTTTCTGCTGGTTTCCACCTGAAAGTGTTCCGGCAGCATTTGTCGGATTTTGTGTTGCAATTTCCAACTTTTCCACCCAAGTGCTAGCCTCATTCATTAATCTTCCCTTATTTAAAACTCCCATGTTAGACAAAGAATTCAAACGAGTTACTGTGATGTTATCTGTAATAGATTGAGGGATAAAAAGTCCTTCTGTTAACCTATCCTCGGGAACCAATGCAATTTTCAGTTTTTGAGCTTCCTGTACACTATTGAGGTTAACCTCTTGTCCCTCCATAATGATTTTTCCTGAAACAGGGCGATTTAACCCAAACAAGGATAATGAAAGCTCTGTACGTCCGGAGCCCAACTGCCCCGTAACACCGAGAATTTCCCCCTTGTGAAGTTGAAAGCTGACGTCTTCAAATCCCTTTGCAGAAAGATTCTGTGCTTCAAGAATAACCTCTTTACTTATCTCTTTAGGCAAAGTAGACGATTCATTCTCAAAATGCCGGCCGGTCATATAATAAGTGAATTTATCTTCTGTCATCTCACTGGCCGGACAGCTAATCACATTCTCACCACTTCTAAGAACTGTAATGCTATCGGATATCTCAAACACCTCGTCCAACTTGTGTGATACAAAAAGGATGGTAATTCCTTTGCTTTTAAGTTCCGCAATAATATCAAAAAGACGATTGACCTCCTTACTTGTTAACGCAGTAGTCGGTTCGTCCATAATAATAAATTTTGCATCATGAACCAAAGCTCTTGATATTGCTATCAGCTGTTTGTCTGCTACAGGCAGTTGTTCTACTCTAGCATCTAAGTCTACATCGAAGTTAATCTTTTGAATTGCTTCTTCTGCGATAGTTCTAAATCTTTTTTTATTTACAAATTTTTCATTATTTGCAAGAACCTGGTTAAATGCCAGATTCTCCATAACTGACAAATTCGGGAATAGGGAAAAATCCTGGTAAATAACCTGTATACCGGCTTTAATAGCATCAGACGGTGTCATATGTGGGTGTACAATGCCATTCACCTCAATTGTACCCGCATCAGGCTTATAGAAACCGGAAATCACTTTAATAATCGTAGACTTCCCACACCCATTTTCTCCGGCAAGACAATGAGTTTCGCCCTTTTTAATCGTCAAATCCACGCCTTTTAACGCATGAACACCACCAAATGATTTTTTGATTCCCTTAACGGATAATATGTTTTCCATCATACCTCCTTCAGCAGGAATATATTATTTAAAAAATGCATATCCCACCACATAACTGTCATTAGGATGGGATATGCAACACTAAATACATTCCTTAGAACTCGTAATTATCTACTGTATCAGGAGTAACAACCAGTTCCGCCTGCCCAATCAATGTACGGTTAGTATCCTTATTTAGAGTCATTGATTTATATCCATCAACACCAGCATTATAGCCTTCTCCATCACCAATGTTTTCACCTGCAAGAATATCTGCTGCCAGCTTACACATAACATAGCCTGAAAGATCAGGATCCCATAAAAGTAAAGTGTCAATAGTGCCCGACTTCATATATGGTGCAAATTCTTTCGGTGTACCAACGCCGACTACATGAACGTCCAAACCAAGTTCCTCAACAGCTTTGGCAATTCCCGGGCAGTCTGTTGATGCAACACCAGTGAATCCTTTAAGATCCGGATTAGCCTTAAGAACTTCTTTTGCACGCTGATAAGAAGTATCCATAGACTCCTCTGACTCACAAGTTGGAACTTTTCCGTCTATGAGTTCCATATCTGGATATGCTTCCTTTTGACGTTCATATTGAGCATTAGCATATTCCATATGTGTAGTAGAAGTTGTATATGCAACCATCTCGGCATATTTTCCTTCTTTATCCATTGCCTTGGCTAGCTCATCCATAATTGCAGCGCCAAAGTCCTTTGCAGTGAACGCTTCTATATCAAATAAGGTATTTTCAAGATTAGATGCTTCATGAGAAACAACCACAATTCCTGCTTCCATTGCTCTTTGTAGTGATGCCTCAAGTGCCCCTGGATCAATGGGCACAACGCAGATTGCATCTACACCTTGATCAATCATCTGATCCACAACCTCAACCTGAGAGGCAGCATCTGCTGTTGCAGGTCCTTTTTGAATCACATTAATAGAGGTATCCTTGCCAAATCGATTAACACCAACTTCCATGCGTTTAAACCACGCTGAAGTATTGTCCTTAGTAACAACAGCAATAGTCCACTCTGACTTATCCTTGTTGGACTTATACTTAGCCACGTCAAAGAGATCCCCTGAAGCTACTTCCGTTTTCCCACTCGTTTTTTCCTCGGCAGATGCCTCCGTCTTGGCCGTAGTAGAAGTAGTCGTATTTGATGAACTGCTTCCACATCCCACCAGTGCACTGATGATAGTTGCTCCAGCTATAACCATAGCCATCAACCTCATTCTTTTCATAGTTTCCTCCTTAAAGTTATAAATGAATTTTTGCTATTCTTAGCAAAAACTAGTTAACAAGAACAATCATAGATTTTGAATACATATCTTGGGCGTAAGATAAACATGCCGAGTTTCGGATTTCGGAAATGCAATCTTTTCAATAAGAAGATTAATGGCTGAATTACCTATTTCTTCCGGTGGTCTATCAATATAATCAAAATTATCCAAAATAATATCCATGGGTTCAATCTTATCAAGACTGATACACCGAATTTCCCTATTCCAGTGCATTCCATGTTTTTTCAATGCCTTCAATAATCCAAGACTAATACTATTATTGCCAGTTATCATTCCATCTGGCATCTCACCTGAATCCAGCATCTCCATTGCCACTCGATATGCACTTTCTGTAAAATAATCCACTGTATTATAATAATATTGATCAATACATTTGATGTTATGCTTATCTAAAGCATCGACATACCCCTGTCTTCTTGTACGCCCCAATGTAGTACAAACATCGGCATTCATCATCCCAATGGTTTTGCACCCGGCCTCCATCAAGATTTCTGCGGCTTGGAATATCGCCTCACGATCTCGAAAGAAAACTCCGTCAAACATCTTAAGTGCTTCTACATCTCGATCCATTACAACTATAGGTACATCAAGCTGTTGCAAAAGAGATATAATCTCGCTTTGAGAAGAATAGTCTATCGCAGGCGTGTATAGCAAACCAGCAACTCCAATTTCTTTAAATCTTTCCAAAGCTAGCGTATCTTTTTTTGCATCATCATATGCGCTAAAACAGATAAATGTCATCTTTCGTTCATCCAGTTTCTTCGCAATACAACGCAATACAGCCCCCCAGAATGGATTATCAATTTCAGGAATTATAACTCCGATAGTGGTACTTAATTGCATGGATAGATTTCTAGCGTTCTGAGATGGTACATACTTCCGTTTTTTCATTATTTTTTCAATTTTTTTTCTAGTAATATCATTTACCTTCTCAGGGCAATTCATTACACGAGAAACCGTTGTTTTCGAAACCTTTGCCTCCTGTGCTATATCATTAATCGTAAATTTTTTAATTGCCATCTCATTTCCTTTTTTATGAAATCGGTTACATCAACTAGAGATTATTGCTTTTTTACTTTTTTGTCAACAAAAACCTTTTGTCATTGATTATTTTGTACTATTTGCCTATATTCTTTGGCATGTATTGTTCATAATGTCCTTCATATAATGTATATTTTTTATTTTATAAGCATAGTGTGTAACTTTTTATTGACTAAAATCTTGATATGAATTAAATAATATATATGTAACTGGTTTCATATTTTTTAGTCTATTGCTTCTGAACGCTTGAAATAATTTATTATATCTAAGGAGGTTGAATGTGAAAAATCCTAACGTAAAACACATAATTATAGGAGGAGATCCTGGTGGCTTTTCATTAAAAAATGCAATTCGAGATCACCTAATTGAAGAGGGATATGACATAACAGATGTTGATTATGATGCTCCTATTTTTTTTCAAGATGTAGCAAAAAAAGTTGCCCAAGGAGTACAATCACAAAAATTCGATAGAGGAATTGCAATCTGTGGAACCGGAATGGGGGTTAGTATTATTTGCAACAAGCATAAAGGAATCTATGCAGCACTTTGCGAGAGCGTTTACCAAGCTAGACGAGCTCGCCAAGTAAACAATACAAACGTACTCTGTCTAGGTGGATTTATCGTCGGGGAGGAAATGGGCCGAATCATGGCTGATGCTTGGCTAGAACAAGAACATATGTCTGGTTTATCCCCCAATGTTGCAAAAATTGTAGAGCATGAATTTGATCAACTGGTCGAATTCGAGAAAACGGTTTTTGAATAGATAAGTGAGGTCGCTTAGCAAATGGATATTAAGAGACAAATAGAGAATGAGGATATATTTCTTGGTATTGAATTAGGATCAACAACAATAAAGGCTGTTCTTAATGATCTTAACAACCACCCCATTGAGGAGGGCACTTTTTCATGGGCAAGTAATTATGAAAATGATATTTGGACATATAAATTAGAGGAATCTGTTTTTGGACTTCAAAAAGCATATGCCAACTTAAAAGAAAAAGTTAAAAATAAGTATGGTGTTATTATTCGCGGATTCAAAGCAATTGGAATAAGTGGCATGATGCATGGCTATCTCATTTTTGGGAAAGACGGAAATCTTCTTACACCGTATAGAACATGGCGGAATACCATGACCAAGGAAGCCTCCGTATTTTTAACAGGATTGTTTCATTACAATATTCCTCAGCGTTGGAGCATTGCGCATCTTTATCAGTCAATTCTGCGAAAAGAAAATCATATTCCAGATATTACTTTCATGACAACATTGTCCGGATATATCCACTGGATTTTGACCGGAGAAAAAGTTTTGGGAATTGGTGATGCCTCGGGAATGTTTCCAATTAATTTTTCTCATAAGACTTATGATGCCGACATGATTCAAGCATTTAATACGCTTATTAGTGAACATTCTGTAACTTGGCGCCTCCAAGATATTTTACCCAAAGTTCTTCTTGCCGGCTCAGAAGCAGGGAAGCTCACCGCAAATGGTGCTCTAATATTAGACCCTACGGGAGATCTCAAGTCTAATATTCTATTCTGCCCTCCGGAAGGCGATACATCGACTGGGATGGTTGCTACGAATTCACTAAGCCCTAAAACCGGAAACATTTCGGCTGGAACCTCTGACTTTGCAATGTTAATTTTAGAAAAGTCACTTTCAGCGGTATATCCTCAAATCGATATAAATGCAACGCCAGCAGGTCATCTTGCCGCCAACATACATTGTAATCACTGTACTGCCGACCTCAATGCATGGGTTCATATTTTTGAAGAATTTGCTGAAGCAATAGGCCACACAATTTCATCTACAGAACTCTATTCTTTACTGTTTCATAAAGCTATAAAAGGAGACGCAGATTGTGGCGGCCTATTAGCATATAACTTCTATTCAGGCGAACCAATTATTGGAGTTGATGATGGAAGGCCATTGCTAACACGTTCTTTTAATAGTAATTTCACTCTAGGGAACCTTATGCGTTCACATTTATTTACAGCATTTGCCGGTTTGAAATTTGGAATGGAAATACTACAAATAAATGAAAAACTAACTTTTAACCGCATTATGGCTCACGGTGGAATTTTTAAAACCCCCCATGTAGCACAAGATATTCTAGCTGCAGCTATGAATACCCCTATTTCTGTAACACCAACAGCATCATTTGGAGGTGCCTGGGGTATAGCGGTTCTTGCTGCATATACATATGCCATAAAAGAACATAATACAAACAAATCTTTAGATAACTGGGTTGATCAAGATGTATTTAAACAACAAGACATTGTTACAGTAGATCCAGATCCTGAAATGGTAGCGGGTTTTAACACATTTTATCAAAGATATATTCGTGGCTTACCTATTGAGGATGCTCTAGCAAAATATATGAGTTAAGTAAAGCTAAGAATATACGTTTATATTTATTTATCCGCTTTGATATGGAAAGACTTAATTCCATCGATAAAAACACTTCTTAAATATAAATTATGAGAAGCATCAATAAAACTATGGAATTTCAAGTTAAAAAAGAGTCCAGTAAACGTAATTGGAAAAGGACTTCCAAGATGTATTTAGAGACCGATAAACCGGTGTTCGCCGGATTATCGGTCTTTCTTTTTTATGCTCCTGATTATGTCTTATGAGCCTCTTTCTTGCAAATGCATGCGAGCTCTTACAAATAGAAAATTCTACTCCGTTTACGGATATTATCCGAATGTGGAGTATAGGAGATTTGGAATATTCGAATTATACTATTAGAAAATCTAATTTCTTCATTCTGAAAATTCTCATTCTTACAAGGAGATTCTTATGTCCACATTTAAAGTCAATTATGACTCTACCGAAAAGCAAAAAATCATTTCCTCTCTCACATTAATGGATGATCTGTTTATGAAGGTCGTTTTGCAGGATAGCAAATGTACGGAATATATCCTTCAAACAATCCTGGATAATGCAAAATTAAAGCTCAAAAAACAGATTCTTCAAAAAAATCTTCCTAATCTCCATGGACATTCCCTAATTTTAGATTGTCTATGCGAAGATGAGACAAATAATATTTATAATATCGAAATTCAAAATAATACCTCCGGAGCCCAACCCAAAAGAGCCCGCTATCATGCCGCTTTATTAGACACGCACTCTCTAAAAAGAGGAAATGATTTTACACAATTACCTCAGTCTTATGTTATATTTATTACAGCAAAAGATGTACTTCACGGTCAACAGCAGATTTATCATGTAGAAAGAATAATAAGAGAATCCGGAAAGCCATTTTCAGATGAATCTCACATTATCTATTTCAATACTTCTTACATAGATAATAGCCCTTTAGGGAAATTGGCTGAAGACTTTCATGCTTTAGAAACAAGCAAGATGCACTCCCCGATTTTATCCAAAAGAGTAGAAGTATTAAAAAGCTTCAACGCTAATCAGAAAGGAGATCAAGAAATGAATGTTCTTTTAGAGCAATACCGGCAAAAAGCCCTTAGAGAAGGAATGGAAAAGGGAATGGAAAAAGGAAGTTTAGCTAATAAAAAAGCGATGAAGCTAATGGGATTGCTGGCGGAAGAAGGTAGAATTGAAGATATCAAAAAAGCTTCTGTGGACCAGGAATATTTGCAGAACTTGCTTTTGGAATTTGATTTATAAAACAATTCATATACTGTATATAAGTAAGCCCCCCGAATGTTTAGAAAATGATTCTGTTCATTCGGGGTCATTTTTATATATAAAATTAATCTACTATTTCTGTCAAAAAGCTACATATTAGAGTTTACTCAATGACATATAAAGGCTCTCCTGTAACAAGATAATTTTCTTCTGCCGGAGCAGATGCATCAGATTGTCTCCAAAAGTTATTTTCAAATACTAAATACACTGTCTTGCCATTATATGGCATTAGATAAGATCGCATAGAAGAATCCGGATAAAAATCAAGACCTTTCAGATAAACATATTCACTTGGATCACCATCTGCTCGATTCATCCATAGCCTTTCCGGTTTCGTAAAATCAATTATTCCAAAATAATGTCTTAGTGAATCCATGGAATAATTAGCAAGCAAATTAACATCATGACCAGCTTTTCTCCAGTCATAATATGTCCAAATACCAATCTTTCCTTGAATAGGCACATACCCCTTATTCTTCGCCTCCTGAATTTTGGCCTGCCTTGCCGCTTCTGCCATGGCTTGCTCTTGAGCCTGGTCTCTCTTGCCGTCTTCTCCCAGATACTTTCCGTCAATTTCTTGATTTTTCGCCATAGAGCCATCTCCCAAGAGATAGTACTCATCAATCCATTGGTTTTTTGCCATGGCACCATTGGGCAAAAGATAATACCAGCTTCCCTGCTGTTCCACCCACTCCTGTTTTGCCATGGAGCCGGTAGGTTTAAAGTAGTACCATTCTCCGTCGATTTCCGCCCACTGGTTTCGATAAAAATGCTTTCCCACCCGATAGCGCCATAGGCTTCCGGTTTTCACCCAAGTGCCGGCAAAGCTGATTCCGGAAAATAAGGTGGCTAATAAAATACTAAGCCACGCTATACTTAAAAATCTTTTTTTCACTTTCCCCTCCATTTTCTCTATTTAAGAGTATGTTCTAAGAAGCGTAACATTTGCCTGTTCCACATCATTCATTACCGGATAGATTTCTTCCATATCGGCAGTCCTAGGGATATACCAACTCTTCTGCGCAAAATAATCCGTTAAAGTCTGATCTTTGAAAATGTAACCGTGTCGAGCATACATTTCGTTGATAATCATTTGAGTAATACTTCTCTCTCCGGGAAACATACTGTTCGGATACTGAGATTGGAAATTTGACACATCCGCAGTACTCAACAAACGACTTGCACTTTCTGCATAAAGGTATTCTCCTGTAGCAGGATTTTGCACAGCTGCATTGCCTCCCTCTGCACCGGGCTGAGCATTGGCATCGGCCTGAGTTTTTGCATCAGCCTGCATTTCCATAGAAACAGTTGACTGCTCCATAGCGCCTTCCTTCTCATTTTCAGGCAAAGAAGCTTGCTCTGAAGCGTTTTCTTTATTTGGGTCTGTAGCATCAGAAGCTTTCTTTTCATCCTCTTTTGTTAAGCCCGATACTTTATAGCTTCCGCCTTTAAGAGAAAGGGGAATAGCTAAATTCTTTACACTTTCTTCTGAAAAATCCCAATGATACTGTACCGTATCTCCATTTTTCAAATCCGTAGTTTGGCTAAAATTCGGTAGCATAATGATATTTTTAGTATAGTCAACGGCCTCCGGATAAAGAAGGGGAAGAAAGCCTTCCTCCGCTTCTTTAGAATAATGAATTTTCTCCTTCTCTTTTTCCAAGAGAGCATCCCAATCAATTTCAGCCTCTAAAGTTCCCTGCCCATCCGTTCCTATGGATTGAATTTTTAGGTAAGAATTTAAATCAATACCATGGTTTTTTGGACGAAGCAGTAGAATTCCACCTCCTGCTATCACTGCTAAAGCAAAAATTACCAGCCCTGGTATATACTGTCCCGGTTTAGTTTCGGTATTGCTCGGTTCAACTTTTGGAGATGAAGCTCCGGGGAAAATCTGCTCTTCTTCAGGAGAAGCGTTTTCCATATTTTTATTTTCATTGAATTGTTCCGTCATAGGACACTCCTTCTTTCCATGAAAAGCACTTTAATAGGGATATTTTTTCACGAAATTATCCCAGCCCATCTTTAACGCATCCGGGGCAGGAATATAATCAATATATCCTTTATCCAAGTAAGCAGCATACAAAGCGGCATCCGTGGTAACCGGTTCATCATGCCTTACATCATCGTCAGTATACGTATAAGTAGCTATTTCTATTGAATCAATTTTTGAGCCATCATAGTAGTAATAATACATACGATTCAGTCCTGTTTCATAATCGTCAGCATTTCCACGGAACCATAAACCTCCAAATAAACCGGGATAGTTTCTATTCTTACTATAGCCTGCATAAGCTGTACCGGAATATACATCCATAAGCCCTTCTATTTTTCGCACACCTTTTTCCGTCGCTCTATAAAAGCAAGTATAGCTATAGCTGGATCCATTCTGGTTACCAACCAGTAATTCCGGAACTCCGTCATTGGTAATGTCATATAAAGCAATAATCGCACTAGCCCAATCAAATATATCCACATCACTGCGGTATCGTTCATTCTTTACAAACTCGTAGAACTGCTCTTTCCATGTCCCTTTATTGGCACTTGCATTGTTCACCGCTTCTGTTGCTGCCGTTGTTGCCGGAGCTTCCGTTTCTGCGGGTACAGCTTCCGTCTGCGGCGCAGCCTCTACAGCCTGTCCACCGCCATTTGCTTCAGTTCCTTCTCCCGCCTGTTCGGCTACTTCCTCTTGCAGTGCCTGGGCCAGACTTTCTATCTTGCTCTTTTCTTCCGCACTTGCTTCCGCCATATTTTGAACAGTGAAAGTCAATCCCTGCTCTCCTGCATTTTCCGCTACAAGGCAGGAGCGATATTGCTCTTCCGGAAAGCTTTCGCTGATAAATTTAAGTAGAATGCGATAAGCCATTGCCTCCTTTTTCACGGAAAGGATTTCCATATTTTTTATTTCTCCGGTGGAGGGGCTTCCCTGCTCCAAATTTTCTAAAATGCTAAGCAATAGAGAATCCGGAAGACTTTCCAGAAGAATGTCGGAATCATCCCCTTCCTTTAAAATCTGTCCTTGCAGGAAGAACAGGGCCTCGTTATAGGATAAGGCTATATTTTTTACAGAAGCGGTCACAGGTTGATTTATGCTGTTCTTCTGTTCTTTTGCAATATTTTCTGAGGAATCATTAGATTTCTCAGGCCGGTTTTCAGGCTTCTGAGACTCATCCAAAGTATTCGAAGCTTTATCTTCAGTTTTTTGCATTACATCTACACTGTCCTGAGAATCCTCAAACTTGCTGTTTTTTCCGTTGCTAAGAAGTATGTGGGACTTGCTCTTTTTCAGTCCTTCCCAAAGCTTCAGGTATTCCTGTTCCTTGACCTCTTTTCCATGCAGTATAAACTGACCGGAATTGTTTTCCGGACTTTCTGCTTTATTTTCTTCAGAGTTTTCTTTCTTAACATCTGCACTGCCTTCTTCAGCAGTTCCCCCGGCATTTTCTCCCACGTCTTCGCTAACATCTTCTCCGCCAAAGGGTTCGTAGGAGTGACTGGCGATTTCCTCAAAGCTTAGGGGAAGACTGCCGTTATTCAAACGATAAAGGCGCTCCAACATTTGCCCGTCATACTCTTCCCGATAGAGATAGAGGGTCTTTTCTCCTTGAATTTGAAACAGGGTATAGTTCACTCCGCCGCCGGCAAAGACGTCCAGACTGTCCATAGTGCATAGAGGCTCAAGCTTTCCGCCTACAAAGCTGTATACCTGTAAATCTGCCTGACTTACCCTGCCGTCTTCCTTTCCACTGTTTCCTTCTATGTAAAGTAGCTCCGGGGTATCGTCACCGAAAATGTCCCAAAGCAGGACCGTTTTTCCCTCTTTCTGCTCTGCTTCTTTCCCTGCATCCTCCATATCCTGTCCGCTGTACTGCCAAACATACGAAGAAATGGCCTCTCCCTTTTCTTCCAAGTGGGCAAGATAAGAGCCGTAGGCTCTACTATAATCCGAAGAAAATGCTTCCTCCTTCCCTACGGCATTAGACTTTCTCTGTAAGAACATGAGAAATAGAAGCAGTATCGCCACAAATAACACGAAAAATGGCAAATACTGCATGAGTTTGTAACGAGAAGTCCCGGTACCACCGGCATTTTCTCGTTGCTCATTTGAAAAATTGGAAGAGTTCATCATTTTCCCCCTCTAATTCCGAGTAAATCGGCTTCTTTGAAGCTTTAAGTTTTACCCTATCTTTTTACCACAATACCAGCGGTAGCAAAAAAGCCACCGCCGGTATCAGTTCCCCGGTAAATCTTATCTCTTTACCGGCTTTCCATTTACAGTCCATCGACCTTCACTATCTAATTGATAACCGTCTTTTTGTTCATTACGATAAAGTCTTCCCTGGTTTGCTCCTCCTTCTTCCAAATAGTAACAATAGCCGTCAATCCACTGCCAGCCTGTTACCATTCTTCCTTTCCAACCGTCGGAAGTTGGGAAGAGATAGTATTTGCTACCGTTTAACTCTATCCATCCTGTTGCCATATAGCCGGAATCCAGGAAGTAATACCAATAGGTCTTACCATTGTAATCTTCATTTCCCCAGTTGTTCTTGGGATAGCTTCCGTCTGCTTTTTTATACCACCAGCCGGTTCCGTCCTGCATCCATTGTCCGCCTGCTAAAGAACGCTCAACACCCAGAACCTGTCCTACATTTCCACCGCTAACGCTGGGCTTTCCGAAGCCACCGGAGGAGCTTCCGCCACCTCCACCGCCGCCGGAAGAACCGCTACCGGAGGAACTGCCGGAGAAACTGCTTCCGCCACCGGAAGATCCACTTCCTCCGCCTGAAGGCTTACTACTGCCGGAACTGCTGCCTCCGCCACCACCGGAAGAACTGCTGCCTCCACCGGAAGAGCTACCGGAGGAGCCGCTTGAAGAACTGCCACTATTGCCACCGGTCTGTGCCTTCTTTCTATACTGTGCCGTAATAGTTATATTTCCCTGTACATTTCTTGCATCCTTATCCCAGCCGGTAAATTCATAGCCCTGCACAAGAGGTGCTGAAGGATAGCTTGCATTTTCTCCTTTTTCTACTCTCTGGGTAGATAGGTTTTCACCGTTCATCCCCTTAAATGTGACATTATAATACACTGCCGCAGGGTATCTGTCCAAGTAGAATCTTTGCGCGTCATGTCCGTGCCAAAGATACTGCTGAACATTGGTACCATTAGCCGTCAAACCGCCGGTAATGTCCACCACTTTTCCGGAGCCCTTATTCACAAAACGATAGGTTCCGTCTCCATTGGCCATCACATACCATTGTTCACTGGGCTTACCATGCTTCTCCCAGGTTAAAATGTTGACACGATCACTAAGACCATCTGCCACCACGTCCAAGTACTGATTATTGTACTGATTCTTTACCAAAAAGCTACCGTCAGCCTGCTTTTCCAAGTTCCAAACTGCCGTAGCATCCGGCGTTGTCTTGTTGTAATCCCAAAGAAGTACGTTGGTTCCCAACTTTGTGGGATTGCCTTTTTCCACAACTACCGCTTTATCCGGTGAAAGCTTGGAACGGAGCACATAGCCTGCACTCTTTACTTCCGAAGCACTCTTTTCATTTACTTTTGGTTTATTATATTTCACCAGGTTAAAACGCTGAGCATAAGATCCGTTCGGTTCATATTGTCGAACATTCGTGCCATCTGTTATTCCTGCATTATCCACATCCACTCTAAATCCGGAACACTGTGGAATAAGCTGATAGCCGTTTCCATCATCGCTCTTTACAATATAAAAACGTTGATTAGCATTGGTTCCTACTTGATCCCATACCTGAATGTTCGGTCCATTGCCAGCCGCTCCGGGACCTCCATTCACATCTAAAACGGTTCCAGCCTTAGAGCGAATAATAAAGCTGCCATCCGCTTGTCTTTCCAGATGCCAATAATAAGGCGTATCTCCCCAAGTGTAATAATCTCTAAGGAAAACATTTTGCCCGCTCTGACCATTCCCGCCATAAGCAAGACATCTTCCTTCCGATAATAATGAAGTAATCAGATAATCTCCATCAGCAATACTTTTATCACTGCCATTTGCCGGGATAGGTAAACGATCCGGCTTGGGAGGCGGAGTGGGCTGATTATAAAGATAGATATACCCTTGGAAACCGGGTACATTTTCCATTCTGTCATACCGGAAGCTATATGACCATCTTGACCCTTTACCGGCAGTACCATAGCTGGAACTTGAAGTATATACCACACCATTTTCTACCTTTTCTACCACGGCAACATGGCCATATATATAGGTACTATTTCCCCACCAACAAGCAATCGCTCCTGGACGTGGTTCACTTCCGGTAGGAAAAGTCTTTGTTCTTTGATTGTTTCCCCACCAGTCTCTTGCATTACCATAAAAATTAGGCTTGTATCCAAGAATCTCATAAGCTCTGCCAAAGGCATACCATGTACAATTCCATCCCGGTTCCGGAAATGGATTGTCATAGCCATAGAATCTACCCCCTGTTCCCGGATTTGTCGTCCTCGGCACATATCCCACCGACCTAAACCCGGAATATCCGAACAAAGACGCGGTCTCTGCAACGGGAGCTTCTTCAATGCCTTCCTCTTCCGTCTCCTTAAAGCCGCTTTTCAGCTTGCTTAGATCTACGATGGAATAGGTATTTTCTTCTTTCTCTACAGATCCTTCTGCTACCTCTTTTTCCTTTGCTTCGTTCTTTGCTTCTTTTCTCGAATTTTCTTTGTTTTCCGCTTCTTCCTTTCCTTTTTCTTCTTGTACTTTCCCTTCTGATACTTGCTTTTTTTCTTCCGGTACTTGTACTTCTTTGCCTTCTGCTTCTCCCTCTTTCTTTTCCAAAGAGCCGACTGAGTCTTCCGAAATTGCTTCCTCCGGCTTTGTCTCGGTTGTTACCTTCGTAGTGGCTTCAGATGCTATATTTTCCTGCTCCGCATACGCCGGAATCGTAGCACTTCCTACCATCGCCAAAGAAACAAAAAAGGCAAGGATTTGTTTCTGTCTTCTTCTCATGCATAACCTCCTTATCCTGCATTTGAAAACAAACGTTTTTCCTATTCACGTAGTAGTGTTCAAGCCATCAGCATATCCGCAGATAAACTACATCCTGACGGATGAACTTTGGTCACAAGGCCAGCCTATCGGTATGCCTCGGAGAATCTACTCACTAGTGTTGCTTTGGTTCTAGCAAAAAATTCGCAGGAATACACTTCCCTTTTCTTACACTTACAGGGGGTGTAAGTTTGGTGTAAGTGGAAAAAAAGCGCAAAAATAGGCGCAAATTCCGGAAAATTTATTTTCCAAAATCTGCGCCATAGGCATTTTCAAAACTATTTTTTAAAGTATCTTTTAGAGATGTGCCGCCAGTAAGAAAAAGAAAAAAATCAGTAAAGCGTAAAGAAGAAAGTAGGCTCTATGCATTCGCATAAGGGGGAAAATGCTTCGAACCCGATCTTTCAGGAAAGAAAGCAACCATACCACCAGCACAACAACATTTACCCCGTGTACCAAGAAGGTGCCCAGTCCTGCTTTAAAGCAAAGAATGGCATAGAGGGTGCTCAGCACGAAAACGATGGGGAAAATAATGATAAAGGAGCCGGCACATTCCGCATTGAACTCCACCGCAAAAGGAGAACAGGAGGAAAACCACAGGAAACCGTAGATGAAAAAGAGCGCTACGGCAAATCCGGGAGACAAAAGTAATGTCCCCTCTCCTCCATGCATATAGCCGTAAACCAAAACCAGTAGGATTCCTATCGCATTAAAGGTCATATTGAATATCATATGAAAGCTGTTGGCAATCACATGCAAACGATCCATTTTCTTGGTATCCGGATTCTCCTCGCTGGCGCAAAATGTATGCATGGGCTCCCTGGTAAAGAGAAAAAAGCTGTGCACAAAGGTTACCAGCATATTAAAGGCCAGGGAAATGTTGGCCACGGGGACAAAGTGTCCCTTTCCCACATAGCTTGCAAAGTCCGGAATACTTCTTAGGAAAATGTAAAATGCCATAGAGGAAAAGGCCCCGAATAGGTTGCAGCCCAAGGAGTAAATGATGAGCTTGGGGGACAAATCATAGCGCCCCATTCCGGGAATCACTCTCCGGCTATCTCCATATTTTGCAATATATGGGATATCTTTCAGCTTTACCTCTACCGCGGAATTTCTTTGACAATAAAAAAATACCGCTATTGCCGTATCCAATAGTCCCAAAAAGAAGGGGGAAACCGCCAGCATAAAACTCAAAGTAAAAAAGGCAAAGGGCGGAAGCTGGATGCACTGCAAAAATACGTCCAAGGTATTCATTTTCCCTAAATGCAATACGAAGAACACCAAGGCAATCACGCCTATGGTAAAGAAAAAGCAATTTCTGTTCTCCAAGATTTTCTTCCCCAAGGGGTTCTCTGCTGTAAAATCCGCTCCCCGAGGCTCAGAGAGAAGGGGGCCGGGCTGCTCTGCTTTCGGAGCTCCATTTGCTGAGATTGATGCAGCAGCATATCTATGGGCATATCCATTGATGAATTCACGGAAGAATCTATCGGAATATACATAGGAGGCTCTACAGTCCTATCCGCGGAAGCATCAGCAGATGCTTCTCTAATTGCATTTTCCTCCGTAAGCTCCTGTGGACACAGGCAGTTGTCCAGCCCATACTCTAAAAAGCGAAGGGCATAGCTTTCCAAGTCCTCATCTTCATTTTCAGAACCGGGAAAGCTAAGCTCTTCCCTTTTCAAAAACTGACGCAAATTTCGAAGGGTATAGGCTGCATCCTGCTGTTTAAAGCACTCTGTAAAACATAGAGAAGCCGCAGTTTTTAATCCGCGATACCCTTTCCGCTTACCCTGTTTGATTTCACTGATTCGGGTCTCGGTCATATTTCCTTCACGAACCTTATTAAAAATAGAACACATGGCCTTTTGGGTCACCCGTAATTCTTCGTTTATATAGCGGAAAATATCTCCTTGGCAGACACTCCTCATAACCCAAAAACTCCTTCAGGTAAAAAATCTTGCAATTTCAAGCTTGTTTTCTTATACTGCGTATTCTTTGTCCTGCCCCGGCAAGTCCTCTTTAGCAACCCATCCGGCAGCTCAACAATTTGTATATATAATATCTTAAGAAATACTCGTATGTTGTCAATATCCTATGAAGATTTTCCCCCTGTCACGGTAAGAATTTTGTTCCATTCCTTCTCTTTTTCTTTATTTTCTTTAGGATTCTTTAAGGCTGAAAACATATTTTGCTCACAGTTTTCTTGTATCCTATACACAGTTACAGAGATGTAACTAAAGAAAAAAGCTTTTCATACTCAACTCCGGGACCTTCTCCTGAAAATATGGTTTCGGAGTCCCCCCTTCAAAAAAAGAAAGCGGCTGTGAGAAATCACAGCCGCTTTTCTTTTCTGCTTATTTTAGTTACAGAACTATTATTCAAATCAGTAATGCCCTTCCTTGAAATGCCTGTTCGCTTTCAGCTCCGTCTTATCTAGGAAACTAAGCTTTGCCTTTTTTTGTTCAAGAAAAACAGATTAAATAGCAAGATGCCGATATACAGAATCAGACATGCTCTATTGATAAGATTGGTATGAAAAACGAAGTAGTTTAAAATACAAGCTCCATAAGATAGAAAAAGTAGAGCAAAGGAAAACTGATAGATTCTGTTATCCTTTAAAGATGTTTTTTCGTCCTTCATCCTTCTTTCCAACTGACCAGCTGCTCCTAAGCCAATAATCATGGTCATGCAGAAATCTTTTGTAGCCTGCTCTTTACTAATCAAAAAAACAATAAAGAAAGCTACAGCCACTCCGATGCTTAAAAAATCCCAAACACTAAGCTTCATACCTCCTCCTTTCAATGTGTTCATGACTTCCAAAGCATTTTCTCTATTCGGAAGCTGTCACATATTGTAAAATATTGAATAAATGTCTTTGAGATGATTATATTCCACTAACTTTTTCTTTTCATCTTACATTTATATTAAGCGGCAAAAATAGCTGTAAAAAATCAAAATATAAAGAAATTTTCGGCAATATAGGTCTGAATTGAGGGTAGTCTGCACCAGATACTTGCAAAAGACCGGCGAGCTTAGCGGGAGCGTGCTCGATTTCATGCCTATACTGCTTATAAAATTTTTTGATTTTTTACATCGCTATCTTTCTGCTCTGCATCCGTCTCCTTACGATGCTTTACCTTCTCCCACAAAGCCCGAAAAGCAGGCAGGGAACTTTCAATGCTTTCATAGGGGATACAGTAGGAAAGGCGGAAATACCCCGGTAAGCCAAAGCTGTCTGTAGGCACCATAATGATATGCTCTTCCTCCGCCATCTTTTGAAAGGCTTCCGTATCCGCTAAGGGGGATTTCATCAAAAGATAAAAGGCACCCTCCGGCGGCAAACAGGAAAATCCCATTTCCGTAAGCTCTGTATAAAGCAGTCGGCGGTTTCTGTCATAAAATCCCACATCCACCTTCACTTCCAAACATTCGGAAATTACCTTTTGGAAGAGGGAAGGGGCATTGACAAAGCCCAAAGTTCTTCCGGCAATAATAGCCGCTGTCATGAGCTTTTCTCCATCTTCTACATTTTTCCCGATAGCCAGATAACCGATTCTTTCTCCGGGAATAGATAGTGTCTTAGAAAAGGAATAGAGGTAAATGCTATTTTCATAAAGAGCCGGCATAAAGGGCACAGTTCTGTCATCATAAACCAGTTCCCGGTAAGGCTCATCACAAATCAGGTAAATGGGATGCCCCACCCTTTCTTCTGCTTCCTTTAACATTTCCGCTAATGCCTTCAGCTCTTCTTCCTTATACACTACACCGCTGGGATTGTTGGGGTTATTTAAAATCACCGCCTTGGTCTTTCTGCGTATCAGACGGTCTGCCATGCCGATATCCAGAGAAAAATTATCTTCCTTCACCGGAACCACGGTAAGCTTTCCCTTGTAGTGGGAAACGTAGGCATTGTACTCCGTAAAATAAGGGGCAAAGCAAAGCACCTCATCCTCTTCGTCCAGAAGACAACGCATCAAGACATTTAAGCCTCCTGCCGCTCCGGCACAGAGGAGGATCTGCTCCTTCTCATAGGGCAGTTCAAAACGTCTTGTCAGATGCCTTGCAATCTGTTCCCGCACCTCATCATAGCCGGCATTTTTCATATAGCCGTGAATCTCATGGGGATCCTGGTTTTCCAAAAGGCTGATAATGGCATTTTTTACCTCATAGGGCACAGGAGCCACAGGATTTCCCAGACTGAAATCATAGACATTTTCTTTGCCGTACTTCTCGGCCATTTCCTGTCCCAGTTCAAACATCTTTCGAATGGCGGAATTTCCTTGTAAAAGGGGTTCCATTGTCTTTGCCAGTGCCATAATACCTCCCAAAGAGCATGCTCTTTTTCTTTACTACGTTTCTTGATTTGCTTTGCAATACTTCTTTTGCCTTATTGCTTACTATTTTGTAGCTTGTTCGCTTTTGCTTGCTTTTACTTGTTATTTTAACGCTAATTCTTAATTTATTGCTTCTATTTACTGTTTCTATTTATTGCTTCTATTTACTGCTTCTATTTATTTCTTTGACTGTGTTCCAGTCTGCCTTTCCTTCTTTTGCCTTTTCAATGCCGCTTCCTTTAAGGCCTTAAAGCTTTCTTCTTCAGAAACCGCATCCGGATTGTTTCTAAGCATGGTTTTGGTCCACCAATGCATCTTTCCGCTTTCTGCATTTCCTCCGTCTTCCAAAACCGCAAGCTCCTCCTCCATTCTTTCCTTATCCTTTAAGAGACCTTTAAGAAGAGCACCGGCAGATTCTTTCAGATTCCCGGCGGATTCCTTTACACTGCTGGCTGCCTGTCCCACAGCGCCCTTTGCGGTATCCGCCGCAAGGCTTGCTGTACTGATGGTATTGCTGGCCGCCTGGCTAACTGTATTTTTCGCCAGGGAAACGCCGGACTCCATCACATATTTCACGGCAGCCACATTGCCTTCCTTTTGCTGTACGTTTCTGAGCTCTTCCGCTCCCTGCTCCCACTCCTGCTTGGCTTCACCGATGCGGTCGTAAAGCTCTCCGATGGAACGCCGCAGGTTCTGAATCTCTTCGGAATTTCTCGCCAGTCTTCCCAGACGCTCCCGAAGCTCCAGAGCCGCGATGACGGAGAATACCACATCTTCCACAAAAAGGGTATAGAGCATGGTGTCTATCACCACGAAGGTAAGATAGCTCCAATCCGCCGGAATGGAGGAAACAAATTTATGCACCACTTGCATTAAAAAAATCGCCATCAATCCCCATCCTATAGAAGCAAAGAAGCAAATGTAACCACGAAAGTTCAAAGGATTCTGAGAATAATCCCACCAGCGCATATGAAAGATATGATTCATCAGAAGACCGGTGATAAGTTCCAATGCCGTTCCGCCGAAAAATCCAAGCAAAAAAAGATAGAGGAGATGCCCCTCATGTCCATGAGCGAAGAAGACCAAAAGGCAGGATCCCACACCATACAAGGGAATCCAGGGTCCATGGCAAAATCCTCTATTCTGTAAATGACCGGATTTCAGAGAGCAGTAAGAAGACTCGAAGCACCAACCCAGGATGCAATACAGCATAAAGAAGGTCAGCCACTGTAAAATTGTGTATCCTCTCATAAAAACTCCCTTGCTTTAAAAATCATTTTTAGCTATTTTATCGCAGTTTTTCATTATTGTCGAGTTTTTTGGCGTTTTCTAAAATATATGTTCTACAATATAGATTCTGAAATATATG
>OCIZ01000037.1_pt1 | contig 31885 bp, 27 predicted proteins | sample 1495841 | NCBI WGS metagenome assembly OCIZ01 (sample SAMN01915229, study PRJEB22387) | human oral metagenome | isolation source: saliva | host: Homo sapiens | place: USA
GAAAAATTAAATAAAGAGTTCTATAAAAATCATACAAATGCAAAAATATTAATTTTTTTAAGAGAGGATATATTTAATAAAATTTCTGATCCTGATTTAAATAAAATAAAACTTGATGGATACATTCCATTATCATGGGGAGATAATATTGAAAACTTAAAAAAAATAGCAGAGTTACGGCTTAATATGAATAATCATAATAATGAACCAATTATATGGGAAAATTTATTTGTAGAAGAAGGGGATAAGAGTTCGTGGGATGTTGTTGCTGAACACACATTGTATAAACCTAGAGATATTTTACAATTTTTAGTGACTTGTCAAAACCAATTTCCAGACAAAGAAAAGCTATTATCTTCAGAGGTTAGAAAGGCTTTGAAAATTTATTCAAGAGATTATTTTATAGGGGAAATGAAAAACGAACTATCTGGATATATTGAAGATGACATTATATCAGTAGTTCCATCACTTTTTCAACGTATTGGAAGTAAAGATTTCACTGTAAATGAATTAGATAATGTTTTAAAGGAGCAAATCCCTAAAAATATTGAATCACTTGGTATAACTAAACAGTTATTACTTGTTCTGTTTGAATCAGGATATATTGGACAGCGGTTAAAGACTAATAGGAGTGCTTCAGTAGTTTTCAAGTATAGAAATACAGGAGCTAATATAGATTATTCACAAAAATTTCTTATACATAAAGGGATTCAGCGTGGTCTAGGAGTAAATGTTTAGAATGTATTTATTTCCTTATATATTATGGAGCGTTGTCCATATAAATAATATTATTATTTATTAAAAAAATAACCTAAAATGTCAGACTATTACAAGCATGATTCTTATGACAAAACAGATAAATATAGTATAGAAAAGTACGGTCAAAACATGGTTGGTAAGACCTTTTATGATTTGACTGTTCTTGATAGTGACGAAATAATTCATGAATCACGTGCTGATTATAATGTTTCTCATGAAAATAAGAAGCGTAAGGGCGGATTAGGAGAGCTGGTTGAAGAAAGATTTTTTCACTACAAAGCTAACAGTGATTCGGACCCTGACTTTAAAGAAGCTGGTGTAGAATTAAAGGTATCTCCATATAAAATAAACAAGAATAAATCGATTGCTGCAAAAGAACGATTAGTTTTAACGATGATTGATTACAATGCAGTTATCAATGAAATTGATTTTGATAAAAGCCATTTCTGGTATAAATCCCAATGGCTTTTATTGGTGTATTATTTGTGGAATAAAGAGATTAAAGATCGTCTTAATTACCGTATTGATTATGTTCGTTTGTTTACTCCTTCCAAAGAGGACTTAGCGATAATAAAAAACGACTATTTTAAGATAATAAAGAAGGTCGAAGCCGGTAAAGCACATGAGTTGTCTGAGTCAGATACAATGTATCTTTCGGCTTGCACAAAGAGCTCTGATTCTTCGATAGTAAGAAAACAGCCCAATAGTGAAATTCCAGCTAAGCCTAGAGCATTTGCATATAAGAGTTCTTATATGACCTATGTTTTAAATAATTATATAGTCCATAAGAAACCTGCTTATGAATCGATTACTTCCGGAAAGATAGTTGGAGATATTGAAGACTATATTCTCAATCGAATAAACCAGTTTAAAGGAAAATCAATGAATTTCCTATGTAAAGAATTTGAAATTACCTTTAAAAATAAAGAGCCGAAAAATCTTGGTGCTATGCTTTCCTTCAGGATGCTTAATATCAAAAGCAATAATGCAGAAGAATTTGTGAAGGCCAATATCAAGGTGAAGACTTTTCGTATTAATAAGAAAGGTAATATTAAAGAAAATATATCCTTTCCTACGTTCAAGTTTTCGGATATTGTAAATCAAGAATGGGAAGAATCTGATTTTTATAATCTCCTTTATTCAACTAAATTTTTGTTTGTAGTTTTTCAAGAACAAGAAGATGGAAGCTATAATTTAGACCATGCACAGTTCTGGAATATGCCATATGAGATTCTTGATTCTGAAGTGAAAACAGTTTGGGAAAAGACAAAACATACTCTTTTGCATCTTCCCTCTGAATTAAAGCAGGAAAATGGAAATTATAAGGGCATATTTCCCAAGCAAACAGAAAATACTGTTTGCCATGTACGTCCTCATGCAAGAGACTCAAAGGATACTTATGTATTACCTGATGGACGTGAATACCCAAAACAGTGTTTTTGGCTTAATAACTCATATATATTAAAAATTATAAAGAATCATTCAGATTAAGGCTCATACCTTATATCTAAGATGATATAGTATTACAGCGGACAATAGGTTTGGCGTTTGCCAAAGAAAGAACTTTAAGTTCTGTCTGCTTAACAAGCGAAATTGGAGGGCTTTTAAAATGAAGAAATCAATAGTTGAGCTATTTGCTGGTGTAGGCGGTTTTCGCCTCGGAATGGAAAGATTAAATTCTGGGTGGGAAACTGTTTGGTTTTCTCAATGGGAACCTGGAGCAAGAACACAATGGGCTCATGAATGCTATGTTCATCACTTTGGAGATGCAAAAGATTTAAATGGAGAATATACAACCGGAATAGATATTTCAGAAGTAAATAAAAAAGCAATACCGAACCATACATTATTGGTTGGCGGATTCCCTTGCCAAGATTACTCTGTTGCGCATAGTCTTTCTACTTCCCGAGGATTGGAAGGAAAGAAAGGCGTACTTTGGTGGCAGATTCGTGATACCCTTATTGCGAAAAACACACCATTTGTTCTTTTAGAAAATGTAGATCGTTTAATTAAATCACCTGCAAAGCAGAGAGGTCGTGACTTTGGCGTTATCCTAGCGTGTTTCAATGAACTTGGATATTCTGTAGAATGGCGTGTTGTAAATGCTGCTCTTTATGGTGGTCCTCAAAGACGGAGAAGAACATTCATTTTTGCCTATAAAAATAATACGAAATATGGAAAGAAAATGGCAAAGATATCTTATGAGGATATTATTAATCAGTATGGACTTATGGCAGAAGCTTTTCCTATTGAGTCTCCAGTAGAAAAATTCAGTGAGACTGTTTTTTTTGAGGATGTTGTAGAGGTTTCTGATAAGTTCCAGTTTGGCTTTGAAACATCCGGATACATGAGAAATGGACGTATTATTACTGCTAAAGTCAAAGAGAAGGAAGAAAGCCCTATAACCTTAAAAGAGATTCTTGAGGCTTGTGAGAACGAAGATTATTTTGTAAGCAGCTCAGACCTCCCTTCTTGGGTTGAAATGAAAGGGGCTAAAAAGAAAGAGCGTACGACCGCAGAAGGACACACATATACTTTTTCGGAAGGCGCAATTCCATTCCTAGACTACTACAATAAGCCCGGAAGAACCATGCTTACAAGTGAGGGAACAAAAAATAGGAGCACACATATTGTCGCAGATCCAGCAACCGGTACAATTCGCATCTTAACACCTATAGAGTGTGAGAGACTTCAAGGATTTGATGATAATTGGACGGCTGGTATGCCAGATAGGATGAGAAGATTCTGTATGGGAAATGCGCTTGTTGTACCGATGATTACTAGAATGGGAAAATATATCACTTCTATTGTGGAAGGAGAGTAATCTTTTAAGTGATTGGCTTTATATATTGGAAAAATGTCAGTGAAATATAAATGACTGTTAGACTATAAATCTCCACATAAATGGGGAAAAGTTTAAATAGTTACTAAACTTTTCACACTTTTTAAACCGGGATATCAAGATAACACAGAACATTTAAAATTATTTTGTTAGAATGTAGATGATTATTCCGGCGTTTGTGAGTCGTAAAATCCGATATTCAGAGCCACCAATTCCGAGTGGTGAAGCCATGTGGAATCGAAAGTCATTCCAATATTCAGAGCTACATCCTAGAATTAATTTACAGTAATTGTACTGACGAATTGAAAGGTACTATAAACATGGATTACAAAGCAATGAGAGATAGAATTGAAGATATGGTTAATGATAACCATAGGGATTTTATTAAGGCGATTATAAGCATAGAAAAAGGCATTGACGATGAAAGTGTTTTGGACAAGCTGTATAACGCTTATATGGATAATGACAGCTTTGATTTGTTGAATGAGGAATTTGACCATATGATTGAGAAATGAAGGGAGTAAGGAAATATGAAGAGAGATTTATTTAATTGAAAGCCTGAATTGATTGATAAAGATATTTACAAAGAAACGCCAGTGTCGGAGATGTCGGAGAAATCTTGCAAAAATGTCGGAGATGTCGGAGAAATAGCGGAAAATTGTCGGAGATGTCGGTAAATTAAAGGATCACTGTCGGAGAAATCTCGAAGTATGTCGGAGATATTTCGGCATAATGTAAATGACTCGCCACTCTCTTACTTCTCACAAAAGTGGGGAAAAGTTGAAAAAGTGTTTAAACTTTTCACACTTTTTCAACTAAAGAATCAATGAGGAACTATATGCTTTTAATAATATTGGAAGTAATATAGGCTGATTTTATGAGTTCGGAGCAGCAAGCACCACATATGATTTTGCTGAGGTCAGCAAAATCGTGGAAGCATATGCTACAAGCAAGACTGCTTAAAAGCATAATAATAAAAGTCACAGAAACTTTTTAAATTAAAATTGAGCAAGCAAAAAATTGCTAAGCAGAATATTGTATAGAAAGGGAATTCATAATGAGTAGCAAGTTTGATGATTTTCTTCAGGAGCAACTTCAGAATCCTGAAATCCGAAAAGAATATGAAGCTCTTCAGCTGGAACATAGAGTGATTCAGGTTAGGATTGATGATGAGCAGAAGTTTGGAATGCTCCCCAAAGAGCTCGACTCATAAGCGATTATATCCGAGTGATTATTCTGGGCTGTTTTTATTCCACCTGTCCGGTCATAGAAACCGGCGATTCCGGTATGATGGAAACCACCATTCTGGAAATCAAGAACCGTTGATTCCGGAGTCGGAAACCGAAATTTCGCCTTGTGAAATTATCCGGCTGGCTCAACCCAAGTTGAAAGTGAGTCAGCATAGGATTGCGTTGAGTAGCGATGTCTCAAAGAAAACGGCTGACAAAGTCCTGAAAGGCAGGGGTCTACGTAAAAAAGTCATGGGCAAAAGAAAAGAGCCGTCTGACTAAAGCATCTGTAAACAGACACCGTTCAGAGGACCCTTTTGAATTGATGCACCAATCATATCAGCATCTGCATGCAGACACCTTACTAATATAGCGCATTATATTCATTGAGTTTTTACTCTAATGCAAACAAAAGATAGTGTCAAGCAGTATCGAATTCCGAGAGTTGTTCGAGAAGTATGTGATGAAGGACTTGCTGTTCCTGTATTTGAAGGTGGAGAGGTAGACCTCGTTGTAAACATTTATCGCAAGGGAATTGGCCTGAGCGAAGATAGAACTGCGACTGATGCGACTAATAGTGCAACTAATGCGACTGATGCGACTGAAATTGCAACCAATGCGACTGAACTAACAGAAGACGAGAAGCTGATAATCGTTGCGGTAAAACAAAATCCGAGTATTACGCAGCAGACTTTGCATAATCAGACTGGAATCACGATAGGAACTATCAAGCGTATTCTGCCTAGGCTACAGGAAAAAGGCGTTCTTATAAGAGAAGGAAATCGTCGTTCTGGAAATTGGAAGGTGATTAAGTAAATGGCAGAATTGAATCTAAAACAGATTATTGATCGTCTGAATGAAGAGTTTATCGGGGATACCAGAAAACTTGTGTTTTAGTATGAGGATAAGGGGAAAATTGTAGATATATAGAAAAGGATGAGTTTACGAAATGCTTTATGGACGCCCATGAGGATGGAAGCATCACAGAGAAAAAATTATTTCCATTATAACTTCTATTTTCCACAGAAAAAAAGATTGTAATAATGAAATTGTTGCATAAGCAACAAAAACATTTTCTTTTTAACTGATAATTAGATTATACTAACAAGAAACATAGTATATGCATCAGACTAATATCGTAAAAATTGTGCTGATTCTCTCCGGCAAGTGAAAAAGCAAGCTTGCCTCATAGCTTGTCAGAAGAAATCAGTGGAATGAGAAGGAGAAGAAAATGGATAAGATTTTGGATTTGGATAAAAGTGTAGCATCCCTTGTAAAGGAGTACCCGGAAGTTGCCGACATCATGGCTGATTTAGGATTCACGGAAATTAAGAATCCTGCCATGCTGGCTTCTGTAGGTCGGATTATGAATCTGAAGAAGGGATCTCAGATGAAGAAGATTCCTATGGAGGAGATTGTTCGTGCATTCCGGGAAAAGGGATTTGAGATTACGGATGGGGGGAAGCCCTTTCCCGCTGAATCAGTTGATTCAGCTGAGGAAGCCGAGATAGCTAAGGAGGCCGATTTACCTGAGGCAGCTAAAGCCCCGGTAGATCGTGCAGAAGCTCTACGTTCACTTTTGGATCGTTTGTCTGAGGGCGAGGATCTGGAGTCTGTGCGTGCAGATTTTGTTCGGGATTTTAAGGACGTGGATCCTGCGGAAATCATGAGGGCGGAGCAGGGGCTTATGGAGTCCGGCATGCCGCTTTCGAAAGTACAGAAGCTTTGTGATGTGCATTCGGCTCTCTTCCATGGAGATACCCGGGAAGAGCAGATTGCCAATGCGGAAAGAGCCGTGCAGGCTTCTTTAAAAAATCATGCAGGGAAAGAGGAGAAAAATTACATCAATAAAAGTGAAGAGGCGGATGCCTTGATTCAGATTCCCGGACATCCTCTTGCAACATTTACCAAGGAAAATCAGGCTCTTGGGAAGTATTTAGAGAGCACAAAGGCAAGATGGGAAAGCTTGGTAGAAAGCCTTTCCGGAAAAGCCGGCGGAAAAAATAAATCAGAAATAGCAGAAAAGTCAAAAGGCGCACAAGGAGCAGAGGGAGTAGAAGATGCACAAGGGGCACCGGATTGGGAAGCTTTGCTGGCTGCATTTTCAGAGGAGCTTGCAAAACTCCGTTCCTTTACTGTGCACTATGCGAAGAAGGGAGACCTTCTCTATCCGCTTTTAAAAGTGAAATACGACATTTCCGGTCCTTCTCAAGTCATGTGGACAGTGGATGATGAGATTCGGGATACTCTGGGAGAGCTGAAAAGGGAGCTTAGCGAGAAGAGCAAGGGAGTGAGAGCGCTTAGGAACACCGGAGAAGATTTGGATGATGAGGAAGAAGAGTACATTAGGAGCAAAGCGGAGATTGCGGAAAGTATCCTAAACAGCTTTTTCTTAAAGAATTATCTTGCCGTACGGAACCGTATGGAGGAGATGATTTATAAGGAGGAAAATATTCTCTTCCCCATGTGCGCCCTGCAGTTTCAAAAAGAGGAGTGGATACAGATTTATTTCGATTCCAAAGACTATGAAACTTGTTTTTCCGTTGAAAATGGAAGTTGGAAGGAAGCGGAAGAAACCGGCAATACTCCGGAAAAATGGAGGGCAGTCGAAGCTACAGGAGAATTGGAAAAAGAGAAAGGTAGGAAAGAAGCTTCCGAAGAACATTCCGGAGATGTTCACAATGCAGAACTTCCTCAGGGAGCCGGGAAAATGCTGGAAGACCTGCTCCGTAGGGTAGAATCATTAGAAGGGAAATCCGGGCATAGTGGAGAGTCCCCTTCTGCAAGCGATGGAGAAATCACCATGCCCGGTGGACATTTAAAGAAAAATGAGCTTATCGCCATGTTAAATACCCTTCCGGTGGAGATTACCTTCGTGGATAAGGACAATATCAATCGTTTCTTTAATGAAGGGCCAAAGGTCTTTAAACGCCCGCAAATGGCCATTGACCGGGAAGTATTTTCCTGCCATCCTCCCAAAGTGGAACCTATGGTGCGTATGATTATCGGAAACTTCCGGGATGGAAAGGAAGATGAAGTGCCTATCTGGATGGAGAAAGGCGGAAAGCCCTTCCTGGTGCGCTATATGGCGGTTCGGGACAAGGAGCAGAACTATGTGGGAACCCTGGAAGCAGTAACGGATATGACAGAGGTTAAAGAACATTTCCGTCAGTATTTTAAGAGCCATCCGGAGGAACTGTAAGAAAGCGGTTCCACTTTAAAAATCCGGAAATACCACATCCTCACTCTTTACAAGCTTTGCCTTTCCGTCCTTATCTTTTGTGATGTAAAAGAGCTCATAGCTTATTTTAGCATCTGTTCCCCTGGAATCTTTGGTGGCAAATATCACGTCTTCTTCGGGCTTTCCTTCCTGCGTGTGCTTCCCGATATAAGCTAGGGGAATATAGTATGCATTTTCGTCATCCGGTACAGCCTCTTCAAAGGCATTTTGGATTGCCGGAATATTTTCCGGGAGATAGGAGCCGGTATTGTCAATGTAATCTTCTCCATCCTCTCTGGATTCTTCTGTGGGAAAGAGAATGGCACTTCCCATAACTTCGGACTTTCCGGAAAGGTCCTGATAAATCTGTAAAAGTACAAAGGAGACATTTTCCTGATAATCTGTCCAAGTACTCTTACATAGGTAAAGATAGTTTGTGCCGGAAACCACCTGGGTGCCCAGCAAGGCGATGGGCTCATAATGGGTATAGTTATAGCCATTTGGAAATGCCGCTTCAAAGGCATTCATGGCATCCGGGTTATCCTTTATAGAAAAGCTTACAAGATTCGTGTTATAAGCCCCTACAAGAGAATTGGAATTGTTTTCAGCTTTTTCCTTTTCGCTTTCTGTTGTTGCTCCGGATTCTGTAGGATTCGGAGCACTGTTTTCTTTTTCCGCTTCTTCGGAATCAGTATTACTGCTTTCTTTCTTCGCGTCACTTAGATCCTTGGAACTGCTTTCTTTTGCAGCTTCCGTGGGATTTACTACGCTACTTTCCTTTGCTGTTTTACTGCTGCAAGCGGTAATGGACAGAGTGGATAATACTGCGATAAACAGTGTATGCTTTAAAAGATTCTTTTTCATTTTTCCCCCTTTTATATTTCTTTCTACATTTTTCGATTCTTCATTTTTCATTCTTTTTCTCAGAATTCTTTAATGGTTCCCTTGTTAACAATCTATTTTTAACAATAAAATTTTCGACTCGCTAAGTTTTGATTTCTAGCTTTTACTTCTGTATTATAAATCGAAAAAGAGTAATTGCTTCTTACAAAACAGAGTCAATCTTGGATTCGATTCAATCGAAAAGCAATTTTATCGATTTTTTTCAGCCGTAAATTCAATCGTAAAATTTTACGATTGAATTTACGGCTGTTTTCAATTACAATTGTTCTAACTACAAGGAGGGAATGGGGATGAAAGAGACTAGACAGCTGGAATTTAAATCAGATATTTCCAATACATTTTTAAAAACAGTGAGTGCATTTGCCAACTATGATGGTGGACAGATTTTATTTGGTGTAGGAGATACAGGTGAAATAATAGGGCTAAAGGATCCGGCGGAGACCTGCCTTGCCATAGAGAATAAGATTAATGATTCTATTCGTCCCCAGCCTCAGTATGAATTATCGGTGAATGAGAAAGATAAAACCGTAACCCTTACAGTTGAGGCGGGACCGGCTAAGCCTTATACCTATAAATCAAAAGCCTATCGCAGAAATGATACCGCTACTATTGAAGCGGATGAACTGGAGCTAAGCAGATTGATTCTGCAGGGCAGAAATATTTACTACGAAGAGCTTCCTGCGGATACACAAGAGCTTTCCTTTTTGGAGTTGGAACGTAGAGCTAAACAGGAAATTGGAATAAAATCTTTAAATAAAGACATTTTGAAGACCTTGAATTTATATCATGATGGAGAAGGCTATAACCATGCGGCAGAGCTCCTTGCGGATCATAACCATTTTCCCGGAATTGATATAGCCAGATTTGGAGAAGATATCAGCATTATTTTAAAGCGTGCGGTATTGGAAAAGGAGTCCATACTTTATGAACTGGAGAAAGCAGTTGAGCTCTATCGCGATTATTATCAGTACGAAGAAATCCGGGGAATGGATAGAGTAAAGGTAGAAAAGATTCCTGAGGAAGCATTCAGAGAAACAATTGCCAATGCCTTGATTCACAGAACCTGGGATGTTAATGCACAGATCCGCGTGCTGATGTTTGAAGATAGAATTGAAGTCAGCTCCCCGGGAGGATTACCGGCAGGACTTTCAGAGGAAGAGTATTTAAAGGGAAATATTTCTATGCTCAGAAATCCTATTTTAGGCAATGTATTTTATCGCCTGCATATTGTGGAAATTCTCGGCACCGGAATTATTAGAATTAAAGAAGCTTATAAAGAAAGTCAAAAGAAGCCGGTATTTGAGGTCTTTGAGAATTCCATTAAAGTTACATTGCCGGTTATCAGCAGTATAAATCTAAATGCAGATGAGGCTGTTGTATATGCTGTATTAAGGAAAAACTATCCGAAATCCATTAGCGAGATTATGGAAGAAGTGCCATTTGGAAAATCTAAGACAGCAGCGCTGTTAAAGAGAATGGTTGAAAATCATTACGTTACGATTGTAGGCAGTGGAAGAGGAACGAAGTATAAGATTTAGAAAAAGATTAGAGAATGCCTATTCATTACAGAATTGATTTCATTATAGATTTGATTTGAATTCAGATTTAATAAAGTTTTCATATTGCGACAATAGTGCATAGGCAGTAATATAATTGTACACATACATTGTAATTTATTATGATAGCAAAGGAGGTATTCTGCTATGAGTATAAGAGAAAAAGAAGTACTTAATATGCAATTGGTTTTAATACCGATTTTGGCGAAGGCATGGAAGAAAACCTATTTCGAGCTATCAGATTTGTTAAAGAAATATGATGTATTGAGTTACATTGATGTTTGCTATGAAGCTTATAATTCTACCGGTAACCAAGGAATTATTGATGATTTGCAAGACTATATTGAGATGCAGGGGGGCTTTTTTTTAGAACGCAGGAAGCAGTAAAGGCATGATAAAGTGATTAGGCAGGTGATTGAATAATGATTACGAGTGCAGATCAGAAAAAAGCTATGCGAAATATTGCCGTATTTCTTGTGGAATATATTATGAAAGATAAGGGATATTCAAGGGATAAGGCAGTTGAATTTTTGATGAAAACTGCCGTTTATGCAGCCTTGATGGATGAAGAAACAGACCTTTATCTGGAATCAAGGGAATCAGTCCTAGATATCTTAAATGAGGAATTGGCCGGAAATCCGTATAGATTGCTGGTGGTATAATAATATTTGTTCTTTCATTCTTTATATCGTGAAACATATAGTCTCTTGGCGTGAGTTTAATATGACTCCGGCAAGAGGCTATTTTTATCTCTTCAAATAGACCTCCCCCTCCATCTATGCTATACTTTCTCTGTAATTAAACTTTGCTGTTTTTTGAAAGTTCTTAACGAATTTGCTCATCAAAGGAGGTCTATGATTAGCTATCGTTGTAAGCAATGTGGCGCCCAGCTGGAGCTAGGCAGTGCCGGCGGTTTTCAGTGTCCCTACTGCGGGGCAAGAGCCTTTCTGTCCGATGCGGAATTTAAAGGGAATCAAGAGTTTAGAAAGAAGCTTTTGGCCTATTACAAGGCGAAGGCCAGCGAGAAGGAAAATGACTATAGCGGCGATACTTTATGGGAAGAGCTGGGCACAGCCACCTACCCTATGACCAATGGCAAGAATTTAACCCTTTCTTATATGGATCGTTATCATTATCCGGAGATGGTCTGCTATTTGTGTCGGGAGTCGGTGGTCTATGTCTTTGACCGTGAGGATGGGGCAAATGCTTTTATGCAAGGCTTAGCTCGTCTTAGCTTTCCGGAAGCGGATGTAAAATTATCAAGGTGCTTTCCCATGCTAAAGTCTAAGATTGCTTTAGATGCCGGGAAGCTTTGTCTGATTTTCACCAGGAAGCCCTATTTTTATCCCGCGGAGGTCTTTGCACCCTTTGCTTCGGAACATTTGGCCTGGGTGATTTCCCGTATGGAAAATATCTGTTGCGCTTTAGAGTATTCGGAGCTTCAGCACGGGGATATTACGGCGTCCAGTCTTTTTGTGAATTCTCTTACCCATGAGGGGATGCTCTTTGGGGATTGGAGAAATGTGGAAAGAAAGCATAGCAATCAGGATTTATTGGATTTACGAAAGACCGCAAAATCTGTGGCGGAAAATATTCATAATCCGGCTCTTTTGGAGGAATTTTTATTGTCAGAGCCGGAAGGGGATGCCTTTCAGGACTTTGCCACATGGGATAAGGTGATTGAAGAGGGCTTTGGCGGTCACCGATTTGTAAAGATGAAATAGGAGGAAAATATGGGATACGGCAGTTATTCAGCATCAGATTGGCAGAAATTGAAAAGCAGTAGAAAGTTGTCCAATGGGCAGAGAGTAGAAGAAGTATTTACAAGAAGAGAGTGTGATCCCAAGATGAATCCGAAATTCATCGGAACCAGAGAATGTTTCGACTCTGAGGAGCATCCCAATACAACCCCTATCGTTGTAGGATTGGATGTGACGGGATCCATGGGGTATCTTGCGGTGGAACTGGCAACGGGAGCCTTAAATGAGTTGATTACTAAGCTTTATTCTATCGGAGCAGTGGCAGATCCTGCCCTAATGTGTGCGGCTTACGGGGATTTTCAGGATGCATCCCCATTGCAGGTCACCCAGTTTGAGTCGGATATTCGTATTGCCGAGCAGCTCTTAGACATTTACTTTGAAAATCATGGAAATGGTCAGGTGGTGCCGACCTGTCTTTGGGAATTCTTGTCCCGCCATACCAATATTGATGCGGTGAAGAAGAGACAGCAAAAGGGCTTTCTTTTTACCATCGGAGATATGGCAGAGATTCGTAGCGATTCGGTGGGAGCAACGATTTCTCGGGTTATAGGGGATGAAATCGAAAGGACTGTCACCAAAGAGGATTTATTGAATGAAGTGATGCAATCCTTCCATGTTTTCCATATTATGATTGGCGGACATAGCCAGGAAAATGAGAAGTTGCTTCCGGGGCATTGTATTGTACTGGCAAGACAGGACATTTCCTGCCTTCCGGAAATCATTATCAGCGCCATTCAGCTGCAAAAGGGAGCTGATTTAGAGGAAGTTCTTGGTCGTTGGGATGAAATCAATCGTCCTGTGATTAGCGCAGCATTAGCACAGCTATCTTTGCAAAGGGATGAAGATATTTTCCTATAAGCATAATCACTGTCATAGGCACAGGGGCTGAATATTTAGCTATGAGAAAATAGCAGTTAATGGCAGGGAATAAATTCATACTTGTAAGAAATAGCAGTCATTAGCAAAAGGATAACAAGATTAATTTATGAGAACAATTGCGGTTATCGGCAAGAATTTTGGGGATGAAGGAAAGGGCTTTACTTGTAGCCGTCTTGCCTCATCCCTTAAGAATGCGTTGATTATTAAACATAATGGCGGCGGACAGGCAGGGCACACGGTAGAAGATCCGAAAGGAAAATGGCGTTTTATCCATCATCAGATTGGCGCCGGAGCGGAGTACCATGTGCCTACTTTATTTGCCGATAGCTTTATGCCGGACTTATTTCAACTGGGCAAGGAAGTGAAAGCGTTTACGGAGCTCTTCGGCTTTCAGCCCCTCCTTTATTCTGAAAAAAATGCACGAGTAACGACTGTAGATGATGTACTTTTAAATATGGGCGCAGAACTTGCTAGAGGCAATAATCGCCACGGTTCCTGCGGTATGGGCATAGAGGAATGTGTGCAGCGAAATGACGCCGGATACGGAATTACCGTGGAAGAGCTTGCTGGATGGAGTAAGCATGATTTAGTAGACCGTTTAAAGCAGATTCGAAAAGAATATACGGAAAGAAGAGCAAAAATCTTGGGAATATATTCCTCGAATCCCTACAATGAGATGCTTTACAATGAGACAGTGTTGGAAAACTTTGTAGAGGAAGTGAAGAAGAATGTAAAGTTTCTTACCTTAGTGGATGCGGATAGAAAATGGCTGGAGATGTTTCAAAATTTGATTTTCGAGACAGGACAGGGCTTGCTTTTGGATCAGGACTATGAAGACTATGCTCCTCATTTGACTTCTTCTAAAACCGGAATCCATAATTCGGTCATCTTTTTAGAAAAACGAGGCTTATTTTTAGATGAAGCCATCTATGTGACTCGCCCTTATGTCACCCGTCACGGAAATGGCCCTTTACCCTGTGAAGTGGATCCTTCTGAACTTCCCGGAGTGGGAGAGGATCTGACCAACCGGCCCAATGAATGGCAGGGGACTTTACGCTATGCAAAGCATGAGAGCCTGGAAGCCTTTTTTGCACCGGTACGAAGAGATAGGGATTCTGTAGATTATTTAGAACGTAAAGAAAATATAAAGACGAAAGAATCCTCAAAGACTATAGAAACAACGGATTCCACAGGAACTACAGAGAATATGGGCGGCACAAAACACCAAAAACGCCCAAAACTCTCCATCCTTGTTACTCAACTATCGGAAACAGGAAATCAACTATACTTTGATGAGGGGAGTATTCCCTTTGAAACTCTTCAAAAAGCAGGAGAGGAGCAGGGGATTTCTTGTATTAAAGATATTGAACAGTTATAGAATAGCATTAGAATATGTCTGGCAAAGTTCTGGAAAAGCTCTTAAAAAGCTCATAAAAGAATTAGAAACGGAGGTTAATCCATGAAAATACTACTTACAGCCTTTACTCCCTTTGATGGGGAGAACATTAATCCGGCGCTGGAGGCAATGAAGTTATTGCCGGATAAAATAGGAAATCTTGAAGTTATAAAGTTAGAAGTTCCAACAGTTTTTGGAAAGTCCGCAAAGCTTGCGATAGAGAAGATTGAACGGGAAAAGCCGGATTTTGTCCTTTCCATAGGACAGGCAGGAGGAAGGGCGGAGATTACTCCGGAAAGAATCGCCATTAACATAGATGACGCCGGGATTCCGGACAACGAAGGCAATCAGCCGGTGGACAGGCCCATTTATCTCGATGGGGAAAATGCCTATTTTTCAACTCTGCCGGTAAAAGCCATGGTGGAAGCTATCAAAAAAGAAGGACTCCCCGCTGCACTATCCAATTCAGCGGGAACCTATGTTTGTAACCATTTGCTGTATTCAGTGCTGTATTATATTCAGATAAATGCTTTGCCCATTAAGGCAGGATTTATCCATGTTCCCTATATCCCGGAACAGACAGTAGAGAAAAAAGATAAACCCTCCTTAGCACTATCAGAGATTGTAAGAGGGCTTAAAGCCTCCATAGAGGCAATTTCAAAAAAGATGCCGTAGAAAATCTACGACATCTTTTTTTGAAATCTTATCTCTTCACTGTTCTCTTTAATCCATAGTAAGCAAGTCCTAATACGGATAGACCGAAGAAGCCTGCCCAGAGGAGAAGTTTAGAGCTGTCTCCGGTTGGGGTATCTCGCTTATTGTCTGCTACCGGTCTGGATTCTCCTAAAACCTGAGGAACAAGCTCAGGTTTTACTTCATTTTCCGACACTTCACTGGAGTCCGGAGTAGGTGTAGGTCTGGACTCACCGGCTACCGTCGGGGTAGGAGGTGTGGATGGTGTGGGATTAGAAGGTGTAGGAGTGGATGGTGTAGGGGTAGAAGGTCTGTTCGGTCTTGGTGACGGTGTTGGCGGTGTTTCAGGAGTGGGGCTTGGAGGAGTAATGGTCTTTGTATTGGTAACAATATATCCGTTAGCCGCATCTCCGCTGATTGCAGAGGTATATCCGCTTAATGCCGTCTCTTCTACGGTGTATACGATCTCGTGTCCGTCATTGGCATCAAACTTGGGAAGATTCACAAAGCTGTGCTTCCACTGATCGGCTTCGGTAAGAGTTACCTTCTCCTTGGTTGCGCCATCTGCCAAAAGCTTAATCTCTACCTGATTTGCACTTTCGCCGTTCCACTTCTTTTCTACGGTAAGAATGATTCCGGGAACGTTTACAAGCTTAAATCCGCTGGTTTGATTTCCGCTCATTTTCACAGAATATCCCTCAGCGCCTTTTTCCTTGATGGTGTACTGGTAAAGCTCGTCATTTTCATCAATCTTTGGAAGGTTCTTAAAGCTAATGCTCCAATCATCGGCTTCGGTCATGGTCTCTTGGCCGATGTAAATGGGATTTGCCGGGTCTTCTTTATTTACGCGATAAAGTTCTACGATAATGCTGGTAGGACGGGTTTCCGGATTGTCGTATTTCCAGGTCTTATTGACCTTGATGGAAATGACCTTCTTTTCTCCGGTGTTTACAGTTCCGTTGGAGCCGATTCCGCCACCACGGGTAGCAGAGGTATTTCCGGAAATGATGACCTTGGCCAAGCCTTCCGCTTCAGCGTCCTCAGTAACGTCAGTGTGTAATCCTAAGATTTCCCCTGTGGCGGAACTTAACTCACCCTCTAACTTGTTAATGGGAAGCTCTTCATTTTCATCATTTTTCCAGTTATAGGGAGTTCCACCCAGCATAAAGGAGGAGATTGCATACTTGGGAGAACCGCTACTTACATAACCGTAGCGATATCCCGCTTCAATATAGATGTCCTGTGCCTTTTCAGAATGGTTTCCGAAGATAGCCACACCGTTCTTTACATTAATTCCTGTATTGGAAGTGGGGCAGGAAGCATATCCGCCACCTTCAGTCTCTGCGGTATTATCGGTAATCAATGCATTGGTCAGGTTTAAAACACCCTGCTTACCGCGAAGGATTTCCGCCTTACCGTTTACGTAGATACCGCCGCCGCCAAAATGCTTGTTTCCATAGCCTTCACCGGTCATGGCATTGTTAATAATCTTTCCTTCGGAAATGTTGGCAACGGAATTTCCGGTAGACAGTCCGCACTGGATAAAGATACCGCCACCGCTTGCTCCTGCTTTGTTTCCGCTGATGGTTCCGCCGGTCATATTTAAGGTATTCCCTTCGGTAACGTCAATGATGGAACCAAGTGCAATACCGCCTCCATACTCATGACAGTAGTTATCAGCAATCAAAGCATCGCCACTTAGGTTAATGGTGGAACTTCGGTATGCGCAGATTCCACCTCCACTTACAAAGGGATTGCCGTTAAAAGTATTTGGGGAAATGGCCTTGTTTTCTCTGATTTCTCCCCCGGACATATTGAAAGTGGTATTATCTAATAAAAATACTCCGCCGCCAAAGAAAGCGCTATTGTTCCGGATAATTCCGCCGGTCATATTAATAACAACCTTTTTGGTATCGGAAATCGCGTAGATGGCACCTCCGTTAGCATCGATTCCTTCGGTAACGGTTACAAAATTGTTTTCTAAGATGGCATCCTCTTCAATATTTAGATTGCCGGAAACCTTAATCAGAGATTCTCTGGTTTTTCCGTCATTTTCTCCGCCACCGTCAATGGTAATATTTCGAAGTGTAGCTTCTTTTCCGGCCGAAATGCTTAAAAGATATCCTGAAAATCCCGGGTTTCTCATAAGAATGGCATTGGTATTGTCCAGACTTACTTCACCGTCAACAGGAACAGTGTCTACAACGTAAATAACCTCGATATAAGGATTTTCCGTTGCCATTTGTTTTGCTTTTTCGAAGGATTTTACGGCAGTTTCCTGTGTAGTTCCATCGTTCTCGTCGTTACCGTTTTTACCATCCAGATAGAGATTCTCTTCCTGGGCATATACCCTCTGCAGGTTGGATGGCATAAATCCAAGAGATAGGGTAAGTGCAAGTAAAAATGTCACAACAGCTAAAACCCGTCCCTGGACCCTCTTCATAATGAATTGGGGAATTGTCCTCATTTGTAAATACCTCCTAAGTTAAGCAAAATTTGTTTAAATAAATTAATGATATCATAATATCGTTATTTTACAATGCTATTTTATGGAGAAATGAGACTAAAGGACAGAAAATCGTAGAGAGAAAATACATTAAAATTTGTATATAATTGCTAAAAAATAAATAATTATATTGATGAATATGAGTTTTGACTCTATTCATGGAAAAAATCGTATTGTCATGGCTTTTCAAAGCGAATAGAATGGGAAAATATCAAGAAAGAATAGTAAGAAAGTACAGTAAAAAAGTAGAGTAAGAAAGAACAGTAAGAGAGAACAGTAAGAGAGAACAGTAAGAAAGTACAGTAAGAGAGTATAGTAAGAAAAAACAGTAGGGAAACAGAACCAAGCTAAGAGTAAGGACGGAGGCTAAAACAATGGATAATGATAAGAAAGTAAAAAACGAAGCGGATATCCGAGCAGATATCAACGCGGATAGACAAAAAGATATTCAAGCAGCTAGGCCGGAAGATTTTCAAGAAGAGTTGGTGAAGCTTCGCCGGTATTTTCATGAGCATCCGGAGCTGTCCTGGCAGGAATTTCATACTCAGGAAAAAATCATGGAATATCTGGATGAGCTGGGGATCCCCTATAAAAAGTCTTGTAAAACCGGTGTCATTGCCAGCATTCAGGGAAAGAAGTCTACAGGAAAGATCATTGGGATTCGGGCAGATATCGATGCCCTTCCGGTGACGGAGCTTTCGGATTGTGCTTGGAAGTCCAAGACGGAGGGGCTGATGCATGCCTGTGGTCATGACACCCACATTACCATCTTGCTGGGAACGGCAAAGCTTTTAAAGCAAATGGAAGAGGAGCTTACGGTTACTGTAAAGCTTTTGTTCCAGCCGGCGGAGGAGTGCATTGAGGATAGCGGAGCCGGCTATATGAAAGAAGATCCTGAGGCGTTATCCTGTGATCGGATGATTGCCTTGCACATTTGGAGTAAGCTACCTGCAGGTACAGCCTCTCTTCGTTACGGTGCGGTGATGACAGCTACGGACACCTTTGATATTTTTGTAAAGGGAAAGGGAGGGCACGGCGCACTGCCCCATCAGACTGTAGATCCCGTTGTTGCCGGTTCGGAACTGGTAATGTCTTTGCAACGCATCGTGTCCAGAGAAATCAGCCCCTTGGAGCCGGCAGTGATCAGTGTCACCTCCTTTAGCTCCGGTAACGCCTACAACGTTATTCCCGGAGAGGCTCATTTAAAGGGAACGGCCAGAACCTTTAACCCGGAGATTCGTAAGCAGTATCCGGAGATTCTAAATCGTGTGTCTAAGGGTGTGGCAGAGGCTACAAGAACGGAAATAAGTGTTGACTACCACCTTGGGCCGCCTCCCATGATTAACGATACAGCCTGTGTGGACACGGGAAGAAGAGCAGCTGCGAAGGTCTTTGGAGAAGAAAATGTGCTGGATTGGGAGCCTCAGATGGGGGGAGAGGACTTTGCCAAGTTTAAGGCACCGAAATGCCTTCTTTTCCTTGGTGCCGGCTTCCCGGAGGAAGAACTTCGTTATCCCCAGCACAGCCCCTATTTTGCTATAGATGAAAATGTCTTAAAACTTGGGGTGGAGTATTTTGTGGAGTATGTGCGGGAGTTCGAGAAGGAACTTAGTAAGGAAAAGCTGTAATAGTTTTCAGAAAAGCTTTCTAGAGGAAATTAAGAGATAAAAAGGCAGGGAGAATTCCCTGTCTTCTTTTGTGAAATTAATTTACAAAAAATCACGGAAACGTGATACAATAAGCAGTATAAAATACACTTTGTTCAGAGTGGATATTATGAATATAAAGGAGCTATAACATGCCGGTATTATCCAGATTTTATGGAATTATCATTAGAATGTATTTTCAACAGGCAGAACATAATCCGCCTCATATTCACGCATTGTATGGTGAAGAAATGGCAGCTATTACAATCCAGACTGGCGAGATTTTGGAGGGGTATTTGCCCCCTAAGGCATTAACTATGGTTAAGGAATGGATTGAGCTACATAAAATAGATCTTTTGCAAATGTGGGATACGCAGGAGTTTAAATCTCTTGCTCCATTAGAGTAAGGAGTTGTTTAAATGATGCATAAAGTTAAAGCGATCAGTGCACTTCCAAATTTTTTCTTAAGTATTCAATTTGTAGAAGGGATTACGAAAATATATGACGTAAAACCCTTATTTTCAAAATGGGCAGCTTTTAAGGCGCTACAAGAAAACCCTAAGTTATTCTCTGCTGTGGAAGTTGACGTGGGAGGGTATGGAATCATTTGGAATGATGAATTAGACTTATCTTGTGATGAACTTTTTGAAAATGGAAAATCTGTACAAACTCCATTTGATAATATTATAGCATTTACTGATGCTACCAGGCTATGGGGACTAAATGAGAGTACCCTTCGTAAGGCTATTACTTATGGAAAGCTGGTTAATGGTGTTGATGCCTGTAAATATGGAAAACAATGGGTGGTGACTGTTGATGCCATGAAACGAGAGTATGGTATTCCTATGTTTGAAAGGAGATTGGTTTCTGAAGATTTAGCACCATATAAAGTTTTGCAAAATCAAAAAAAGAATAGTTGAGGAAAATTTATAGCAGTTGTAGTTCCGATTGGTGAAAGAATTCGAAAGAGAAGAGTTTCTTTTGATATTTGCTTAAAATGACAAATGGCGTAAATTGATGAAATATTGGCACTCTAGGATATTGCTTCATAGGGTGTCATTTTGCTTTCTCAGTTTCAACCCTGACTTGCTGGGCTATGCAGAGCAAAACTCCTTCCTCAGAGCATTTACAATATGGACCGGGAAGAGCGTTACGAAATATAGACAAAGCCTGAGTAAGTAACGGCAGCCTCCTGCTGCATCAGAGCGAATATTAGTGACGAACACAGTCCTTCCCTCAATACTCTTTGGAAAGATATCTCACCCCTACGCCATGCTTTCGCAAAGCTTCCTTCAATTCTTCCAGATACACCTTGCCCTCTTCGTTATTCGTAATGGTGAAGAACTTATGCAGTCCGGACTTTCTCAGAATTTGAATAGCATAATATCTTTCTCCATGACGGTTATGGATAGGATCCACATGGACGGCACGCATCTCGGAAAAGGGAATGGCCCGTTTTCCGATACAGATTAATCCTGCATGAATATAAAGAGTATCTCCCACGATATGGTAGGGGGCAAAAAAACTGCCCCCTGTTCTTAAGATGATTAGACGTCGGAACAGCCAAATAAGGCCTATGAGAAGGAGAAGAAGTTGGACTAAAAATGGGGATTGATATGTACTCCTACTTCCTTCTATAAAATAGTAAAAAAATTTCATTTGCCTCCTCTTTCTGCCTTGAATTTTCCATGGATATCAAACAGAATTTTGCCTTTTTTTGAAATCGTATAGCCCTGAATGATACGTTCTCATTCCTGAACTTTCAGTACACAAATTTTCCTAATCAAAGGAATCCACCACCTCTACCGTATCCGGTAGGATCTCCATGTTGGCGATGGAATTTCCGGACAGCTTTACCTTCTTTAAATTCGGGAGATTTCTTAGCATACTGATATCGGAAATGTAATTATCGGAGATATCCAGCTCTTCGATAGTATTTAATCCTTCCAGACAATCCAGACTTTGCAATTTATTTCCGGGAATTATTAGCTTTTTTACTGCCTTAAAATGAGATAGATAAGCTTTGGCATTTTGATCAAAATTCTTGCTGTCATCATCTACATTATGAATCTCCGCCTTTTCCAGGGCTAGAATTTCCGTACTATTGTCGTCTTCCATTCGGCTTAAGGAAAGGCTGAGAACCGGACCATCCGCTACATTACTGTCATCCTCAGGATAAAAGTACATTTCCCTTACCCCGATATTGGAAAGGGCTTTCGTGTAATCCTTATAGCGGTCCATAGGAGTTCCCAGCATGGTCAGTCGTTCCAAAGCAGGAAGCTCCCGCAACACATTTCCCAAGTCCGTATCTACCAGTCCGGTGATCCCGGATCCTACAAAGCTTAAGTCGGTCAGGGAATTCATTCCCCGCAAAATGTCGGCGCTGTAATCGGACATATAGTTTCGAACCGTTAGCTTCTTTAAAGAGGGCATGTGGGCAATCTTGTCCAAATCCCAAACCAAAAGATTCGCTTCTTCCAAAGCTGTTAAGCCGTGTAAATCCGGTAAGTCAAAGGTATGGTAGTTGATATACAGTTTTTGTAATGAAGTCAGAGTGGGTAAAGCATTTACGTTTTCCACATCATGGCAATCCAGATATAAGCTGTTTAAGGAAAGATGATTGGCCAGCCCGTCTAAGGAAAGAATAGGTAAAGTATCTAAACTCAAGCTCTTTAGCTTGGGCATGTTTTTTACAAAGCTTAAATCCTTTAGGCTTGTTATATCCTTAAGCTTTAGATTTTCAAGCTGAGGCATACCGGATAAAACACTAACATTGTCCAGAGGCTCATTATTGGGGCCGGTAATGGAAAGATCGGTACAGTTACTAAGAGAAGAAAGGGGGGAAAGGTCTAAAACCACCGCATCATTCCCTATAATATTAAGGGAAAGACTTTTTAAAGAGGGAAGGTTCCTTAGAAAAAGCAGCCCGCCCTCATAATCTTCATCTACACGAACGCCAAGAGATTCCAAAGAAGTGAATTCGCTCAAGATATTTTCAATGCTTATCTCTTCGTTATCTTGAGACCAATATGTGGATAAAGTATGGGAAAAATTCACTCCGGAAATTCCTAAAATCTCCTCCGGATGGGGAAGAATCCTTTTTAAATCTGCGGCATAGATATATTGGTCGGAATAATACTTTAAATTGCCTAGATTTTTCAAATCTTGGCTATAGCTCGTATTATCATAGCTGAAGCTTATATTTCCATCTAATTTCAGGCTCACAAGGCCTGTAAAAGCCTGAAGGCTGGATTCGTCGATGGAGTCTGTAGAGGGGAGGAAAATGGTCTTTTTTTCTAAAGATTCTCCTGCTTCATCTACGCTTTCAGCATACGAAAATACCCATTGTTCAGCGGCATTGTCACTTTTTCCCGATTTTTTCCGGATATCCAAATATTGAATGGAACCATAGTCCTCAGGAGTCAGTTCCGAGACGGGCTTAGCGAAGACCTGTTCCACAAAGCGGATTACGGTGCTGTCCTCCGGCGTAGTGCAGTAGCTTGGACTTGCTGCAATGAAGGTGGAGGAGCCGGAGCTTTTATAGAAAATTCGACTTAAGCTAAGGAATATAATGATGCTTGGTAAAAATAGTACCGCAAGAAGAATCCCTAATAGATATTTTGGGGATTCCTTTTTTGAGGGAGCTGTATAGGGAGTATTGTAGTTTACTTTGTCAATATGGATGTTTTGTGTGATATCCGGCTTGTGAGGCTCCAGGTAAATCTTGGTATTACAAAATTTACAGGTTACAAAGCCTTCCTTCATTCCCTCCGGAATATCCAAGGTACCGTTACAATTAGGGCAGACGATTTTTGTAAGTTTCATAAAAGCTCCTGATTTTATTTTTTAATTTTCTCTATCAATTTACAATATTTAATGTGGAGATTCAAGGGGATAGAAAAGGATTTTTCTTATCCAAATGGAGCATTTTATGTATTTTCAGACTCAATTAATGATGCTATACAATCTATTTTAAATGGCGAAAAAAGCACATTGAATATAATATAGTCGGCGATAAAAAAATAAGCACATGGATTATCGATAATGTAGGTGATAATCCATGTACTTATGGAGACTTGATGATAAAGAATTGAAAAAATTATTTCTGTATCGTTTAACAGCTTCCCTTTTTCTTCTTACCTAAGGCATCTGCCGCAATCATAGCATCATAAAGCTCTGTTTCCGTCACATCTCCTGCCAGGTTATGGATGGTTTCTCCGGGAACACAGGCATTTTTGGCGATGGTGTGGAGATCTGCATCGGAAAAATCACCAAGTTCCGCCAAGGTGATGGGAAGTCCTACGGCAACGCAGAAATCTTGAACCTCGTCAAATTCCTCTTTCTTTACTCCTTCAAGACAAAGCTGTACCAGAGTACCGAAGGCTACACAATTTCCGTGGGGAGCACTGTGACCGCCTAAAGAAGTAAGACCGTTGTAGAAGGAATGGGCTGCGGCAACATTGACATTGTCAGCGCCTACACCGGAGAGATAAACACAGGCTTCAATGATGTTTTCCAAAGCCTTGGTGACTACATGATTTTCACAGGCAAGAAGAGCGGCCTCCCCATATTTCTTCAGATTCTCGTAGCAGTACTTGGCAAGCACCATTCCTGCTCCGGGAATTCCTGCGTTTTCCAAACTGGGAGACTCGGTACGAAGAGAAGCTCTTCCTTCAAAATAGGTTCCCAGTGCATCTCCCATACCGGCAATCAAGAAGCGTACCGGTGCATTGGCGATAACGGTGCTGTCTACCAGAACACAGTCCGGATTGGTGGGATAGAAGAGGTACTCCTTGAAGGATCCGTCGTCGTGGTAAATAACGGAAAGACCGGTACAGGGTGCATCGGTGGCTACAACGGTAGGGATAATGACGATATGCTTCTTCTCATAAAAGGCTGTTGCCTTCGCTGTATCCACGGCGGAACCGCCACCAACACCAACCACGGTATCAATGCCCTGTTCCTCTACGATTTTCCGCATTCTGGCAATTTCCGATTCACTGGAAATGCCTCCAAAGATTTCATAATGACGAACTTTATCCGTTCCTTCGAAGCTTTTTTCTAATTTATCATGGCAGGCTTCATAGGCACTATGAGAGCAGACAAAGAGGTAATTTTTTCCCATATACTCTGTTTCCTTACAGAAGGAAAGCAAAGCGTCTCTACCCTGAACATATTTCAACGGATTTCTCATTTCTCTAAGTTTTTTCATTTTGAACCTCCTTGGCATCTTTCAAGCAATTTCTTTTCCAGACTCTTTGTACAACTTAGTCCATAGCTTTTTGAACAGCTTTTAAGTAAAAGTGTTCTGAAAAGTAATGGTTATTTATTTAACAATCTTATTGTAGCACGGAAGAGGGAAAACAGAAGGAGAAAATGTATATTTGTCTAATATAGAAGAGTTATTGCTTTCTTCTATGAGGGGATAGAAAAATATCTGCTAAAATCTATCATTAAACAGTATTCTTTTCTTTCAAAATGATGGAGAATCAAGAATAGAGTAAAGATTTTGTCAGTTGATAAAGAAATAAAGCTAATCCTTTACAAATAGATATTTTCCTCGTACAATAATACTGTTTTAGGGCTTGTACCGGTTTCGACGGGGATGATGCAGCTTTAGAAGCTATCCGAAAGAAGTCGCGTTAAACTTCAAACTTAAATTTAAACGCTAACGATAGTTACGCATTAGCAGCCTAAGCGCTGCTGGCCAGCCTTCCTGCACTCACACGGGAAGATCCTGACCTCATTTTTGTGAGAAACGACTGTTGCGGTTCCTCCCGCAACCGGGCGTATTTAGAGGATACCGGCTGGGACAAGACGTGCGCATCTTATCCTAGTGGGGAATCTTGAAGCGTACTATGATAGTAGAAGGAGAGGGAATTCGTTTTCGGACATGGGTTCGACTCCCATCAGGTCCATCCTAAACATAGGGAGGAAATCTTCTCGGATTTCCGTCCCTCTTTTCTTATCAGGGCTTCCCCTGAATCAAACTTCCCAGCTTATTCATTTTAATAAAGTAATTCTATATTATTTTTCATTTTTTCCATCAAAGGAGTATTTATGCCAAGAAAAAAATCCACGGAGATTCAAGAAGAACTGCTGCAGACTGGGACAGAGGAGAGCAAAGCCGGCACAAAACCGCGCAAAGTCTCTGCAAAAAAGAAAGATGCATCCTTATTAGCGGATAGGGAGACGGAGGTGCAATCCGTTGAGAAAAAAACAAGAAGCAGGAAAAAGTCCCCTTTGGAGGATGAGTCTGTCACAGAAGAGACGGCGACAGTGAAGGAAGACCGGGACGCAGTGAAGGCGGAAAAGGGGAGAGTAAAAAAAGAGAAGACTGTAGCGAATAAAGAGAAGACAGAAGCAAAAAAAACTGAAACAGCGAAAACTGTAGCTGTGAAATCTGAAGCAACGAAAGTAAAAGATGCTGTCTCCAATGAGTCTATTGAAGAAAGCGCCCCAAACCCTGAGGTTGGAGAAGAGACTTTTGACTCTTCTTCCCGGGACAATGTGCCCAGAGAAGAAGTTCGTAGAGAAGGTCCCAGAGACACGGATGCCAAGGAAGCCCATGGAATCCTGGAGGTTATGGCAGACGGCTATGGTTTTATTCGTTCCGAAAACTTTATGCCGGGAGAGCAGGATGTCTATGTGAATTCTCTGATGATTCGTCGTTTTCATTTGAAAACAGGGGATATGATTTACGGTTATGCCAAGTCCAGGAATCCCCAGGAAAGATACAATGCTCTTTTGTATATCGAAACGGTGAATGATTTACCGGTTTCCGCCATTTTTAGAAGACCGGATTTTGATAAGCTGACCCCCATTTTCCCTGATGAAAGAATCCATATGGAAAGAGAAGGGAGAAGAGTGCCTACCTCTTTAAGAGTGCTGGATCTCTTGGCGCCTATCGGAAAGGGACAAAGAGGAATGATTGTTTCTCCTCCCAAGGCAGGAAAAACCACTCTTTTAAAGCAGATTGCCCAGTCTATTCTAAAAAATCAGCCGGATATGACCTTGATGATTCTTCTGATTGATGAGCGTCCCGAGGAAGTGACGGACATGATGGAAGAAGTTGTGGGGGATAAGGTGCAGGTGATTTACTCCACCTTTGATGAGTTGCCGGAGCATCATAAAAGAGTGGCGGAGATGACCATTGAACGGGGAAAACGTCTGGTAGAGCAGGGACAGGATGTTTGTATTCTTTTGGATAGTATCACCAGACTGGCAAGAGCCTATAACTTGATTGTTCCATCCTCAGGAAAGGTCTTGTCCGGCGGTATGGATTCTGCGGCCCTCCATATGCCCAAACGTTTCTTCGGTGCAGCCAGAAATATCCGAGAGGGAGGCAGCTTAACGATTTTGGCTACCGCATTGGTAGATACCGGCTCCCGCATGGATGATGTCATCTATGAAGAATTTAAAGGCACAGGAAATATGGAGCTTGTTTTGAATCGTGAGCTTCAGGAAAGAAGAATTTTCCCGGCTATAGACATTTTAAAATCCGGAACCAGAAGGGATGATTTATTGCTTAGTCCCTTGGAAAAGGATGCGGCGGATCTTATCCACAGAGAGCTTGCTTCAGAAAAGAAAACTGTAGTGGAGGAGACCTTGAGTCTTTTTGATCGTACCGTAAATAATATCAGTCTTTGTGAAACCTTGGTTCGGGGGAAGACCTTGCAAAGCAGCGGCCGAATCGGCGGAGAAAAAGCAGTCATAAAAATAAATAAAAATAATTTGTAACCTTTTTGAGATTTCCTCTGTCTTTCCAAATGTCGGAAGAATTCGCTTCCGAAACATTGATAAAGATGGAGGAATTACTATGAAAAAGACCGGAATTGTTGTATTAGCTTTAATGATGAGTATTGGACTGATGGCTTGTGGAGGAAAAGAGACAAAGCAGTCTGAGGGCGCTAAGACAGAGTCTTCCGCAGCACAGGAAAGTGCGAAGGCAGGAGCAGAGAAAGCAAAGGATGCCAAGGAAATCAAAGGAAGCATTTTGGAAGTTAAGGACTTTATGTTCTCTATTAAAACCGATGATGGCAAGGAGTATGCTCTGAACTTTGATAAGGCTCCGGAAGGGCTTAGTGAGGTAAAAGAGGGAGATGAGGTTACCGTAGAGTACACCGGAGAATTATCCGAAGTGGATTCCTTTACCGGAACCATCCTATCTGTAAAGAAGGCCTAATAGAAAATTCACAAAGAAATCAATATTTTGCCTTATCCTTTCTAAGTCCCATAAAAAGCTAAAGGAGAACTATGGAAGAGCAAGAAATTATAGACTTATTATGGCAAAGAAAGGAAGAGGGCTTGACAGCCCTGCAGGAGAATTTTAAAGCTTACTGCGGAAAGATTGCTTCTCAGGTGCTGTCCCAAAGAGAGGATGTGGAGGAGTGTCTCAATGATACCTGGCTGAAGGCCTGGCAGGCCATTCCTCCGGAACGCCCTCAGTTTCTCAGAGCTTATCTGGGAAAAATTGTAAAGAATACTTCTATTAATAAACTAAAAATGTTGAAGGCTAAAAAACGTTTTTCCGAAGGCTTTACGGAAAGCGTAGAAGAGCTTGGAGAAGATTTGCATTTTTCATCGGACAATGTGGAAGAACATGTGAATCAACAGGCTTTGGTGGATGCCTTAAATCAGTTTTTGGAAAAGCAAAAGAAGGAAACGAGAGTTTTCTTTGTAAGAAGATATTTTTATCATGATGAGATACAGGAAATAGCAAAAGCCTTTCAAGTTACGGAAAGCAAGGTGAAAGTAAGCCTTCACCGTACCAGACAAGCTTTGGCAAAGTATTTAAAAGACGAGGGAATCGCATGAAAGACTGGGATTTTGTAGAAGCCTTTTCTCAAATCGATGAGCGCTTCATAGAGGAAGCGGAAGATGAGAGAACAAGGAAAAAAATAAAAAAATTTCCTATTCGATATTTTTCTTCTGCAATTGCGGCTTGCTTTTGTCTGCTTTTGTTACTGCCTAATCTATCGAAAGAAACTGCCTATGCTTTGCAAAGCATACCGGGAATCGGCTCTTATTTTCAGCTGATTACTTTCCGGAAATATTCCTTCGAGGACGGAAATCATAAGGCAGAGGTGGTAGTGCCGAAGCTGGAACAGGGAAGCGAAGAAAGCGAGATTAAGAATAGCGAAGAGGCAAACGCTTCTAAGGGTAAGGAAGCCGGAAGTGTTGCTTCCAAGGAATCGGAAAAGGCTAATTCCGCTCAGGCTATTAATTTTGATATAGAGAAGAAAACCGACGAACTGATTGCCTCTTTTAAGCAGGAAATTCAAAGCAGTGAATATAAGAATTTGTCCGTTTCCTCTCAAGTGATTTTGGATTCCGAGGATTATTATGTCTTGGCTCTGAGCGCTTTGCAACAGGAGGGAGACAGCTTTACCCAGAACCATTATTATACTATGGATAAGCATAGCGGAAAACTTTTGCAGCTTTCCGATTTGTTCCCGGTAGGAACGGATTATCAGAAGCTTCTGTCCGAGGAAGTGGTTTCCCAGATGAAGGCTCATAATCAGAAGGGAGACTTTCCCTACTTTATCCAAGACGGAGAGGATGATGAAGGCTTTATTGAGGTGAAGAAGGATCAAAGCTTCTATATTAATGGAGAAGGAAAGCTGGTTTTGGTTTTCCCTCAGGGGGAAGTGGCTCCTATGTCTCAGGGAGAACAGCAATTTGTTATGCCGGACAGAATTTGGAAGGCTTAAGGGAAAATACTGTGTTTTCTTTCTATACTTTATGCTAAAATAGAGCAGTATATATTTTAGGATGGGAAATGTAAGGAGCATCCCGTCGGAGCTTGTGATTTTAGGGAAGAATATGAATTTTACACGGTACAATATAGAGAATCGCATAGATGAAATGAAGAGCAAAAGAGCTCGTATTTGGCATAGACTCACGGGGATTATTAAGAGTCTATGCCTATTTCTCTTGCTGGCAAGTCTTTTCCTGGGAGCCTCATTTTCCTATGGCTTGTTCCGGGGAATCCTGGATTCCGCACCGGATATTCATAAGATCCACGTAGGACCTACAGAATATGCTACCAAGATTTACGATAAAAAGGGAAATCTTATGTCCACCTTGGTTACGGAAGGCTCTAACCGAGAAAGAGTGAGCTATGAGGAGCTTCCCAAGGATCTAATCAATGCCTTTGTAGCCATAGAAGATGAGCGATTTTGGAGCCATAACGGTATCGATTTTCGTTCCATTATGCGTGCTATCAAGGGTGTGGTTTCCGATGACAGTTCTGCCGGCGGAGGTTCTACCATCACTCAGCAGCTTCTGAAAAACAATGTTTTCGGCGGAGGCTTGCATGAAGGAAAGTTTGAGCGTTATGTTCGAAAGTTTCAGGAGCAGTATTTGGCCCTGGAGCTGGAAGATCAGAGTAATTTAAGCAAGAAAGAAGTGAAGAAGAGTATTCTGACGGAGTATTTGAATACTATTAATCTGGGCGCCAATACCTTAGGGGTAAAGGTAGCCGCAAGAAGATATTTCAATAAAGAAGTTACGGAGCTTAACCTTTCGGAATGTACAGTTATTGCAGCGATTACCAAGAATCCTTCCGGCTTGAATCCCATTACCCATCCTGATAAGAATGCAATCCGTAGAGCACAGGTTTTAAAAAATATGTTAAAGCAGGGCTATATTGATGATGCCCGCTACCAGGAGGCTTTGCAGGATCCGGTTTATGAAAGAATCCAGAATGTGAATTCCGTGAGCCAAGGAGACGATAAGCCCTATTCCTATTATACCGATGAGCTGACGGAACAGGTGGTGGACAGCCTTATGGAACGGCTGAATTACAGTAAGGAAGACGCTACCAAGCTGCTTTATTCCGGCGGCTTACGGATTTATGCCAACCAGGATCCGGATTTACAGGCTGTTGTGGATGAGGAAATTAATAATCCGGACAACTATGATACGGCGAAATATTCCATTACCTGGCGATTAACCATCCAGCATGAGGATGGCAGCATTGTTAACTACGGCGAAAAGGATTTAGAGAAATACTTAAAAGAAGGTAGAGGACTGGACTTTAACGGTTTGTTCAGTTCCAAGGATCAGGCCAACAAGCGAGTTGAGGAATTTAAGAATAAGGTTGTGGTGGATTCGGATAAGATTTTGGGAGAAAGTATTGACTATGTTTTACAGCCTCAGGCATCCTTTGTCTTAATGGATCCTTCCTCAGGAGAGGTTCTGGCTTTAACAGGAGGTCGAGGAGAGAAGAAGCAGAGTAAGACATTAAATAGAGCCTCTAATGTGCTTAGACAGCCCGGTTCCACCTTTAAGATTCTTTCCTCCTTTGCGCCTGCTATCGATCTATACGGCGCTACATTGGCATCTACCTACTATGATTCCGAGTATACGGTTGGAAAGAAAACCTTTAAAAACTGGTATTCCGGAGGTTACCTTGGGTTTCAGAGCATCAGAGACGGTATCGTTTATTCCTTGAATATCGTGGCAGTTCGTTGCCTTATGGATACGGTAAAGGTGGAAAACGGATTTCGCTATGCGGAATCCCTGGGCATTACCTCCCTTGTACCGGAGGATGCCAATCCTGCCTTAGCACTGGGCGGTCTGACCAGAGGTGTTTCCAATTTGGAAATGACGCAAGCCTTCTCTGTGATTGCCAATAAGGGACGGTTTCAGAAGGCTAAGTTCTTCTCCAAGATTGAAGACCAAAATGGAAAGGTGATTATTGATACCACTGAGGATGAGCCGGAGCAGGTGATGAAGTCCAGTACAGCATATCTCTTAACGGATGCCATGCGGGAGTCCATGGAAAGTAACCGGGCCTTTTCTTCCAGTGTCCGGGTAAGCTCCACTTCCACCAGAGCCCATTTTGACGGTATGAGTCAGGCGGGAAAGTCCGGAACCACCAGTAACAACAGAGATATCTGGTTTATCGGTTTTACGCCCTATTATGTAGGAGGAATATGGGCGGGCTGCGATGACAATCAGGTATTGAAGGATAGTAATTCCGGAGAATACAACGGCGGAACCGGTTTCCACAAGGATATCTGGCGGAAGATTATGACAAGAATCCATGAAGGAAAGACGGATCCGGGCTTCCAGAGACCGGAGGATATTGTGGAGGAGCAGGTTTGCAGAAAATCCGGTAAGCTTCCCATTTCCGGCTGTTTTGCGGATTATCGCGGCAGTGCGGTGATTACGGAGCTCTTTGCCAAGGGAACGGTTCCCACAGACAAATGTACCTACCATACCTCCTGGGGAGCCATGCTGGTACCGGAGGATTTGCGGGATTTGGATACGGATGATCGTTATTTCCGTTATAAAGTAAAGGAAAAGACGTCGGACGAGGATGAACCCTCCGGAGATGAGGTGATTATTTCCGAACAGGGCCCCTCCTCCAAGAAAAAGACAAAGGAAGATAAGCCCAAGGAAGAAAAGCAAAAGCGAGAAGATTAATAAGAGAAAGACTAACTATTAATAGTCAAGCATAAGATTAAGATTTTTAGAATAAAATACG
>OCIZ01000046.1_pt1 | contig 30371 bp, 21 predicted proteins | sample 1495841 | NCBI WGS metagenome assembly OCIZ01 (sample SAMN01915229, study PRJEB22387) | human oral metagenome | isolation source: saliva | host: Homo sapiens | place: USA
GCAGGATCTCGTAGGAGACGGCGTCGGAAACGCCTTCCCAGGCCAGGGTGACGGACGAGGCCGTGGAAGCGGTCGTACGCACCAGCGTCGGGGTCTCGGGGGCTACATTGTCGCGGTTATCGTAGCGGGCGAATCCACCGTTCCACTGAGTCCGCGAAGCGTCGATATGCGACAGGTCGAAGTCGCCGCCGACCCACAGGTTGCCGTTGGTATCGGTCGTGAGCGCCCACGCACCGGTCTTGCGCTTGGAGGAGAGCTCGAAGGGGGTCCAGTGCAGGTTTTCACCAGTGGTGGCGTCCCACGCACCCACCCACTTGATCTCGTCGATACGAGACCAGCGGTCGGACACGGCCCAGTCGTACTTGTCCTGGTAGGCCCCGTCAGAGCAGTGGCAGGAGCCGTAAATGACGTTCTTGGAGGAGATGGTGCTGGCCTGCATGTCGCCGCCCATGCTCATGGTGACGGTGCCGGAGGTGCGCGAGTTCGTGCCGGTGTCGTAGCCGAACAGGGAGTGCTCGGAGCCGCCGATGAAGACGCGGTTACCGCCGGTGGCGATGGTCTGCTGGTACTTGCCGGCGCTCACGGTGGAAGGTTCGAAATTGAATTCGAAGTCCTGGGCGGCATCGGGCTGGGTCGAGAACTTCGCCGCGTACCATGCACGCTCGGAGCCGTGTGCACGGGTGAAGTGTCCGCCGGCGTAGAAGGCACCGTTAGCCTCGCTGACGCCCACGGCCTGAACGGAGCCGCTGAGTTCCGGGTTCCAGCTGCGGTCGGGGCGCCCGTCGAGGGACACGCGGGCAGCGTTGCGCCCGTAGACCTTTGAGGAGCCGCCGCCACTCAGGTGCGTGAAGACACCGCCCAGGTAGACGTTGCCGTCGTAGTAGTCGAGCGCGCGCACGCTCACCTGGCCGCCGTTCAGCGCGTTAGTGATCGACAGGTCCCACGAGGGGTCGACCTGACCGGTGGAGGGGTTGATGACGACGGTGCCGATGTGAGTCTCGCCGTTGACGCGCGTGAAGTCGCCGGCCACGAGGAGGCGACCATCGGGCAGCGGCAGGAGGGCCTTGACCTGATTGTTGAAGTCGAAGGCCTGGCCGGTCCAGTCGCCGGTGTTGACGTCGAAGGCCGCCAGGCCGCGCGACGGGTTCTCGGAACCGTTCTCGCCCTGCTTGACGCCGGTGAAGTTACCACCCACGTACATGGTGGAGCCGACCTGCTTGAGGGCCTGGACTTGAATGGATCCTTCCGCGTAGGAGCCGTTGATGTTACCGGTGACGCCCCACGAGGTTGTGGCCGCGTAGTTGGAGACGGCGCGGCTCACGGTGGAACCAGCCTCGCCCTCGTCCGGGATGCGGGTGAAGGCCGAGGAGTCGGAGGCAACGCGCGGACGCACGTAGGCCTCAGAGTAGGCGAAGACCGTCTGGCCGTTCTTGTGGAAGAAGGAAGACGCAGAACTCAGGTCGCCACCCCAGTTTCCGGCACCGATGCCGTATCCCCAGCCGACAGTCCAGCCGGTGCGCGCCGACGGGTAGACCTGGAGGGCGTTCCACCCCTGGTCGTAGCCGAGGGTATTCCACAGGAGGCCGGAGACGGGGCTGGCACCGTCCATCGAGATGCTCACCGGGTGAGCCATCTTGAAGGGCCACACGAAGTCCGTCATCTTGGAGAACTTCATGTCCAGCTTCTGGTAGGAGCGGCCCGAGGCGCTCCACGAGCGCAGGACGCGCACGCCGTCCGGCTGGTCCTTGACGTCCTCATTGTTGAGCAGGCCGTTGACAGCGTCGTTGGAGAGCTGAACGACGTCGAAGGCCGACTGGTTACGCTCGCGCGTTGCGAGCTTGGCCGGATCGCCCTTGCCGCCGCTCCACGGCTCCCAGCCTTCGCGGCCACGACCGATCATGACCCAGCCGCCGCCATCTGTGGTCTGATCACAGAAAAACTGGGCGGGGGCATCCATCGCGGGGGTCTGGAGCCAGTAGGTGCCGTCCTGAGAGTTGGGATCGCGCTGCTTGATGTCCCAGCACGAGGCCGCCGCGGTGGCGGCGCTCAAACCATCATGAAGGACGGTTTGACCAGGAGAAACGGGAGGTGGATTGCCATCATCTGCGTGCGCCATCGGGGCGAACGCAAGCGATGCACACGCGATAATCGGTGCAGATGCAAGGGTTACAAGGCGCGAAAGTGCGGAAGCCATGACACGGCCTTTCAGCGGGACAATAATCTTGTTGCACTAATGATTACACAACAAGGAATAGTCCATCAACCGGCCGGTCAAGTCAAACCTTCACAGGTGCCTCATACACCCCTTCCTTACCCCCGTTTTTTCTTTGCCAAGGACCCAAGTCCCGAGAGATGGAGCCGATCCCGAAAAGCCCAACAAACACAAGCGAAAACGAGGACCGAGAGGGCCGACCCAGCGACCATCCCGACGAAAGAATCGCGTCCGCACAACCATGCTATACAACCACCAGGAATTGCGGCAGATGCGCCCACAACAAGGATCGGCTTGACCACTTCAGAGATTTTCGGTGTCACACCGATGAAGCGCGACACCTGAACGGTCGCCATCACAGCGTCAAGCACCATGCAAAACGCCCAAACTGCCGCAGCTGCGACCATACCTCCACGAGGAATGAAAATGACGTTGCCCACAACGTTCAGCGTCAGCACCACAACCTTGTTCACGGCCGCCCACCCAGAGCGCCCACTCATGATGAGCAACGAGTGAATGTTGCCCGCCATGAAGGTCACGATAGAGCCGATGCACAGGACAACGAGCACGTTCGCGCCCGGCGCGAAACCTTCACCGAGGATCCTCATGAGAGCCGGAGCGTAGATCGCCATGAGCGCGTAGATCGGCGCGGCGAAAAGCACCAGCCAGATGGAGGCCGTGCCGTAGAGGTCGCGCAGCTCCTTGATGCGCTCCTGGTGCAGAAGCTTGGAGAACTGCGGAGAGACGACGACGCGCAAGGCCGTATCGACAACCATGCCCGCCTGAATGAAACGGATCGCACCGCCGTAGATACCCGAGGCAGCATCGCCCGCGAGCAGACCGACCAGCAGGACGTCCAGCCACTGCAGGGCCTGCTCGAGACCGGCAGTCAGGGTGCGAGGCAGCGCGAAGGAGACGACCTGACGACGACGCTGCGCACTCGGCCAGCGCCCCTCAGAGTCCGCCACCGACGGCATGTGCCGCAGCAACAGCCACCAAGATGCCACCAGCACCACGACGAAGGGCAGGGCCCACGCGACTGAGACGAGCGCCAGAGAACCCGTCAGCGCGGCCGCCAGGGCCACCAGAAGGGGACGCAGGCCCGGCAGCAGCAGGTTCTGGACGAGCACGTACTCACGCATGTTACCCAGCGCCCGCAGCGCGGCGGACGCCACGAGCGTGAGTGCACCGATCGGGACGAACCAGAGGACAGCGCGGGTCGCACCCGACACCTCAGCATTCCAGATCAACGGGGCCACGGCCTCGAGAACGAGGACGCACACGGTGGACACGCCCACCGTCATCGTCGCCATAAAGGACAGGGTTGCGCGGATCTCCTGGGGCGCATCCAGGGACAGGCGAGGCATCAGGTAGATGGCCGTGGAGTCCAGGCCAACCTTCGCCAAGGCCATGACGATGGCGAACACACCCGTCGCCTGTGTGACGACGCCCGCGCCGGTCGCGCCCAACATGCGCGAGAGAATGATCGTGAAAGCGAAACCCAGGATGGCCGAGGCCATGGCTCCGACGAACCCGACGATGCCCCCGCGAGCGAGGGACCGCCTGGCTTGATTTGCCTCACTCATGATTAACCTTCCCGCTACCACGCGGTAGCCTTTCCCTATAACCGATCGATGGGAAACACATGAACTTCATCAACTCTCTCTCCCCCACCCGCAAGAAGGGCCTCGTGGCAGCAGCGATCCTCCTGGTCATCGCGCTCGTCATCGTCGTGGTGCTGCGCCTGACGGGCTCTTCCGACACTGAGACCACCGAAGCCTCCGGCGTGCAGAGCGTGGGTCCCGGCCAATCCGACGCCCCGCAATCCATCGCCAAGACCATCACGCCGCAGTCGGCGGGTCCCGCCAACGCAAACGGCGCGATGGAGACGGCCACCGAGGCTGGCGACCAGGCCTCGTACATCCTGACAACCCTGTACGACGCGTACACCGATCCCGAGCAGGCCCAGGCGACCGACCTGTCTTCCGTGCTCACCGAGTCCGCGCTCGAAGAATTCGATGCGCAGGCTGTCGAATGGGCGAAGGAAGGCCTGCACTCCGAGGGCACGCCAACTGTCGAAAACCCGCAGGTCATCGCCGATGACGGTGCCGGAAACCTCACCGTGTCGGCCTGTGTGGACTCCTCCTCCGTGCGCGTCCTCAACGACGCGGGGACGTCTTTGACGGACGACACGACCATGACCCGCGCCCTCACATACTTTCAGTTTGTGAAGGATGGTCAGAACTGGAAGCTCTCCGGTGTCTCCTTCCCCGACGACCCGACCTGTTGAGTCGTTCGAGCATCCGAGTGGAGAAAGCCCCGTCGTTCGCGGCGGGGCTTCCCCATTCGCCCAGACGCACGGGAGCCGCGGCGCGGACCGTACCAGCAACGGAACCGGGCGTGGGTGTACCGGCTTGTACGGCGGCCACGCGCAGCGGGTCGTTCTCTTCTTCCAGGTGACGCGACAGCAATGCGGCAGCGACGACCGAGAGCATCAGGCCCGTGTTCATGCCGTAGTAGAACTGCTCGACCAGGGTGGCCAGCATGATGCCGCCCAGGATCGAACCGTAGACATCCTTGGCCCGCCAGATGCGCGGGAACATGCGCAGGAAGAACAGGATGAACAGGAAAATGCCGACGAGGCCGTAGGAGAAGATGACGGTCCAGAACTGGCCCTGGGTGCCCAAGGCTGGCAGCCAGGACGACGCCGAGGGGCGAGGAGCACCAAATCCCAGGAACGGCGATTCAGCAAGCTCGTTGAGGGTCTCCAGGTAGTTCGACGCACGGTCCGCGGTTGAGGAGGATTCCTGGAGACGGTCGAACAGGGACTTCGAGGCGGGCGTGGATAGCCAGGCCACCACAGCGACGACGAGGGCCCCAATGATGCCCACAACGGTGCGCCACGCCCCGGCGCGCAGGCGCTGGAAACCGACCCACGTCACGATGACGATGAGGCCGATATACATGCCGCGGTTGAGCGTTGCTGCCGCCGGGATGATCGACAGCGCGCACACGCCAACAACGATGAAACGATATGTCGAGCGCTCGCGCCACAGCACGTACGCAAAAATCAGCGCGAGCGGGAAGATCATCGAGTACACGTTGCCGTACGTATTCGCGTAGATGAACGGCGCGGAGGGACGCGGGTCGGACAGAATCCACGACGACGGGTTCCACTGGGTAGTGGCGCGCTTCGTGAACTCCTTGACGAAGTCGTTGGCATGCAGGGGCTTCGGCACCAGGTAGTACATGAGCGTCTTGAAGCGCAGCTCGGGCCACGCCATGGCGATGAAGCCACCAATCGTGGTCGACAGGAGAAAACCCCACATCGTGCCCACGATGACGCGCACGCTCAGCGTCTTACGCGCGTTGTACGCGTAGACCGCGAAGATACCGGGAGCGAGCTGGAGCAGGAAGCGGTAGAACGCACCAATGACGCGCCCGCCCGAGTCGAGCATCGACATAGACGCCAACACCCACGCCAGGAAAAACATCCAGATGATCGTTCCGGGCGGGAAACGCAGACCGCTTCGGCCAAGCATCAGCACGAGCATGATGATTCCGAAGAACGGCCACATCAGGTCGCCGGAGCCCAGGACCCACCACAGCAGGTACGCCGAGTAGGCCGCGACGAAGGGCCACGCTGGCAGGTCCTGCGCGTCCTCCCGCAGCGGCCCGATGCGCGCCGGTGGTGGCTTCCTCCAGATTCCGCGGCCCCAACTCACGCGCTCGTGTTCCCTTCAGGAGTGCCACGTTCCTCGGACGAGGCCGGGGCTGCGTCAGCGCTGTTCTGCGCGGTCGCGTCGGCCGCTGGCTCGTCAGCCGGGTGAAGCGGGGCGAGCCTGTTGCGCTTGCGCGAAGACAGGTAGAGGAAGGGGCCCTCCAGGAAGCCCTTGATTTCCGACCTGGTGAGCGAGCCGGGCGTATCGTCATCACGGCCGGCCACGCGGGTACCGCCGGGCTTGATGCGCTTAAGGATTCCGGGAATGCGTCCCACGAGGGTGCACAGGACCGAGGGCTTCTCGATGATGGCCTTCGTCAGCAGAGCGGCCATGCCGGAGCCGTTGCCGCGGATCTGCTTATCCAGGCCGGCCTCGTCGACGCGGTGACGATGGTGCACGAGAGCGTCAGGCGTGTGGATGATGACGTCGCCTGTGGCCAGGATGCGCGCGAACATGTCGAGGTCCTCGCCGCCTCGCGTCGAGGTGCCAGCGCCGAGCGCGGGGTCGAAGGGGCCGACCTCCATGAGGACATCGCGACGCATGGCCATGCAGACGCCAGCACCCACGCGAGCCGTCGTGATCGGGAAGAGCGGGCCTCCTTCACCCTTTTCACCCAGCACCTCCAGGCCCTCGGGCATGTCGCCCGCGCACCACACGCGGGGCTTCATGTCCTTGGGGAAGCCACCGCGCGATTCGAACCAACGCTGAGGCTTGTAGCGTTCCTCCAGCGGCAGGGCGATGCCGGTGGTGGCAGCCACGTACGGCGAAGCCGTGAAGGGATCGATCATCGCGGTCAGCCAGTTCGGGTCGACGATCGCGTCGTCGTCGGTGAAGACGATGACCTCGCCGCGGGCGGCCAGCACGCCGCGGTTGCGGGCGCGCGACAGGCCGGGACGCGAGGCAGACACGATGGTCATGCGCGTGTCGTCGATACTCGCGAGCTTCTCGCGTGTCTGGCCGGTCTCGGGAGCGTTATCCACGACGACCAGCGTGAAGCGATGATGCTTTTGGGCCAGAATCGCGCGCACCGCAGCCTCGAGCATGTCGCAGGAGCCGACCGTGCACATGATGACCGTGGCGTCGACCTTCGCGCCGGCACCTTCTTCCCATCCGCGCGGGGACGCAGCTTCGACTGCGGCGACGCGCGCCGAGTACTCGGGGTGAGCCGTCCCCTCGATCTCAATGAAGTCGGAGTTACGCCCATTGTCGCGCACGAGAACGAGCGCGCGGGGGTCCTTCGGGTCACCCGAAATCAGCTGGGTGACGCGGGCGGTGCGGTCAACGTGCCAGATGGACGCTGCCTGATCGTCGACCACCAGGGTCTCCTCGGCACTCATTTCTTATCCTTCGAATCGGTGGAGTCGTTCTTCTTGGACGCCTTGTTGTCCGACGTCTTCTTGGGGGTCGGCTCGGAGCTGACTTCTACCTTGCGCAGGATAGCCGTCTCTTCCGGGGACGGGTCCGCCACGACCTCGTCCGTGGGTTCGATCACCTGAGCGACGGGCGCAGGCTCAGCCAGGTCCTCGGCCCCGGCCGTCACCGTGCCATCCAGGTAGAGCATGCCGTTCACCTCGCGGTTGATGATGGCCAGCTCGTTGAGGAGGGCGTGCAGCTCCTTGAGGTCGTGGCCCTTACGCACGGCGATGAGCACGTGGCGGGAAGGACGGACCTCGTCAAGCAGGGAGGCCAGGGGCTGGTAGATGTCGATCAGGCGAGGCGTCGGCACACGAGTCTCGGCGAGCGAACGCGACAGGACGCGGTGCAGCTGACGGGACTCCGCGTCGGAGGCGTCAGTAATGAGGTCGACCCAGTGGTCGCGATCAATCGCCATCGCGAGCATACGGGTGGGAGCGAGCCACGGCTCGGGCGCGCCTTCCTCGGCGCTCCACACGGGCAGGGCCGTCAGGTCAGCCAGCTGCGTGGGCGAATCGAGGGTACCAGCGCGCGTCTCGCGCAGAAGCATCAGCACCAGGCCAGCGAACAGACCGACGACCGTGAAAATGAGGATCAGGCGGGACTTCGCGGGCTCAACCGTGTCAGTCGAAGCATCGCCACTCGTGATGACGAGGCCGGCGGTGGCGTGGTAGGGCTCCAGCGTCGCGGCCTGCTCCTTCAGCTTGTTGATGTCTTCGGTCAGCTCCTTGGCGCGCGGGTTAGTGCTCACGACGTCGCCGTCCTCATCCACGACGGGGTTCAGGCTTTTGAGTTCGGCCTCCAAGGTGGCAATCTGCTCGTTCACGGCGGAGGCCATCTCGTTCGCGCGCTGCTCGACGAGGGCCGTACGCTCCTTGAGATAGGCGTCCGAGATCGCGTCAGCGGCCTTGACGGCCTCGGCGCGGGTAGGCGCGGAGTACTCGATCTTGACGATCGTGCCATTCGTGTCGCCCGACACCTCCATGTTCTCGCGCAGCTCGTCAGCGGTCGCCCCGCCGCCGATGGTCGCGGCCGCGGCGTCCAGGACGGCGGCGGACTTCGCGATTCCCTGCTCAGTCACCATGTCCGTCGTGTTCGACAGCGACGCACGAATCGCGGGCGCAGGCGTGAGCGTCGGCGACGTCACAGTCATCGACACCGTCGCGGAATGCGTGACAGGTATCACGAAGGCGGCGCCAACACCAAGAAGCATGCCAAACACAGTCCCCGCAGCGATCGTCCTCCAGCGACGCCCCAGGGCGTGACGCAGGATCTGCTGGCCGCCAGTCGGCGGAGGGGTGAGGATCATGAGTGTTCTCCTTGAAGGTTCGAGCGCACCCACGCGGCGCGCGCATTCAGCCGACGTTCGAGGACGCGGCGGGACGTTGCGGGTCGAGATGCAACCCCCTGAGTGTAGACCTGCACGAAGCGCTCAAGCTCACGCTCGGCCTTGTCACGAGGAAGAGACACGAGGGAGACGAGGCGCGGCAGCTCCTGGCCCGTCAGATGCGCCGACAGCTCGGCGAAAGCCTGGGCCTGATCCGGATTCTTCCACGAGTCCGAGCGCCACGCCTTATTTCCCGTCACCTGCCCGGGGTGGATCCGATACAGCAAGCCCCAGGCGGCCAGGCGACGAATACGACCACCCGCGGACGCAACGTGCATCCACAGGTCATAGTCTTCAGCGGGAACAGCGCGGTAACCGCCGACACGGTCAATGATCTCGCGCGTCGCCAGCATGGTCGGGTGGCACACAGGGTTGGTGAGCAGCAGATGCCAGCCCATATCCTCGGGCGTGATCTCATAGGGCATGCGCGGCACCGGACGAGAGCCGCGCAACTCGATCATCTGCGTGAAAACCATGTCGTCACCACGTTCAATGGCGTGCATCGTGCGCTTGAAGCGCCCCTTCAGGGAGACATCATCGGCGTCCATGCGGCCAACCAGGCGCGAATCGGTGCGCTCCATCAGCTGAGTGAGGACGCGCGAGACGCCGCCCTCACCCGGGGTAATGTCTTCGATACGCAGGCGAGGATCGACCACTCCCCCGCGCGACGCGCCGCGGATGGCTTCGCCGACCGTCGAATCCGACGACGAATCATTGCCGACGACCAACTCCGAGTCCGTCGGCATGGCCGCCAGGGTCGAAGCCACGGCGCGCGCAATCGTGCCCGCAGCGTTACGCGCGGGCAGAATGACGGAAAGCTCAGGCACGACCGTCCCCCTGCTTCGCCGCGGCATCCAGGGCACGCAGGTCGCGGTAACGGCGACGCAGCGACATCGACGAGTGCGCGACGGCGACCACAGCCAGGAAAGTGTAAAGCACCATGAAAGGCGCGCCAAGGCCCCACAGCGCGAACGTCCAGCACACGACGCCCGGGTCGGTGGGCAGCAGGATGAACGAACGCAGATTGCCACCACGGGTCTGCTTGCGCCCGGCGGCACGCACGAACTGCTCGGCGAGGATCTGGCTCATGAACTGACCCGACGTCACCCACCCGTAAACGAGGGCAACAATAGCGAGCCACCAGGACTCGGGGCGATACACCATAACGGCGGCCGCCGTGCAGAAGTGAATCGCCGGGGAACGGAACGCATCCGCCACGTGGTCCACCCACTCCCCCGTCTTCGACGACGCACCGGTCACGCGCGACACCTGACCGTCCGCCGAGTCAAACATGAAACCGACCGCCAGGGACGTGCCCACGATCAGACCCGTCCACCACGCAGGTTCGAGCGCGACAAGGACGATGAGACCGAGCGTCGAGAAGCACACGGAGATGAAACTGACGAAATTCGGAGTCCAGCCGAAAGCCGCGCACGCCGCAGCGGCCACGCGCGCAGCCCCACGGTTCACCCAGCGCATGTACGCGGGAACACCCGCGCCCGGCTTCTGCGCAGCTGCCAAGGCCGCACGATACGTCGTGAAGCGAGTACCCCACGAAGCACCCGGCTCAAGCACCACTGGGAGGCTCACTGCTGCTCCCCTTCCGTCGCCTTGTCAGACTTGTCAGCCGAGGCCTCGTCACTAAAGTCCTCAGGCGCGATAAAGCGGCGCAGCTTCGTCGACGACGTCGACGGCGTGTACGGCAGATAAACGACGCGCGCGCCGACCTCCGCCATCTCCGCCTCAAGCTGAGCGCCCTTGGGAGTGTCCTTCCAGTCGTCTCCCTTGAAGAGCACATCGAAAGGCTGAAGGCGCCACGCCAGGCGCTTATCCTGATCCAGGTCCACGACCACCGCATCCACGAAACGCAGCGACGACACGAGGTCGCAGCGCTCCTTCAGCGGAATAACCGGTGCACGGCCCTTCATGCGGATCAGCGCCTCGTCAGAGGTCACGCCGACGACCAGACGATCGCAGCGCTCGCGGGCGGCGCGCAGGATGTTGAGGTGTCCCTGATGGAACATGTCAAAACCACCGGGAACGTAGCCGGTGACAGGAGCGTGTTGCTGAGTCGTTTCGTCCACGTAACAAGTGTGCCATTTATCAGACGGTCAACGCGACGCTTACCCGCTAAATGACCGAAAGATCACGTCTCAGCGTTGCAGGCAAAGTGACAAACGCATTCGCGGAAGCGCATGATCATGGGCAAATATGACCGCATGGCCGCATATTTTCTTGTTACAGGACGCGACACGCCGGGAGGCCCTCACACGACACTTTCACGGCGCCGCGACTGACATTCGCGCAGATAGAGGGTGCCCACCGCGAGAGCCAGCCACGGCCTCGTCGGTGGACACCGCACCTCAGCGGAGCGCCGGGCCAGTGTTTGACACCCCGCGCATCCGACGTCAGCGGGAGAAGACGACCGTGCGGTTGCCGTTCATGAGGACGCGCCGCTCCGCGTGGAAGCGGACGGCCTGGGCGAGGACGCGGCGTTCCACGTCCTGGCCGAGCGCCACCATGTCCGGCGTGGAGTCGGCGTGGGAGACGCGGGTGACGTCCTGCTCGATGATCGGCCCCTCGTCCAGGTCGGCGGTCACGTAGTGGGCGGTCGCGCCGATCAGCTTGACGCCGCGATCGTGGGCCTGCGCGTAGGGGCGCGCCCCCTTGAAGGAGGGCAGGAACGAGTGGTGGATGTTGATGACGCGGCCCTGCATGGCGCGGCAAACCTGGTCGGAGAGGATCTGCATGTAGCGGGCCAGGACGACGAGTTCCACCTTTTCGGAGGCGATCAGGTCGAGGAGCTGGCGCTCCGCCTGCGCCTTCGTGTCCTTCGTGACGGGGATGTTCAGGAAGGGGACGCCGTAGAACTGGGCGACGGGCGCCAGGTCCGGATGATTGCCGACGACCGCGATCACGTCAATGGGCAGGCCCTGCGTCTGCTGGCGGTACAGGAGGTCAGTCAGGCAGTGGCCTTCGCGCGACACCATGATGATGGTGCGCAGCTTGCGGCCCAGGTCGTCGACGCGGTAGGTTGCGCCGAATTCTTCGGCGACGCGGGCCAAGCCATCGTCGATGGGCGCGCGACCCTTCGGGGAGTCCACCTCAACGCGCATGAAGAACGTGCCCGTGTCAGGGTCGCCGAACTGCTGGGACTGGATGACGTTGCCGCCGGACTCGCCGATCACGCCGGTCACGGCGTGCACGATCCCGGGGCGGTCCGGGCAGGACAGGGTCACAACAAGCTGCGCGTTTTCAGTCATGGGAGCCAGTCTAGTCAGGTTCATACCCTGCAACGAGGCCGGGGCACGCTTTGCGGGAGATGCCACGGGGTTGCGGGGGTGGGGTGGGGTTGTTGCGGGGCAGGATTGCTTCGTTGCGGTCGGGGTTGCTGCTTGGGCGAGAACCGCCACGGTTTCACGAACGTTTCACGAGCCGCCAGGACTGGCGGCCAAGTTTCACGCGTCGGCGGCGGCCTTACCCCTTCAATCCGCACGTTAACCCGCTATTCCGAGCGTGGGCAGCCTCGCCCACGTACCGAACGGAGGGTTAGGCTGCGGACCAGCGGGTTAGCGCTCCGGGTGACAGGCCCAGGACACCACCCATCGGGATCAGTTGCCACACACCACGCCATAGGACTGCGATGCCGCAGACCCCGACAGGGCATTCGCTTGACACCCATGCTGCCTGAGCGTTCGTTGTGGGACCAACTGCCTGGACAGGCTGCTACGATGCGAAGCAGTGAACCAGAGCAAAGGAGCCAGCATGGTCCCCGGCGACAATGAGCGAACGAGCGCCAACAAGCCCGAGAACAACACCTCGACACGAGGGACCTTCTTCGAGAAACTGAAGTTCTGGAAGCGCTGCAAACAGGAAGACGACGAACCTGCACAACTAACCCCCATGCCCCCCTGCCTAATGAAGTGGTGGACCCCACTGCTCATAGCATTTGTCCTGTTTGCGCTGAGTTTAATATGCGCATTGGGGTGGGGATGGCAATGGCATTGGCCGTCATCCAACGCGATGAAACTCTGCATGACGATCACCGGCGCAGGATTCGCATTCTCAGCATGGCAGCAGAGGAGCCATGACAATGCCGCCAACGCAAAGCAAGCACGGGCAGCAGTGGAGCGCGAAGACTACTGGAAGCGCCGCGAGCATATTTTTCGAACGCTCGGCTCGAGTAACCCCAGAATTCGACTGGGCGCCATTGCCATGCTAACAGAACTTGCAGACTCAGCCGAATTTAGCGAACGCTTGAACAAGACCGAAAAACAGCTCCTACAACAACATATCATTGACACACTATGCCTCCAAATGAAATACGAAGGGCACGCACAAAAAAGCGAAGGAAGCAAAGAAGAGCGTAGCAAAATTCAATTGGCAATCACCACAGCAATCCTACAACGAATTAACCAAACAAACAGGCAGCCGAAGCTGGCGAATTGGTCCAACGCAAATATTGACTTTACCCAAGCAAAGATACTTACATCAATCACGATAGACAACATTCACACGAGCGCACACTTAGACTTTCAACACTGCACCTTCACCGAAGACCTAATTATAACAGACTCAACACTTGATAATATTACCTGGAGAAATGCACGATTTAGAAAATCTATATCCTGTCAAGGCAAGAACGTAGAATGCATAATTAGCGCAAATGAGCTACCTAGCACCACAGAAGCATGCAGCTTTACAAATACAATATTCATATCCAGCCCCAGATCCACATTCGACCTGAACAAAGTGGCTGAAAACGCTCATTCATCTATCACACTTGACAAATGCAAATTCTATTCAACAAACTGCACATGCCCACCTGAATGCAAGTGCAAAATTAGTACCACGCCAGAGCAATGCAACTGCCTCAAAAATAAACACTGCGCATGCAAAACAAAATGCATTCACTCAAATATCACAATTTACTACAGCACTCTACAAACACAACAACTGCAATACATGCCACACCTATCAATTTCCGAATGCAGCACTGGCAAGATTGAAATTGTCAAACCAATCAACCATTACGGGCTTAGAATTATCAGAAACGACATTCGGGAACAAATTTCTATTGTACACCCGGGAATATCTACGCCAGCTGACGCTAAAGAGGACACCTCCAAGAAAATTACTATCTCAGGTAACAAGATACACGCACAACATATCACAGATCCCATTCACATAGGTCTCGGATTTTCAGGAGAAGTACAGAATCTGATATTTTCAAACAATAAGGTAGCAGATCCTTCGGATAGTCAAAGGTACCACTCCATCAGTTGCACAAGGATTTACCCTAATGACACTCGCTTCCATTTTGAGATCCCTTCCATTCTCAACGCTCACCACTCAAGGCCTCTCACATGGGATGCAGGCTACTACGTCGGCGACCATGTAGAAGCATTAGGATGCGGCACCCATTGGGATTCAGACTCCGCATTTAAAGTAGCCTGCGCAACAATCGATGACCTCTCTTTCATTCAGATGACCTACACCTCTGCCCAGACATTCACACACGTTGACAATTCCATAACAGAATGGCCAAACGATTTCCCTTCTCAGGAAGAAATCATACAGAATATCAAAGATAATAACTGTTACATAATAAATGATAGCTCCGAGCGTCTCGCCGTGTTTATGTCCTCCATCGAACCATATGCTCCTTACGCATCGATTGTCGGCGAATGGCATTCGTGCGCTGAATACCGCACAGTTCGTTGCCTCGCTGGTTTCACTGGCCGCGGCATTGCTCAGGAAATTTTTTACTTTGCGTCCCAAGAATCTGACTACCTACGCTCCGACAGCCACGTTGACAATCTTCCCATGCGTCACGCGCTCGAGGTCTTCGGTTTCAAGGAGTGCGGCACATTTACAGCAGACGACGGATCAACACGGATTGCATATGACTGGATCAAAGAGCTTGAGCTTCAGGACTAAGAATACGAGCACTTACTACCTAGTCAACGAGATTGCGACAGAACCTTGACGCTTGTTGTGGCCACATCGTCGGCAAATTCGTCATTCGGCCATGGTCCACAGATAGGGTGATAGCATGCAGGTTCGAATTGCGCCCCCTGACGACCCCGCGTTCATCGAGGGGGCGTAGGAGCATGCCTGTGCGTTTATGCAGGCGAATGGGAATGCGACTCAGTGGCCCGACGGATACCCGGGCCGTGTTGATGCTGAGGAAGACATCGCGCGCGGACACTGTTTCCTTGTGGCCAACGACGAGGGTCCCCTCGCCGTCTTCAGCTGCGCACCGGGGCCTGATGCAACCTACGCGGAAATCGTTGGCGCGTGGCATTCCGATACCGACTACCACGTGATTCACCGCGGTGCGTGGGCATGGGGTCGCGCGGGCGATCTTCAGCTTCGCAGCTGAGCACGCGGATTACCTGCGCTGCGACCCCCATGAGGACAACGCACCGATGCGACGTGCGCTCGAGTCCTTCGGATTCCGCGAGTGCGGAACCATCACAGTTGCCAACGGCACGGAGCGCGTCGCCTACGACTGGATAAAAGAGACACCACGCGACAGCACCTCACAGTCGTAACACCCACCTCTTTGCAGACACGCCCCGCTTTTCCCATGCAACTCCCAGCAGACTCAGATCGACAACGCCTCAGAGACCTTATGATTTCAACGTTTCGGTTTCAAAATCTGAAATGCTGTCATGGGAATTGCATGCGACTTTTGCGGGACTGCACCCGTTAAGGGGCATTGCACCCGATGAGGAGCATTGCACCCGATCAGAGCGGGTGCATCGTCACTGATGTGGTGCACGACCCGATCAGCAACAAGCTCTGTCACGGGGGACTTGCCACCGGCAGCGCGAACACCACAACGGGGCCCGACACGACGCGCCGTTTCACTTCCCCGAGGCTACTCACCACAAGGCTGCTCACCGAGAAGCGGTGGGCATCAGACCACAGTCGCACTTGTTACTCAGTGACGTTGCACTACTTAGCGCAGCGTTGCACTGGATAGTAAGCAGTGCAACGCCTCGCTATCTAGTGCCTTGCTGCCACATCTAGTGAATCGCTCCATGACGCGGGACTACCGCACGTCGCCAAAGCGCCGCAGCCTCGCGGTTTCACACGCGTTTCACGCCCGCCAAGCCGACCCCGCCAGCACACCCCCCACCACAGCACCGCCGGAACCGCGCCACGCGCACAGATGAAGCCCGCAACACCACCACCCCAGCAAGACCAACCCTCACTCGAACAAGCCACACCCCGCATATATGCGGGCGCGCGCCCGGCCAACCAGCCGGGCGCGCGCCCTTTCCCACCAACCGCCACGAGGGCGGTAGCCTCACTTGATGAAGCCGAGCGCCTTGACGGCGTCGTACTCTTCCTGGAGGGCCTTGATGTTGTGGTCGATTCCGGCGCGGGTCGCGTCGGAAATCTCGAGGCCGTCGACGACCTGCCACTCGCCACCATCGGAGGTGACGGGGAAACCGAAGTTCAGGCCGGCGGGGACGCCGTAGTGCGTGCCGTCGGACATGACACCGGCGGTGACCCACTCGCCCTCGGGGGTGCCGTGGATCCAGGAGTACATGTGGTCGATCGCAGCGTTCGCGGCGGAGGCAGCCGAGGAGGCGCCACGCGCCTCGATGATGGCGGCGCCACGCTTGGCGACGGTGGGACGGTAGTAGCTGGACAGCCACTCTTCGTCCACCAGCTCGGTCGCGGGCTTGCCGGCAACCTTCGCGAAGGAGACGTCCGGGTACTGGTCGGCCGAGTGGTTACCCCACACGACGACGTCCTTGATGTCGGCGTTCGCGGCACCGGTCTTGTGGGCGAGCTGCGCGATCGCACGGTTGTGGTCGAGGCGCATCATCGCGGTGAAGCGCGAGGCCGGGACGTCCGGCGCAGCGTTCTGGGCGATGGTGGCGTTGGTGTTCGCGGGGTTACCCACGACGAGGACACGCACGTCATCGGCAGCGCCGTCGTTGATGGCCTTGCCCTGGGGGCCGAAGATGCCCGCGTTGGCCTCGAGCAGGTCGGCGCGCTCCATGCCCTTGCGGCGCGGCATGGCACCCACCAGGTACGCGACGTTGGTGCCCTGGAATGCACGGTTGACGTCGTCGAAGATCTCAACGCCGGCCAGGGTCGGGAACGCGCAGTCGTCGAGCTCCATCGCGGTGCCCTCGGCGGCCTTGACAGCCTGGGGGATCTCGAGCAGGTTCAGCTTGACGGGCACGTCCGGGCCGAACAGCTGGCCGGAAGCAATGCGGAACAGGAGGGCGTAGCCGATGTTGCCGGCTGCGCCAGTGACGGTGACGATACGAGGTTCTGCCATGAGTGGCGCTCCTTTACAGTCCTATGGGCTTGTGCCCTTGCAGTCGCGGAATTCCCCGCGCTCTACCTTCTAGGATACGTTGTCCGTCACAGTGTGACCCGGGCACCCAGTCCCAACAGAGCACCCCACCCGCGTGATCTATAGCATACGAGGCCGGTGCTGGGTGTATCATTCGGCGCGCTCGGGTCGTACAGTGAGGACATGTCGCGCACTTTCCCTTCGCCCCCGCCCAGCAGCACCGGATCGGAGAAACCCGCTCCTGCCTCGTCCCACATTGACGAGGCCGTGGCCCACTCCCACGACCACGCGCACTCCGCGGGTGGCGCGGAAGGTGGCCACTCGCACGATCATTCCCACACGGCGGGAGCCTCGGCCGCACGCCTAGGGTGGGCGCTCGCAGTGACGGGGACCGTCGTCGTCGCAGAACTGCTCGGTGCCTTCTGGTCCGGGTCCTTGTCCCTGGCGGCTGACGCGGGGCACATGGTCGTGGATGCCTCCGGCCTGGTCGTCGCCCTCATCGCGGCACACCTGACGCTCCGCCCACGCGACGAGAAGCATACGTGGGGGTGGGCGCGCTCCGAGGTCCTGGCCGCCGCCCTGCAGGCCGGCATGCTCCTTATTATCAGCGTCATGGTCGCGTGGGAGGCCGCGTGGCGTCTCGCCTCTCCCCCGCCCGTCGAGGCCGGCCCCATGCTCCTCGTTGGCATGATCGGCCTGCTCGCGAACGTCGTCTCACTGCTGATCTTGGCGGGCGGGCGCGACGCGAACCTCAACATGAAGGCCGCGTTCCTGGAGGTCGCAAACGATGCTCTCGGCTCCCTCGCGGTGATCGTCGCAGCAGGCGCAGAATGGGCCTTCGGCTGGACGCGCGCCGACGCGATCGCCTCGCTCCTGATTGCTATCCTCATGGCCCCGCGAGCGCTCACGCTCCTGCGCCGCTCTGTCGCGATCCTCATGGAAGAGACGCCCGCCAGCGTGGATATGGGCGAGCTGCGCACGCACATGATGGGCGTCGACGGCGTTATCGACGTGCACGACCTGCACGTGGCCGCCGTCTCCTCACACCTGGTGACCGTCACCGCGCACGTGACCGTCACGCACGAGGCCGACGGCCCCTCGCGCGACCGCATCGTCCACGAGCTGGGCGAGTGCGCGTGCCACCACTTCCCCATCGCGCACTCCACGTTCCAGCTCGAGTGCCCCGAGCACGCCAGCCACGAGCACATCGAGCACTAACCGCCACCTCGTCCTCACGTACAACGAGGCGGCAGGAGCGTCAACTCCCGCCAATCCCCCGATGTGTAGCTACAAGAGCCGGAGACTACTTCGAGCGATTCGCGCGGTAGTACTCAATGAGAGCGTGGGTCGACTGATCCTGCGCATCCAGGGCCTCGGTCTGCGCGAAGAAGTTCGACAGGAACGAGGGCCTCGTGAACGATCTCAAGGAGCGCGCGTGGATCGCGTGCTGTGCTGGCGACATCATCGTCTACCGTGTGCGCAACATTGCCGCGTGAGAGGGCAGACTCCCATCCGCTGCCCGTTCACGATGTCTGCGCGGCTCCGCGAGCGAGCAGCGCTGTGGTGGACGCATACATTCGCCTCACCGTCAGTGCAAGAATGACGGTGACGATCAATGCCCACCCCTGTGCCACGACGACGCTCACCACCCCGCTCTGATACAGCGCGGCCCCAGCGTCTGCCAGGGCGTGAGCGAGGATCGCTCCGAGGATCCACCAGCGGCGAACCCTCCCAGTGAACGCCATCCAGACCAAGACTGACAGGGCAATGTGCAAGGCAATGGTGATGGTACGCTCGCCGATACTCAGCAGGTAGAACGGCGCGGGTGTATTAATGAGCGACTCGAACTGGCGGGCCACGATATTGCGCTGGGCGTCGGGTAAACCAGCGAGGAAAGCCTCGCTCTTACCCGCATTGATGATGCTCACCGAGACCACAAGGTTAGAGATTGTCGCTACTCCCACAAGCAGTATTGCCTCGATACCTCCGTGTCCGATGCCCATTCCGAGGGCGCGCCCAACGTCATCGGGACGCCGGTCGCTCGCTTGCAGAACGGCGAATCCACAGACTCGGCCGAGTTCTTCAAACACCCCGGCCGCGAGCGCGGCATAGATCGTGTACAGCATCGGTTTACTCGGCAGGTTGGGGAGCGCAGTGAAGACCAGCGCGTGCAATCCCCCTTCGAGGAGGAGAGCGAAGACAACGAAGACCAGTGCGCCGACGGCGGCAGACCACAGCGAGCAGCCCCATCTGCGCCGAGCGACAACGAGGATGATGAGCGGCAGGACAAACGTGGACAGAGCGCTCACACCCATGGATGCCAGGGAAGCCGCTGTAACCATGGAACCCTCGATTCAATACTCGCACGATTGCGTCGAACAGCAACCGCATGACTCATGCTATGCCCTTTCTCTTACCACTGTCACCGCCTCCTTGTTTGTTGCCCACCCGAGGATTTATCATCTGTCGTACACACTCCCACGGTGATGAAGGAGATTCAACGATGAAGCCCCTCGCGATCGCCACAGCGGCATGTCTCCCCCTTGCCCTGTGCTTTCTATCGTCCGCACCCACGCTCGCCGAGTCCGCACCGTCCTCGACAACCGATGTCCTCACGGTGGCCACGTTCAACGCCAGCCTCAACCGAGAGGCGCCGGGGCAGCTACTCGACGACCTCACCACGGCGGACAACGCCCAGGCATCCAACGTGGCGGAAACCATTCAGCGGGTGGATCCGGACATCATTCTGATCAACGAGTTCGACTACGAGGCCAACGCTACCGCGGTTGATCTCTTTCGCACGAACTACCTTGAAGTCCCGCACAATGGTGCCCAGCCCGTGTCCTACCCCTACTCTTGGTCGGGTTCGGTGAACACGGGCGTTCCCAGCGGCTTCGACCTGGACGGAGACGGAAGCACAACCGGTCCATCCGATGCCTGGGGCTTTGGCAAGTTTCCGGGCCAGTACGGTTTCGTTGTCTACTCCAAGTACCCGATTAAGAACGACCAGGTTCGTTCTTTCCAGCACTTCCTGTGGAAGGATATGCCGGGCGCTCTTCTCCCCACCAAGAGCGACGGCACCAGTTGGTACTCCGACGAGGTGCTCAACGCTTTCCCCCTGTCTTCCAAGACGCACGTGGACCTGCCGATCGATGTTGATGGCACGACGATCCACGTGCTGGCGGCACACCCGACACCGCCGTCATTCGACGGAGCCGAGCAGCGTAACAAGAAACGAAACTTCGATGAGATCCGCCTGTGGGCCGACTACGTGGCGAACCGGGCCGACTACCTCTATGACGACAACGGAGCGAAGGGAGGCCTGACCGAGGACGCCAACTTCGTGATTCTCGGGGACTACAACTCGGATCCACTCGACGGGGACTCGTACCCGGGGGCTATTGATCAGCTGCTGGTCAGCCCGCAGGTCGTCGACACGGCACCGACCTCGCTGGGAGGCACCCGCGAAGCGGAGCTTCAGGGAGGCGCGAACCTGACGCATAGGACGAATCCCGCCTACGATACCGGCGACTTCAGTGACAATCCTCGGCCGGGGAATCTGCGCATTGATTACGTCCTACCAAATGTCGGCACCCAGGTCGAGGAGGCGGGAGTCTTCTGGCCGACACGCGACGACGAGCTTTTCCGCTTGACCGGTCTCGCCCCATTTCCCACCTCGGACCACCGCTTAGTGTGGTCCAAGCTGCGTTTCCCGCGCTCGCTCACCCCAAGCGAACCGAACCCGAGCACAAGCCAGAGGGAGACACCTTCCCCGTCGGGCGAAGAGCCTAGGCTTGCGAACTCTGGAGCACACTCGAATCTTCTTGGCGTCGCCATCGGCGTGGGAGCAGGAGGGGCGCTTCTTCTCGCCAGGCAGCGTGCTCGCCTGAGAAGCCGGGCATAGCACGCTTATCGGTGCCTCGGGGCATAGTTCCGCCCCGAGGCACCAGTTGTGTGCCTCGCGGATTCGCGCAACCAACACGAAGTGAGCGGTCGATTAGATTATGACTGACATATGGACCCCACAATGACCCCGAAAAGCGAGGAACCTTCGGAACCGTCACATCATCTTCGCACCCATGTTCGCATTGCTGTCCTCGACTTCGGGACACTCCCTGCGTCAGCCATAACCTCCATATCCGGGCTCATAGCGAAGATACTTGAGTTAGAGGCTTTCCTGGCCGTCAGGTAGCTAATCGTCGGAAGAGTCCACATCGTCGGTGCTACCCAGCGCTGGGAGCAGCGCTCGTTCTCTTCATTTTCGGCGTGGTCTGCGCCGACGCGGCACATTTCTTCGGCTGGAAGCGAGGCCTGTCCCCATCCCGGAAAACCGAGGCCTACCCTGACACATAGGGCGCGTACATCTCAGCCACCCAATGCCTCTCGACGGCGCGTCCGTCCGGGCAGTGGGCACGCGCGCGTATCCAAACGTATTTCAATCACGCATGCCACAACATGTCAACAAGTGACACGATAAGACAAACTCCCTAGATTACAGTCCAGGGCAGCTTGTCAACCAAACATCACGCACCTATACTGAGACAGTATGACAGACAGCACACAGGCCACTGTTTTAGCGCAAGAACTCGCAGCTCCCTCCCCCACAGTGCTCGACATCTATGTCGTCTGGCACCCAAAAGACAAATGCGGTCGAGATGTTTTCGAGAGGCTGGTTAACCACTACCATTCGGAGCACTTCTCCGGCCTGGCAGGGAGCGCGATCGAGGTTTTCTCTCGCTCTTATCCCCGCACCACGGGCTGCGATGCACCTGCACCGATCCCTACACGCTGCGGCACGGTCGACACAACAGCAGACGATGTGCAGGCCCGCTACCAGGACTCAGCGAGTGGCACTGCGTCCCCTTTCACTGTCATTATCCCAGTCATTGGCCGCCACATGATCAAAGCCTCAGAGGATCGACACAGTGCATGGTCCAGGTACTTGAAGAGTCTTGACACACTGCGCGAGAGTGCATCTTCAGCAGCCACCCCCAGTGTCTTAATCTTCCCGATTATTGGTGCGAAAGGCCTCGACACTTCCGCTCCATTCGTGAAACCGCTAGCCAACTGCCAGGGTCCCGTCATCGGCGAAGAAGCCTACGCTGCAGGTGAGGTAACCCGCGGGGTAGGACAGGCGATCATCCAACATCTCTTGTGGCACCAAGCAGGAATGGATTCTATCTCGTCCGGCACCCGTCTACGGATCTTCGTGTCACATGCACAAGCCGATATACCCGAGACAGACCGCACCGGCCGCACCGCGATGGGCGTAACCACGAGAGTCCGGAATCAGATTCACCGTACTCACTTACTGCCTTTTTTCGACGTGCACGACCTACAGACGGGCGAGAAATGGGACGAGGCCATACGCGAGCACGCCAGGACGAGCGCGCTCCTTATGGTGCGCACAGATCACTACTCCAGCCGCGAGTGGACCCAGTGGGAAGTATACGAGGCAAAGCGCGCTGGGGTGCCTATCGTATGTCTCTCCGCGCTCAAGGCCGGGGAGTCACGTGGTTCTTTCCTGCTCGACCACGTACCGACAATCGCGTGTCCGCAGATCCCCAAGGGGTGGGCACCACCAGAAGGAACACAGACGGAGAATCCCGTCGACGAGGCCATTGTCACTGCTCTAAACCGCCTCGTCGATGAGACTCTCAAATTCGCGTTGTGGCGTTGCCAGGATATTCCCGCACGCGTAAACGCCGCAAAGGCGAGTACAACACCATCACCGTCACAGTCCAAGAATCACCCAGGCTTCGATTGCGCCCCGCCCACCGCACCTGAACCCACCGTGTTGCTGAAGTTCATTCAAGAACACAGGATTAAATTCCCTCATGACAATCACTTCTGGCTGATCCACCCCGACCCACCCTTGCTCCCCGCCGAACAAGACTTCTTAGTCGACCTGTGTGTCCAAGCAGACTACGAGGAAGGACAGGTGCACCTACTGACTCCAAGGTCTTTCTTTGCTGCGGGCGGAGAGCTTGGCGCAGAAGAACCCAAGTTGACAACTCCACTTCTCTCGCAGGAGCGTCCTCTCACCGGAAAGACCCTCGGGATCTCAATGGCACTAGCCGATAATCTGGCGTCTATCGGCCTGAGTCCGACACACCTTGAAAGCGCCGTTGCGGAAGTTTCACAAATGATGCTGATCGGCGGGGGCAGCCTCCTGTATGCAGGTGCTCCCGGCACGCACGTCCCTGATCTGACAACGGCGGTCATGGACACGGTGTCCAGCTACACCACATCAGTCAAAGCCTACGCACGTCTAGAGGGCGATCATGAACAGCACAACATACACCCCGGGCACATGTTCAGTTTGGTGGTCCCCTGTATCGTCCTAAACACCCTTGCATCAATCAAACGACTCAGCCAAGTAGCCGATCACTTCGCCAGGAACGCCTCCATCGTCGTTCTCGACAAAAACGGTCTCAAGATCGAGGACTTTGATGACCTTCCGCCATGGCAGGGCGACTCGAACGAGACTGCCCATGCTCTCCACCAAATCAGGCAGGCTCTCCCCCAGTACTGCGACGCGCGCCTACTGATTGGAGGAAAGACTCAACGTAAGTCAGAGAACAACCCCGACGGATACATTGGCAACTTCCCCGGAATCGTAGAGGAAGCGCTATACACTCTCCGCGCAGCCCAACCACTGTACATCGCGGGCGGATTCGGCGGAGCTGCTGCCCTGTTAGCACGCGAGCTCGAACTCGGGCCAGATCTTCCTGTACCAGCTGAAGCGCTGGCAGAAATCAACGAGTGCGCTCCCTATCGGGAGGCAATCGACGAAATCAGAAGGCTGCTTGATTCCACGCCCAACGGCCTGAACGACAATGACCGCCGACGCCTCGCAACGACACAGCGTGCCTCCGAACTTGGTGCTTTGACTGCGAAGGGCCTTGCTTCGTTGCCAGTTCAGCACTTCAACAAGAGCTAACAGGAGGACACATGCAAGTATTTCTGAGCCATCGCGAGAATGAAGAAGGCGAAAAATACGCGTTAGCACTGCGCGAGGAGCTTGCAATCCTAGGGGTTGACACCATCATCGCCAGCCACTTGATCCACCCAGGCGCGGATTGGGCGAAGGAACTCCTCGAGCATCTCGAGGTGAGTTCTGCACTCCTGTGTATCGCTTCACGGGGCTACACGGATAGCGCGTGGTGCCAACAGGAAATCGGCTGGGCGATAGGACGCAATACACCAGCCCTCTGGATACGCTATGACAGCGCGGAACACTCCACGGGTTTTTTGAAGTCCAAGCAGGACTTCATACCCTCCGAACCGCTGGACGAAGCGGAAATCGCTCGGGGTGTAGGCACTTGGCTCGCCATGGAGCCGAGGACACGCGAGGAGACGAGAGCCACGTTGCTCCGTGCTCTCACTTTTTCTAGCACATACCAGCAGACACGGGATATCGCTCACGTCCTTGCCACGCTCGATTCGTTGACCGATGATGAGTGGAAACAGATCGACGACGCCGCAGCAAATAACCGCCAAGTCAGGGACGCTGTCTCCTACTCCAACCGAGCTAAACCCGTGACGGAATGGCTGCGTCGCGAACTGAATAAGTCTGCGAAACGCGATTGGACCTGGAATCTCCCGCTCGCCGTGCATCAGAGAAGACGCGGGGGCCGCGCCAGCCGACGCGACCCCCGATGAACTCAGACGAGACTACTTCGTCCGATTCGCGCGGTAGTACTCAATGAGCGCGCGGGTCGACTGATCCTGCGCATCCAGGGCCTCGGCCGAACCCTCGATGGCGGGGAGGATCTGCTTGGCCAGGACCTTACCCAGCTCAACGCCCCACTGGTCGAAAGAATCGATGCCCCACACAGCACCCTCCACGAAGGTGATGTGCTCGTACAGGGCGATCAGCTGACCCAGGACCGACGGGGTCAGGGCCGGGGCCATGATCGACGTCGTGGGACGATTGCCGGTGAACACGCGGGCGGAGACGATGGCCTCGGGCGTGCCCTCGGCGCGCACCTCCTCGCTGGTCTTGCCGAACGCCAGGGCCTTGGTCTGTGCGAAGAAGTTCGACAGGAACAGCTCATGCATGTCGGCGTCGCCATCGCCCAGCGCCCAGGTCGGGTTCGCAAACGCGATGAAGTCCGCGGGAACCATGCGGGTGCCCTGGTGGATCAGCTGGTAGAAGGCGTGCTGACCATTGGTGCCGGGTTCACCCCAGAAGACCTCGCCGGTCTCGTAGGTGACGGGGCTGCCATCGCGCCGCACGGACTTGCCGTTGGACTCCATGGTCAGCTGCTGCAGGTACGCGGGGAAGCGGTGCAGGTACTGGGAGTAGGGCAGGACGGCGTGCGTGTCGGCACCCAGGAAGTTCGAGTACCACACGTTGAGCAGGCCCATGAGCAGGGGCACGTTCTTCTCGGGCTCGGTCTCGACGAAGTGGCGGTCCATCGCGTTAAAGCCGGCGAGGAAGTCCGCGAAGCCCTCGGGGCCAATCGCGACGGCCAGGGAGGTGCCGACGGCGGAGTCCACGGAGTAGCGGCCGCCCACCCAGCTCCAGAAGCCGAAGGCATTGTCCGGGTCGATGCCGAACTCGGCGACCTTGTCCAGAGCGGTCGACACGGCGACGAAGTGCTTGGCGATCGCTTCCTTCTCGGAGGCCTCGTCGGTGACGATGCCCCGCTCACGCAGACCGTCCAGCAGCCAGGCGCGCACGACCTTCGCGTTCGTGATGGTCTCGAGCGTCGTGAAGGTCTTGGACGCGACGATCACGAGGGTCGTCTCGGGGTCCAGGTCCTTCGTGGTCTCACCCGCGTCGGTGGGGTCGATGTTGGAGATAAAGCGGCACTCCAGGCCCTTCTGCACGTAGGGCTTCAGGGCCTCGTACGCCATGACGGGGCCGAGGTCGGAGCCGCCGATGCCAACGTTGACGACGGTCTTAACGGGCTTGCCGGTGATGCCCACCCACTCGCCGGAGCGGACGCGGCGGGCGAAGGCGTAGACCTTCTCCAGCACCTCGTGCACGTCGGCGATCGCGTCCTGGCCGTCGACCGTCAGGGAGTCGGTCGTGGGGCGGCGCAGCGCGGTATGCAGGACGGCGCGGTCCTCGGTGACGTTAATGTGCTCGCCCGCAAACATACGGTCGCGCAGGTCCGCCACACCGGTCTGCTCGGCGAGCGCGAGCAGGTGGCCCAGCAGCGTTGGGCACACGAGGTTCTTCGACAGGTCGACGTGCAGGTCGGCGGCCTGGAAGGTGAACTTCTTCGTGCGTTCGGGATCGTCCGCAAACATCTTGCGCAGATCGGGTTCAAAGGTGTCGGCCAGCTGGTCGAGCTTGTCCCACGCGGGGGTCATCGTCGGGTCGATCACGGGGATATCACTCATGAGTGCTCCTGACAGTAGGGATATGTGACTCCCAGTTTAGCGGTCAATGCGCCCTCGGTCACCCTCGTTTTCCCTGACGACGGACGAGGCCGTGGCCCGCAAGCGCTCACGGAACCACGGCCTCGTTCATCCCGGAAAACCCGGGACTGACCCGTTACTCGACGGGATCGTCGATGTGGATGGGGGCTGCCTCGATGCCTGGGTTCTGCAGCGACACAATGCGCTGGACCGGGACGAGGTCGAGCCACCACTGATGGAAGGGGCGGCGATTGACGATGTCCAGGTCGTCGAACATGTGCTTGACTGGGCGCGCCTCGACGGCGTTGCCGACCTGGCCGATGTAGTAGGCGCGGCGGTCGCCGGATTCGAACTGCTCGACAAGCTGATCGAAGGCACGGGCGATCAGGCGCGTGGCGAGCAGACGGTCGTACGGCGAGGGGGCACCGCCCTGCTGCATGTGGCCGAGCGCCTGGTGGCGCACGTCATAGATGCCCTCAGACTCGGCGGTGAACACGTCGGCGAGGAACTCACGGTCGTAGTACCGGGACGCAGACTCGTTGACGAGGGTCAGGAAGAGGCGTCGGCCGGACTTGAAGGAGTTCACCATCCGATCAGCATCCGCGGCGATCTGCTGGAGGGATGGGGACTCCTCGTTGATGTACATGTACTCGGCACCACTGGACAGCGCGCTCATGAGGGTCAGGTAGCCGCAGCGGCGTCCCATCGTCTCGGCGATAAAGCAACGCTTAGAGGCCGCCGCACTCTCCTTGATGCGGTCGATCGCCCACGTGGCGTTGTTGATCGCCGTGTCCGTGCCGATCGCGAGCTCGCAGCCGGGCAGGTTGTTATCGATCGACGCGGGGATCAGCAGCATCGGGATGCGGAAGGCCGGGTAACGGTCCTTCTCGGCCTGGATCGCATGCACGCCCAGGTAGGCGTTCATGCCGCCGATCACCAGCAGCGCGTCAATCTCGTTGCGCTCGATAGCGCGGCCCAGCGCGTAGAACTGCTCAATCGGCGGGACATCGCGCTTCGTGCCCAGCTCCGCGCCGCCCTTGAAGGCCCAGCCTTCGACGTCGGACCAGCTCAGCTCTCGCACGCGGTCGTCCGCCAGACCACTCCACGAACCGTCGACGCCCAGCATCGTCCAGCCACGCGCAATGCCCAGGCGCACGGCGACGCGGGCCGCCGTATTCATGCCGGGTGCCAGACCACCCGCGTGCAGGATCGCGACACGCTTCGAATCGCCCGTCGGTTCGGGAATCAGCTGCGGAGGCGTCGAGAGCAGGTGGTAGATGCCGACCATCGAGGAGAAGGAGGATCCGCGCGACGCCTGGGCAGCAGCGTAGTCGCCCGCGGCGATGAGGTCCTTGACCGCGCGCGTGTCGCGCACCGCCTTCATGAGCGGGACACGAGTAATACGGTTTCGGCGCACACCCAGGATGACGGGCTCGTCCTCAGCGGAGGAGTCGAGGATCTCCTGGACGGCCGCGTAGCCCAGCAGGGTCGACATCCAGCGGTCGTAGGCTGACGGGGTACCGCCGCGTTGCACGTGACCGAGGATCGTCACGCGAGCATCCTCACCCGTGCGCTCTTGGATCGTGTCCGCAATCAGCTGCGTCGACAGCTCGTTTCCATCGCGATCATGCGCGCCCTCGGCGACGAGAACAATTGACTCACGGCGACCGGCCTCGCGGCCCAGGCGCAGGTGCTCGGCCAGGTCGTCCTGCCAGCCCTGGCCCGCCGGATCCTCGGGTGTGAACACGTAGTCAGCACCGCCCGCGACCGCAGCCATGAGGGGCAGGTACCCGCAGTGGCGACCCATGACCTCGACGACGAAGGTGCGCTGGTGCGAGGCCGCCGTGCTGGTGAGCTGGTCAATAGCATCCAGGATGCGATGCAGCGCAGTGTCCGCACCGATCGTCATGTCCGTGCCCACCATGTCGTTGTCGATGGAACCGACCAAGCCGACAATGATCAACGACGGGTGGGCGTCGGCAAACTCCTGCGTAATAACGCCCTCGGAGACCAACTCGGCGACATGCTGAGGCCACTCGCCTCGGAACTCATTCGTACCCGACAGGGAACCATCACCGCCGATGACGACGAGGTGGTCGATACCGTGCTCGAGCAGGTTCGCGGCGGCGCGGTGGCGTCCCTCGTAGGTACGGAACTCAGCGCAGCGAGCCGTGCCGATGACCGTGCCGCCCTCGGCGAGGATCGAGGAGACATCCGACCACTCCATCTTCTTAATGGAGTCGCCGCCGTCGCATGCACCCTGCCAGCCTTCAAGGATCGCATAGGGCTGCGCTCCCCTGGCCAGAGCCGTGCGCACCACTGCGCGAACGGTAGCATTCATACCCTGGGCGTCGCCGCCCGAGGTGAGGACACCGATACGGACTGTGCTCATTGTTCTGCCATCTTTCATTGACGGTGAGGGCCGGGTGGCCCGATGTGCCTATCGTGGTCAATTCTACGTGACATAGGCCTCCGACCACTAGGGCCAAACGCCCAATTACCGAGGAAACGACAAGTGCGCGCCCGCCGAAACCGGCGGGCGCGCACAGGGCGTCGAGCAGGACTTACGCGCTGACTTCCGCACCGTTACGGGCAGCAGAATCGGCCAGATCCTCGGGGCTGACAACGCCCTCGACCGACACGCGGTCCAGGTAGGCCATGCCGTCAAACGCCAGCTCACGGGCGTTCTCCGGGTCGCCCTCGTTACCGATCGAGCCGTGCGCCATGCGATCAATAATGAGCGCGATCGCGCCGTCGCCCGTCACGTTCGTGGCGGTGCCGAAGGAATCCAACGCGATGTAGGTCGCGATCATGAGGGCGACCTGCGCGTCATCGAAGCCCAGCATGGAGCTGAGCAGACCGGTGGCCGCCATGATGGCGCCGCCGGGGACGCCGGGGGCGGCGACCATCGTGATGCCGAGCATGAAGATGAAGCCGACCCACTGGAGGGTGGACACCGTCAGGCCCTGGGTCAGGACAATCGCGAACGCGAAGGAGAAGATCTTCGAGGTTGAGCCAGCCAGGTGGATCGTGGCGCACAGCGGGATGGTGAAGGAAGCAACCGCGTCGGACACGCCATTCTTCTTGGTCTGGCGCAGCGTCACGGGGATGGTCGCAGCGGAGGAGGAGGTGCCCAACGCCGTCAGGTAGGCGGGCATCATCGTAAGCAGCGCCTTGATGGGGTTGCGGCGAGCCACCACGCCGGCGAAGCAGAACTGGGTCAGCAGGATGACGACCTCGAGGACCAGGACCACGACCACGACACGCAGCAGGGTACGGATGATGGAGGCGGCCTCGCCCGTGTAGGTCAGGTTCAGGAAGATGCCGAAGATGTGCAGGGGCAGCAGCGGAATGATGATCGTCTCGATGAGGCGCGTAATGATGGCGCGGAACTCGATGAAGCCCTTGCGCAGGACGCCGCGCGGGACCATCGACAGGCCCAGGCCCACCACGAAGGACAGCAGCAGGGCCGTCATAACCTGCAGCGGCGCGGGCATCTCGATCGTGAAGTAGGAATCCAGCGCGCTACCGGGTTCTGCCACCGAGGCCAGCTGCGTGGAGGCGAGCAGACGCGGGAACAGGGAGGCGCACACCAGGAAGGTCAGGAAGCCCGAGAAGAGCGTCGAGCCGTAGGCGATCGCCGTCGTAATGCCCAGCCACTTGCCGGCACCGCGGCCCAGGTCCGCGATAGCGGGGGTCACGAGGCCGATGATGATCAGCGGAATAGAGAAGGACAGGAACTGGCTGAAAATAGCCGAGAACGTCGCGAAGATACGACCGATCTCCACGGGGACCAAATGGTTGCCGCCGACACGGATCGATCCAAGGATAGTCGCAAGGATGATCGCAGCGATCACCCACACAAGAATTCCGGACTTACGCAGGAACGCGCGCATGTGTTTCACCTTGAGATTAGGGACGATGGGTCACCCATAG
>OCIZ01000047.1_pt1 | contig 30237 bp, 34 predicted proteins | sample 1495841 | NCBI WGS metagenome assembly OCIZ01 (sample SAMN01915229, study PRJEB22387) | human oral metagenome | isolation source: saliva | host: Homo sapiens | place: USA
TTTCCAGAAACTTCGCTATACGACTTGTTGGATTCAGATATCTTCACAGTCGAGATCATCGGCAATATCTACACTAATCCGAAACTGGCAGAGGTAAGCTCATGAGTAAAACCTACAAATATTCCGGGCTGACACCAGAGCTGTATCAGCGCTTAGTCAGTGAACATGCAGCGCTAAAACAAGCTCACAAAAAAGGCACCTATAAGCAGTTCTTCCAAGAGGTCAAGCAGTGCGATGAGTTACAAGCTCGCATCATTTACCAAGCATTCAACGCCGCAGTCGTGGAGCGTGCGAGGATATCACCAGCGACTGTCGACAGGCTAGAAGGCATCATCTCTGATGGATTGTTCGACGACCTTCAAGATTACCTGTCTACGCACTATACAAGAGGAAAAACCACACGCCCAGTGTTGGATAAAATCAACGCAGGACTGCCAGAGGGACTGTTCAAACGATTTTGTAAGGAAGTGGAAGAACTACGCAAGGAACACCCTAACAACCTAAATAGCTATATTAGAGACGTCAAGGACTGCAACCAGAAAAATGCTAACAGAACCCAAAACGCCCTTAATCTGTGCTATGCGGAAAAAGCTGCTCTAACTCCTTTGAAGGCAATCCAAATGGAAGGGCTACTTTCAAGAGGGCTATTCAGCGAAATCATTGATTACGTATTTAATAACTATGAATGGGCCGAGAGGTTAGACAACGAAGTTGACCGCATAACCCTAGAATATAGAACTAAGGGCAAGATAGGACGTGAGAAGACCACGGTCAGAAAAGCCTTATATACAGCCTATGCGTTAGGCGTGTAGCTAGAACGGTTTATGAGGGTTCGACTCCCTCGCTAGCTATTACCAGTTAAATAAATAATTAGAATCGAGGAGCCTTTTGATTTCCTTTCATTCAAATCAGCAGAAGCGTGACTGGTCGTGGATGCACCAAAATCCAGTAAATCTAAAACATAGAAAGTAGGTATTCCTTTATTTATTATTCACAAAATCTAAAGCGCATTACTGGTAGCGTTATTATCCAAGGCGTATGCCTGCAATTAGATATAGGTCAGAAATCTCCATAATTCACCTAATTAATTCTTGTATTATTTCAAAAACGAAAGGGGAATATCCCCGATAATGATTTCACTATATCTGGCTGGAGTGGTTACTCAAGGGGTTCGATTCCTCTTGCCAGCTATTGTCTGTCAAAACACTAAAAATAAAATGGATATAGGTTTTTAGTGGCTTGGACACTTTTTTAACACTTTTTCGACACGAGCAAGCTGACAGACCTTGCTCAAAACAAACCCAGCAAATTTAAGAAAAAAGGATGTGAAAAACCCTCTTTCTTATTGATATCATTGCGTTACTAAAACAAAGCCAAAGACCTTGCTGGTGTCGATGGCTAGAAAGGAGGTGACACCAAGGCTCACAAGCTTAATCTTTTCATATCTCTTAATAAATTTGAGCCGGAAAAATAAAAAAAGACCGACACAATGGCCGGCACTCTTTGAACACGATATAACTATTATATCACACAAGAGGGGTGTCATGGCAAGTATCAATCTATTTGCGGAAGTAGATAAAACCGCAACTAAAAAGAAAGCTATAAAGGTGCTAAGAAGGTATCGCATGCTAACACGGATAGCGGGCTTGGAATACGCCCCTAAAGTGACAGCTTCATTCTCGTTAGAACCCAAGTCATTCGATGGAATGGTTCACAGCCAAACCGAAAGCATGGTAACACGCAAGGTGGCGGCTGAGCAAGACTTACAAGCTATTGTTAGAGCTATCAACGCATTATCGGATAGGCATTACAGCCAAATTTTGATAGAGTGTTATTGCAGAAATCGCAAGCAGTACAACATTGAAGTCTATATGGACCTTGGATATTCTGAAAGTGAATACTACCGAATGAGAGAACAGGCGGTTTTGGAGTTTGCGGAGAATTACCGCAACGGCGAATGTCTTGTATTTCTGGGAGATTAAGACGAAGAAAACACTTGATAAATGTTAGAATTTGAACGTTTATTAGCGATATAATATTAGTATTGATAATTATAGCTAGACAGCTCACTTTGTGGGTTGTCTTTTTTATGCACAAAATCTAGCAACGAAGGGGGGTGGACATATTGGGCTAAATCAACGACAGAAATTATTTGCTAGTGAGTATATCAAATTAGGCAATGGAACGCAGGCAGCGATTAACGCTGGATATAGCGAAAGAACAGCAAGCTCACAGAGTGAAAGACTGTTGAGAAATGTTGAGATTAAACGCTTTATTCAAGGTGAAGTCGAGAAAATGCACGATGCAAATATCATGAGTGCAAAAGAAGCCTTGTCCATCCTATCCGACATTGCTAGAGGAAAACGAGACGAAGAAGTCTTGATGATGAACCCCTTGACTGGTGAAGTTGAAAGGCTAATGAAGAAGGCTGACAACAATACAGTTATCAAGGCGATTGTTGAAATCTTGAAACGTTATCCAACGGCTAAACAGTCCGAGAAGTTAGAGCTAGAAATCAGAAAGCTAAGAGAGCAGCTTGACAGTGGTGTCGAGGGGACAATGAACCTCAATATTGTCAACGCATGGGAGGATATCCCGGATGACAACGATTGATATTCAGAAGAATGTTAACCCGCATTTCAAATCGGTTTGGCAGTCTAGCAAGCCTTACAACGTGCTTAAGGGTGGGCGTAACTCTTTCAAATCCTCGGTTATCGTGTTGAAGCTCGTCTATATGATGATTAAGTACATCATGGCTGGTGAAAAAGCTAACGTGGTAGTCATTCGGAAAGTAGCTAATACAATTCGTGACAGCGTGTTTAATAAGGTCCAGTGGGCGATTAGTCTATTTGGTCTAGATAACCAGTTTAGAGCCACTGTAAGCCCGTTTAAGATAGTTCATAAACGAACTGGTTCGACATTCTATTTCTACGGTCAAGACGACTTCCAAAAGCTGAAATCAAACGACATCGGAAACATCATTGCAGTCTGGTATGAAGAAGCGGCTGAGTTTAACAACGCTGAGGACTTCGACCAATCAAATGTCACTTTTATGCGTCAGAAACATGACAAGGCTCCCTTTGTGCAATTCTTTTGGTCTTACAACCCTCCTCGCAACCCTTATAGTTGGATAAATGAGTGGTTTGAGGACATTAAGACTAATGAAAACTATCTGGCACATTCAAGCACTTATCTTGATGATAAGTTAGGTTTCGTTACTGAGCAAATGCTGGAGGATATCGAACGCATTAAGCAGAATGATTACGACTACTACCGCTACTTGTATTTAGGTGAAGCGGTTGGGCTTGGTAATCAGGTCTATAACATGAGTACATTCCACGCTATCGACAGTTTACCGACAGACGATAGACTTATCGGGATTTCTTTCGCAATGGATACAGGGCACCAGCAATCAGCTACGGCATGCGGCGCTTATGGGCTTACGGCAAAGGGCAACGTGATTCTGTTGGATACATTCTATTACAGCCCAGCCGGTCAAGTGGTTAAGAAGGCACCGAGTGAATTAACGGTTATGATCAGTAACTTTATTGACAAGGTACTCAAACAGTATCGAGTGCCTAAGTTACGCATGACCATTGATAGTGCTGAAGGTGCCCTTCGTAACCAATACTTCAAAGATTTTGGTGAGAGATGGCATCCAGTCGCTAAGAAGAAGAACCAGACCATGGTTGATATGGTTATCAGTCTATTAGCAGAGGGGCGTTTCTACTATCTCGACATCCCAGCTAACAAGATATTCTACGAAGAACATAAGATGTACCGTTACGATGAGAAGACGATACACAGCGACGACCCTAAAGTTATCAAAGAGGATGACCATACCGTCGATGAGTTTAAATACTTCGTTTTAGACAACGCTAGAGAACTAGATTTGAAGGCTTAAAGGAGCTACTAATGGGAATTATACAGACCATTAAGAACATATTCAAAAGGAGTAATTACGTGATAACTAATCAAAACCTAAACAGTATCACAGATCATCCTAAGATTGCGATATCACCAGAAGAATACAGCCGTATCATGGATAATCTACGCTATTTTGCAGGTAGTTTTGACCGTGTCAGCTATCGTGATAGCAATGGAACACAGTTAAAACGTGACTTCAATCACTTGCCTATTGGACGCACCGCATCGAAGAAAGTTGCTAGTCTCGTATTCAATGAGCAAGCTAAGATTCAAGTGGATAATGAAACCGCTGATACGTTCATCAACGAGACACTGAAGACTGACCGATTCGCAAAGAACTTCGAACGCTACTTAGAGAGCTGTCTGGCACTCGGTGGCCTTGCAATGCGTCCTTACGTTGATGAAGACCGTATCAGAGTGTCATTCGTACAAGCACCAGTTTTCTTGCCACTGCAATCAAACACTCAAGATGTATCAAGCGCTGCCATTGTGACTAAAACACTCAAGGCAGATGGTCAGAAGACTAAATACTACAGTCTAATTGAGTTCCACGAGTGGACTAAAGATAGTTACACAATCAGCAATGAGCTATACGAATCTGAGTCCAAAACTCGCATCGGTCAACGTGTCCCTCTATCAATGCTTTATGAGGATTTAGAGGAAACTGTCACACTCAATGGGCTTACTAGACCATTGTTCACTTACCTAAAACCGCCCGGAATGAACAACAAGGACATCAACAGTCCTTTGGGGTTGTCTATCTTTGATAATGCTAAAACTACCATGGACTTCATCAATACCACGTATGACGAATTTATGTGGGAAGTCAAGATGGGTCAGCGTAGAGTGGCAGTGCCTACTCAAATGATTAAGACCGAGTACGACACGAACGGCGAGAAGGTAACAGTCAAACGAGAATTTGAGACCGGTCATAACGTTTACGAACAGTTCGACAGTGGTGACATGGATAAGGGTATCGGCATCACCGACCTTACTACAGATATCCGTTCAGACGATTACATCAAAGCAATCAACAAAGGGCTAAGCCTATTTGAAATGCAATTAGGCGTGTCCGCTGGTATGTTTAGTTTTGATGGTAAGTCTATGAAGACCGCTACCGAGGTAGTATCAGAGCAATCAGACACATATCAAATGCGTAACTCTATCGCTACTCTAGTAGAGCAATCACTGAAAGAACTTGTAATCTCAATCCTAGAGCTTGCCAAGGTCTACAATCTATACACTGGTGAGATTCCGACAATGGATGAAATCAGTGTGGATTTAGACGATGGCGTCTTTACTGATCGTAACGCTGAGTTTGATTATTGGTCTAAGATGGTAGCGTCTGGATTCGCACCGAAGGTCATGGCTATTGAGAAAACTCTTAATGTTACTGAAGAACAAGCTCAAGAGATTTACCAAGCTATCAATGATGAAACTATGGTAAGTGCTGATAGTTTTAGGACCGATGAAGAGGTTGACATCTACGGGGAGTGATAGGCTATGGCTAAGAAAAAGCGTATCAAACTGAATGACCAGCAATTGATGCTAGACGCTAGCCGTGTCGCTGACATCTATCATCAAATGACGATAGACTTGTTTGACCAAGTCGTTGACCGAATTAGAGAGCGTGGGACTGCTAGCCTTGAGGACAACCCTTATATTTGGCAACTAGAGAAAATGAGTGAGATGGGTTTGCTTAACAAAGACAACATCAAGCTCATTGCTAGATATTCCGGTGTTGCCGAAGAGCAACTAAGGTATGTCATTGAGAACGAAGGATATAAGGTATATAAGGACACCAAAACCCAACTTTTAGAATCAATGGGTGGTGGTGATTTTATTACCAATAACCTTATTCAAACCACGTTAGCAAACTATGTTAATCAGACAACAGGGGATATTGACAATCTTATCAATACCACGCTACCTAAGAGTGTCAGAAAGGTCTATCAAGACATTGTTGAGGAAGCTGTTGCAAAGGTAATCACTGGTTTGATGAATCCAGACAAGGCTATTTCAACAACAGTGATGAAATGGGCTGAGAGAGGTTTCTATGGTTTTACTGATAAGGGTGGGAAGCGTTGGAGAGCTGACGCTTACGCTAGAACGATTATTAAAACCACATCGTGGCGTGTTTATCGTGAAGCGAGGAAGGCCCCGGCTGATGAGCTAGGAATTGATACATTCTATTATTCGATGAAACCTGCAGCTCGTGAAATGTGTGCACCGCTACAGCATCAGATTGTAACGACTGGTCAAGCTAGAGTGGAAGAGGGCGAGAAAATCTTTGCCCTTGATGATTACGGTTACGGAAAGCCTGGAGGGTGCCAAGGCATTAACTGTGGCCATACCATGACACCGTTTATTCCCGGAGCTAATTATAAACCAGACTTACCAGACCACTTGAGAGACCTAACGCCAGAAGAGGCAATAGAGAACGCTAATGCTCAATCTAAGCAGAGGGCTATTGAGCGCTCTATCAGAAAGTCAAAAGAGTTACTTCACGTCGCTAATAAGTTAGAGGACGAGGAACTGATAAGCAAATACAAAGGACAAGTTAAATCTAGGCAAGCTGCAATGAGGTCTTACTTAGCACAACACCCATTCTTGCATCGTGATTACTCAAGAGAGCGCTATTACAGCGACCCTTTGAGAGAAGCTGAAGCAGAGATAAAGCTGCGTAAACACCAAAATAAAAAACAAACCGTGTCGAATTGATGCGGTTTTTCTATTTGACCTGTCGAATGTCGTAAAACTAGGCAAATTCAGTCCCTTGGACGTAAAACGAAGGAGTTTTAAGCATGAGTTTAAAACGTGACATGTTGGTTGAAGCTGGTATTACAGACAAGGCAGTGATTGATTCCTTAATGAATGCGTACGGTTCTGGGATTGAGAATGCTAAAGCACAAGCTAAATCTGAATTACAAGCTGAAAACGACAGCCTTAAACAACAACTTGAGCAACAAAGCCAAGCGCTCAACGACTTGCAAGCTAAAGAGGGGGCGAGTGAGGAACTCAAACAACAATTGACAGACTTACAAGCTCAATTCGACACTTACAAGTCCGAGAACGAGGCTAACCTTGTTCGAGTTAACAAATCAAACGCTATTCGTCTAGCTTTGAAGGATGTGGATGCTCACAATTCAGATGACCTTGCTAAATTCATCAACTTTGACGAAATCGAACTTGATGAAGCTGGTAAACCCAAACTAGACAAGGTTATTAAGGGATTGAAAGAGACAAGTCCTTATCTTTTCAAACAAGAGGAACAGGCAGCACAACCTAAAATCTTCGCCGGTGGCAATCCAACTGCTAGCCAGAATGGTCTCACTAAAGAAGATTTCAAACGCATGGGTATCAATGAGCGTCAAGAACTCTTTGATAAAGACCCAGAGCTATATCAACAACTGAAAGGATGATTTAATCTATGGTTCTTGGAACAACAACGACTGCACAAGTCATCAATCCACAGGTAATGGCTGACATGGTTTCAGCTAAATTGCCTAAACTTATCAAATTCACACCACTTGCCGTGGTCGAAACAACTCTCGTAGGTCGTCCAGGGGATGAGCTTACAGTGCCACAATGGACATATTCTGGTGATGCCACTGAAATCACTGAAGGTCAATCAATTCCAATCGACCAATTGGGCACTAAAGAAACAAAAATGAAAATCAAACAAGCCGGTAAGGCTATTGAAATCACCGATAAAGCTGCCCTTGTTGGTCATGGTAATGTCTACGGTGAAGCAACTAACCAAATCGCTTTGGCTATTGCTAACAAAGTCGATAACGACATTGTAGAAGTTGCCAAAACTGCGACTCAAAACATCACTGAAGCTCCTATTTCAGTGGCAAACATTGACAAAGCCTTGGAAATCTTTGCAGACGAAGAAGACGCTCGTTATGTGGCACTTATCAATCCAAAGGACGCTATTAAATTGCGTGCTGACGCTGGTCAAAATTGGTTGAAAGGCTCAGAAGTTGGTGCTGATGTTGTCGTTTCTGGCACATTCGGTGAAGTCGCTGGCGTGCAAATCGTTCGTACTAAGAAAGTTGAAGAAGGAAAAGGCTTCCTTGTGAAAGTTTCTTCACTTCAAACAGACACAGACGATGATGCTAAATATGGTGCATTCGTGATCAACTTGAAACGTGATGTCATGATTGAAAATGACCGTGACATTTTGAAGAAAACTACTGTCTATTCTGGTGATGAATACTACGGTGTCTATCTCTACGACGACTCTAAGGTGGTTAAGTTCGGAGGTGCCTAATGGGTATGCTAATGCGTCGTCACTTGAACGACACTGAACCTACTCCCGTTGCTGAAGCGGTTGAGGAAGTAGCTAACACACTCGAAGACAAGACTGTTGCTGATTTGCGTGTAATCGCTCAACAACGAGGTCTTACTGGTATTTCATCGCTTACCAAAGCGGAACTCTTAGACCTCCTAAAATGATGAAGGGAGGTGGTTAAATGACCTATTTAACCGAAACTGAATTTCTAAAGCTTGGTTTTGAAGATGTGGAAGATTTTGAAAAGCTACGAGCTAGAGCGAGTCTAATCATCGACTTGTATATCAAGAACTTCTACGACTTCACCGATTTTGAAACAGACTTCGAACCACGAAGACAAGCGGTCAAGAAGGCGGTAGCTTATCAGATTGCCTATCTTGATTCAAGTGGTGTAATGACTGCTGAGGACAAGACATCATTGGCAAGCATGACGGTTGGACGTACTCATGTAAGCTATCAGAACGCATCTAGTAGTTCTCAGAGTGGCAAGCGGTATAATCTATCTCTTGACGCTCTAAATTGGCTGACATTAGCTGGTTTTGGCTGTAAGGCGGTGGGCTATGATAGATAAACGCATGCTAGTTGATACCGTCACTATCAAGAAGCTAACGGGGGAAACGGATGTCTGGGGTAAAGTAACGTATGATGGGCCCACAACCCTAAAACCCGTTAGATTTGATAGGCAGTTCAATGTTAGCGGATCAACTAACAACCGTAGCGAATCAAAGCCCAGTGTTTTATTCGTCTATCCAAAATATTGTCCAGTAGTGCTTGATGAGAGTTTTGAAAACGGCTTGATTAATGACGGCAAACGAGATTATAAGATTCGTTCCGTCATTCCAGTCTATTATCCAAGACAAGACAAAGTGTTTTGTTATGAAATCGAGGTGATCTGATGGGTACTACTGTATCAGTTAAAGTTGACCTTCACGGGCTTGAAAAGAAATGCAGTCCTGAAGCGGTCAAGCGCGGTAAGGTTGCCATGATTAGCCAAATGATAGAGGATATGGAACAGTTCATTCCTCGTAAAGACGGAACTCTGAGCGGTAGCGGTACGCCTATCAGCGACGGGATTAGATACCCCGGTGATTATGCAAGAGCTCAATTCTATGGCTCTAGTTATAACAAGACCAAGAGTTGGACTTTTAAGAAATACACTACACCCGGAACCGGTAAGCGTTGGGATAAGAAAGCTTCTGCTAAATACTCTAAACAGTGGGGCAAGACTGCTCTACGAGCTATGGGGGTTAACTAATGAACGACAATGATTTTTCAGAAGTTCTCGCAAACTTCATCAACACGCTTGGACTGCCGTTGAAATGCAAACTTGATTATCTTTCGGAAGACGATAGCCTTTCAGTCTATCCGTTGCCCGGCGGCAAAGTGGAAGACGAAGACATGGCTGGAACTCAGATTCTATCGCTACCTTACGAGATAGCGATTAAATCAAAGGACCAGCAAATGCTAAACGCTATTCTGTGGAAGATAAACACCGAGCTTTCAAAAATTGGCTTTGAGCTACCAAGTAAAAACAACTCATATACATTTCTAGCCTTGACCGTCGAGACACCGAGTTTAAACGATGCCGACGAGCAGGGCTTTTACATTTACTTGCTTGATTTGCAGGCAAGACTAGAAGTAGAAAGGAGCCTTAATTAATGGCTAAATTTAAAAATGCGATTCGCAAACACTATATCGCACCTTACGACCCAGAACATCCAGACACTCCACCAACTGAGGATAAATATTTGTGGATTGCCAAAGGGATCAAAGAATCTGCACCAGAAAACGACGCAGAAGATGATGACATTGCTTATTTCGATGGTGATGGTACTAAAGAAAAAATCATTACTTCAAAATCTCGTGGTCGCTCATTTGAGGGGCACCGTGATTACGACGATAAAGCTCAAAACTTTGTCGCAGAAAAAGAAGACGCAGTAGCTGATGATCTCATTGTTTGGTACAAGGAAGTAGTACCAACAGGCAAATACTACAAGGAAGGCCCTGCACGTTTGTCTGAAATTGAAATCGGTGACGGTGAAGCGTCTGAGCTTGAAACAATCAAGTTCCAAGTTAACTGGTCTCGTACACCAGTAAAACATGACATCAGTGGCACACCAGTAGCAGCCGCAGCAGTAGCAGCCTCTGGCACTGGTTCAGAAACTTCTGGACGTGCAGCGTCACTAGGTTCTAGCCGTTCGTCAGAAACTGAATCAACAGTAACAACTGGATAATCTAACTAACTAAATAAAACAAAGATAAGACAACTGAGGGGTGGGGTTTAGCCCTTCCCCTCTTTTTTCGTATTAGAAGGAGTAAATAAACATGGTAGTAATTAAAAAACGTAGCAATGTCATCCCAGTAGATTTCGGTGAGTTCCAGCTTAATTTTCCAGTGTCAGACGGCAATATTCAACGCATGAAGGCCGTTGGTGAGGATTTGCAAGCCAAAGGACAAGCTTTCCAAGAAACGAGCGATGAAGAAGCTCTTGGAGCATTGAAAGCATTGGTAGAAGATGGCTTTAATCAAGTCTTCAACGACGAAGAAGCGTTTAAACAAGTCTATGCATTCGCTGGTCAGTCAACAATTAACGCTATGTTCTATCTCATTGAAGCCATCAAGGGTATTTCAGAGGAATTTGAAGCCCAAAATTCAAAGGCAGCCCTCGATAAATATTTGGCTGAGTAATCATGCTTGATCTATCACGAAAACTGACGGACAAGTTAGTAATCGATGATGAAGAGTACGCCCTAGACCTCTCGTTTAACAATGTTTTGAAGCTCTTTGAAATGTGGAGGGACGAAGACGTTCCAGAGTTTGTCAAACCACACTTTGGCATTAGGATTCTGACTGGTGAGACCTTGGAAGATTTCACCGTGGAAGAAATGGCAGAGATATTTAACGAGGTCTTCGAAGAACATATCAGCCTTTCAACAGTCGAGGATAACCATGTCGAGTATGACTTGGCAGGAAACCCCATGAAGACTACTGCAAGCGACGAGCCTAAAGAGAAAGCACCTTATGACATCCGTTATGACGGGGATTATATCTATGCTTCATTCTTGCAAGCTTACGGCATTGATCTATTCGATGTTCAAGGTAAATTGCACTGGAAAAAGTTTAACGCTCTACTTTCTGGACTTCCAGAGGGCACGAAATTCATGGAAGTTGTCAAAATTCGTAAATGGAAGCCACAAAAGGGCGACTCAACTGAATACAAAGAGGAAATGCGTAGGCTTCAAAAAGATTATGCTCTCCCTAACGAGATTATCGAGGAAGAAGAATACGAAGAAGAAGAATTTTAGAAAGGAGGGATAATCTATGGCAGATGGTACAGTCACCATAAAGGCGTTGTTCGACGGGAAGGACGCTGAAAGTGGGGCTAAACGTATCAAGGGAGCTTTGGAAGGCTTGAAAGGTTCAGCCGGCAAGGTTGGGTCTGTGTTTAAGTCTGTATTGGGTGCTAACTTAATCGGTGGTGCTATCATGGGCGGCATTAGTGCTCTTGGCAACGGCATGAAATCCATGGTCGGTGAACTTAATAGCTCGACTAAGGCATGGAAGACCTTTGAAGGCAACATGCAACAGATTAACATGCCTACTGAACAGATTCAGCAAGTCAAAGGCGAGTTGCAGGACTTTGCAACCAAGACCATCTATTCAGCGTCCGACATGGCTTCTACCTATTCTCAGTTAGCAGCCGTTGGAACAAAGAATACGACTGAACTCGTTAAGGGGTTCGGTGGTCTTGCAGCGGCAGCAGAGAATCCGCAACAAGCCATGAAGACCTTGAGCCAACAAGCAACCCAAATGGCTGCCAAACCTAAGGTTCAGTGGCAGGACTTCAAACTCATGCTAGAACAAACGCCTGCCGGTATTGCGGCGATTGCGAAAGAAATGGGCATGAGTACCGCTGAAATGGTGCAAGCTGTGCAAGACGGCAAGATTAAGACAGAGGACTTCTTTGATGCTATCGCTAAGGTCGGTAATAACGACACTTTCAGTAAGATGGCTACAGAGTTCAAGACCGTTGACCAAGCGATTGACGGTATGAAAGAATCTCTTGCTAACAAGTTGATGCCACAGTTTGAGAAACTCAATCAGATTGGTATCAAAGCAGTTGTCGGGCTTACGGATGCACTTGAAGGCATTGACATCAACGGCATTGCTGACAAGATTGGCAGCGGTTTGTCTTCGCTTTGGAAAGGCTTCACGAATACTGGAGCTTTGCAAAACCTGGGTGCGACCTTTACTTACATTTCAAGCTCTATCCAACAGCTATTCAGCAAGATTGACGGGAACAAGCTCATGCAGGGCATTGGCTCAGTGTTTGGTGACATTGCTAACGGGACCTCGCAAGCCTTGAATATTGCCACAACCTCAGTTAGAAGTTTCATCACTTCGTTTGCTGATACTGGAGCGTTTCAATCGTTTAAAGCAGCGGTGCAAGATACTTGGAACGCCCTTAAAACTATCGGTTCCTCATTCGGTGAGGTCCTCGGTAGCTCACAAATGCAGTCAATCATTGCAGGTATTGGCTCAGCTCTTGGAACGCTAGTTAGCTGGATATCTCAAGTCATTTCAGCAATATCTAGGTTTATCAGTGCAATTCCGCCGGGAATCTTAAACGGTATCACTAGCGGTATTTTGGCAATGGTAGCAGGTTTTATGACTGCAAAGGCTGGGATTTCTGCCGTTAGTGCTGCATTACGAGGACTTGATTTCATCAAGAGTCTTAACCCATTCAAGAAATTTGGGGCGGATGCAGCAGCAGGGGCGGCAGAGGCGGCTAATAGCACTAGACGTTCTAAGTCAACGATTACTCAGCTATTTAGTGGAATATCCAACGTCATCAAGTCGTCTGGTAATGCAATCAAAGGAATCTTGACGGCCATATTCAAAGGTATTGCTGAAACTTACAAAGGTTTCGGACAAGGAATGAAATACGTTTTACAAGGTCTTAAAGGATTGAATCCAGCGACCTTGCTTTCATTCGGTGCTGCCGTAGCCGTTGCCGCAGTCGGCATTGGTGCTGGTATTGCGTTAATCGTGGCTTCGTTCTCACTATTAGCAAGCCACGCCAGTGGTGTTTCACAAATCATTGGCTCTATCGGTTCAGCGTTCGGAACCGTTGTTGAATCAATTGGTAAAGCGGCAGGAACTATCGTTGAAGCGTTCGGAACTGCTTTTGCTACCGTAGTTACGGCAGTAGGACAAGCAGCACCGGGATTGGCTAAACTTTCACCATTGGTTGAAGCTATTGGCACGGCTATCGGTAATGCAGCACCAGCAATCACGGCATTCGGCAACGCTTGGGCATCCATTCTAGGAACGTTGCCAGCTATTATCAGTGCTTTCAGTGGTTTGGCTACCGCTCTAGGTTCTGCAATCAGTGCAGTAGCTACCGCTATCACTCCGATTGTTCAAATTATCGGAAATACTATCACGGCAGTAACTCAGATTATTGCAAATGCTATCGTGGCAATCGCTCCGGTTATCTCGAATTGCATTGTCCAAGTTGCTCAAGTAATCGGTCAATTTGGACCACAGATTGCAATGGTTTTACAAGTAATTGTACAAGCCATTCAAGCAACGGCACCAGTCATTATGACCTTGATTCAAGGGATTGTGACAGTGGTTCAAACACTTGCACCAGTTATCAGTCAAGTGATTTCTGCCATTGTTACGGTCGTTCAGACATTAGCCCCTATCATTAGTCAAATCATTTCAGCGATTGTTACGGCAATCACTCAAATCGTTCCTATCATCACGGCAATTGGCGGTGTGATTAGTGCTGCATTTAGTGGCATTGCATCGGTTGTGTCATCGGCAGGAATGGCAATCGCTACGGCCGCAATGGGTATCGGTACGGCTATTAGTACGGCTCTTAGTGGTGTGGCAAGTATCATTAGTGCTGCTGGTTCCGCTATTGGCGCAGCCTTGCAAGGAATTGCTAGCGTAGTGCAATCAGTCGGGACATCAATCAGCACGGCGGCTCAAGGTATCGGAAACGGTATCAAATCAGCGTTTGAAGGTATTTCAAGCGTCATTACATCAGCCGGCAGTGCAATCAGTAGTGTATTGAACAGCTTGGCTAATGTGTTCAACTCAATCGGTACCGCTGCACAAAAAGCAGGGTCTGGGTTCAACCAACTTGCTAACGGTGTTGTTAAGATTACTAATACAAACCTCGGAGACATGGCTGCATCTCTTGCGGCAGTCGCTAAAGGTGTTGGGTCAATCGGTAATAACTCAGCGGGGCTTGCTCAAGCTGGTACTGGTATGACCAACCTTGGTAATGGTATGAGCAAGGTGTCTAGTTCAGCATCTAGTGCCGTGGCAGGTTTGAGTCGTTTCTCAAGCACAATCACAAGTATTCAGTCATCGTTCACTAACTTGCAATCATTGCTCACTACGGCAGGAACAGCGTTCAGCACGTTCTCTAACCAAGCTAGTCAATCGCTCAGCGGTTTAACGGCTATTGTAGCCCCTATCACTGCTTTTAGAACACAAATCATGACACTAGCACCAGCCTTGATGGTTGCTGCGACTGGTTTAACTCAATTCAGTACAGTTTCAATGACGCTCACTGCTAGCATGACTTCTATCAGCTCAAGCATGACTATGTTAACTAGTAGCTTAACAATGTTAGCTACTCAGTTAACTATGATCACTACGAGCATGACCATGATGGCTACTAGCTCAACTATGCTAGGGACTAGCTTGACGCTCGTAGGTACTCAATTTACCATGATTGGTACATCATTGATGATGCTTAACAGTCAATTCATGATGTTTGCAAGTAGCTTGATGCAAATGACTTCACAACTCATGATGGCGGGTTCAGCAGTGACCATGTTTGGTGCCCAACTCATGACCGCTCAGACTGGTTTCAGCATGGTTTCCATGATGGCTACCATGGTATCTAGTCAGCTTGCTATGCTTGCTAGTTCAGCCCAAATGGCAGGAGCTGGGCTTGCTATGGTAAGTGCTCAAGTCATGATGCTTGCTAGTGTATTCGCTACCGCAGGAGCGGCAGCCATGACCTTGCAGGCAACAATGATGTCTCTTGGCATGGCAGTAAGTGCTGGTATGATGTCAGCAGTTCAAGCGGTAACGTCTGGAGCTATGCAAATGACTGCGGCTCTACGTTCTAGCGGCATGCAAATGGTTGCTAGCACTCAAGCCTTTATGAATCAAATTGTTGCGGCGGTTCGCAATGGTATGAATCAAGTGGTTGCCGCTATCCGTGCCGGTGGTGCTCAAATGGTATCAGCTATGCAAGCAAGCGGTCAGCAATTAGTTGCAGTTACTCAAGCAGCAGTTAACCAAGCAGCAGCCGCAGCAAGAGCCGGTTATGGAGCGTTCTTCTCAGCCGGTGCTTACATGGGTCAAGGTCTTGCCGCTGGTCTTAACTCAGCGTTAGGAGCAGTTACAGCCGCAGCTAACGCCCTGGTAGCACAAGCGGAAAGAGCAGCACGAGCCAAAGCCAAAATCAACTCACCATCTCACTTGTTCCGAGATGAAGTTGGTTGGTGGATTGGGCTTGGTATTGCTCGAGGTATCGACGAATCAGCCCCAGAGGTTGCAAACAGTCTCGACTATATCCGTGACCAAGTCAACGGTTTTAACGTTCGAGCTAATGCAATGTTGACCGGTGCCACTTCAAACATGGCTAGTCAACTTAAGATGGAAGTTTTACGAGATAAAACCCCAGATGCAACGATTTCAGCACGTCAAGAAGCCTACGCTGCACATTCAGCTGGTCTGCTTGGTGATGTCATCGACGCATTGGGAGACCTCAAAGAACAAATGGCACAAGGTCAAAACATGGTGCTTGATACTGGTGCTCTTGTAGGTGGTACGGTCAACAATTTCAACAGTGCCATTGATACGATTAAAACACTGAAAGGACGTCATAGTTTATGATTACTAAAATTAAAGAATATATATCATTCGGCGATTTCAATAGTCGTGACGCCGGATACTACTTACAGAAACGTGAAGCACCGACCCCGGACGAGAAAGAGATCGTCGAATCTATCCCATTTATGCAAGGGGTCCTTGACTTCTCTAGTGTTTTGGGTGAACGAGTGTTTGAGCCTAGAGAGATTACATACGAGTTTAAGCTACCGTTTACGGAATATGAAGACCGCAAAACCGCAGAGCGTATGATTAAATCTCAAATGGTAACTAAGACGGAACGAAAACTGTTTGACACGCATGACCGCAGATATTACTGGATGGGTAAGATTAAGCACATCAAAGTAGCTGATGACCCGATTAAGAAGAATCTGGTTGCTACTATCACATTCAAGTGCTATCCGTTCGCCTTTCACGAAAACGAGTATTTCGATGATGTATGGGACACATTCGATTTTGAAAGTGATGACTCAACATGGACTAAATGGCAGTTAGGATATACCAGAGCAGAAAGGACAATCTACTTTGTCAATTCTGGTGATACGTCTATCAGTCCAGTTATTTATTGTGATGAAGACATCACTTTGACGGATTCAGAGGGCGTGATTTACAACCTCAAGAGAGGTGAGAATAGGGAGTTTGCATTGACTTTGTATCAAGGAATTAATTATTTCAAGGCTAAAGGCAATGGCACAATTGCCATGCATTTTAACAATGAGGTGATGGCATGAGTGCAAGCGGTAAAATCGAAGTATTTAACATTAGCCACACGGGCTACGCTGTCAAGGTTTCAAACCTCAGTAATGACACTGGTATCAAAGGGGTGTTGTTCCCGACATGGAGCAGGAAAACAAACTACTCACCTAGTGCCGGTAAGGAGATAGATCAAGATGATATTATCTGGTATGACGGCGTAGAATGGGGCGGCAACTGGTACTGTACTATCAATGTCTCAGACCACAATAACGAGCATGGGGAGTTTTTAACCCATGTCTATGTGTCTGACAATAACGGACAACTCGTAGGTGTTGGCGGTGAAAAAATCGTCGTTCCAGAGCCACCCGAAACCAAACACAAAGGCGGCTATGCGGTGTATTGGTGGAGTGATTTCAACTCACGCCGTTGGGATAAGCTTAATCGTACCACTACGGCACGCAAGACTATCCATGACCCGTACAGCCCAAGAGGTGGCACAGTTATCGTTGGTGAAATCAACCAAGCTCTAAACACTATTCATGAGTTCTCTTTTGCTATCCCTTTCACGCATCCACTTTACAACAAAATGGTGCCGTTTAAATCAATCGTTGAGGTGGTCAACCTCTACGATGGCAAAGTTGAGTTCGTGGGCAGAGTGTTGACATCTACTAACGAAATGACAACGAATGGATTCGCTCAGAAAGTGACCTGCGAGGACTTTCTTTCATTCCTTCACGATTCTGCTCAATGGTTCCAGAAATTACCAAATCAAGGAGCAGCACCTTACTTAACTGAAATTTTACGAGTTGCAAACGGTGAGGTCGAGGACTACAAACGCATTAATCTTGGCACTTGCACGGTTAACAGTAGGACCAACAAGCCTTGGCGTTATCTTGGGTATGAATCTACTTGGGACTGTGTCAGAGAACGCATTATCAATAATGTCGGTGGTTATTTGACCATTTACGAGCGAAATACTCGCTTATATGTCGATTGGACCGCTCAAATCGGAGAAACCAAGAAATCGCCCCTTCAAATTGGAAAGAACATCAAATCTGCCAGTCGGACACTCGATTTTGATGGTTTGGCTACTCAAATCATGCCAATCGGGGCTGATATTCAAAAGGAACATCCAGACGAGGACCAAAGCCCAGACGTTACCAGAGAACAGTTGACTATTTGGCACGTTAACAACAACAGTGCATATTTAGTGGATGAAGATTTGATGAAAGAGTTTGGTGTTATTCGTAAAGCTGTTATCTGGACTGAAATCGATAACCCTAGCGTACTTTTAGCGCGTGGCAAGCAGTATTTGAGAAATCAGAAAATCGCACTCGCCAAATGGACAATCTCAGCGGTAGAGCGTTATCTGATTGATAATCGTTACGATAAATTTGAAATTGGGAACAAGCACCCGATTATCAACGCCCCTCTATCTGGGATTGAAACTTTGCAAATCTTGGAGAAAAAAATTGATATCCTAAACCCACAAAGTGTTGATTTGACTATCGGCTCACAATCTCAGTCACTTTCAGCCTATCAGCTACAGTTACAAGAGGCCGAAAACTCTATCGAACGCTTGAAGCAGAATACATCTACAGCGAACAAAGAGAAACGCTTGAAGGCTCTTAAAGACCAACTCGCAGCACTCAAGAATAAACCTAGCACAGCACCTACAGCCCCAACAGCACCAACACCGCCAAGTCCTAACGCATCAGCGGACGAGATTGCAGCCTATGATAAGCAATACGCTGATTATCTGACAGCTAAGGCTAACTATGATAATCAGTTAGCATCGTTCAACATGGACGAACAAGAGCGTGCTAGAACGATTAAGGACGTAGAAGCTGAAATTGCTAGATTGCAAAAAGAATTAATGGAGGTAATTAAACATGCCACAAACTGAAGCGGAGGGACGTTTGAACCTCTACGATGATGTGACGCCATTGGAAAACACCAAGAATATCAGTGTTTTAACCAAGGCTATCCGCAAAAAGACAAGAGGTGCAGACGTTCGGGAAGCCATTGCCAAGGCTATTGAGACGACCTACGCAGACGGTGCTACTAATGGCAATACAAACATGGAAGTCATTAAAGCCCGCGGGCTTGCTGGCAACCTTGATGACCGTCTAAGCACTATCGAGAACACGCTTAACGGGAAGGCGAGTGCTGATTTCGTTGAAAAAAAGTTCAATAAAATTGAATCAAATGCACCGAAAGCGGTTCTCAATTCGCTATCTGAAATCAGTAGCACTTACCCAAACGGGGCTAATGGTATCGTTGTCGCTAAGGACACGGGAAAATGGTACTACTACGACGAAGGGGCTCGCTCTTGGAAAGAAGGCGGGGTCTATCAATCCCGTGGGCTTGGTGGTAATGAAGTTACCGCCGATAACATCGACTTTGCCCAAGGTATTAAGCAAATGCTGGGAGAACGTATCACTGGCTCCGTTTGGCTATGGAATCAAACCTCAATGGGAACATGGACATCTAACGGATGGAATCGTTACTTGCCATTCGCATTGATTAAGAATAAAACTTACTACCTTGTCAATGTTCGAGGGACGTTTACTTATGCAGTTTCAAGCGACGGAAGCCGTCTTCTAAAGAAATTCTCAGACGATGACAGATTGGTAACTACAGAATACACTCCGACAGAAGATGGTTTCCTCTATGTTTGTGCTAGAGACAATGAGAAACCTAAAGTTTTCAATGCTTCAATCAGTGAACTATCAACCGCTAATGTCGACATGAGTAATCTTCCAGACGGATACGTATCTTTAAAAATTCCGCGCTTGTCAGTCGATGTCAAAGCTACTGATTTGGATTTCGTAACAGAAATTAAGCAACTCATTGATGAAAATACTTTTGTCCGTAGCAAGTATTACAATGGTGGCCCTAAAACGACTGGAGATGAGCCAACTTGGGGCATCTACCCACCCATTTTTCTTGAAAAAGGCAAAAAGTACGGTCTGAAGGATGTTCGAGGAATCTTCACTTACTTTTTCAGCATTGATGACCGCAAACTCAAACAGTTTGCTACTCGTGACGATTTGATTAGTGAAGACTTCGCACCGTCTGAAAATGGCTATTTGCTTATTACTCGACGACTTGCTGACCCACAATCGAAACTCATTCAAGGTGGACTAGCAGCAGGCTCTAAACTTCCTAATCTTAACTATGGGTCTAGTGCCCTTGAGAGTAACACGCCTATTGCGTTCCCTAAACTCAAGAATGAGTACACCATCAAGAAATCAGCGGGCGATTTCAGCACACTGACCGAAGCTATCAACACTTTGGGTGCTGGTAGTGCTGACAATCCTATTACCTTGTATATCCACACTGGAGAATACGACATTTTGCAAGAGCTAGGCGGTGATAACTTCCTTCGTACCGTTGAGAACACAAACAGCGAACGCCAAGGAATCGAAGTACCAGACTACGTTAATATCATTGGTGTCGGTGATGTCCGCCTTAAAATGGATGTTCCAGATAGCAAGACTACTCGTAACACGTCAAGCCGTATCAGCGTTTTGAACGTTTGGCGACATAACACGATCAAGAATATCAAGATTACTGTCCGAAATACTCGATATGCAGTGCATGACGAGACTAATAATCAGTACGCAAACAATGATATGAGATATATCGATTGCTACTTTGAACACCTCGGAAACAAGGATGGCGTTTGGAACTCAACGCAAGCCTATGCGGCTGGTATGGGTTCGGGTGGTAGCTACCTTTTTGAAAACTGCACATTCAAATCAACAACATTGCCATTCTCGATGCACGATAATTTCAACGTTGAATCAAACCGTGTCAAGATTTCAAAATGTACTTTCATCACCGGAAGTGGTGAAGAATCAATTCGTTTTGGGTCTTACGGTACAGGGGCCAAGAAATCAATAGTTACTATCGAGAACTGTAATATCGACAAAGCTGTCAAGCTTTTCGAGGAACAATCCAACTCACGGCACGGAAACCATTTTGCAGTTTCGGGCGGTGGTAATACGATTGTGCCTTACATCAACATCAATAGTGCAGGACGCAAGGAGCGTGTCGAATTTGCGGATGAAGTGAGAATGCTGAAAAACACTAGTCAGACTAGAATCACAGTCGGTATGCCAGTGAAACTGGTTGGAAACTCCGTGCAACCATTGGGTGCTGACGAACCTTGGCGTTTTTACGGGGTCTCGCTCGACGATATCGAGCCTAACGCTATGGGTGTGATTAAGTATGCCGGGTACATTGCTAAAGACGATACTGGTATCAGCTCGCTTACAATGGGTCAACGCATTGGCTTGGTTGACGGTCGTTTGGCACCGGTGGATTCTAACGACTTCATCGCTTATGCCACAGACGGCAACAATATTCTTTTGAAATAGTTTTTAAAAAATGGGGGTTAAATAATATGTTAAGGAGTGTGAAATGCACAGCAAACCAGATGGAATCTTTGGTATTTTTCAAGTGGTCAAAGATTTCTACGACCACGGCATAGACGAGCATTTATGGGTGTTTCTGCTAATGGTTATCATCTTCAGCGATATCATCATCGGAGTGTCCAGGGCATGGGCCTTCCATGAGTTTTCGAGCTCGAAATTTAGAAAAGGGCTAGTCGGTCACATAGCCATGTTCACGTTCGTAGCCATCTTTTACCCGTTCGCAGTATTCATGAATCTAGGCGGTGTCCTAGATACATTTATCTTTGCCATGATTGCAGCTTACGGCTCTAGTATTTTGGCTAGTCTATCAGCTTTGGGGGTTGAAATACCCTATATTGACAAATACGTTAAGAGAAACATCGACAAAGAGAAGTTTTTTCTTAGCTCAGAAGAAAAGGAGAATAATAACAATGATTAATTTTAAACTACGCTTACAAAACAAAGCTACTCTAGTAGCTCTTATCTCAGCAGTTTTCTTGATGTTGCAACAATTCGGGCTTACTATCCCTAGCAACATTCAAGAGGGTGTTAATACTCTCGTTGTGATTTTGGTAATTTTGGGTATTGTTACCGACCCAACAACTAAGGGTGTCGGAGACAGTGAGCGTGCATTAAACTATAACCACCCTCGTGAGGACTAGCTTATGGCTAAACTCATGACCTCTATCAACCAAGTAGAAGGTGGTGACATTCTCAAGTCTGGGGATGTTACCTCAGTCTTTGGTTTTGAAATTCTAGGGGCTGATGGCAAACGCATGGAGCTGTCCGGAACTGGCAAGCTCACACTGTCAAACGATGAAACCGTGGCATTGTACCAAGATGTAACCGTTGAGAACGGACATTTTACCTTTGTCATGGGCGATGTCGTAGAGCCAGGCACATACTACCTCGAAGTTAAACTAAACGGGCATATTTTCCCATCAAACAATTTCAAGGTAAAAGTTAAGAGCTCACTTAACATTGACGGTGTGATTCCATCAAAAAAAGACCCTAAATTAAAACTGTTAGCGGATGAATTGCGAGATTCTGGGTTAATTAGCGGTAGCGATACCACTGAAGACCTCGTAAATGTCTACAATCTAGCTAAAATTTGAAAGGATAATTAAATGAGTAAATTACATGATTTTGCCCAAGCCGTTGGTGCAGATATCAAAGAAATTAAAACAACCCTAGCAGGCAAAGCCGATAAGGGTTCGGAAGGTATCACTGAAGAACGCTTGACGCAAGCAATCACGCAAGCTAAAACCGACCTTATCGGTGGTGCTCCTGAAGAGCTTGATACTCTTAAAGAGCTTGCTGATAAAATCAATGCTGGTGGTGGTAATGTTGATTCTGGTATCATTACAAAAATGACTGAATTGGGAACTCGTATCGATACCATCGAGCAAGAAGACCTTGTGAGCGTCTATAATACTGCTAAAAACACCCTCTAAGGAGGTTGAATTATGAGCAATTTAAGCAATGTTATTGAAAGCATTGGCCGTGATATTGGGGAAATTAAAGATAAACAATCTTCATCGTTGAGTATCAGCCAAGCGTATGGACTATTTCCAACGTATAACAACTTTTTTCTACAAGTTTTAGAACAAAATAAATTTGCGCAAGACCCGCTTGTGACTAAATCTCAATTACCAACAAGCGAAATTGACGCTTTAAAACAGAAAGTCGAAGAGTTGGAGAGAACAATCTCGGAGATTAAACAGAGCATTCAAAAATAATTATAAGAAAGGAGAACTATGACATCTAAAACACAGTTATTAAACACGCTTGAAAGCCTAGTTAATCAACGTGTCACTGTTCCCACTAATCCTTATGGTGGGCAATGTATAAGTTTGATCGACTACATTTTACAGTATGCGGGTTTGTTTAACCTTGATTTCAGCTATTTAAACGCCATTGATGGCTTGAGTAGAGCAGAAAGTCTAGGACTTAAAGTCACACGTTTTAACGGTGCTAACAATCCACCAGTAGGCAGTGTGTGGGTAACTAATTGCTTGCCATACCATCAATTTGGGCATATCGGCTTCGTGGTCGCTGAAAACCCAGACGGAACAGTTACCACAATCGAGCAGAATATTGACGGCAACGGTGACGCTTTGTATAACGGCGGGTGGACTCGCAAGGTTACTAGAAATCTTGATAGCGCTGGTAATTTCAGCTATATCGACTGGAATGCACCAAGTCAGCAAATGGTTGGATGGTTTGAATTGCCATTCGATGGCATGACTGAAAATGCCTATTTTATCGATGTATCAGCGTATCAACCGGGCGACTTGACTGGTATCTGTCAAGCGTCTGGGACTAATAACACGGTTATCAAAGTAACCGAGGGTGTGGGCTGGGTTAGTCCAGTAGCCACTCAGCAAACGAACACAAGTAATTGTATTGGTTATTACCACTTTGCTCGTTTTGGTGGCGATGTGGCAACGGCGCAAGCTGAAGCAAATTACTTTATCAGTAATCTGCCCTCACACCCACGACATCTAGTGTGTGACTATGAAGATGGGGCAAGCGGTGATAAGCAAGCGAATACTAATGCAGTCCTAGCATTTATGGATATCTGTAAAGCGAATGGCTTTGAGCCAATCTATTACAGTTACAAACCATATACTTTGGCTAATGTGTATGTAGATCAAATCACTGCACGCTATCCAAATAGCCTATGGATTGCAGCGTATCCAGATTATGAGGTACGCCCAGAGCCATATTGGGGTGTATATCCAAACATGGAACACACACGCTGGTGGCAGTTTACATCAACCGGCTTAGCTGGTGGATTGGATAAGAATGTCGTTATCATTAACGACGGTGATAGTTTAGTAAATAAGAAAGAGGAAGAAGAAAATATGGATTATGTATTGCGTAGCGAAAGCGGAAGCCAAGGATATCTTGGTGTAGTTAACGGCCGTGTGTTTGGTATTGGTTCAATGGGAACAGTAGACGCTCTACGTTCAGCGGGTGCTAAACACCTGATGTTGCCAGACGATGATTTTGACCGTTTCTTGAACAGTCAGTCAAACGACACAGCGGCAGTCTCTAAGGCAATCAGTGAAGCTAGTGCATCGGTAGTTAAAGCTATTGAAGAACGTGCAGCGGCCACACAAGGCCAAACTGGTAAATAGACCACGAAAACTATAAAACGAAAAGGAGTATATCACCTCCCCTCACACTGCAGTAGGGATACCATGGCAGTAGTGGTCGAAGCCTCAGCATTTGCTGGGGCTTTTTTTATTTGGTATAATATATCTATCCATCATAGGCAAAGAGCTATGAGATAACCTCGTAGCTCTTTTTTATATTTGTTATTTCAATAGAGAAGTGATAACATAGATTTCGGAATACTTGGCGTCTTTTGATGAAAATTCTCGAACTGCCCCGGCTTTATGTCGGGCTTTTTTTGTGTCTTCTTTGTATTGCATTAGACATTTAATCTAAATAAAGGTACACTATATATGTACTTTAGGCGATTACGTGCCGAATGTTTTTTGTTTTTTCATGCCGCTTGGTAGCTCATGCTGCCAAGTCTTTTTTTATGCCCAATCAAGAATTTTAGTGTCATTCATTGAAATAAAGGTTAGTAAAACGCTCTATAATTTCCATAAAATAACGATGGTTTCACTAGTGACACGAACCTTGCTTATCAAGGCGCGTGCTATGGCTTTCTGTTGCTCATAATCAAGCGTGAAGATGTCCTTGGTATCAAGTACCCGTCTAATATCTTTCTTTCGCTCTACAGCTTTGAGAGAGGTGTCAGTTTCTAGCTCTTTTTCGAGTGCAGACCTTTCTGCCATGAAGTCGCTTGACCTCTTTTGTAGTTCCTCTAGTGAAATTCTATCGTCAATGTATAGATCATTAAGCCTGCTAATTTTAGCGGTTAGATTATCAATCTGTTTCTGGTAGCTAGCCCGGTCTATCGTCTCTTTATCGGTGTTTGAAAATAGCTTGTCGATATAATCTGAATCAGTTTGTAGCTTGCTGATTTCAGTCAAGACAAAGTGCTCGATATCGTCTTTGAAATAGAATCCAGAATCACACTTTTCATTGTTGTTATAAACCGTCACGCCCTTGGTCTTCCTTGGGTGTCGCTGCTTACACTCGTATTTGACTAAGCGTGTGCCGTCTTTTCGTTTCATGCCTAACTTAATAGCAAGCGGGGCTGAACAGTAGCCGCATTGAGCTATTCCAGAAAGCATGTATTTAGCTTGAAACGGTCTTGGATTGAAACGCTGGGCGGCTGTCCTTTGCCTTGTTTTAATTTCCTCTTGTGTCTTGTTAAAATCGTCCTCTGAGATAATGGCTTCATGAGTACCAGGGAATATCTGACCCTTAAATTGGTTATATCCACAATACACCGGATTCGAGAGGATAACTCTAACTGTCCTATAGTTCCACTCTTTATCTTGTCCGTATTGCTCGTTGAGGGTGTCTCTGAGCTTGGTAATCGACATACCCGATAAATACCATTCGAACATCTTTCGGACGATTAGGGCTTGATATGGATTGACCGAGAGCGTGCCAGTTTCTTTGATGTAATCATAGCCATAAGATGTCTTGGCCCACTGCATAGACTTGCCGGATTTTGCCCGCCCCAGCTTGCCAAGCTGCATCCGTTCCTTGATTTGTTCTCTTTCGAGCTGAGCAAACACGCTCAATAATCCAATCATTGCCTTACCGAATGGCGTTGAGGTGTCGAAGTTTTCGAGCAGGCTGACAAATTCTATATCATTTTCCAGAAATACATCTTCAATCAGATAGAGTGTATCTTTCTGACTACGGCTTAATCGGTCTAGCTTATACACTAGAACCGTATCAAACAGCTTTCTCTTTGCGTCTCTTATCAACTGCTCTAGTGCAGGGCGTTCCGTGTTAGACCCAGAGAAACCGCCGTCTGTGTATATCTCGTAAATATTCCAGTCCTTAATATCGCAGTAGCTTGTTAGCTTTGCTTTCTGCTCGTCGATAGAATAACCCTCGTCAACCTGCGATGTGGTCGATACTCGGACATAGATAGCGACTTTATGTGTTGCCATTGTGTTTGTACCTCAATTCTGTTAAAATGGGTACAGAAAAAGACTTGTAAGACTGCTCTCAGTTTACACGATTTTTTCTGTGATGCTGCTCTACACTCGAAGTTTGGCGACGGTGAGTGTGGGGCTTTTTTTGTTGTCTTATTTAACCTTAACTTCCATTGATCCGTTAAGTTTTTGGCTAGCTAGTGCATTGCCATCATCAGTCTTAATATGAAACATTGGATAACGCTCATAGTTGACATTGTTGATTGCAGCCCACACGTTGAACGCTTCATGTTCTTTGGCAAGCATTCCATCAGCGAAATTCTGTAAGTCAGCCTTGCTATATGTTTTATACTCATTAGGCACAGTCATATATAGAATGGTGCTGCGATTATAAAAGCTATATGTACTAATATCCAGACCTTTATCGGTCAAATCTTGCTTGAAGTAGTCGATAAAACTACCCATTTGACCATCGGTAATGTCTTTTAGCTTATCTTCCGACGAGCTTGGTTCTGAGCTTGACTCTTTTGAAGCCTTTTCCTCACTCTTTGAGCTTGACGCTTTGACACTACTAGACGACTTACTAGCTTTAGGTTTTGCCTTTGAAGAAGACGAAGCCGTTTGAACTGTCTTGACCGGCTCTGTTTCCGTTTTTGGTGCGATACCAGTGATTTCAAACACCTTACCAAGCACAGCCAAGCAGACAAGCACAATAGCCCATTTTTGCCAGCGTTTTAATTTCTTCCATTTACTCAACATTTTTCAATCTCCTTTAATTTAAGATATTCATTTTTTACAAACGTCTCATCACAAATCGTGGTGAGATTATATTTTTCCATGAAGTGTAAGTAATTGAAATCATCCAGATTTTCATTTTTTAGCAACTCGTGGATCATATTCCTATTTGCTTGAACCTCATACTTTTCCCGTAGACGCTCATAGTCTTTAGAGTTATGTTCTAAGTGCCCTAATTCGTGCAGAATAACCTTTAAACGTATTTCTGGGGCTAAATCCCCATTGATATAAACCACCCTGTTTAACGGGTCGAGAAAGCCGTTTCTGGTCCACTCGTTAGAACTAAACTCACAAAGAGACACGTTGAACTGCTCAAGCAATTCACTTTCAGTCATATCCCCTCACTTTTCCTTGCTGCTCATATAGCCCGCAACGATGCCACGAATGGCACGCTTATCGTCCTCGGTAAGTGGTTTACCGTCGAACATCATCGCATTATCGATGATGTTATCGATATCGTTTGAAGCAGTGTCTTTCGGGCTAGGTGTTACATCCAAGAATTGTTCTGTTGTCAAACCTAGAGCGCTAGCAAAATCGTCCGCTTTATTCAGCGGGAACACCCGACTGCCAGAAAGATATCTTGATAAAGTCGATTTTGAAACCCCCGCTTTGTTAGCTAATTCAGACATCGACATAGAACTATTATCCAAATAGCTTTTTATTAGTGAAATAATTTCCTCGTTGTTTCTCATGCGCTTTTTCCTTTTATTTAATAGTAAATACATTATACAACAGTTCCCGAAAATAAACAACACGTTCCCGAAAACAAACTTTTTTTATATTTTTTTTATTTTTCTGTTGACAATCGGGAACAGATTAGATATACTATAATTGTTCTAAGGAACGAGCAATAAAAACCAAATAAACGGAGGTAATCTATGAAAGTTGATTTACTTCGTGTGAGAGCTGAGAGGGTAGCTAAAGGTTATACACAGGCACAAATGGCTGAATTGATAGGCTTGAAGCGTGGTCAGTATAATAAGCGTGAGAATGGAAAAATCTCATTTAGCCCAGACGAGCTTATCACACTAGCAGTAAAACTTGGGTACAGTAAGGATGAAATCGGTATTTTTTTTAAACAAACTGTTCCCGAAACGCAACAATACCATTAAAGAAAAAGCAACCGCAAAACTTTTAGTTAACCGAAAGTTAAATAAAAATAATGCAGTTGCAATCAACACCTTGACGGCACTAGTGAGCTAGCGGGGCAACAATTCAGTTGAAACGTAAGCAATACCATTAGATGATTTTATAATGACACCTAAAAATAAAATCCAAAAGTCCTCGCTAGTTCTCCAGTGTCGCCAAGGCACCAAAAAAGGCTGACCCCTGCCAGAGTCAGCCGCTATGGTAAATAATTCAAAGGTAATTATAACATGAAACGAAAAAAATGGGAACCAACCATAATCAACATTATGGCGGACGGTTCCAGAGTTGATGATCTAACCAAATATGTCATACCTAGCGGCCATGCTTACTATGACATCGTTCAAGGTATTTACAAGAAAGGAGCGTAACTGAATGAAGTATATCTTTCACTAATACTGATGAAAATTATACAAGCATGAACAACAGATTTCTCCAAGATACTAGCTTGAGCTTGCAAGCAAAAGGGCTACTTGCTGAAATCTTATCCAATAAGAGTGACTGGCGGATATACCTGACGGAGCTTGAAAAACGTTCGACAAACGGAGCGAGCTCACACCGAGCAGCGTTCAGTGAGTTGAAACACAAGAAGTATGCAGCACTTTTTAGAAAGAGTAAAGGCTATAAAAAAGGTTTTGAAATCTTTATCTGTGTGTCAGACATACCAATGACAGACGAGTTTATAGCCTACCTTGATAAAAAGTTATCCACAGAGTTATCCACAGGCAACGCTGAAAATTCACATGTCGAAAATTCATAGCATGATAATTCACGTCGTGATAATTCATAGTATGAAAATTCATAGCATGATAATTCACGTCGTGATAATTCATAGTATCAATTTTCGCACACTAACAATTACTAATATATAACAAGTACTAATCTATAACAATATGGCCTACGGCACTAACCAACAACAATCTAGAGCCTACCGGCACTAACTGATAACAATAACTAATAGATAACTATACAGTAGTAATCATAGTTAGAAGAATAAGAGAGGTAAAAAACATGGCAAACAACCATTATATTAAAAGGCTGGTAGCTTGCGCCGTTCAATTTGACAAGGACTTCCACAAGATGGAAGGTGGCATCCCTGCTCTCGACAACCTTACGGAGTTAATCCTCTACATCAATCAGACAATGGATGTCTCGAAAAAAGAAAAAGACGAACTCGATGACATCGACACTAAGTGTTTGATGTACCGAGATGTCTGCAACAAACCAGACACACCAGACAGCAAACGCAGAGATCTATTTCAAGATGCAGCAATTGATTTTATTGCTACATGCAGAACGCACGATATTTTGGATATTTAAAAAACACCTCTAGCTCATTAGTGCGGTTAGGGAAAACAGAAAGGAAATTAAAAATGAAAAAACTTATCAATTGGATTTGGTCTAAAAAACAAAACGAACAAGTGGAAACATTCGTAATTCACAACCGACCAATGTGGGATGTTCAAATGCGTGATTACAATCGCACTCATGGACTACCAGAAGACCAAGTAATCGGGTGATGCCATGAAGCTATTAAAGAACTTGCTAACCAAAAAGAAACCTAAAGAGCCAGAATACTTTTTCGAGGTGGTCGAAAGCTCAGAGGAAAAGCAAGAACGACTCAAGCAGAAATATAGCGAATAACATAACTTTCAATCCGTAGCCACGGCTCACCGTGGAGTGTAACTTATACTTTTCCCCAAAAAATATAAACTTTACCCATATATTCACACACATACCTTTCTAAAAAAAATTGAAAAACATGAAACGGTGGGCTATGGGTGCGGATTGAGAGCACTAAAAAAGCATGGGTTAGGGCCCATGCAAGAAAATTATACCAAGGAGATTATACCATGTCTAACTTCAATACTCAACCAATCGCAAAACCTAGCTACATCAAAACTAAAGCCTTCGGGCTTTGTGGCACACTTGCCATTGCTACAGCTTTATTGATTGGGTCTGGCACAGTATCAGCAGACGAAACCACTCAACCAGT
>OCIZ01000048.1_pt1 | contig 30050 bp, 28 predicted proteins | sample 1495841 | NCBI WGS metagenome assembly OCIZ01 (sample SAMN01915229, study PRJEB22387) | human oral metagenome | isolation source: saliva | host: Homo sapiens | place: USA
CCCAGCTTGCACAGAGCGCCTGAATAGGCTTTTATGAGTGTCCAAGATTTGGGGGCCAGTTCACTGTTTCAGACGACCTTTACAGGTTTTATTATTCTATTGGCGGCTGCGTATCGTCCAATATTCCTTCGCCACGTTGCGCAACCGTCCAAACTGCCCGTTCTGCCGCCAATTCCCTGCACAATACTTCCTTCACTTTTTCCAACTTCATGCCGCCGCAGATAAATGCGTCTATGGCGGCGAAGCGGTGTTCCGGCCAAGTGTGGATGCTGATGTGGGATTCGGCGAGCAGTAAGATGCCGGTAATGCCGCCTGCACCGCCGAAGGTGTGGAAACGCTCGGCGAGGATGGTGGCTCCTACGGCTTGGGCAGCGGCTTTGAGGGCGGTTTTCAGACGACCCTCGTCTTTCAAGACAGCTTCATCACAGCCATATAAATCTAAAAGACCGTGGTTGCCGGGGATATGGGTCATTTATGACCTCCGGAGAAACCTCCGCCGCCGTAATAGCCGCCGGAGTGCATACGCGAGCCGTCGGATTCGGAAGAGCCGTAGCTGATGATCATGGAGATGATGATGATAATGGTGCTGAAAATGATGTAAGTGGCTCTCGACATGTTAATCCTCGTCCTCGTCTTCTTTGCCCATAGTCCACAACAACCAAGTTCCTATAAAGATGACGGTAAATGAGGCAGAGTTGCCGTCGGTCAGCAGCGCAGGAAGGTTGACGACAACCAAGATGGCGATCATGACAAACCGCAATTGGTTATCGACCCCGTCTGCGTTCATTTTTGCCGTGTATCTGGGCGCTTCCGCCTGCAAACCGAAGGCGCCGGCAACTTTGCCGTAGGTAGTGCGCGTACTTTTACTCCATGCCAGCTCGTGTTCGGTCAGCTCGGCACACAGTTTGCTGTTGCTGCCGACTTGGTAGTCGGTGTAATACGCCAAATCACCCGAACGGATATGCCAGTAAAACGCGCCGGCGGCGACTTCGACTTTGCCGCCGTAGGAATAAAGTTCATCACAACCTTGCGGTTTGCGGGCGCTGTTTAAACGCGGCCAATTGTTTTGCGTTTCAGACTGGCTCCACTCGCCGTCGGACGATTCGACCAACCACAAAAAGCCTTTTTGCGGATTGTAAAGCAGGTATTCGACCCACCAACCAACCGGCGTCAGTATCCGCCGTTTGCCTTCAAACATATATTCATAAGTCGCATCGGGATCCAGCTCGGAATACCTGACCGCACCCATCACAAAATAATCATTGTTATTCAGACGACCCTGAGTGCCGATAGGCAGGGTAAACAGTTTACTCTGCGACACACGCATGGCATTGGCAGTAATCAGCCGCGCTTTTTCCTTACCGACTTCCAATTGGCTGCCGCAGCTCGGGCAAATCAGAAAATCGGTGACACCGCTCAACCAATGGACGGATGACCCGCAATTCGGACAATTTTCCGAATGATGGCTGCCTTTCAGACGACCTGCCGTTTCACGGATTTGGTCGTCGGTACGGGTATTCTGCAGTTTCAGTTCATTTAGGCCGACCATACTGCCGTAATAGATTTCGGGAGGATCATCGCCGTAATCTATCGTCAGGAAAAGACCTGAGCATCGCCAGTCTATGACTTTACTTGTCGTATCTTCAGCCAGCTTAAACGGCAATTCGCCCTGCGCCGCCGATTTTCTGAGACTGATTTCACGCTTATCCGACGGAACAAAGTTTTTATTTTGAAAATTGAAATTGCAACCGCCCGGCACGACGTCGTGAAACTCCGGCACAACTTCAGGCGATTCAACCAAGCGCGTCATGGAATACAGGTCGCCGGATTCAGACAGCCAACCGGTTTGCCCGTCATCAAACAGCGCATACCATTCGTTCCACACACCGTCGTCGTATTGCACCTGAAGCCGTCCGACCAAGGTAAATGGGCGGGTAACGTATGTCCCTGTCGTGCCGATTTGTAGCGGGCTGAAATCTTCCAACAAAGCGGAATCGCGTCCGGAATCGACGATACTGTCATCCTGCCGCACCAGCATGCTGTTGCAGTAGCCGCACACCAGCGTAACGGCTGTCGCGGAATGCGCCTCAACAGGCGCGCCGCAGCTCGGGCAGTCGGTTTTGAAGAATGGGGTGTTTGACATGAATTTTCTTTTTCGGAATTTCAGACGACCTGGGGCAAACCAATACAGGCTTCAGCCGATGCTTAAAAATACTGGCAAATAAACATCTTGCCGCATTTTCCAAAACGCAAACAGCGTCCGCACTATCCGTATGCCGATGCAGACCGCAGCAAACAAGCAGTCGGCAGCAATATGATTGTATAGTAAAACAAAACGGCTTGGGTACGGAATCAGGCAAGCACAGCCGCATCCTACCGAGTTTAACCCATCTATACGACAAAGGTCGTCTGAAAACCTACCTCCATTCTATCTATGTCCCACTATTTTAGGAATTTACGCCATAACTTGATTCGCTTCCTTTATCCTAAAACTTCAGAAATAGTCAAATTGATATTGTTATTTATTACAAATGCTGTATTATTCTCGGAAAATATAACAAATAAAATAATAACATCTTAAATCCCTAAATATCTCCTTTATCCGTCATTCAGACGACCTCATTCCACAGATTTTCGATTTTCAATCCTTTAAGCCATTTATAGGGCTTGTTCGTTAAATTTTGCGCGTTTTAAATTTGGAGAATCGATGTGAGTTTCGACTGCATCGCCCATATCCGTAAAACAAACGGGCTCCCGCAGCCTGTCTTTGCAAAGACAGATGGCAGAAAACAGAAATAGCCCAGCCGTGAAAACACCCAAGGAAATCCAAATGACAACTTACTACGCCCATTCCGCCCAAGACGAACTCGGCAATCTCTTGCCTTACGAACATTGGCAAACCTTGCAAAGCCATTTGGTAAATGTTGGGGAAATGGCGGCAGAGTTTGCTCGGGTATTTGGTGCACAGGAAATTGCCTGCCAGACGGGAAAGTTGCATGACTTAGGGAAATATTCGGAAGCCTTTAATCACCGATTGCATGGTGGCTCTCCAGTTGATCATGCTACTGCCGGAGCCAAAATTGCAGTCGAGCGTTGGGGAAATGTTATCGGCAAACTGATGGCGTTTTGCATCGCAGGGCACCATGCCGGGTTGGCAAATGGAAATGGAGAAGGCGATAACCGCCACACGTTAAAGGATCGTTTAGCCTTGCAATTTGGCGCAGATATTCCCGCCCTCGATAACCTGTGGCAACAAGAAATCAAACTCCCTCAAAAACTGCCTGCACCGCCACTTAAAGCCGACGCGCATCATCCTTTTTTCTCATACGCCTTCTTCACCCGAATGCTCTATTCCTGCTTGGTGGATGCTGATTATCTTGATACCGAAGCCTTTTATTCAAACCTAGAAAACAAAACCGTCGAGCGCGGCGGTTATCCCGATTTAAACGCCTTACAACACAATTTCAATCAATTCATCAACGCTTTCAGACGACGTATCGCCCAAGCCCCAGAGCAAACCGAAGCCGAAAAACGCAATGCTGCTTTAAACCGCCTGCGCAGTGAAATTCTTGATCATGCCGTAGAACAAGCGGCACAACCGCAAGGACTGTTTACGCTCACCGTGCCGACGGGCGGCGGCAAAACTTTCACTTCCATGGCGTTTGCGTTGGAACACGCCAAACGGCACGATATGCGGCGCGTGATTTACGTCATCCCGTTCACCAGCATCATCGAACAAAATGCCGCCGAATTCCGCAAAGCTTTTGGCGAATTAGGCGAACAAGCCGTGTTGGAACACCACAGCACCTTCGACGACGGCAAGCTGCAAAATGAGGCCACCAAAGACAAATTGCGCCTTGCCTCGGAAAACTGGGATGCGCCGATTGTTGTGACCACCGCCGTGCAATTCTTCGAATCCCTCTTTGCCGACCGCTCCTCGCGCTGCCGCAAGCTGCACATGAAGCCGCCCGCGAAAAATAAACCATTTTTTTGAGAAAATTTATTTTGTTTTTTGTTTCACTATTTGTAACTATTTTTCACTTTTTAAAAAGCGACGTCACCGTCGCTTTTTATTTTACCAATTACATATGAAGGCACGCATATGTCGCGCTAATTTTTGAGAAAAACACTTTTAAACTTATTTCACACGCTGCAATAATGTTTCAAATCCTGCCAAACAAAGGCAGGATTTTTTTATGTTACATTGGTTATTATCTATAATTTGCGAGAATCAGGCGGGTTTGCTAGTCTAATTCGATCGGTGCGGGTGCAGTTGCTTCGTTAAATTCACTAATGCCTCGTCTAGGTCTGCCAAGCACGCCTGCATGTCTTCTATTTCGGTTTGCAGGTCTGCAATGGTTTCGCGGCGTTCGGAAATGCTCGGCAGTTCTTCGTTTCCCCATTTTGAACCGATGGCGGTTTCAATGGTTTGCATAATTCGGCTGTGAACCGCATCGGGGACGAAGTAACAAAGTGTGCTTAATGTACGGTCTTCTCCATGGCTGAAAAAATTGCCTGATAAGAATTCGCCGTGTGCCGCGCGGAAGCCGGAGAAAATCCAGTTTTCGCGCAATGTACCGTATTCCTTTCTGCCTATTGTGTGTGTTTCAAGCTCATTTAAAGGCATATTGCTGTAACTCGGTATTTCAATCGCGGCGTTTTCGCCGAAACCGCGCCGTTCGCTCGTCAAGAGGTCAATCAAAATCTGTTCTGCCTGTTTGCTCTCGGCGGCAATATGTTCTTTCAGTAATAGGCTGAAATCCGTCTTGCTTACGGGCATATCGCGCAAGCGTTTGATTTCGCTTTTCAGTTTTTCAATTTTCCCTGCTACATCTTCACGTTCCTTACGGATTGCGGCGGCCTGATTTTGAAAGGCTTGTAGTGCAGATTTTGCAGATTCAATGGCTTTTGTTTTGTTCATGGTGTTTGGTCTTTCATCGGTAGTTCGTCAAATGAATACAGGCTTTCACGGCCTGATAATAGGTTACATCGGGATGTTGCTTTTGATATTCTCGGGCTAAATAATCCAGCTTTTGCGATTCGTTTTGGAAGATTGGCAGTTTGGATTCGGAAAAATCAATATCCATTTCAAATGTGATGTATGGTGTGGATATTTCAGAAAAATTCAGCGGTTCCATACCTTTAACAGCTGGATTATTCAAAAAGGCAATGTGATTCAGTTTTAGGCCACTGGGAAAGGGGTCAAACCCTGCTGAAACGTGCCTATACATGCCTTTTCTTACCATGCTCAACAATTCTGCGGTAATAAAGGCATTGGCATACAGATTTTTGCCGTCAAATTCCAATTCATGAACTAGTCCAAGCGGCTTTAACCCTTTGGGGAATTTCCCAATTTCGCGGTATTCGCCATGCCCGATAAACAAAGCGGCGCGGCCATTGGTGCGGCTGTTGTGTTCGTCGGCAATATCTTTCAGCATTTGCGCGGAAAACTGGCGACGCCGTCCTTTAGAATCCCGGTGCGTTCCCACACGGAAAATCTGAAAGCGTTTCAGAGATAAATTCATTTCAACCTACTTTCAAAATTCGGTAGACTTGTTGCAATGAAATACCGTATTTAGAGGCTAATTCACCACGCGAATAATTACCTGTTTCAAAATCGGCAATGATTGAAAGACGGCGTTCTTCGGACGAAGTTGAATGCCCGCTTCTAAAGTAAATCAGTTGTCCGCCAAAGGTTTCAGATATGCCGTCCGAAACGGCCAAAGCTGCCGCAGCAACAACCGATTTAGGAACGGCGCGCTGATTTAAAACTTCGGTTACTTTATCGGCAATGTAGGTTAAAACTTCATCACCTTTGATAGTTGTTCTTGATTTACTGCCCATTTTCAAATTCCTGTTTTGAGAATTAAAGTTTCCCCGCCGCCTGTAATATTCAAGCCATGAATCGGGTAGATGGCCGCTGCATTTTTGTCAGAATGCCTTGCCACTAATTTATTAATACAAATTAAAATCCGCCAAAGGCTTATTCTTTTAATCTATCCCTATCTTCTGAAATCATCGGTTCGATTGGGTTACAAAAAGCGTATTGCCGGAATTCCTAGAGAATCAGCGCAATGCGCTTTTTCTCTTTTATTTCAAATAAAAATCCAAGCGTTCGCGCAATGCCGAATTTAATGATTGCCCATTGTCGTATTCGCTGAATTCAACGCATGTTTCAGGCATTTCCGCAAAATCCAAAGCGTGAACAAACAAAGCACGGTCACGCGGCATCAGGCGGCCTTCCCGTATCAGGTTCTCAACAAATTCCGCATTATCCGCATGCAGTTTGCCCCATTTTTCCCTTGCCTGTTTGTCATGGAAAGCCGCTAATTCCGCCTGTGCTGTTTTAGCCCGAATTTCCGCTTCACGTCGGGCATTTTGTGCTGCTTCTAAGTAGTTGTTCATCAAAATTTCCCTTTCCTATCGCCATTTAACGCATATTAAAGCGATATTCAGGCGATTGCGTTTTAAAGCGCATTAAAAAAACAGCCCATACCGTTTTCAGGTATGGGCTGTTTATACAATCCGGATTATTCGCAATTCCAAGACAGGCTTTGTTCCAGCGTTTCGGCGGCAAAATGCAGCGTGTTGAATAACTGTTCTTCCCGCTTGTCGCCGCCGCGTGAATAGCAGGATATAGCCGCCAACATATCGGCAATATGCGCTATCTGCCGGTATGCCGCTTCGTTCAGCTTGTAAATATTATTTTGGCCGTCATACAGGCATTGCGGCGCATCGGAATCTTGGAAGTTTTTCAGGGTATCGGTTTGAGAAGTTTTCATGATATGGCCTTTTCTATTGTAGTCAGTTGATACCGCCTTTCCGTTCCTACACGGTGGGGCGGCAGACAAAGGGCAAGGAGTAGGAAACCGGCACAATAGAACCGGTGGGCAGATGCCCGCCTTGCCCCTGCCTACCATAAGAAAAAGGCAAAACAAGGGAATACAAGCGTAAAAATACCGCTTTTGTGTTCGGATGATGACCAAACGTATTAGGCGGTTGCTTGCCTATTGTGTATTCAGCTTCCTACGGCTGGCTGCTCTATTGAAAGCAGCGGATTCATTATTATGCGCTTGCGCTGAAAAGTCAAGCGGTATTTTGCAGCGAATTTGAAAACGCCCTACATCGAGCGTTTTGGGGAATTTTAGGGGCAAATCTTTGCCGACGTCGGCAAAGATTCAAATGCGACGATGTCGTCGCATTTTGCTTTTCCTGCAATTTTTCCTGATGTCAGGAAAGTTCAAATGTAACGACGTCGTCACATTTGACCTGTTTGCCTTGTATTTTGGAAGCCGCCTAAATCCGCCGTTTTCAGGCTTGTTTGCATTCAGACGGCCTAAGTTGCGTTTTGCACATTTCCCATCGGTCAGGCGCACTCCTGACCGACTTAAAAACGGTTTTGTCGTCGGTTTCAGATTGCAAACCGAAAAGGAAAGCGCAAAAGTTGCGACATCGCAACTTTTTCCTATCTCAAACGGCTGTTTGATGCGTCTGTGAAGTGGAGCGGCGTTCAAGTTTTTAGCTGCCCAAAGTTTCCGACGTCGAAAATTATCCGCCAGCGGGTAATTGTCCAAATGTAACGCTGGCGTTACATTTTAAATATACTAAGATGCCAAAATGCACGACGTCGTGCATTTTAGAAATCGGGTTTTACACTTTTTACGCTTACAATCATGTTGTTACTAATTTCCGCATTACTTTTGGTGTATCAATCTTTCCCGATGTCGGGAAAGATTGGGCGGTAATCCGCAAAAGTTTCGATGTTCCAACTTTTGAAATATCCGCGCATTCGGATACCGTTTAGGCAGGATTTTTAAGAATTGCCGATGTCGGCAATTCTTGGCTGATAGAACGGACGGTGTCGTCCGCTTCCAAAAATGCACAAAGGTATTCAGTTCGCAGACGTATGCGAAATTTCCAAAATTCCTGACGTCAGGAATTTTGAAAAGTAACGACGTCGTTACTTTTGATGTATCAATCTTTGCCGCTGGCGGCAAAGATTCAAAAGCAACGTCGGCGTCGCTTTTGAAGTTCAATTCAATAAGTGTTTGATTTTGTATATCTAAATATCCCGCGGACGGGACATTCGGAAAATACCGCTTCAAAACGGTCGCCGGCGACCGTTTTCAAATGCGACGACGTCGTCGCATTTGGTGATGAGGAAACATCAGGACAAAATTCCTGACGTCAGTAATTTTGAAACAGGCCGTCTGAAATTCAGACGGCCTGCTTGTTTTTTTAAAGTGTATTAATGTTTGCCAGAATATGGCTGACTTATATTTGTCTCGTTGTATTAATACCCATTAAAGGAACAGACATGAATCAAATGCAGGTAAAAAACGAAGCGGCAAACATCCAATCGGTAAAATTGGACTACCCTATCCGTATTCACACGGCAAACGGTGAAAAACTGTTGGAATCGTTGCCTGTCCGCCGTTTGACCGTGGGCGATTTGCGCGCGGTTGCCGGTTTGAAAACCGATGCGGAACAGGAACTGGCCATGATGGCTCGTATTACGGGCTTGGTGCCGGAAGACTTGGATTTGCTGGATTTGGCCGATTATCAGAAATTGCAGCTCTTTTTTCGCAATTCCGCAGGTGGAACCGGCGGAACTGAATAAAGCGGTTTCTGATTTGGCGTGGTGGTACGGTTGGCCGCCTGAAGTGATGTACCGCATGACTTTAGCGGAATTTAACGGCTGGCTGGAACAGGCAACGCGCCAAATCAAAGCAGGATATGTGAAATCATGATGTTTTCGGGCGGTTGGCGATAGCCAATGCGCCCGAAAATACTATGGAGAACAGGTAGGCAGCCAAAGCGGTTGCCGGAGATGCGCAGATTAAGGCAAACAGGCCGATAAAGACGGCAAAAACAGCGGAGAAAACAGGGCTGGCCGCATCAAACAGGCCTGAAAATATCCAGATAAACAGTCCGGCATTGAAAAGGCAAAAGATTACCTTGCCTGTGATTTCGACATAGTCGGAAAAATCCAAAGGCAGATTGTCTGTTTCGGTATGGCCGTCTTCAAACTGATGTTGTGTTGTCATGATTTTGCCGTCCTTTCCATCAATTAATTTTCCAAACAGGAAGTTGAAATGTCAAGTGAATTAGCAGTCAGTGTTGTTATCGGTGCGGGTATCCGTGCAGGTTTTTCTTCAATTTTCGGACGTGCGAAGAATACCGTTAAGGAATTGGGAAGCGAAATCCAAAACGTAACACGCAAGCAGGAATCTTTGGGCAAGTCTATTGCCAAAGGTTTGGCAACCGGAAAAAGCAGCTTAGGGGCGATGCGCGCCCAATACGATTTATTGGGCAAGTCCATTGAAAAAGCGCAGGCAGCTCAAAGAAAGCTGAATATTGCGCTTGGAAAGCAGGAAAAAGCCAAGGCATACCGAAGCGGCTTGCGAAGCGAGATGATGGATACTGCCGGTCATGGGGCGGTTGCCGCCGCGCCCATTATTTCGTCGGTCAAAATCTTTCTGAAAGAAGAATCTGCCGAAACCGATTTAAAAATGGCCATGCAGAAATCAAACGGCAGTTTTGGTGCATTTGAAACGGTTCGCAGGGAGGTCGTGAAACTGGGAAAAGAATTGCCGGGAACAACCGCAGATTTCTTCCGCCTTGGAAAGGCTTTGAAATCCCAAGGTTTATCAGATTCTTTGCTGACAAACGGCGGTTTGCATACATCTGCAAAGCTGAATACCGTGATGCAGATGAATCAAGAGGAAGGCGGCGCGTTCTTTGCTAAATTGATTGAAGCGCGGGGGTTGAACGAAAGTGAATTTGCCAAAGCCGCAGATATAACGCAGCGGGCTTATTTCGGTTTCGGCATGAATAAAGAAGACATGTTCGAATCGATGAAATACAACGCGCCAACGATGAATATGCTGAATCTCAAAGGATTGGGCAATTATGAAAAGATGATGGCCATCGAAGGTATGGGCGCACAAGTCGGATTGGAAGGCAGCCAGTTCGGTACAAATTTTTCCATGATGCTTGACCAAATGGCAGCAGGACCGAAACAGCTTGCTATGGCCAAAAGTGGTATGAAAAAAATTGCCAAAGATATTTTGGAAAAATCCAATGTTGATTTTGAATTTTTCGATAAGTCAGGAAAATTCAAAGGCTTGGAAGGCATGATTTCAGAGTTGGAAAAGCTAAAAAAAATCAAACAGGAACAGGGAGACGAAGCCGCTTCAATTGTGGCTGACGAATTGTTCGGAGCGCAAGCAAAACGGACGGCCTTAACTATTGCTGAAAAAGGTCGTGCCGGTTTGGAAGCGAATCTGAAGCTGATGCGTGAACAGGCCGATTTAGATTCACGGATTGCCACGAAAACCGCAACTTTAGGGGCTGCTTTGGAAAGTTTGGGCGGTGTGGCCGAACATACGGCGGCTATTTTCGGCAGTGCTTTTGCACCTGATATTCAAAAATTTGCCAAAACCGCACAGGATTTTTTGGAAAATACTTTCCAGCCATGGCTTCAGCAAAACAAAGAACTGATTAAAACAGGCGCGGGATTATTTGCAGGTTTGTTTGCAGGGAAATTGGCTGTTTTAGGCCTTGCCTACGGGTTTAGTATGCTGATGATGCCCGTTCGTTCAGTAGGTATTGCCTTTGCCAAATTAAGTGCTTCATTCCGTCTTGTTCAACTAATGCGATTGGGTAAAGTCGGAAAAATGCAGATGTTTTTAAGAATGTTCGGAATGTCTGCCAAAACAGCAGCAAAAGCAAGTTCTTTGCTTTCTGCAACATGGCGCGGTGTGCTTTCCGTCGGTTCCCGTTTCCTTGGGGTCTTTAAAGGATTAGGTACTGTTTTAATGCGCGGATTGCCGTTGTTTAAAGCATTTGGACAAGGTTTGCTTGCCGGTTTCGGCGGCATGTTTAAAGTTTTTGGAATTTTTGCGCAAACAGTCGTTTTGAAACTGGTAAGATTTTTGCCTATGTTGAGTAATGCCTTTTTGATGTTGGGGCGGACATTATTGATGACACCGATCGGATTGGCATTTACCGTAATGGCAACAGCTGCATATTTGCTTTATACCAATTGGGATAGTGTTGTCGGCGGTGCTAAATTATTGTGGCAGGATTTAGGGAACTTGGTAGGAAATGTTGCCAATTCGGTAAGTATGTTTTTTAGTGCTGCATGGACAAATATTCAGGCTTTTTTCAGCAGTGGCATAGTGAACATATCTGCCCAAATTCTGAATTGGTCACCTATTGGATTATTTTATCAAACCTTTGCCGCCGTACTAAATTGGTTTGGTGTGACCTTGCCCGCAACATTTACCGGTTTTGGGCAAATGTTGATTACCGGTCTGATTAATGGAATTAAAGCTAAAGCAGCAGAAGCCATTGCGGTAATGAAGAATTTTGCGGCAAGGCTTCAGTTAGGATTTACCATTCCCAACAGAATACATTCCCCAAGTCGTGTATTTATGCAGTATGGCGGCTTTTTAATGGACGGCCTGAATATCGGATTAAAACGAGGGCAAACTCAACCTTTAAGCCAAATGAGCCGTTTATCAGACAAACTGCAAAATAGAATTGAAAATGCCGATTTGTCAGAAACTGCACTTCGATATTCTCAATTATCACAAGCTAGGCAAGATAAAGAAGCGGGCATACAAGGGCAAAGTATAGGTTCAAATGCTGTTACCATCTATTTCAACCCGACATACAATGTGAACAGTCAGAATTTTAATCCTAATGAAGCTGCAAAAATGACGATGCGTGATTTTGAAGATTTAATGAAACGCTATCAACACGACTTACAGCGTCGAGCTTACTAAAAATGACAAAGATGGAGCGGACAGCGATGGAGACAAAGCCGGCGCACCGCAGACGAGGGAGGCAAGACCCTGCAAAAAAGCGGGCAACTCGCCGCCAGCCTGACCACACAGGTCGGCAGCAACTATGCCCGCATCGGCAGCAACAAAAAATACGCCGCTATCCACCACCTCGGCGGTCAAGCAGGCCGCGGCCACAAAACCAACCTCCCCGCGCGCCCCTATCTCCCTATCAACGGCAACAACCAACCCCAACCAGACGCCGAACGCCGAATCCTAGACATCGCCATCGCCGCCCTCAAAAAAGGACTCTGACAACAAAAAACGGACGAGAAAAAACCGTCCGTTTTTTGTTTCACTATTTGCAACTCTTTTTCACTTTTCCCATCCCACCACATCCCCCATCATCCCACTTCTTCCCATTTATCTCATCATTCCTATATATTTATCTCATTGGGTTTCATGCACAACATCGCAGGCTCCGTCATCATCCTCGATGAGGCGCAAATGCTGCCGCTCAATCTTTTGCTGCCCATCATGCAAGCCATCAAGGAATTGGCGCAGAACTATCATTGCTCTGTCGTTATGTGCCCCGCCACCCAGCCTGCCGTGCAAGCCGAAAACGGCTTCTATCGCGGCTTTGAAAACGTGCGTGAAATAGCCCCAAAACCGACCGCACTTTTCGACAAACTGCGCCGCACCACCGTGCAACACATCGGTACACAAACCGACGCCGACCTGCTTGCCAAACTCGCCGAACACCCGCAAATGCTCGTCATCGTCAATAACCGCCGCCACGCCCGTAGCCTGTACGACCAAGCCAAACACCTTGACGGTACGTTCCATCTGACCACCTTAATGTGCGCCAAACACCGCAGCCAAAAGCTCGATGAGATTCGAGGTCGTCTGAAAAACGGCGAACCCTGCCGCGTTATTGCCACCTCCTTAATCGAAGCCGGCGTTGATGTCGATTTTCCGCTGGTGATGCGCGCCGAAGCAGGTTTAGACAGCGTTGCCCAAGCCGCCGGGCGCTGCAACCGCGAAGGCAAAAGGCCGTCTGAAAACAGCTTTGTCTGGATATTCGCGCCAGAAGAACAATGGAAAGCCCCGCCCGAACTTGCCGCCCAAGCCGCCGTTATGCGCCTGACCGCCGACAGCTTTTCAGACGACCTCTTATCCACCCAAGTCGTTGCCGCCTACTTCGCCGAGCTTTATCAATTAAAAGGCAGCGAACTGGACAATAAAAAAATCCTGAAAATGCACAACGATACAGGGCGAAGCCTCGATTTCCCATTCCAAACCATCGCCGACAAATTCCGCATGATCGAAAGCCATATGCAGCCGCTGATTATTCCGTTCGATGTTGAGGCCGAAAACCTCATTAGCAGCCTGCATCACGCCGACCACATCGGCGGACTCTTACGCAAACTGCAACCCTACACCGTCCAAATCCCCGAAAAAGCCCTCGCCGCTTTATATAAAGCAGGGCGTATCGAACCGATTAACGAGAAAAACTTTGGCAAACAGTTTTATATGCTGATTGGACTGGATTTGTATGATGATGTGGCGGGGTTGAGTTGGGAGGATACTAATTTCTTAAGAGAGGAGAATTTGATTTTTTAGTTTAAGAAACTTTTAATCCATTATTAAAAATATTTTTGACAAACTTGTAAATTTATTAAAAAGGTAAAACTATGGAACGTTCACATCTTGTACGTATGCGTGTTAGAAATCTTGGCTGTATTGGTAATGAGGGCTTGACAATTGAATTAGATGATATTGTATGTTTAGTCGGAGCAAATAATGCTGGTAAAACAACAGTATTAAGAGCATATGAATTAGCAGTTCAGCAAGAAAAGTTAGATATAAAAGATTTTAATTGTAATGCAAATGGAAATCCTGCTACGGTAGAGTTATGGATTCATATTCCTGAAAGTGCAGGTAATATTGACGAAAAATGGAAAGAAAAAACTAGTGATGGATTGTTACTAGTCCGTTCTAAGTGGGAATGGCCTTTAGAAGGAGGAAAACCTACAAGAAGCACTTGGAATCCTGAAAAGGGAGAATATGCGGATGATGGTAAAGCTGCTGGATTAGATACCGTGTTTAATAGCCGTTTGCCTAAACCATTTAGAATAGGTTCTTTAGACAATCCTGAAGAAGAGCATAAAAAATTATTAAATCTTGTGCTTGAACCAATAATTAATAAATATAAAGAAATTATAGAAAATGAAAAATCTGAATTAAGCAGTAAAATCAGGGAACTGAAGATATTGGCAAATGACCCTATATCAGAACTTCGTAGCGATATTGAAAAAATTCAGCAACAAATTAATTCATCTTATTGCAAAGTATTTAGTTCATCAGGAATTCATCTTAACATTGGGATTGGAGATATTGGTTTTGATCCTGCAAAGTCTTTGCTATCAGGTTCAAGAATTGATATTTCTGAAACAGGTAACTTTGCTCGCTGGGATCAGCAAGGAACAGGGTCACAGAGAGCATTATTTTGGTCTATTCTTCAGGTAAGATCTGAGTTAAGTAGAATTTCTGATATACAAAAGGAATTACAAAAATTAGAAAGCAAAAGGGCACCAACTTCGAGAGATAAAGAAAAAATTCAAAATCTTAAGAGCCAATTATCTCAAGATGGTTCAAGTGATTTCTTTTTGCCAGGGTATATGTTGTTGATCGATGAACCTGAGACGGCGTTACATCCTTCTGCTGTTCGTGCAGCGAAAGAACATTTATATAACTTAGCATCTGAAGCAGGCTGGCAAGTCATGTTGAGTACTCATCATCCAGCGTTTGTTGATCCTATAAAAGATCATACAACTATTGTTCGTTTACATCGATTAGATAAGCATTTAGAACCCAATATATATAAATCCGAAACAATTAATTTTAGTGATGATGAACTCGCTAATCTGAAAGCCCTAATGGTTTTTGATTCCAATGTTTCTGAAATTTTCTTTGGAGATAAAGTTGTTATCGTTGAAGGAGACACTGAGTTTGCGGCTTTTCATGAAATTATGAATAGTAATCCAGAGGATTATCCTGTTAGTCAACGCCCTCTTATTATTAGAGCAAGAGGAAAAGCGACAATTACTATTTTAGTAAAAATTTTATCTCATTTTAAAATTGATTTTTCTGTCTTACACGATATAGATTCTCCTAAAGTTTCATCTGGCGATAGGGCTAATTCAGCATACTCTATAAATGAAGCAATTTCAGATGCAGTAACTGAGGCACGTGGAGCTGGATTAAAGGTAACTTATCGTTGTTCATGCCCTAATTTTGAAATTCACCATCAAATGGACTTACCATCTAAAGATAAGCCATTTAGAAGTTGGAAAGCTGTTCAAGAACAAGAAGATGTGCGTTCAAGTATAGAATCCATACTGAAAGAATTAATCAGTGTATGCAATGATATTCCAAGTAATGATGGCACTAACTATGAAGATACTCTAAAAAATTGGATTGCCCTTAATCATAAACAAGACGAGCCTTGTTACAAATTTTAAAACTGTAAATACGGCTTATGATCCGCCCCTTCCTTGCGAAGGGGCGTGTGTACAACCAAAAGGAGAACCAAATGAACCAAATCCGCCTACACATTTGGGGCGATTATGCCTGTTTTACCCGTCCGGAGATGAAGGTGGAGCGGGTGTCTTATGATGTCATCACGCCGTCGGCGGCGCGCGGGATTTTGGCGGCGGTGCATTGGAAGCCGGCGATTCGGTGGGTGATTGACCGCATTTATGTGCTAAAGCCGATTCGGTTTGAGTCGGTGCGACGCAATGAGTTGGGCGGCAAGATTTCGGCGGGTAAGGTCAGCGGCGCGATGAAGCGCAAGAGTGTTGCCGATTTATATACGCTGATTGAAGACGATCGCCAGCAGCGTGCGGCGACGGTGCTTAAAGACGTGGCTTATGTGATTGAAGCCCATGCGGTGCTAACGGCAAAAGCGGGGGCGGATGAGACCGTTACCAAGCATATCGAGATGTTCAAACGCCGCGCGAAAAAGGGGCAATGCTTTCAGCAGCCTTGTTTGGGCGTGCGTGAGTTTCCTGCCGATTTTGCGTTGATTGACGAGGGTGAACCGCTGCCGCTGTCGGCATTATCGGAAAGCGAGGCAAACCGAGATTTAGGCTGGATGTTGCACGATATTGATTTTGACCACGGCAACACGCCGCATTTTTTCCGTGCAAAAATGAAAGAGGGCGTCATTCTTGTGCCGCCGTTTTACGCCGAGGAGGTAAAAGCATGATTCTTGCGTCCCTTGCCCGCTATTACCGCCGTTTGGCAGCAGAAACTGATGAAATGGGCAACCCGAAAGTGCCGCCTTATGGCTTTAGCGAGGAGAAAATCGGCTGGATTTTGGTGTTGGATAAAGAAGGTCGTCTGAAAACCGTTGTACCGAATCTGACTGCCGATAAAAAGCCGCAGCCGAAGCTGATGAGCGTGCCACGCCCTGAAAAACGCACGTCGGGTATCAAACCGAATTTTTTGTGGGATAAAACCGCCTACGCGCTTGGCGTGGAAGCCAATAAAAACAAAGCCGAAGCAAAAGAAAAACCGTTTACGTCGTCTGAAAAAACTTTTGAAGCCTTTAAGCAATACCATCTCGATTTACTGCAAAACAGCGACGATGAAGGCTTACAATCCTTATGCCATTTTCTGCAAAACTGGCAGCCTGCACATTTTGCTGCCGAAAATCTGCCTGCCGAAATGCTCGATGCCAACATCGCATTTTCTCTTGAAAAACCGACCGCACTTATCCATAAACGCGAAGCCGCGCAAACTTTGTGGGCAGGCTGCCTGAAAAGTGACGAAGCAGTCGAAGGCTTATGCCTGATTAGCGGCGATACTGCCCCGATTGCACGGCTGCATCCTGCGATTAAAGGCGTGTTTGGCGGGCAAAGCTCCGGCGGTTCGATTATTTCGTTCAACAAAGAAGCCTTTGCCTCTTTCGGCAAGGAGCAAGGCGCAAATGCGCCTGTTTCCGAACAATCCGCCTTTGCCTACACCACTGCGCTGAACTATCTCTTGCGCCGCGAAAATAATCACTGCCTGACCATCGGCGATGCCAGCACGGTCTTTTGGGCGGAAGCTGATGATAACGCAACTGCGCAGGCTGCCGAAGGCTTTTTCGCGCAAGTATTCATGCCGCCGGATGACGAACAAGAAAGCGCCAAAATTTTTAATGTATTAGAACAAATCGGCAAAGGTTGCCCGCTGCAAGAAATTGCGCCCGAACTCTCTCCCAATACCCGTTTTTATGTCTTAGGGCTTGCCCCTAATGCTGCGCGGATTTCTGTTCGGTTTTGGCTGGACACCACGTTTGGGCAGTTGGCGGAAAATTTGGCGCAGTATTGGAAGGATTTGCATATAGAACCGTCTGCATGGAAGAAGGGTAAAGAACCTCCCGTATGGCGCATTCTCCTAGAAACGACACCGAAGCGAAAAGATGCGGAAGGTCGTCTGAAAAAATCGGAAAGTAAAGATATTCCGCCACAACTGGTTGGAGAATATATGCGTTCGGTTTTAACAGGGCGATTTTATCCGAAAACTATGTTGACACGAATGATTGGACGTATCCGTTCTGATGGGTACATTTCCGGTTTGCGTGTTGCCGTAATTAAAGCAGTGATTAACCGTAACAGTTTGTACAGAGAGGAACTTAAAATGGGATTAAATGAAGAAACCCACGATATTCCCTATCGTTTGGGACGCTTGTTTGCCATTATCGAATTGGCGCAGTCTTCCGCATTGGGTGAACTCAATGCTGGGGTAAGGGATAAATTTTACGGTGGTGCATCCAGTTCTCCGCATAGCACTTTTCCCTTATTGCTGGATAACTATCGCACGCATATTTGAGCCTTGAGAAAAGGAAGAAAAGCTAAATGGGTAAAAGGCGATCCCAAAAAACTGGCAAACTGGTTGGAAGGAAAGGTTGGCGAAATTATTGGTGTTTTCGATGCAGAAACACCGTTCCCACGCCATTTGTCGCTGGAAGAGCAAGGACGTTTTGTTGTCGGTTATTACCAGCAACGATTCAAAAAATACAATAAGCAAGAAGACGGTAATATCCCTGAAGATATTGAACAAGCAAATTATTTGGCTGATGAAGCCGATTCTGAAAATGAAGAAAACTAAGGAGCTAGAAAATGTCTGCCATTCAAAACCGCTATGAATTTGTTTACTTTTTTGACGTAACCAACGGCAACCCCAACGGCGATCCCGATGCGGGCAATATGCCGCGTCTTGACCCCGAATCCAGCAAAGGCCTGGTAACTGACGTCTGCCTGAAACGCAAAATTCGTAATTTTGTAGAAATCAGCAGCGAAAACGAAGCCGGTTACGAAATCTACGTCAAAGAAAAAAGCGTGTTGAACCTGCAAAACAAACGCGCTTATGAAGCTCTCGGCATTGAATCTGAAGCCAAAAAACTGCCCAAAGACGAAGCCAAAGCCCGCGACATCACCGCATGGATGTGCAAAAACTTTTTCGACATCCGCACCTTCGGCGCAGTGATGACCACCGAAGTCAACAGCGGACAAGTGCGCGGCCCGGTACAACTGGCGTTTGCCCAATCCATTGACCCGATTGTGCCGCTGGAAGTTTCCATCACCCGCATGGCAGTAACCAACGAAAAAGACTTGGAAAAAGAACGCACTATGGGGCGCAAATACATCGTCCCTTACGCGCTCTACCGCGTACACGGCTTTATCTCCGCCAACCTTGCTGCCAAAACCGGTTTTTCAGACGACGATTTAACCAAGCTCTGGCAAGCCCTGCAACTGATGTTCGAACACGACCGCTCCGCCGCCCGTGGCGAAATGGCGGCACGCAAACTGATTGTTTTCAAACACGACAGCGCACTCGGCAGCCAGCCTGCGCATAAACTGTTTGACGCCGTGAAAGTCGAACGCGTAAACGGCGAATCAGGCACGCCTGCAAGCGGTTTTGGCGATTACAAAATCAGCGTAATTTCAGACGGCCTAAATGGCGTGAGTGTGGAAGAGTTGCTTTAAAAAACATTTGAAAAAATGACCGCACTTTTAACCGAAACCCAAGGGGAAAATCAGGACACGCGCCTGATTCCCCTTTCCGCGCTGCAACATTACGCCTTCTGTCCGCGTCAATGCGCGTTGATTCACAACGAGCAGGCGTGAGCGGAGAACTATTTGACCGCGCAGGGAAAGGCGCTGCATGAGCGGGTGGATTCGGGCGAACCGGAAACGCGCAGGGGCGTGCGCTTTGAGCGGACAGTACATGTGTCGGCGGAGAAGCTGGGCATCAGCGGCGTGTTGGATTTGGTGGAAGTAGAAATGAAAACAGGTCGTCTGAAACCTGTGGAATACAAACGCGGCAAGCCCAAACCCGACCCGATGGACGAAATCCAGCTTTGCGCCCAAGGCTTGTGCTTGGAAGAAATGACGGAGCAAACCGTCTCTGAGGGCGCACTGTGGTATATGCAAACCCGCCACCGCGTCCCCGTCGTGTTTTCAGACGACCTGCGCGCCCAAACACTTGCCACCATCGCCGCCGTGCGCGAACTTCTAAACAGCGGCCAAACCCCGCTGCCCAACTACGGCAAACGCTGCAAAGCCTGCTCGTTGGCGGAGATTTGCCAGCCGGAGTTGCTGGGGAAACGGGATAGGAGTGTTGGGTATGTTGCGGGGTTGTTTGGGGAAGATAATGATCTACTAGATTAATAACAAATTTTTTATTCAAGTTAATTATGGAGTTTTTATGTTTGATTCTATAAATATTAATTCTTTGGTCGATAAAACGATATATCACTATTGCGATGCACATGCCTTTTTATCTATATGTCAAAATAAAAAATTATGGTTTAATGATTTGCATTCTATGAATGATTTTAGTGAGCGGCATTATGGATATGAAATTTGGGAGCTGTCTGCGAGTCAAGTTATAAGCGAAGAAATTGGAAAGATGGTTACCGAAGATGAGAAAAATAAAAAAATCCAAGAATTAAAAGTGTTTTTAGATAAAATTGATGAATTTATGCATTTGTCTGGACGTAAGTATATTTATACAGCTGCATGTTTCTCCAGAAATTCAGATTTATTAAGTCAGTGGAGAGGTTATGCAAATGATGGGCAGGGTTATTGTATAGGATTCGATATTGATTATTTGCTTCAATTAAATTCTTATGCTGTTTCTGTTTTATATAATAGAGAAAAACAGGTTAAAGAGAGCGTAGAGGAGATATGTCATTTAATCCAATTAATTAAAAATGAAAAGTGGCAGGAGTTTGAGGAATTAGTAGAGATGTATTGCCTAAATACTGCTGCATTAAAAAATAGTTCATTTTCAGAAGAAGAGGAAGTGAGATTATTATATCCATTGTCAGTGGATGAAAATTTAAAAGTTAATGATATTTTAACTAACCCACCTATGGATGTTAAATTTAGAATAAAACAAAATATACCTACGCCTTATATTGAAATTCCTTTTGATAAAGGAGCAATAAGAGAGGTTATCATTGGTCCTAAAAATCCAGTTTTAGAAACAGCAATTAGTATTTTTCTTGAAACTAATAGTTTAAGAGATGTTAAAGTGAGACGCTCTATTATTCCTTATTGTTAGCAAGCTGTAGCCTGCATCTCAACTAACCGCGTGCGTGGCTGCGCCACACACCCTACTGTAAACGATGCAAGCTTTAAAACCAAAATGTAGGGTATGTGCGGTACGCACACACGTGGTTTTTGCTGTTCAAATAATTGCCTAAAACTTTCAGACGACCTTGTGTTTCAGGCTGTGTAGGTGGGATACTTTTATCCGACAACCGTTTGATATTTATATGATTTGAAATTGTTGCGATAATTTTGAAAATGTCGGATTCAAGAATCCGACCTACCGTTTTTCAGGTAGCCCAATCGCCCCAAAAAGTACGGTCAAAATCCAAGGAGTTTCCCCATGCGCAAACTGCAAAACACGCTCTATATCACTACCCAAGGCAGCTATTTGCATAAGGAGCGGGAGACGTTGGTGGTGGAGCAGGAGCGTAAGAAGGTGGCGCAGTTGCCGGTACATTCCATTGGACATATTTTCTGTTTTGGGAATGTGCTGGTGTCGCCGTTTTTGCTGGGGTTTTGCGGTGAAAATAATGTGAATTTGGCATTTTTTACCGAAAACGGACGTTTCTTGGGGCGACTTCAGGGGCGGCAGAGCGGCAATGTGCTGTTGCGTCGGGCGCAGTATCGGGTGTCGGAGCAAAATCCTGTGCCGATTGCGCGGAACATTATCGCGGCGAAGATTCAGGCGAGTAAGCGGGTGCTTCAGCGGCAGATTCGCAATTACGGCGAGAATGTGGCGATCCAAAGTGCGGTCGATGCTTTGAATATTTCGCTGCGGCAGTTGAAGGGTGCGGCGGAGCTGGACGTGGTGCGCGGTATTGAGGGCGATGCGGCGGCGCGTTATTTCGGCGTGTTCGGGCAACTTTTGAGCGAAAAAAGCGGCTTTACTTTTGACGGGCGCAACCGCCGTCCACCCAGAGACGGGGTGAATGCGCTGTTGTCGTTTGTGTACAGCATTCTGGGCAAGGACATCAGCGGCGCGCTGCAAGGCGTGGGGCTGGATCCGCAGGTGGGTTTTCTGCACGCCGACCGACCGGGGCGCGACAGTTTGGCGCAGGATATTTTGGAAGAATTCCGCGCATGGTGGGCAGACAGGCTGGTGTTGTCGCTGATTAACCGAGGGCAAATCAAACCGCAGGATTTTGTTACCGAGGCAAGCGGCGCGGTAAGTTTGAAAGCAGAGGCGCGTAAGCTGTTGTTCCAAGCTTTGCAGGCTAAAAAGCAGGAGAAAATCGTTCATCCGTTTTTAGGCGAAGAAGTGGAAATCGGGCTGCTGCCGTATATTCAGGCAATGCTGTTGGCGCGGCATTTGCGCGGGGATTTGGCGGAATATCCGCCGTTTTTGATGAGATAGATTTGTAGGTCGTCTGAAAACGGGTTGGATGTTTTCAGACGACCTCTAAAGCAGCCTGCACATGGGAATACAAAATGCTGATGCTGATTACTTATGATATTTCGCTGGAAGACGCGGAAGGGCAGGCAAGGCTGCGGCGCGTGGCGAAATTGTGTCTGGACTACGGCGTGCGCGTGCAATATTCAGTGTTCGAATGCGACATTGCGCCCGACCAGTGGGTTGTTTTAAAGGACAAACTTTTGAAAACCTACAACCCCGAAACCGACAGCTTGCGCTTTTACCATCTGGGCAGCAAATGGCGGCACAAAGTGGAACACCACGGCGCGAAACCGGCGGTGGATGTGTTTAAGGATACGTTGATTGTGTGAATCGCCAACCTGCGGTTCTCATGAAAATGCGGCAGGGTTGGCGAATTGGGATTGTTCTTTAACAATCAGGATATTGCGAATGCGGGTGTAACGGAAAAGGCTGTGTTATACTCGCGTTCGCGCTTTTCTTGTGAGCCTAGCGAAATCGGGGCTGCTAAACCTGATGGAGCAAGGGTTTTGAGAGAGGCTCCAGCCGCCTTCAGGCGGCTGTGTGTTGAAACACCGAATACAACCACACCGTCCGCTACCTCATCGGCCAGCCGCCTTCAGGCGGCTGTGTGTTGAAACCATAAGAACATATGCAACAAGGCTAGCTAATAGAACCAGCCGCCTTCAGGCGGCTGTGTGTTGAAACCTCGTGTCACTTGTTTTCATGTCAGTAATTCTCACCCAGCCGCCTTCAGGCGGCTGTGTGTTGAAACCGTAATCATCACTATCAGAGCATCGTCGGTAAACTCCAGCCGCCTTCAGGCGGCTGTGTGTTGAAACTCCTGAAAGCAAACTGTCATCGTTCACGAAGCTCCAGCCGCCTTCAGGCGGCTGTGTGTTGAAACGTAAGGGGACGACGCTGTCGTCACATACAAACCCAGCCGCCTTCAGGCGGCTGTGTGTTGAAACAAAATCTGGTTCGACAACCAGCGTCTTGTATTTCCCAGCCGCCTTCAGGCGGCTGTGTGTTGAAACACACATCGAAGCAGCAAACGGACTGACGAACAGGTGCCAGCCGCCTTCAGGCGGCTGTGTGTTGAAACGCCGAGAATTGAGGGTGGTTCGCTGTCGATTGGTGACCCAGCCGCCTTCAGGCGGCTGTGTGTTGAAACCATTATTTCTCCGTTGTTGACAGTGCAGTGATGTATCCAGCCGCCTTCAGGCGGCTGTGTGTTGAAACAATGTTAAATTTGAGGTCGGCGGTCAGGTCAATAAGCCAGCCGCCTTCAGGCGGCTGTGTGTTGAAACCCCCACCCCAACACCTCAGACGTCCGAGGCAGCTACCCAGCCGCCTTCAGGCGGCTGTGTGTTGAAACTTCTCAGGATGTATTTCAAGGAGACCGTCAAACCCAGCCGCCTTCAGGCGGCTGTGTGTTGAAACGCTGTCGATTGGTGACGGGCGGTTTACGGTCAGCCAGCCGCCTTCAGGCGGCTGTGTGTTGAAACACACAACATCACACACGGACGGTATCGGAACCGCCCAGCCGCCTTCAGGCGGCTGTGTGTTGAAACATCAAAACAAGGGCCGAAGAGAACAGGCTTTTGACCAGCCGCCTTCAGGCGGCTGTGTGTTGAAACCACAGGCGTCGGTTCTGTTCGACGCTCCGCTTGCCAGCCGCCTTCAGGCGGCTGTGTGTTGAAACGCGCGGGAGTAATACGCTGCCTATTTTGTTGTGCCCAGCCGCCTTCAGGCGGCTGTGTGTTGAAACGTTTATACCGGCACCACCTGAAATGATTGCGAAACCCAGCCGCCTTCAGGCGGCTGTGTGTTGAAACCCATGAGTATTACCAAGGTTGATTTCGAGCTAAACCAGCCGCCTTCAGGCGGCTGTGTGTTGAAACAAGTCAAACTTGCCGATGATTGGACGTTCCGATCCAGCCGCCTTCAGGCGGCTGTGTGTTGAAACACGCCCCTATCTGACGATGTAGAATATTATCTAGCCAGCCGCCTTCAGGCGGCTGTGTGTTGAAACATGTACGTATTGCTTCTTAATCTCGAAATTAATCTCCAGCCGCCTTCAGGCGGCTGTGTGTTGAAACAAATTATGGACAATGATTATGCGGGCGCGGAAGTCCAGCCGCCTTCAGGCGGCTGTGTGTTGAAACATGAAATGGTGCATCTGTGGCAGCACGAGTTTGGCCCAGCCGCCTTCAGGCGGCTGTGTGTTGAAACCAACAATGACGGATTGTAGCGTCCAAGGCAGCTTCCAGCCGCCTTCAGGCGGCTGTGTGTTGAAACCATGGCTTCGCATTGTACAGCCTGTTTTGTTAAGTACCAGCCGCCTTCAGGCGGCTGTGTGTTGAAACCCCCACGATATAGATTATAGAACACACCTTTTTGACCCAGCCGCCTTCAGGCGGCTGTGTGTTGAAACATTTGCATTGGCTTCTTGATTTGTTGTCACTGTTCCCAGCCGCCTTCAGGCGGCTGTGTGTTGAAACTTTGATGGTTTCCACAATGGTCTCCTGTCTTTCCCAGCCGCCTTCAGGCGGCTGTGTGTTGAAACAATAAATCCATACGAGCATATACCTATCAGTGGTTCCAGCCGCCTTCAGGCGGCTGTGTGTTGAAACGGAAGTAGTGCAAGTATTATTTGGTGAAGAAGTGCCAGCCGCCTTCAGGCGGCTGTGTGTTGAAACCGAACCGCTACCGATAGCGGTATCAAGGTAATTGTCCAGCCGCCTTCAGGCGGCTGTGTGTTGAAACTTGTCTAAAACTTGATGCGCCCGCAAAAACCAACGCCAGCCGCCTTCAGGCGGCTGTGTGTTGAAACTCAAATCTGAGCAATACGGCGGCGCAGGGGCAGTCGCCAGCCGCCTTCAGGCGGCTGTGTGTTGAAACTTCGACGGATGGCATTTGTTTGTTGTGATTCAAGCCAGCCGCCTTCAGGCGGCTGTGTGTTGAAACAAGACCGCTCTGTGACGGTCTTTGGGAAAATAAGCCAGCCGCCTTCAGGCGGCTGTGTGTTGAAACCAAGATTATGAGAGATACGAAGCAATCCTAAAACCCAGCCGCCTTCAGGCGGCTGTGTGTTGAAACAGGCGATTCAGACTTGGTATGACAAGCTTCCAAAGCCAGCCGCCTTCAGGCGGCTGTGTGTTGAAACAAAATCAACATTCGGGGAGTGAGGAATCAACAGCCAGCCGCCTTCAGGCGGCTGTGTGTTGAAACCCATTTCGCCGTCTCGGTTTTTAGCGATAATCAACCAGCCGCCTTCAGGCGGCTGTGTGTTGAAACAATATATTTCATTTGTTATCCTTAAAATTGATTTACCAGCCGCCTTCAGGCGGCTGTGTGTTGAAACAATCATCACATAATGCTTTTATTGATGTTTTAAACCAGCCGCCTTCAGGCGGCTGTGTGTTGAAACTGATTTATCACACAAGTGGAATGCTGAAAGACCCATCCAGCCGCCTTCAGGCGGCTGTGTGTTGAAACGCCAACAGTTACGGGGTGGTCGCCGCAGACATAACCAGCCGCCTTCAGGCGGCTGTGTGTTGAAACAGAAATAGAGCCTGTCTTATTCTCTTCCTCGAACCAGCCGCCTTCAGGCGGCTGTGTGTTGAAACCCTAAAACTTATCCCGCACCCTGACACCGTGCGCCCCAGCCGCCTTCAGGCGGCTGTGTGTTGAAACGCCGTTGGAGCTGCCTTGCGAAATCAAGCTGCCGGCCAGCCGCCTTCAGGCGGCTGTGTGTTGAAACTACATCTTGGCGCATTCTATTATTGATGTGAAACGCCAGCCGCCTTCAGGCGGCTGTGTGTTGAAACAAAAATGATATCAACACCAGCTATTAAAAACAAAGCCAGCCGCCTTCAGGCGGCTGTGTGTTGAAACGCTGTCAGCGTAGATACAGGCGACAACACGCATGGCCAGCCGCCTTCAGGCGGCTGTGTGTTGAAACACCTAAATCTTTAAGAATATCTGCCAACGCATCGCAGCCGTCTTCGGGCGGCTGTGTGTTGAAACTTCATGTCAGCCATATCTTTGATGCGTACATGAAGCAGCCGTCTTCGGGCGGCTGTGTGTTGAAACATGCGCCCGCATGAAAACCGTTCTAATAGCAGGCCAGCCGTCTTCGGGCGGCTGTGTGTTGAAACTCCTACTTTTTCAAACTGTCGGTAAACATGGCCGTTCCAGCCGTCTTCGGGCGGCTGTGTGTTGAAACTCAGCCACCAGCTTCGTGGCAATCTGCACGATCGCAGCCGTCTTCGGGCGGCTGTGTGTTGAAACCAAAGACGTGATGTGTCCGTTTGCGCGGATATAACAGCCGTCTTCGGGCGGCTGTGTGTTGAAACGTGGGACACGGGCGCGGCTAAACGAGTTTACGAACCCAGCCGCCTTCGGGCGGCTGTGTGTTGAAACCCGCCAAACGGCTACGGCTGCAAATGCTCGGTGTCCCAGCCGCCTTCGGGCGGCTGTGTGTTGAAACTCAGAGTGCAGCTCAGGCTTACGACCGGGAACTTCCAGCCGCCTTCGGGCGGCTGTGTATTGAAACATTTATGAATGAACATTTATGAAAGGATTATCAACCAGCCGCCTTCAGGCAGCTATATATCAGTACAACTCAGAGATTTCTTACAACAAAGGTCGTCTGAAAACCTTATCAATCGGTTTTCAGACGACCTTTTTCAGTCATCAACATAAGCCCGATACTTTGGAATAGGCTATGGGCATCAGACAGATAGGTCAGCCGATTCGGGCATCAGAATTTCACACCTTTATGTAAGGCTACGATGCCTGCGCTCATATTATGGTAATCAACGCTGTCGAAACCGGCATCCAGCATCATTTGTTTCAATGTTTCCTGGTCGGGGTGCATGCGGATGGATTCTGCCAGATATTGATAGCTGTCTGCGTCTTTGGCAATAAGTTTGCCCATGACCGGCAGCAGTTTGAAGGAATACAAATCGTATGCGCCTTCCAGTGGCTTGTAGACTTTGGAAAATTCCAACACCAAGAGCGTTCCACCCGGTTTGAGTACGCGGTACATTTCTTTGAGTGCGGCATCTTTGTGGGTCATGTTGCGCAAACCGAAAGCAACGGAAACCAGATTGAAATAGTTGTCGGGAAACGGCAATTTTTCGGCATCGGCCAGCGATACGGGTAGAATCAAACCTTCATTCAGCAGTCTGTCTCTGCCTACCGTCAGCATGGATGAGTTGATGTCGGTCAGCCACACTTCGCCCTCTTTGCCCACACGCTTGGCCCAGCCGCGCGACAGGTCGCCGGTACCGCCGGCGATATCCAGCACTTTATCGCCCTTTTTCAGACGGGCGGTATTGATGGTGAAATGTTTCCAAACGCGGTGCAGGCCGGCAGACATGACATCGTTCATGATGTCGTAGTTTTTGGCTACGGAATGGAACACTTCGGCCACTTTACCTGCCTTTTCTTCTTCGTTTACGGTAGTGAAACCGAAATGGGTTTTGTGGTCGCTCATAGAGGTGCTTTCCTAAAATAATCTGAAATCAATATGGTTCAAACGGTATTTCGATTTTCAGACGACCTTGCTCTAGGGGTCGTCTGAAAGTTTAATCATTGAGAGGCAAACCTGTCTTTCAATTTGTTCATGGCTATGCCGAATGCTGAAATTTCATCTCTGAAGGTGATGGTGTTTTTATCATCATTCACGATATGCTTTTTGCGGACCGGCTTAGCGTAGTCTATCAAATGGATGGCTAAATAATCTTTTTTATTCAGGTAACAACGCAACTTGCCCCCCGTGTAGTGGCATTGTACCCTCAAGACCGTATCTTTCCAGTCGATTTTGTTTGACATCCGACAGGCTGATATATTTTTTCAAGCGAGGAACAGAGCCTGCTTTGCCGACATCCTGCTGTCCGTCACAATGCCGCTTCAAAAAGAACAAACACACTCAGTAATCAATGATGTCCGCCACAACCGCCGCTGCCGCAGGAATGCTTTTTACCGGCAACAAGGTCGGCGGCACTCGGTATTCTGGAGGCTCCGGCTTCTTTTAACCTGCGGAGATAATCCTGCCAAAGCGCATCATAACCGTAAGCCAATTTGTAAAGATAAGCCCAGTCATACAAACCGCTATTGTGGCCGTCTGAAAAAGTAATTTTGAGCGCATACTGACCGACAGGGTCCAAATCAGAAATCGTGACTTCCGCTTTACCTGTCTGCAAGACATCTTGTCCCGCACCATGTCCGCGCACTTCGGCACTGGGAGAATAAACGCGGAGAAATTCGGCAGGAAGGGTTTTACGTTCGCCGCGATAAACCAAAACCAAAGCCGATCGGTCATGTTGCAAACGGATTTCTTCAGGAATGTTGTTATCAACTTGGTTCATGTCATACCCCCATTTTCTTTCGCAGCACCGCTACCCAGATTGAAAAAACGCCGCCTAAAAACGCAAACAGCAAGATTAAAATGAGCGCAAAACGGGTCAGCTCAATCCGCATCGACATATCCAAGCCCAAATCAAACATTGCCAAAACCACATATATCAGGAAAGAAAGCATCATCAGTCCGATACAGATAAAGGCATAACGCGTATGGGCGGCAATTTTCGGATGGCGGATCATTGTTTGAGAAACAAGAAATAAAATTTCCGCTATTCTAACAGTTTTACGGTTCACCCAAACAATAAAGTATAGTGGATTAAATTTAAATCAGGACAAGGCGACGAAGCCGCAGACAGTACAGATAGTACGGCAAGGCGAGGCAACGCCGTACTGGTTTAAAGTTAATCCACTATATCTTGCCCTACCCTGCTTTGTCTTGTTGCGTATAAAAAAGGTCGTCTGAAAACCTGTTTGGGTTTCAGACGACCTTGATTGCCTATTGCCAGATATAAAGTAAGACCGCCTTATCGTTTTCTTCTTTCGGCGTTAACCGGACATCATCGCCTTTGTCTCCGGTAACCCGTACCACCATACCGCCGATCTGACGCTCCATGACTTCGAGTTTCGCTTTGCCACGTTGGCGGTAAACATACTCCTCGCATTCCCGCTGACACCAAAAATCCTTCCAATGAATGAAATATTTCTTACCCGACTCAACCGCCAATTTTTCGCCACCTTTAACGATAAAGTAAGGATAATCAGGCTTTTTCGTTCGGAACGTCCATTCGGCTTTTTCAGATTTGCCATTGCGCTCATACTCGAATACGGCACGATACGCGGTATCGTATTCCAAAGGCAATAAAGGAAATAAGGCAAATTGACGATCAGAAAACGTTTGATTCGGATCATTGCTTGCCGTCAACACCTTGACCTTCTCTATCTCGGATTTGCCCTGATAAAGCTTGAACGACCGCATTTTGATTTTTCCGGCAGATTCCGAAAAAGCGATACTGACCGGATTGCCGGTAAATTCGTGTCCCGGCATGGGATCGGGGTGTTCGCCGTGAAAATCCGGCATGGCAAAATCACCTTGCGGATAAACGACATATAAGAACTCGCGTTGCGCCTTGACTTCGTCCGCATAAACAATGGCATTGTTGTTGCAGGCATTTTGATAGTAACGCCGTCCCGGTTCAGGATAAACCCTGCCTAAACCGCAATAAAAATTAAACTGATGATTTCCCTGATTGATGGCGACCGATATGCGCCCATCACGATGCTCAAATGCCGCACCGGCTTCATCAATGCCTTGTTCCAACAGAGAGAAGCGGTGATAAATAGCGGTCATCAAACCGTCAATCTGCTGCTGAACCGGCAAATTGGTATCCATATCTTCAGGATACGGATAAAAACCGGTGGTGATATTTTCATGTACGCCATCATAAAGATAACCTACCTTGCGGGCGCGTTCATTCGGGCGGTAACCGGTAAAAAACGGATTGCTGCGATGACGTTCGTCATGACCGTCTTCAGGGTTCTGCAACAAATAACGCGCATGATTGCGGGCGGACTTTTCTAAAACCGACGAATGCGCCAAAGTCGGCAGCCCCGCGCCTGCACGCAAAAAATTCAGGTAAGCCAATCCGCCGAATGAAGACACGGAAGACCTGTCATGCGGCGACTCAGCATGAATCAGCTCGGTATGAGAAATTCTATGGTTTTGCTGATAATAAAAAAAACTGAAAGCCGCAGCCAACAGCGCAAGCCAGAAAATGAGATTTTTCATATTGTTATAAATAGATAGTGGATTAAATTTAAATCAGGACAAGGCGACGAAGCCGCAAACAGTACAGATAGTACGGAACCGATTCACTTGGTGCTTCAGCACCTTAGAGAATCGTTCTCTTT